>OIWO01001800.1_pt1 | contig 16244 bp, 16 predicted proteins | sample 1587641 | NCBI WGS metagenome assembly OIWO01 (sample SAMEA3888924, study PRJEB22519) | human gut metagenome | biome: human gut; feature: human-associated habitat; material: faeces | place: Denmark | collected 2010
GCAGATGAAAATATTGATATGCTAGTAGGAGGAGAACTAAGTGCTCCAAAGTATTCAATTATAATTGAGAATAATAACTATGACAAACACGATTTATTAAAAGAAAAATTATTATATTTTATATTAAATAAAAAAAATGCTGATGTTATAAATACGAGTTTTTGCTTAAGTGTTTTTAATTTAGGCAGGACTAATCTATTAAACGATATTCAAGAAACAAACAAAAAGATATTTAACTTAAAATTTGATAATCAAGATTTGATAGAAGCAAAAAATAAATTGAATGAATTTCTAAAATCACCTGACTATATTGCAGAAAATAGAAAAATAAAAGAAATGTATAATGATAGTGATTTAAAGACAGAAGAAGAATTACGGGTGGAAATAGAAAACATTACTAAGAGTGATATGCAGGAATATTATGAAGAGTATCTTAAAAATTCTAATGTAAGAGCATTCTTAACAACTTCAAAAGAATATTTTGAAAAAAATAAAACCCGAATTTTGAGTCAAATAAATCAAAGAATTAATACAAAATTTTTAGATAGCGATTCTGCGATTATAAATAAACCTGATTTTATTGGAAATGTTGCTATAATAAATGGAACGACATTGAAAATGCCTACAAAAGCGGCTGATGTAAAAGATAGTATGATTGAAAATATTGCAATTAATATTCTAAATTCGGATAAAAGTTTTAGTAAAGATTATTTACTAAATAAAGATAGCTTTTCTATTCCTATAGAATTAAAAAATAACTCTCCAATAAAGTACCATTGTAATATTTGTACAGTAAATTTAAAGAACAATGTCAAAGATTTTACGGATTTTTCTGATGATTTAAATAAAATATGTAATAAGAGTTTGGCATCAGAAATTGAACAGCAAAAAAAAGAAATAAAAGAAAAATTAAAACAAACATTTACAGGCGAAAGGTTAGATTTAATTAAACATTGGGAATTGATAGCTTTTTCAGACGAGATTTTTAGTGTGTATGAAATTATTGATTCAATCGATGAAGATGATATCAAGGCATATATTGTTAATTATTTAATACCTCAAAAACTACTAGTAGAATATTCAGAGGAATAATATGTTAAAAATAGGTTTAATAAGAAACTCGGTATATAAATATAAAAAAATGTTACCAATAAAAAGATTTACTGTTAAAAAAGAGAAAACATTAGATTTACCGATAGTAACAACACCTCTGGTTGTATACAATATTGTTGGAACTATAAGAAACGCTTTAACTGCTGCTAAAAAGAAAGAGTTAGATAATTTAGCTAATGACTTACAAAAAGGTAATATAAATGAGGCTCAGTATAATACCAAAGTAAGAGAAGTAAATAATTATTACAGTAATGCCATCAATAATTGTAATGGTAAAACATCTTCAGAAAAGATTATAAGACAGTCTCCTGCCCACAAAGGTGCTCCAGAAGACGGAATAGATGACTCTATTCTAGCCTCAGATCTGGAGTTAGCGCGTGACCTTCGTGAACTTCAATCCATAGATACCAGTTTATCTCCTGAACTTCAAGAGTATCGTGATTTACCTGATTTTGATAATCCAAGGGAGTTATTAGAGTATTTTATAGGTGACAAACTGCCAGATGATGTCATTTTAGATTGGGATTTATGGTCAGTATTAGAAACAATGTGGGAAGAACTTTTAGATATAGGTGATTGGTTGTAATGTTTAAAATTTCACACAAACTAAATTATTTTTCACATGTCAATATTTTTTCTCGTTTTAGAAACAAACAAAAAATGCCAGTCGTTGAAAAACCTCTTGTTTCATATATGTTATTTAAAAAGAATGAGCCTGATTCAGATGAATTAAACAGTATTTAGAAAAAAGCAAAGAAGCTTATGAAGATTATGATGATGAAAATGATGATTACGATAGTTACGATAGTTACTCAAGTTATGTTTATCATGAGAAAAAACAATCTCTAATTGCAAGATTTATGTCCAACATTGTAAATAGTGTTTCTGAAATAATATATAGTATCCAAGACTGGAACTATCAAAGGAAGGCAAGAAAAGAAGAAAAAAGACGCATGACATGTGAAATGCGTAATCAACTGCAATATAAGATTATAGAAAATGGTTTACAAACCAGACTGGATAAAAAATTAGTTTCAAGAGTTTTATCATCTAAAAAAATATCTGTGAAAAAATTAGAAAAAATCTTAAAAGAAACCGATACATTGATAGAAGAGAAAAAACTTGAAGAGAAAAGAATTCAGGAACAAAATAGATTAAACAAATTAAAGTCATCCTATATACGTAAACTAAATCAATACAGGAACATGTTTGCTGATGGAGATATGTATCCTGAACTGCCAGAATTGCAGAATTATCAGAATTATACATTTTTGCAGCTTCAAGAGGCAATGAATAAATTATCTTGCCTCATAGATCATCAAAAGATAATAAAAGATTTAAAAAAAAGATATCAAGAAGGGGCAGAGCACTACGCGGGTAGTGATGAAAATGATAGATTAAAAAGTAGCTTGCCGGGAGAAATTAACCCTGATTATGATAAAAGTGGAGGTAGACAATATAGAAAGGAATTAAAAAGGCTTTGTAAATTATTTTTAATTCACTCCAGAATTGTAGGAAAATCTATCGATGACTTTAAAAATGTTTCTAAAACATATTATAGTTCTGCAAAAAATAAAATAGAGGAAATCTATGAATTAAAAGGTGACTTAAGAGCCGCAGAAATGGTACCTTTTGTAGGTGTACTTCCAAAGACTGTGCGTGTAGCAGATCAATATAATCTTACAAAATGTATTCTTCATGATTTTGAGGATATTACTCAAAAATATGTAAAAAACGGCATTCAGCTAAAAATAAAAAAGTATGGGGAACAATATGATAAAATTGAAGAATTTACGAAAGCTCACAAACATTCATCTAAGGATAAACAATATACTGAAATAATGTTAAATATGATAAATAATGTAAAAAAAGAACATATTGGTGTTTATGCTAAATTATATTCAGATTTTATACAAGCCGGATTATCTATTAAACATATTTGTTATAACATAAGATTGAAAGATGGCATGTCATTGGCAATCAAAACAGTTTATATTCTTGCAAGTGCACTATAGACTTCCGGTGCGATTAAGCCATTAGTGACATCTTCTTGAATTACAGCCAGAGCCTCATCTCTTGTCATTGCGTCTTTGTAACTTCTTTTTTCTCTCAGCGCTGAATACTTATCTGCAGCTGCTAAAATCTGTGAAGAAATATCAGGCTTAAAATCATTTGTAATCTCAGGATAACCATTCCCGTCAGGTGTCTGATGATGATATTTTACTAGGTTAAGCACATTTTCATTTACGCCCTGCTCTTTTAGAAGTTCGTATCCAAGCTCTGAATGAAGCTTCATAATTTCCTTTTCTTTGTCTGTTAATTTTCCATTTTTGTTTAATATTTTATCCGGAATAAGAACTTTCCCGTAATCGTGAAGCATTGCAGCCTGCTGTAAATCCATAAGGTTTACTTCTGATTTCAAATTTTGCGGCAGAGCTGAATATATTTTTGCTGCAGTAACACGAGTATCCATAAGATGTCCGTGTTTAAGTTTTTCAAGTTCCCGAATATTCACGTCCAGTCGAACTTGGTTACTTTTCAAAAGTTCCATAATTCTTGGATTCGACTTTGCAATCTGCGTGAGCGTATTTCTGTCAACGAAATTATCATACAGAGGATTGGTACTGAAAGAGTCTTTCTTCGGCGCCAATGTTCCTGCATAATTTTCAGCTGCTCTGAATTGAATATTAGGAATATTTATTTTGTTTAATATTGGGGTATTATATACAAAATTCATCAATCTACATTCACACTAAATCACACTATAGTCATGTAAAGTATTTTTTTAATGATAAATTGCCCAAGTGGCTAGGTTGCTTAATAAAACGTTACAATTAATCAGCCTCTCCAAATATATCTGTTATTTTCCGGTTCTATACATTGAAATCCATTTTTGACATAGAAATCACTCGTTTTCCCTGATCTGGAAGTGAGTGTGATTGCCTTATCTTTATAAACCTGTTTCAGCATATCAAGAATTCTTGTACCAATTTTTTTAAAAGGTTTTTCAGGGTATGAATAAATGATTGACGGGTCAACTTGCAGGTATTCTAATTCTACTGAATGTTTATTTGTTTCAGTAATTTCTGCAAGGCCTAAAATTTCTGTATCATTAAGTTCATATAAGCCTTCTTTTTGCTTTGTAAGTGCGTAAACCTTTTTATTAGCAAATTTCGGGTCTTTTGCGAAAATTCGGTTTGCACAGTATGCAATATTTGAAGCGTAGAATTCGTCCGGCCAGTATTTGGCAGCCATGGCAACAGCCCATACATCTGAAAAGTTATCTGCTTCCAGCTCAACAAACGAGACCTTTTTAGGCGAATAGCTGCCGGTCTTTGTATCAAGTTTCTGAACCTGAGTTGATTTTATGAACTTTGCTTCAAAGTTTAGTGTATTTTTACGGGGTATCCTCATAATATTATTATATAATGAAAAAACTAAATTACTTTTAAAACTTCGTAAATATTCATTTTGTGAGATTTACCCCTGATTTCTACATCAGAAATTTTTATCACATCAATAAAACTTTTAGTCGCTGCATAAGTCGAACTGCTTATTAGCATTTTTGTTTTATAAACTTTGTTATAACTCTCAAGTCTGCTTGCAAGGTTTACTGTGTCGCCAATAACGGTGTATTCCATTCTGTTAACAGAGCCGATGTTACCGACAAAAACTTCGCCGGTATTTATTCCTATTCCGATTTCAATTTTCGGCTTATCTTCTGCCGCCCATTTTTTTTGCAGTTCTTTAACTTTCTGGAGCATTTCATAACCGCATCTAACCGCGTTAGACGCATGGTTTTTGTCCTGAATAGGCTCTCCAAAAATCGCCATTACAGCATCGCCTATAAATTTATTGATAATTCCGTTATATTTTGTTATTATAGGCTCCATTTCAGTAAAATATTCATTCAGTATTTCTGAAACCTGCTGAGCTGACATTGTTTCAGACATGGACGTAAATCCTCTTATATCTGCAAAAAGAACTGTAACCGTAGCTTTTTTCCCGCCGAGCCCGAGGTTATCAATATTCATAATTACACGTTTCATAACGTCTTCGGACATATATTTGCCCATGGCAGACTTAACTTTTTCTTTGCTTCTGTTTTCCAGAACAAATTTATGAGTATAGGCAATAAGCATAGTGACAATGAACATTACAACAGGTGTGATTACATTGATTACTGTTCCAAAATAGAAGCATATATAAGAAATAATCAGGTATGACGCAATAATCGCGATAGAAAATGTGATTGACCTGAACAAATCATACATCCTGATAATTCCGTAAACTATGAGCATTCCAAGCAATGTAATCAGCAGGTTTATGCCATCCGGTATAATATTTAGAAAATCATTGTGGATAATATTATCTATTGCTGTAGCCTGAATATCAACACCAGGGTGATTTGAGACAATAGGGGTGTTTTTGTTATCGTTCAAACCTGTTCCGGCAGGTACGTTCGCACCGATTACTATTATTTTGCCGTCAAAAATAGAAGGGTCGACAACAGGTTTTCTACCCTGTTTAATATTATCGTAAGAGTCCATTATATCAACAGCAGATACCTTCGGGTGAGAGTATCCTGTCTTTGCGAGTTTATAGAATTTCAGAGGAACAATAGACTGGTATGTTGTCGTTTTTTGTTTAATCCTGTAGTTAAGTTCCGGAAATGTTATGTGTGAGTTTGTTAAAATCATTTCAGGGTTCTTATTCAGCATTAAGAAGGCTTTCATTGCTACAGAAGGATAGATTTTTCCTTTGTATTTTAAGACGTATTCGTGGTTTCTGAAAACCTCATCAATAGCGTAAGATGAGATATTTCCGCTTATGAACCCCGGCAGCATTGATACTGAACCTGCATTTTTGACAGCATCAAAATAAGGCTTCGGAAAAGGCATTATACTTGAATAGAAATAAGGTATTGAGGTTGTTTTATCTTCTGCTCTGGCCGAAAATTTAATAAACGCCCTGTCGTAAACTTCGCCGAAAGCTTTGTTGTCCCATGGTTTTACGGCAGGCATGAAACCTACTACAACATTATTGAATTTGCTTAATGTATTAAAGAATTTCTTATCTGACTCCGGATTATCAGTATCAAGTGTTGCAATGATTGAGTCGTGAACAATGATTTTGGGATGCGCATAATTTAAAAAGTATTCATAAATCTTGCAGTTTAATTCTCTTTTCCACGGCCATCTGTATTTTTCAACTGTTTTTGCATCAATTACAACCAGTATAATATCATCACTTCCATAAATCTGTTTATTATGAAAAGGAAGCTTTTCCGTGAGCGCATGTTTAATCATAAAGTCATAAGCTTTAGGTTCTACAAAATTGTATGTGACAAAGTAGACAAAAATTAATCCAAGAAGGATAATGATACTAAAGAGAAAAATTTTAATTCTATTAAATGCAGACATACAACCTTTTCCATAAGCTTGACTTACCTGTTCATGATATAATAAATTGATAGAAAAGGATACATACAAATGAGTGAGAATTATTTAGAGATAATAAAACAGGATAAAGTCTATCCGATAATAAGATGCAAGGAGCCGGAACAGGCAATAGAAATTTCTAAGGCGCTGGTGGAAGGCGGTATAAGAGTTCTAGAAATAAATGTTGAAAATCCTTCATTATATGAGGCTATATCTGAGGTTTCTAAATTTGCAAATGTATGTGCAGGAGGAATTATAACTTCTTTGCAGGCAGATGCAGCGTTTGCAAGCGGTGCAAAATTGATTGCGTCTCCGATTTTTCAGATGAATATGGTAAAAATTTCTAAGAATAAAAGAGTTCCGTTTATTGCAGGTGCTTCTACTGCAAATGAAGCGTATAATGCTTGGAAATCAAGAATTCCGCTTATAAAATTATATCCTGCAGATGCAATGGGCGGAGTTCAGTATATAGAAAATATTTTAAGACAGATGCCGTTTTTGAGTTTAATGCCAATGGGCAATATAAAATTAAGTGAAGTTGTGACTTATATTAAGACAGGTGCTGTCGCAGTAGGTGTCGGCCGGGATTTCTATCTCGGGTTTACACCGAAAGAAATAACAGCACGTACTAAAGAAATTATAAAAGAAGTTAAGGATTTTTCCGAATGGATTCAAAGATAGATATTGCAATAATTGGCGAGTGTCTGATTGAGCTTTCGGCTAACGGAACTCTTGCAGATACTTCTACACTAAATAAATATTTTGGCGGAGATACTGTGACTACTGCTGTTGCCATTGCCAGACTCGGCGGGAATGTTACTTATCTTACCAAAATTGGTAACGATGGGTTTAGCGAATTTATTATTTCAAGCCTAAATAAGGAAAATATTGATACATCGCTTATCAAGACAAATGATGAACAGAATGGAATGTACATTGTATCAAGAACTCCTGACAGCAGGGAACTTTTGTATTATAAACGAAAAACTGCTGCTGCCAAACTTTCTATTGAAGATATTTCAGAAGAATGTATAAAGAAATTAAAGCTGGTTTATTCTACAGGCGTTGTTCAATCTCTGAGCGCAAGTTCAAGAGAGCTTGTTAGAGAAACTTTCAGAATTGCTAAAGAAAACGGAGTTCTTACTGCGTATGACCCGAATTATACTTCTTGTTTTATGAACTCTGCGGATACAAGAGAGTATTTTGAGGAGATTGTTGAATACACTGATATTATATTTTTAAGCCTTAAAAATGATGCAGCGAAACTCTACGAAGTCGATTCAATGGATAAGGTTATGAAGTATTTCTGGGATAAAGGTGTAAAGATTGTTGTTGTAAAATCACATATTAATAACGGTTATTACACAGGGTATAAAGGCGAAATAAGCTTTACAGAGTTTTACAACAGCTCAAAAGCAATAGATGTAACGGCTTCCGGAGATGTATTTAACGGCGGATTTCTGTACGCATTGACAAACGGATATACTCCATCGGAGGCTATGAAGTTTGCGGCTGTTGTTTCCGGACTTCAAACGCAGAATTACGGTGCTATTCAGGCTATACCATATAAGGATGCAGTTATCGAAAGTATTCAGCAATGACAAAATACGTAGTATCAGGATATATCGGTTTTGATAATTTTGGTGACGAGGCGATTGCAAAGGTGCTTGTTGACCGCCTGAAACACGAAGGGGCAGAGAAGATTACTCTCATATCTTCTAATCCTGAAAAAACTGCAAAACTTTATGGTGTAGAAGCTTGCCCGATGCTTAAGTTTTTTGACAGCATTAAGAATTCGGATGTTCTTGTGTCAGGCGGTGGAAGTCTTTTGCAGGATGTGACAAGTTTTAAAAGTCTTTTGTATTATCTCGGGGTAATTTATACTGCAATATTTTGGGGTAAGAAAATAGAAATTTTTGCTCAGGGTATCGGGCCTATCAATTCAGGATTGGGCAGAATGCTGACAAGATTTGCGCTTAAGCAGGCACAAAAAATATCTGTTAGAGATAGAAAATCTCAAGAGCTTTTGAAAAGCTGGAGAATTGATGCAGAACTTGTGAAAGACCCTATATTCAGTCTTGAGCTGCCTGTAAAGAAAAAAACAGGTGTTGCCGGAATTCAGTTAAGAAACTATCCTACACTTACTGAAGGTTTCTTGAATGCTCTTGCTGATGAAGTGATTAAGAGATTTCCTGATAAAAAAATTCAAATATTTTCTTTTCAGGACAGTATAGATTTGGATGTGTGCGAAAAATTTGCGCGAATACTTGCAAAGAAAGACAGGGTTAAGGATGTAGAAGTTCTTTCAGGGCTTTCTGTTAATGATGTGTTTGATAAGATTTCAGAGCTTGAATATATGATTGGTATGCGTTTTCACGCAAATGTTGCCGCAATAATATCAGGTGTAAAAACGCTTGCTATTAACTATGATATAAAAGTGAAGAAACTAGCAGACGAATACGACCTCCCTGTAATAGAGTTAAGCCAGCGAGATTTTACAAAAGAGTTCGACAAACTGGGGTAAATGTGTAGTATCACAATTGAGGTTGGCTTAGAAGTATAAATCCAACCGGTAGTTTTATGGAATGCCAACCGACAATAGGTCTACGTGCAAGTGTAAATGACAATAGGCGTGTCATATTACAATTAAGGGAGACTTGTAGTTTTTATATCCGTTTGTAATAGTACAATTGTCTCCCGTCCATTGGTCTACATACGTAGTATTATCTGAATTCGTTAGGCTGAAATCTTGTAAAGTTATTGAGATATCCGCCTATCGGAAGCATTGTATCTGTTTTGTCAAACATTTCCTGCGGGCCCATTCTGGCTTTTTCCTGAGCTTCAATTCTCGCATTGTAATCACTGTTGAGCTGATATTGCTTAACTTTTAACTGCTGATAACAGCCTAGTTTAGCATCACTATCTTCAAGAGCTCTGCATTCTTGAATACCGTTTTCAAATTCAATTCTTCTTTTATACCAGTAAGCAGCTGTTTCGTTAAGTTTTCCAAGCCCTTTAGGCTCATCAACATCCACATATGCCGGCGGTACAAAACTTTTCCACTCAGGTTCGTTTAGTCCGTCCAAACTTACTACATCTTCTGCAGCTGCGCAGAGAGGAAGCATTATGGCTAATAAAACGAGAATCTTTTTCATATAACTTTCCCTTTTCTTTCGATTATACCATATCTTCTTCAATTTCTGCAATCGGCATAAATACCTTGACGCAGAAGCCGCATTCTTCATTTGAATAAAGTCTTATTTCACCGTCCATCGCTTCAACCAGACCTTTTACAATAAATAATCCAAGTCCGGTGCCGCGTGTTGTGCGTGTAGTGGAGTCATCAACCCTCGTAAACTTATCAAATAAAGTTTTCAATTTTTCCCGCGGAATTACATCGTAATCATTTTTTACGCTTACCGCAAGCCTGTCATTCCTAATTTCATAATCAAGAGTAATAGCAGAGTCGTCTTTGGAATACTTTATTGCATTCTCTATAAGGTTAACAAAAACCTGCTCAATTCTGTCATTGTCAGCAAGTATTTCTATCGGACAATCCTGCAAGTTATTTATAATCTCTTTGTTTGTATCGTTTTTTACAAGCATAATAGAATTTTCTATTACATTATTAATCGGAACTCTTATAATATTTACGTTCAACCTTGCTCCTTCAATATCAGGAATAACAAGCAAATCTTCTATCATGCGCTTCAATCTTTCGGATTGTTTCTTAATAACCTTTAGTGACTTTTGTCTTGTTTCTTCGTCAATCTGAATATCCTGCCGCAGGAGTCTTGACGTATATCCGAGTATACTTGTAAGCGGAGTTCTAAATTCGTGGCTTACAGTATCAATCATGTTTGAGCGGAATTCGTTAACCTGTTTTAACTCCTTATTCTTCTTTTTAAGCTGAATGTAGGACTTGTGAATCTGGCTGACCATTCTGTTGAACTCATTTCCGAGGAAAACAATCTCGAAAGGCGTGAAAACATTGATTAAGAGCCTTATGCGTCTTTCGTAGTTTCCTTTTGATATCGCAATTATTGCCTTAAAAAGCTGTCTAATATTGATATACAGGTAATATGTGTATAATCCGACAACAAAGAATACCGTAAGCATGGTTACGAGTATTGAAAGTATGATTTTGTCGCGGTTATAGTCAATTGCTTTTCTTGTAACAGCTTCTGTAGTGTTAACTATTATAGTAACATCAGGATCTGTTTTTTTCAGGTAAACAAGCGGCTGGTTTTTTGTTTCGCCATATATAACAGGTTCGTCTTCTTTCAGCTCTTCCGGAAGTTCTGCAATACTTTTTTCATAGCCTTCTTGAGTATAGTTGCTGGAGGCGACTAAGTCATTATCAACAAGCACATAAATCTGTCTTTTATCTTCCGTAAGAGTTTTAAACAGATTTTGTTTGAGATTGTTCATATCAAGTACAGCAACAAGAACTCTTCCGTCTTTTAAGTTTTTGCTGAATACAGCATAATCATCCTGAATGCTGTACATTTTGTATTTTTCAAGCTGATCTTTTTCTACAATTGCAAGTTCACGGTAGAAAGGAAGTCTTTCTATAATAGTGTCAAGATATTTTTGTTCCTGTGCAGGATTTTTGTAATACTCCATTGTTGCAATAATTTGCGAGAGCTCGTTATTTATGGAATGGTCAAAAACTTCAATTTCTTCTGAGACAATGTTTGCTATCATAACAGCGGCTTCTCTGAGCTGCGCTCTGTTTGACTGCTGGTTAATGTTGTTTATGATAATTCCGCTCACTGTCATTGGGATAAGCACGGCAAAGAAGCTTACAATAATTATTTGTTCTGCGATTTTTAGCCTTCGTTTGCTGAAAAATTGTGACATTTTTATCCCCCGAACGGCGTTAATTTATATCCTACATTTGTTACTGTATGTAAATATTTAGGATTTTTTGCATCCGGCTCAATCTTGTTTCTGAGTGCACCAACGTGAACCCTGAGCATTCTTACATCTTCATCGCTTGAGTAACCCCAGACCTCTTCAAGAAGCGTTGCAAGGGTTACAGGCTTATTGAAATGCTGGAGCAGACAGTATAGTATTTCAAATTCTGTTGGAGTAAGTTTCATCCTCTTATTTAGAATTATTGTTTCAAGAGTATCAGGCAGTATTTCAATCTCGCCGGCTTCAAGGATTTCATTTGAAGTTAATGTTTCTTCCTGCGGCTGGTTTCTTCTTAAAAGAACTCTTATTCTCAAAAGAACTTCTTGAATGTCAAACGGTTTTACCAGATAATCATCCGCGCCGCTGTCAAATCCGCTTGTCTTGTCGCTGATTGTACCTTTTGCAGTAAGCATCAGAATTGGTACATTAATCTTTGCCTGACGGATGTTTTTGCACACATCAAATCCGTTCATCTTTGGCATCATAACATCAAGCAAAATCAGGTCATATTTATTGTTGAGAGCTTTGTTCAAGCCTTCCATGCCGTCAGAAGCCGTATCAACAAAATATCCGCTTGATGAAATATCAAACTCCAGTAAATCTCTTATTTCCGCGTCATCATCGACTATAAGTATTCGTTTTTTTTCTAACATTTATACCAACCCCTTAATGTTTTTATTTTAATATAAACCTGTAGGTTATGTCACTACTTTTTTTATGGTTTCTTCAATATTTAACTGGTATTTTTCACGTACTTGATTTAAATTCCAGCACAACAGCCCTATAATATGGCTGAGTGCGTATAGTGTATAAAGCAGCTCACGTTGTTCTGCATTTTGCATAAAACAGCTTTTTTCACCGAGTTCAATTTCAAGTTTTTCATAAATTATTTTTAATGCATCAAGCGAACGTGACATTTCTGCTGTTATATCTTCTAAATCCATGGCAACCTCCTATTGTGTTATAACTTAGTTATAACACAATATCAATCATTATGTATTATAATATTGTTATAACATGAGGCTGTATGAGAAAATTTACACGAATTGGTAATAGTTGGGGTGTTATTATCCCAAAATCGTTATTAGAAGTTCTCAAAATCAATCCAGTTCTGGATAAAATAGATTTTGAGATTGAAGGTGAAACATTAAAAATTACAAAGGTTAAGCAGGACTAGGGCAAAATTTATTTTTTCAAAGTAACAGGCGGCGGCTGGATATACAAAGGTTTGAGCTTGCGCCAGTCTGTTTCTTCTTTTTTTGCTCCGAGTTTTGCTAAAATTTCTCCAATCGGGTATTCACCCTGCTGGTACGAAACTGCTTCGGAAGCAAATCCGCTTAATCTTTCTTTCAGGCTGTCATCTGTTACAACCCTGCGGCCTTTAACCAGTTCGTCAACTGTTTCTAGCTCAATTGCACCTAAGATTTTGCCGTCATAAACGTACGCTTTATTTTTTCTTGCATCAAGTGCAACCAAATCATCTCCGCCGAGAATTTTTGACAAAATCTCAATTGAAGAAACTCCGGCTGCTTTGATGTTAAGCTGCTGGGCAAGTACTCTTGCTACTGTTGTGCAGGCCCTTATGCCGGTAAAACTTCCCGGGCCGATATCAGTTGTAATGAGTTCAATGTCATCAGGTGTAAGGCCGGCGTCTTTCAATATTTTAACAATGGTTGAAATTAAATACGCCGAATGATAATTCTTTCCGTCGGACAAAATTGTCTCACTGTGAATAATCTTGTCGTCCTCGCTAAGTGTTATATATGTTTTATCAAGACAGGTGTCAAAAGCCAGTATCTTCAATTTTTTTCCTTTCCTGTGGAGGAGCATATTACCCCTAAGCCTTCTATAACTTTTTGATTTCTTTCTCCGACAGACTTGAACTCATAAATTCTGCTGTCATCGTCATCGTATGTAACATTGATTTCAATTCTTTCAAACGGTAATTCGCCTTGTGAAAATTCTGCCCATTCAACAAAGGTTATTTTTCTGCCGGTTGAGTATTCTCTAAGCTCATCCGTGATTGTTTTTATCCCGGCGTTTTCCAGCCTGTATAAATCGAAATGATAAACAGGGATAGAGGCGCTGTGGTATTCGTTCAGAATAACAAAACTCGGGCTTGTAACTTTTTCTTTAATCCCGAGAGCCTCTGCAACGAGTTTAACAAATGCTGTTTTGCCTGCGCCGATTTCTCCAAAAAGGTTTACAAAACAACCTTCGTCTTTTACAAGATTTGCAAATTTATATGCAAGAGCCTTTGTATCTTCTAGACTTACACATTTTTGCTTATACATACTCTGTTCCTTCCGCTTTCTTTTGCTTCATACAAAGCGCTGTCTGCCCTTTTGAATAGTTCTTCTCCGTTTTCTTCCTGACCGAATTCGGCAAGCCCCATGCTTATTGTGACATTTATATTTTTTTTGTCAATAAAAATCGGTGTTTCTTCAACAGCTTTTCTTAGACGTTCTCCGACAATTACAGCTTCTTCTATATGCGTATATGGCAGAAGAACTGCAAATTCTTCTCCGCCGTATCTTGCAGGAATATCTGATTCACGAAGCTGAGCTTTTATAACCGAAGCAGCTGTTCTCAAAACTTCATCTCCGCTCGCGTGGCCGTATGTATCATTAACTTTTTTAAAGAAATCAATATCAATCATCATCGCACAGAGCGGTGTTTTTTGACGTTTGGTTGTAGCAATCTCCTGTTTTAACCGAATTTCAAACTGCCGCCTGTTGTTAAGGTTTGTTAGAGCATCCAGAGTCGCGTACTGGAGAACTTTAGAATATGTATTAGCTCTGTTTATCGTAATTGCTGACTGTCTTGTAAGCTGTTCAAGATAGCTTATGTCGCGTTTTGAAAGCTTATCGAGCGTGCTTCTTGCTACTATACAGCCGGATAATTCGCCATCTGATACAAGCGGGAAAGCGCCAATTTTATCATTATTTGTAAGTATGTATCCTGTTTCCGGCGTAAGCTGTTTCAAAGCTTCATAAATTCTTTCATCTTTGCAGGCTTTCGGCCAGACAAGCTTAAATTCGCCGTCCTGTTTCAAGAATACATAAATCAAATGGTCTGATATAAACCTGTCAAGCATTTCGCCGATTAGGGGAACAATATAATTTAATTCGTACTGAGTTTCAATGATTTTTGCGATATTTTTCATTGAATCGTGGAATTCTACGTTGATTTTTGACTGTTCATTAAGCACAATGTTTTGCAGTTTTAGCGAAACCTGAGAAGCAAGGATTTTTATCAAGAATAAGAATTCTGTATTAATTGTGGTATTTTCTTCAAATTCTAATTCCATAACTCCGAAGTCAGAGCCGTCTTTGTGCATAGGAACGGCAAGTGATGTGATTTTGAAACTTATGCCTCCATTGAGTGCAGGGAGTTTATATGCTTTTGAATTAATAACAAAATCTTCGTCCTTAAGGTTTTCATAGATTTTATAAATTTCTGACTCATCGGGAATTACGCTCCAGTTGTTTGAGCTGTCGCGCATTGTGTTAGTAACATTATCAAATACAAAGATTTGAAGTCTTTTGACAGGTACAATCTGCTGTAGAAGCTGTTTTATGCCATCTGCAAGTTCTTTTGTGTCTATTTCGGAGATGAGCAGGTTAGAAATTTTCGATAAAAAGTGAAGATTTTCCATTAATAAATTTCCTCCTCTTCTTCATTGAAATACTCAAAACCTGCACAGGTTTTAAAGTTTTTGAGTATTGCTTTATCAAATTCTTCATCCGGAACGATTTTGCCGTTAACGTATGTGTAGCCGACATTTCCGAGCGGTTCGTCAGAAAGTTTTTGTGTATAATATTCATCGCTTGTGATAAATTTTCGAGTTGCATCGTTTAGAAGGTTAAAAATATAAGTAGATTCAAGAGTAGATGAATCCGGCTCTTCCAGAATTAATATAGCTGCTTTGTGGAGTTCGCTTATAGAATCTCTGTGCCTGTTCAGCTGTCTTAAGAGAACTGCAAGGTTGTAATGGGCTTCAAATTTCATCGGCTCCAGCTTAATTGCGGAACAGTAGTCAAGTCCTGCTTCTCTGTATTCGCCTCTTAGGTGGTGTGCAACAGCTTTGTTGTAATAAACATCATAGTTTTTCTTGAGAAACTTAAGCGATTTTTCATAAGCTTCTATTGCTTCTCCCAGATATTTAAATACCAGATATCTTTTATCGAGCGGAAGATACATTGCTTTTTGTTTATAAGCAACGCCTTTATTGTAATATGCAAGTCCTCTGTTTGCTTTTACACTTTTTACATTACTGTAGACAAAAGGTATCCAGAGTTTAAATAATCGTATCTGGGTGACTGTATCAAACTGTTCGATTGCTTCGTCAAAGAAGCCTAAATCTTCTGAGTAAACTATTCCAAGATTCATACGCGCCATAACAAATTTTGGATTGTATTTGATAGCGTGTTCATAAGCATCAACAGCTGAGAAATAGTCTTCATAGACAGCATAAATGTTTCCGAGGTTAAACCATGCTTCGTAATGTTCCGGATAGAGCCTTAAACCTTCTTTATAATAATCGAGAGTTTTAGCCATATTATCCTGTGAGTATGCCTGATCGCCTTTGTAGATGTAATACATTCCTTTGGCTTTCATAGCCTGCTTCTCAATCCAGCCCCAGAAAAAGAATGCCAGAAGTGCAAGTATGCAGATAAGGATAACCAGCGTAACTTTAGAAAATAATTTTCGTAAAAAACGTTTCATACAGTCAAATTATAGCATAAGAGTTGAAGGGGGGGAAGGTGG
>OIWO01001804.1_pt1 | contig 16208 bp, 14 predicted proteins | sample 1587641 | NCBI WGS metagenome assembly OIWO01 (sample SAMEA3888924, study PRJEB22519) | human gut metagenome | biome: human gut; feature: human-associated habitat; material: faeces | place: Denmark | collected 2010
GGAGTGGGAATGAAAGTTAAGAACAAGCCTTGACACAGTTTAAATTACACCTCCATATTTTATGAAAGCCTAAAGACTATCGGGACAGTATATTTCACCCTAACACAGTTTCCCTTAAGCTTCCCTGGTTTCCATTTAGGCATAGCCTTGACTATTCGCATAGCCTCTTTATCCAAAGAAGGATCAACACTTCTTGCAATCTCAACATCTGTAATTCTTCCATTTTTATCGACAACAAATTTTACTACCACACGACCTTGTATCCCATTTTCCTGTGCAACAACAGGATACTTGAGGTTGGCTGCGATGAATGAGGCTAAGGCACCAGAGCCACCAGGAAATGAAGGCATCTCTTCTACTTTATCATAAATTTTACCTGTATCAATCAATTCCGAATTGTCATCTATCGACATCATTATTGGCATCTGTATTGGCTTGATTGGTGCTTCTTTTTTAAAAACATAAACATAATTTGTAAGATACTTGTTCTTTATCCCTAAATCATTAAATCTTACGACCAATGGCTTGGCATCTTTATACGTTACCTTTGCCGTATCTGCATTTATGAAAAAATCTTCATTTATCTCACCATAATACCCATCATAGCTATGACGCCAAATCCAATAAGGCTTTCGATTTACAAGTATCGAGGTCGGGCATATCATATTCTGAACATAAACGAATTTGTCAAAACGACGCAGTAGCTTTGCTGTCTGATATCCCCTATTAAAATCCTCTTGAAATTGTGGAGCTTCCGCTATAGGCACAGATACATATATGGTAGCTCTTATTTCATTAAAATTACATGTAATAGGAAAATATTCTTTGTCGGCATTATACTTTTCCAAATCCAAGCTCCAATTTTCCCCCATTCTATCCTTAATTGCGTCATAGCAAATGGAGTCAAACACAAACTTTGAAGATTGCTGTAAACGCAGTTCGTAAGCTGTAGTCTTCTCGAATTCTCTTATCTCATTCCATGCACTAAATTTTTCCTTCACATTTTTCATGACTCGTCCTCTGTCGGTCATTTCATATCGTTCCCGTTCTGAATTTTTTGCTGCATTCTCAATAAGTCTTTGCCAAAACAGTGTATTTGAATCCACCGACTTTTTATTTCTTGCACCTCTATTGTTCTTACCCATAGAAGTGGTCTTACCCTTAACCGTTTGAGACGTTTGCCCCATTTTTCTCATTTGAGGCTTTCTCGTTTGAGCATTGCTACCAACCATACATAGCAAAGCTACTATAAGTAAAATAATATGTTTCATAATTTTCCTTTTTTATAGAAAAGCATTAGTACTATTTATTTCCATCTTTATCCCATCATTTTCTCCTTGCGAAAATCTTACGAACCTTTGTCCATCCCACTCTTGAGATTTTCTGACGCAATAAGTTTGGAAGCCATATCCCTTATCTACGATTCTTACCTGAAAAGGATTCCAATCGTAATATGCTTTGTTTATCACTTCTGTTATATCCACGCCATCCAATTCCTTCCGTTCTTTCATCGGGAGTTCCATCACGCAGCTTCCATATTGGTTAAAAGCATCAACGGTATGACGTTCACACTCTGCAGAATGCCAAAACGTTTTACTAGGATACTTCATCTCCATTATCAGAAGCAATCTTCTTTTCAACTCGCCTGATACAATTGCAGGAAAGACAAAATCCTCGTATGATGTTTCATCGTCATAAACGTACACATTATCACCTCCATCCGTCAAATACCAGAAATAGTCATCACCCTCTTTCAGCATTTTAAATGCATATACTTCTTGTGCTTCGTCAGATAAAGTATCACCTTTTGTAGTTTGTGCTTTTGCTGCTTCTTTCACAAGCTCTCTGCCCCCTTCTTTCAGTCCTACTTTTATCCCAACAAACAGAATTACCACAAGTATAGCAGAAAGCACCTTCCAAGACTTTCGCCAGAAAGATGTTTTCTCCTCACGATCAACAGTGGTGCTTGCCTCTTCAGGCTCTATACTATCTACTTTTTGAGTCATAGACTTTTCTGTGTCAGCATCAAGCCATTCACCGCAATATCTACATTTTTTTGCCACGGCAAGGATTTCCTCCCCACAATAGGGGCAACGTTTATGCTTTGTATCCATTCTATTTGTCAAACAAATCTTGATAAACCTTAGCCCATTCTCGCCAAGAATATCCACGAGAAGGATGACGCTGGCGAATCATAAGAGCCTTATCTTCGCCGCCAGTGCTAAACCAACGAGTATTAACCTCATCACCATTAGCCAGAAACAGTTTCTCACCATCTTTCTCGCCAAGAGGATAAAGTCTATTGAAGAGACCATAACCCCAAGTTATGATAACATCAGGTTTCAACTCTTCAAGAATTTCCTTGAATGCCGAAACAGAGCTATTAAACTCGTCAGAAGTATCCTTTACACCTGGTCTTGCTATATTGAACTGAATAAAATTGTAAAAAGCAAGTTGATTCCAAACGCATTCTCTATCATCTACAGATATTTCCCTGTTCAACAAAGCCTTTGTTTGGCTAGTATAGCCTCTATAGAAAGAGGCATCTTCACCACTTACAAAACCGTCCACAATTTCTTGAGTAAATGTATGGTGACAAGGAGCACCAGCATTTTCTTCATTATAATGGCTATGCCCTAATATCAAGACTTTCTTACCACTATTCAAGAATCCTTTCTCGTAATCCTTACCAACAAAAGGATAAGCATTTACATGTTTCATACGCTATTCTATTTTAAAGTTATTAAATGTCGGGGACAAAGATAGTGTTTCTACTTGACACTATCAAGTCCATAATGGTTCATAAGCGAAATTTCTTGATTTCGGCTTAACAAAAGTAGTAAAAATCATTCTGTTTCATTGGTATATTATCATTTTGCCAGGTGTTCCCGAGACTTGGCGGGTTAAGATTTCGGTTTCGGCAAAATAAAAAAGCGTGGGAACTTACCTGTCACTCGTCCCACTCTCTGAGGCCTTCGCATTGCCCTGCATTGTTGAACGAGCAACGTCGAAGCCCACGCCGATATGTATACACTTTTCCCCATACGGATATAGACCTATCGCCTTGACGCAATAAGCCATACCAGTAAAGGGATGTGAATTAACACATCCCGAGAGCACCTACCGTTGCTATGTTCTGACAATGCATGAAGTTTGCGAAGTTTCAATCCGTCAAGAACAAAGCGCTAAGTATGCGCCTTTTCCATTATGTCGTGATTCTTACTCAGAATCATCGGCAAATATACGAATAATGTTTGAAAGAACAAAAGTTTTTTGCAAAAAATCCTCATTGAGGGATAAAATTCATCAAAATCCTCCCTCTCTGAGGGATTTTTCTGTATTTAACCACGCTATGCGAAATTTTTATTGTACTTTTGCACCCGTGCTTGGAAAAGCAACAAATAAAACAGAAGAGTAAACGATATGGCAGAAAAGAATAGCATACCCCAATTCGTGAATAGTGAATCTATTATGTCGGATAGCAACTATGTGAAGTGGCTCTCCGATTTGAAAGAGCAATCCGCAAAGAATTCCACTAGCAATAACAACGATTAAGAAAGCATAAACAGAATATGGTTTTAAATTACATTTGGATAGCATTTTTCGTGATTGCGTTCATCTTCGCACTCATCGGATTGGCAATGGGAGATACGACTATCTTCCAGAAGATTGTAGATTCCACCTTCGACTCATCCAAGAATGCCTTCGAGATTTCTCTCGGACTGACGGGCGTACTCGCCCTCTGGCTTGGCATCATGAAGATTGGAGAGAAGGCGGGAGTAGTGAATGTGTTGGCAAGAGCACTCAGCCCGGTCTTCACCCGTCTCTTCCCCGATATTCCGAAGAACCATCCGGTGATGGGAAGCATCTTCATGAACATCGCTTCGAATATGCTGGGACTCGATAATGCGGCAACACCTACAGGATTGAAAGCGATGCAGCAGATGCAGGAACTCAACACGAAGAAGGATACGGCGACGAACCCGATGATTATGTTCCTGGTTCTAAACACCTCAGGACTCACCATCATCCCTACCACCATCCTCGCCTTCCGTGCCTCCTACGGAGCAGCCCAGCCTACGGATGTCTTCATCCCTATCCTGATGGCTACGCTCGTGGCTACGCTTGCCGGAATCATCATCACTTCGCTCTGGCAGCGCATCAACATCCTGCAGCCGGTATTGCTCGCTACTCTGTTGGGAATGTGCGCCTTCGTAGGCATCATCATCTGGGGATTCGGACAGATGGACAAGGATACGATGAACACGGTTACCACCTTGGCTTCTAACATGATTCTCCTGGGCATCATCCTCTGCTTCATCCTGGCTGGTTTCTGGAAGAAAGTGAATGTTTATGATGCATTTATCGAGGGAGCGAAGGAAGGTTTTACTACTGCGGTAAAGATTATCCCTTATCTTGTAGCTATCCTCGTAGGCATCGGCGTGTTCCGTGCTTCGGGAGCGATGGATATGGTGATTCAAGGCATTTCGTGGTCGGTAGAACAATGCGGCTTGAACGCCGATTTCGTAGGCGCCCTGCCTACCGCCATCATGAAACCGCTGTCGGGAAGTGGCGCACGAGGCATGATGCTGGAGGCGATGAAGAACTATGGTCCTGATTCGTTTGTAGGCAGATTGAGCTGCATCTTCCAGGGCTCCACCGACACCACCTTCTATATATTGGCTGTATATTTCGGAAGCGTAAGCATCAGGAATACCCGCCACGCCGTGGCTTGCGGCTTGCTTGCCGATTTGGCAGGAGTCATCGCAGCAATCGCTATAGCATATTTATTCTTCGGATAAGAGTCTCCCACAGATTTCACAGATTTACACAGATAATCTTTGAATGACGGCGCAAGCCCAATTTAACATTTAACACTTAACATTCAACATTAAGAAAGATAATGGCAAGTTTAAAATCACTCGCAAAGGATACCGCCATCTATGGTTTGAGCAGTATCATCGGCAGATTCCTCAACTATCTGCTTGTACCACTCTATACGGCAAAGATCAGCGCCGCAAGTGGTGGTTATGGTGTCATCACCAACATGTACGCCTATACGGCGTTACTCCTCGTTATCCTGACCTACGGAATGGAGACCACCTTCTTCCGTTTTGTCAACAAGGAGGGAGAAAACTCAGAAAAGGTTTATCACACGGTATTGAGCATGGTGGGCTTCACTTCCCTACTCTTCATCGCCCTGGTATTCCTCTTCATCACGCCTTTGAGCGATGCGATGGGCTACGCTGACCATCCGGCTTATGTATGGACCATGTTCGTAACCGTGGCTATTGATGCCTTCCAGTGCATCCCGTTCGCTTACCTCAGATACAAGAAGCGCCCACTGAAGTTTGCTGCCTTCAAGTTGCTCTTCATCGGTCTGAACATTGCGCTCAACCTGGTTTACTACGTCATCATGGATGGTCACGATGTGGGCTATGCTTTCTACATCAACCTGGTTTGTACCGCCTCCATCACCTTCTGTTTCTACAAGGAACTGAAGGAAGGATTCATGGGCGAGAAATGCTCCTGGAGCGAATGTAAGGTGCTCGTCAGGAAGATGATGGGCTACAGCTGGCCAATCCTCGTGCTCGGTATTGCCGGTATTCTGAACCAGACAGCCGACAAGATTCTCTTCCCTTACATCTATGAGAAGGGGGATGCGCATGCACAGCTCGGAATCTACGGAGCAGCCAGCAAGATTGCGATGATCATGGCGATGATTACCCAGGCTTTCCGCTATGCTTACGAGCCATTCGTATTCGGCAAGGCAAAGGATAAGGACAACCGACAGACTTACGCTTCGGCGATGAAGTATTTCGTCATCTTCACCCTCTTGGCTTTCCTGGTGGTGGTAGGTTATCTGGATGTATTGCGCCACATCATCGGTCGCGACTACTGGGATGGTTTGAAGGTAGTGCCTATCGTAATGGCTGCCGAAATCATGATGGGAGTATATTTCAACCTCAGTTTCTGGTACAAGCTCATCGACAAGACCATCTGGGGTGCTTACTTCTCAGGCATCGGTTGTGCGGTATTGATTGCCATCAACGTTATCTTCGTACCAGTTTATGGTTACATCGCCTGTGCCTGGGCTGGTTTCGCAGGTTATGGAACAGCCATGCTTCTCTCCTACTTCGTGGGGCAGAAGAAGTATCCTATCAACTATCCGGTGAAGGAGATTATGATTTATGTGGTTCTCGCCCTCATCCTCTTCGCAGGAATGACCGAGGCTAACAGATACTTCTCCAGTGGAATTGCCTGCCTCATCAACACGGGGCTCATCCTCATCTTCGCTGCTTATCTCGTGAAGAAGGATTTCCCATTGAAGAGTCTGCCGGTGGTAGGTAAGTACTTTAGAAAGTAAGAGATTCCAATCATTGAGATTATATTCCAAGAAGTCCGTGGACAATGTGTAAGTCCACGGACTTCTTTTGTTTATATTATACAGAACCTTCGCATGCGGTTCAAGAATAGACAAAAGGACCCAATGTTCCTGGTCCCGAGCAATACTCAGGATATAATAGCAGCCAGCAAGGCGCCCTGTAAGAGTTAAAGCAAACGGCTGAGTGAACGAAACGAGACGACTGAGTATTTTGAAGGATATGACTATGCAAGCTGAAGGATACGGCTCCGTTAACCGAAGGATACGGCTCCGTAAGCTGAAGAAGACGACTGATCAGGTTCAAAGAGTTAGAATATGGAGTTCAAGGAGACTGCTTCTTGATAGTTGTCACTAGGCTCAGCAGCTCTGCTGAGCCTAGTCAGCAGGTCTGCTCACTGCAGTCAGCAGGTCTGCCGAGCCTAGTGACAACACCTTTTAATCGTACAACAATACCCCCTTTAGTTGTACGACTGTACACCTTTTAGTTGTACAACTACACACCCTTCAGTTGTACAACTATAAACCTTTAGACGTACAACAATGAATCCATCGATTGTTCAACTTGACTTTTTCTCCCATTCTATACATCAAAAACAAGGAATAGTCCGAGAATTCTCAAAAAAAGTAATCTTCCTTTTCGTTATTCCCTCATAAAAGTATATCTTTGCAACGATTATTCCCTCATAAAAAATAAACAGCATGAGAAAGATACTACAGGACAAGATCAATATGAACGATATCAACAAGATATGCATCATGACACAAGGTAAGGAGAACGACCACCGGAAGGAAGAGCTTTACCAACTCACCTTCGATGAAAACGACCGGGTATCGTTTAATGCGCTTTGGGCTTTAGGCCATTTCGATGAAGCCAACACCCCTTGGCTCTTTCAGAAGCATGATGACCTGATTGATAGGGTTCTCGTAGAGAAGAATGAAACCAGGCGCCGCCTGATGCTCCATCTTCTTCTCCGTCAGCCTTTCGAAGAAGAATCACTCCGTTCTGATTTCATCGATTTCTGCATCGCCAAGATTACCGCCTGTTCCCAGCCCTACGCCATCCGCTGCTACTGCATGAAGCTCGCCTACGAGCAGATGAAGTACTATCCCGAACTCCTCGAAGAGTTAAGAATGGCTCTGGATATGCTGGAACAGGAGGTTCTATCACCAGGAATGTTATCGGCAAAAAGGCAAATTATGAAGAAAATCAAGCGAAGCCTTGGAAAATTCGGGAAATAGTCGTAACTTTGCAAACGAAATATTCTAACAATATAATACATAAATGGATGGAGATACAACTGAACGATTATCACAAGAAAGTCAATGCCCAGATGCAAAAGAGCATGGCTTATTGGCGAGAGCATCCGCTTTCGCTGGAGGAGTGCTTAGCTCAATTCAAGCGCTTGCGGGAACAACGGCTTGCAAGGGAGTCCAAATTGCAAGGTTAAAAGACTGGGCTAAGGAGAATGATTGCTGGATTGAAAATCCAGAATCATTAGGTGTGTTCTCTGACCGAGGTTCAGAGAACGAGGTTTATATGGCCTATGATGGAATACACGTTTATAAACTTAACGACTTCCGTTATTCTGACGACAACCTTACTCCTTTCTTTGAACGAATTGTGGCTCACAACCAATACTTCACAGCATGCCCCTACGATTTCATCGGTTTCTCACAGAATCGAGATGGAAAAGTTTGTGCTGTCCTTCGCCAACAACTTGTTGTAAATGCGAGGGAAGCTACTTCCGAAGAAATCAAGGCTGAGTTTGAGCGCATCGGTTTTCACGCAGAAGACAATGGAGAATATTTCACCAATGGCATTCACGACATCTTTGATGCCGTGCCCAATAATGTATTGGTTGGAGATGACGGCAACTACTATTTCATAGACACCATCATCTTCCTATCAGATGATAACGGCTTGGATACTTACAAAAAGTATTCACCAAATTACTCGGCAGGAAAACAACCTTAATAAATAAAGGGAAAGTGCAAATGTCCCAAGTATGTCCCAAGTTCGTCCCAAGTAATAAATAACATCATAATAAAAATAGAAAACAAAACAAGTAATGAAGAAAAAAGCAACGGTCCTTATCGCCTCTATCATGGCGTTCTGCGGAATCAATACCGCTCACGCTGACGAGGGAATGTGGACGATTTACAACTTGCCTAACGCTGTGTATGAGATGATGCAGCGCGAAGGTTTCAGTATGACTTACGACCAGCTCTACAACGGCGAGAACGCCTTGAAAAATGCTGTGGTTAACTTCTCCGGCTATTGCTCAGGCGTAGTCGTTTCTCCAGACGGTTTGGTATTTACCAACCACCATTGCGGTTTCGAGGCTATCAGAAGCCACTCTACCGTGGAGCACGACTATATGCTCAACGGTTTCTTTGCTAAATCTTACGCAGAGGAATTGCCTAACGAGAATATGTTCGTCAGCTTTATGGTTGAACAGAAGGATGTAACCGATAAGGTGATGAGCCTCGGATACGAGAAACTCGACAACAAGAAGCGCGATGAACTCATCGATTCTCTGGAGAACGAGATGACTAAAGAGGCTAAGAAGAACGATTCTACCCTCCATATCACCGTTCAGCCTTTCTACGAGGGCAACAAATGGTACGCTACTACTTACCGCGACTTCACCGACCTGCGTCTGGTTTTCACCGTACCAAAGTCTATGGGTAAGTTTGGTGGCGATACAGACAACTGGATGTGGCCTCGCCAGACCTGCGACTTCTCTGTATTCCGCATCTATGCCGACCCTAAGACCAACGGTCCTGCTGCCTACAGCAAGGACAATGTGCCTTATCATCCTAAGCGTTGGGCTCAGGTTTCTCTCCAGGGTTACAAGGATGGCGACTATGCGATGACCATGGGTTACCCAGGCAGCACAGAGCGCTATCTTTCAAGCTACGGAATCCAGACTATGCGCGATGCTGAGAATGCGCCTCGTGCCCAGGTTCGTGGCGTAAAGCAGGAGGTGATGCAGAAGCACATGCGTGCCGACGAGGCTGTCCGCATCAAGTATGACAGCAAGTACGCCCAGAGCTCCAACTATTGGAAGAATGCCATCGGTATGAACAAGTGTATCGATTCTATCGGCATCGTTAATCTGAAGCGTGAGTACGAAACCCGTCTCCGTGCTTGGCAGGATACAGCCAAGGCTGCCAACGACCTCGCCCACAAGGTAGATTTCGACAAGCTCGCCAAGCTTTACAAGGAGAGCGCAGACGTGAAATACGCCTGGACCAACTTCGCTGAATCTTTCACAAGAAGAAGCAACATCGAGTTCTCTACCCGTGCCATCAAGCTCCAGACCAACATGGAGGTGAAGGGTCCAGAGAAGAACAAGAAGAAGCAGTATCATGAGTTTGAAGATAACTCTGCAGAATGGGATATGGCACTCGATAAGGAGGTGCTCGCTACCCTCTTGAAGAACTACAAGGAGCACGTAGATGCAAAATGGTTGCCTAAGTTCTACAAGACCATCGACGCTGAGTTTGGCGGTAACTACGCCAAGTATGTAGATTATCTCTGGGAGAAGTCGCTCATCATGAAGAAGGGCGCCAAGCTCTATTTCAACAAGAAGGGATATGAGAAGGATCCAGGCGTAAGCTTCGGTATGGATCTGAACGATGTATTTGCAGATTTCGCTGCTCAGATGGGCAGCATCAACGATAGCATCGCCGAGCAGGAGAAGTATCTCTGTGCTGCCAAGCTCCGTATGGAGGAGGACATGCCTCACTACAGCGACGCCAACTTCACCATGCGATTGAGCTACGGTCAGGTAGGCGGTTTCGACCTCGGTGGCAAGCCATCAGGCTATTATACCACAGCCGAAAGCCTCGTTGAGAAGATGAAGCAGGGCGATAAGTTCATCGATTACTACGCTGAGCCTATCATGCACGAGCTTCTCTCTGAGAAGGATTTCGGCAAGTATCAGGATAAGACTACTGGCAAGATGCAGCTCTGCTTCCTCACCAACAACGATATTACCGGTGGTAACTCTGGTAGCCCTATGTTCAACGGCAAGGGAGAGTTGATTGGTCTTGCCTTCGATGGCAACTGGGACAGCCTCAGCTCTGACATCAACTTCGACAAGCGCCTGGCTCGCTGCATTGGTGTAGACATCCGCTATGTGCTCTACCTGATGGATAAGTGGGGACACGCAGACCGCCTCTTGAAGGAGATCAATGCAAAGTAAATTCTATCTCTGAATCAACAGAGATGATAGAATGGTTTATCCTGGGATAAAGATTAGTCCCAGGATGATATGAAAAGAGCGGAAAATCAGCTGTTAACTGTTAACCTGTTAACTCCTGACTTTCCGCTCTTGTTTTTTCTTATAGGTTCTCAACTAATATTGCGAGATATTATTCAGTTCCTTCAATGAAACCTGACGAGGCTTCTCGGCGAGTTTCTTCTTCAATTCATCCACCGTTATTTCAGAAGATGGATTGAAAGAAGCAGAGCGCATGTAATCAATTACACTCTGATAGAAAGCCTTGCCTTCCGGATATTTGGCTGCCTTCTCCAAATCGCTCATGCAGACGAGAAGCTTTCCGGCTCCCACCTTCCATTCCATCACCAAACCCAACTTATGATTCCGCTCGATATTATCTATCACCTGAACAATCGGGCGATAATCCTTGGCGAAGTTGTCAAGCACCAGCGGATGCGATTCCTTGATAACCGGGAACCATTGCCAGTTGGTGTGCATTTCCGTAGGGAATCCCTTGAATATCGGATGTTCCGGATTCGTCAGAATGCCCAGGGTTCCTGGAGAAACCTTCTTCTTGTTGTTCTCGCAGATGGTCTTGAACATGCGATAGTTCCAGTAATCGGTCTGGAAGAGTCCGCCAACAGTATAAGGAGTAGCATTATCTGCCTGAGAAAGCGTATCATCGGCAGCCACAAAATGACTGGAAGCCGTAGGCATCCAAAGCACCTTTCCGCCCTTTTCCAAGACTTTCACCACTTCCTGGTTCAAATCTCTGGCTATGATAACGCCCTTCTTTTCCAAAGCCTTCTTCGGATAAACCCAAAGTTCGTAGGAGTTTCTCGCCTCTGTTCCTTCAATGTTTAATGTAAGAAGCAGCTTGGTAGGTTTCTGCACGTGGAAAACACCATTCAGTTCACCCACATCCACCAAACCTTCATCGTATGAAAAGATGTTCAATACTCCCTCATCCTCTGCCATCAAGTCACCCACATTCTTTCTCACTTCACCATCCTTGGTGCTGAAAGTTCCATCATCCATACAGAACAATCCGTTCTCGGCAGCCAGATGCCATTTCAGTTTCTTGCCCTTCAGCGAAGAACCGCCATAATTGGCTACCTTTACCCTAGCCTGAATCTTCTCGCCATCCTCGAAGCAGAACTTCTTCATTTCCAGCAGAGGAACCACAGGCGAGCACCACTGGCGCCATTCCTCGGGCGTAGTGATTCCCTTACTCTCCATAAACGCATCCAGGATGCCTACGAAAGCACTTCCCTGACCGGGATAATCTTGAATATCTAGCAGTTGGAAGCCCGCCATATTCCGGGTCCTCAAATCCATCTCTATATCGGCTTTATAGAGTTTCACGCTCCATAAGCCCGAAGCCTTGTGGAAATCATCTGCCTGCGAGAGCATTCCGGCTGCAGCCAGACGACGGCGGAAGACTTCGAAGTTATAAGGATGAAGCACTCCGGTGTATTTCTTTATTTCCCGATAATCAGGATAGGTCTGAAACTGGCCTGTTTCGTGAGAGATGATTGGGATTCCTGCCTTATCGCAAGCCTCATCAAAATTCATCGTAGAATTAGGATGAAAATGATTGATCATTCCTCCATCGTAGGCATCGGCAAACGAGAAGGAACCACGGGTATGAGTATTGTATTTGCCCCATCCCTCGCCTCCGATGCGACAAGTGGTGAAGTAATCCATTCCTTCTTTTATTCCTTGATAACCGAGATAGTAATTGCTTCCGAAGGTATAGTATTTATCAGGCGCAATCTTGCGGAAATCATCCACAAACTCCTTCATCTTGTCGATGTCGCCCCAAAGTTCATTACCCAGCGCCATCATTCTGAAAGATGGATGATGACCATATTCCCGCAGAATATTCACTCCCTCCTGATGCAGAAAGGTCATGAGTTTCTCATCCTTCTTGTCAAAAGAACCCCAGAAAGGAAGTTCCGGCTGGAGATAGATTCCCAGACTGTCCGCTGCCACGAAAGCCGCCTCCGGTGGGCACCAGGAATGAAAGCGCACATGGTTGATTCCATATTCCTTGCAGGTTCCGAGATACTTCATCCAGCCTTCCACGCTCATCTCCACATGTCCCGTCAGCGGCCATACAGCCGCATCGTGCTTGCCACGGAGGAATATCCTATGACCATTGGCGTAGAAGTGAGCGCCCTCAATATGGAAATCCTTGGCGAAATCAGGCATCTGAAGGGCGGAAGGAGAAGCTACAGAACGGCTAGGGATTGCTCCTGCTAGAGTTTCTGCAGATTTGCTCTCTACAGAGCTGGCTAGCTGGAGTTCTATCCTTCCGATAATTCCATTCCAGTTGGTCTGCGTATCTTCCGTATAAGCATGGCTGGAGCCGTAAACCTGCTCAGGCACACCTCTTCCGTTATCCACCACGATTTCCAGGAGATGCTTGCCCGGCTTCACCTTCTTTGGCAGAAGATAGCGCTGAGGAGTAGAGATGAAGTTGCAGGAATCCACCAGTTCTCCATCCACATACACCCAGGTTGGTCGGGTACGTTCCAGGAAGAGTTCTACCGGCTTCTTCTTCCAATCCTTCGGGATATTAATGGTTCTGGAATATCTTGCAGCTCCTTTATAGGCATAGAGCCTCGTAAGATGCGTTGTTTCCATCGTATCTTTCGGAGCGAATCCCAGACGGTTCGTATCGATGGTGCCAGGGAGGATGGCACGCTTCACCTCACCTTGCGAGGCACGCTTACTCTTGGCGAAAGCACTACCGCTCTTTCCCAACTCCACATTCCATTCACCAGCGAGCGAAATGCTCTGTGCATGCAAGCCCAGACTTACCAGTCCCAGACAAGCGATAAGAATAGATTTCTTCATTTACTTATAACTGTCTAATAGTTCATACCAAAAGCCCAGAGAGGAATAACATTGCCCATGCCTGTCTCTATATCATCCTTCACAACATATCCTTCTTTAGCCTCAGAAATCTGCTTCTGACCTTTCTTTTTACCACCAATTTCAAATGTCTTGTCTTCTATCTGAAAATCAGAAATTGGAGAATTGAAGACAGCATGATTCACACGCATCTGATTAAAAAAGAAAGTCTCTCGCTGATTGCCAATATCAGGCACCGAAGAAGAGAGAGCAAAGGAGAGGTTGGTATTATCAAGATACACCTTTTCTACCTTGCCCAAACCACGCACTCCTCCAGTGGACTCATGGAGTTGGGCTATCAAACCTGCACGCTCCATCAGTTCGAAGTAATCGGGCAGATTATTGCGATCCACCTTGATAGTTGTAGCAATGGTACTCATGTTTGGCTTGAAAGGCACACTATCAGCTATTACCTGCATCAGTTCCTTCAATTTTCTGGACACCATCACCGTATAATTGGCATATTGTGGAATATCCGTCTCCAAAGTCATACTCACTACTTGATTCAGTCGCATCCGATAGCCCTCATCCTTAGAAAAAGGATAGTAGCCCTTGCGCAGATATTCATTAAACAATGCCAACGGATGCTCAATCTCCTCCGGCAAAACGACTTCATTATTTACGATTTGTTCCAATGTAGAAACAGGAATATCTAGGCCCTTTTCCATACCGATGTATTCGCGAAAAGACAAACCTTGCATCGTAAAGACCAGTACTCGTCGACTTAAATCTGCTGTACCTTTATAAATATCAAGCACAGAAGAACCGGTAAATACCACTTGCAGAGTTGGCTGATTATCGTATATCATTTTAAGTTCTGTAGCCCATCCCTTATATTTATGTATTTCATCGATAAAAAGATGCTTGCCTCCAAGTTGGCTAAACTTCATTGCTGTTTCAAAGAGAGTATGATTAGCGAAATAGATGGATTCCGCACTCACGTAGAGTGTGTCTTTCATCTGAAGATTCAATTTGATATACTGCAAAAGAAGTGTTGTCTTGCCGACTCCACGAGGTCCGACAAGAGCCGTCATCCGATTCGACCAAGGAATCTGATGATACATATATCGTAGGTATCGAGTATCGGTACGCTTGATAAGATTGTCTGAAAGTTGCTTCAATAATTCCATATTTCTTTCCTTATTTGATGTTTACGGCTGCAAATATACAAAAATTGCGGTAAAAACACCGCAATTTATCAAAGAAATTGCTATATTTTTACCGCAAAATATAAATTACGAAGAAAAAGGCACAATAAATGCAAGTACAATTATTTTTATGACTACCCATGTTATTTGGCTAAATGGTGTCTTGCCGGCATTCCATAAACAGAAACTCCCAATGTTACAGGGAAATTCTTTTTTCTATCTGTACACAGATTTCTCACACATCCCTTCTTAAAATAAGCAGGGAAATGTATTTCACCATTTCCACTACTTGCCATAACAGCTACACCAATATAATATTTATGATTATGTTTCAGTTTTAAAGGTTCTTCTACCAATGCAAAAAAATCTTTTTTATCGGAGATTTTAGACACTTGTATGTAGATTGGTCGATGCTGAATCGGGACAAATTGCGTGCCTATAATTTCATAGACAATTAAACGAATTGTACAATATGCAAAAGAGCATTTCTGCACACGCAACTTGACATTTTTCACAAACCAATCTTTGTTTACTGAAAACAATGGTCCTGTTTCGTATTGAGTATTTTGAACATTATGAAAAGCTACATCACCAGGTGCGCGCACACCCCTATCAACAATACTTTTCTGCTTTTTTCCAGATACAATTGTTATATCACACAAGTTACTAATCTTTTCCTTTAGTGTAATGTTTAATTCATTATTCTTACTATAAACACCAAAAGGAATTCTACACATTTGATAACTGATGTGACTAATAACTATTTCTTTTTTCATACCATCAGGTACCACTAATGAAAAGTTTCCATCCTTATCAGACACGGCATAAATACTATCCGCATGTATACTTGCAAACTCTACATTCCGACCAGATTCATCCACAATATGGCCTTTAATGGTTCTGTTTGCAGCAACACATGCTAAAGCCATCTGTTCACAAACAATTAGAATAAATAAAAATCTCTTCATGTTCCAAGTTTTAAAGAGTGGGCAAAACCTTGCCCACTCATCTAGTTCTACATTTAAATTAAATTGGGATGTTCCAAGCAAGAAGCGTCACATCTTGGTTTTTGTCAAACTCTTGTGCAGAAACCATCTCAACAAGTTCCTCACGACTTGACAACTCTTCTAAATCCAAAGAGTCTACAAGCTTTTTTACTTCACTTTGTCTCATTGCTTATTTCACTGGGGTTATTTTTTATCTACGTTACACTACCCCTTTAGTATAACACTTAAATAAATATACATTTACGATGCAAAACAACTTTTTACATATTATATAGAAGAACAGAATATTCCACACATCCTTCAGTTGCAGATTTAAGAATATGTTGAAATCACCATCTTTCATTTTTTGCACAAAGTCCATTGCATAATGAGGCATTGACAACAAAAAAGTAAAATTAGAAAACATATACAATATTAATGTAACAACAACAAATCCCTCAGTAATAAAGAAATAAGCTAAGCACCTTGACTTTTCCTGATTTCAGTAGACACTTTTTTACTTTATAAACTAGAAAGGTAG
>OIWO01001811.1_pt1 | contig 16154 bp, 16 predicted proteins | sample 1587641 | NCBI WGS metagenome assembly OIWO01 (sample SAMEA3888924, study PRJEB22519) | human gut metagenome | biome: human gut; feature: human-associated habitat; material: faeces | place: Denmark | collected 2010
TTGAACACGCGAACCTTCTTACCGTCAACTTCCTTGAAGCCGACGCGTTCGCCCTTGCCCGTTTCCGGGTTGACCAACATGACGTTGCTCTGATCGATCGGGAGGGTCTTGTCGACGATGCCACCCTCGACGCCGAGAGCGGGATTCGGGCGCACAGCCTTCTTCACGACGTTCACGCCTTCCACGATAATGTGGCGATCATCAACGCGGGAAAGAACCGTGCCCTTGGTGCCGCGATCGCGGCCAGTGATGACCACAACCTGGTCGCCCTTGATAATGCGCTGCATTTCTTCTCCTCGATTAGATCACTTCAGGAGCGAGCGACACGATCTTCATGAACTGTTCCGTACGGAGTTCACGCGTCACCGGCCCGAAAATACGGGTGCCGATCGGCTCGAGCTTGCTGTTGAGGAGAACGGCTGCATTGCCGTCGAACGTGACCGTCGAGCCGTCAGCACGACGAACACCATGAGCGGTGCGGACCACAACGGCGTTGTAGACCTCGCCCTTCTTGACGCGGCCGCGCGGAGCCGCTTCTTTAACCGTCACTTTAATGACGTCGCCGATGTTGGCATAACGGCGCTTAGAACCGCCCAACACCTTGATACACATGACTGAACGAGCACCGGTATTGTCGGCGACGTCCAGTCGGCTTTGCATCTGAATCATTACTGAAAAATCCCAACTTATTCCGCTAAGAGCGGACAGTATTGGCCCCGTGTTCCGGGAGGAAGTCCACCAGACGTGGATCGCGCAGCATTTTCGTGCGCGGGCGCCTCATGAACTGAGAAATGCATCGCCCGGAACTCCACCAGATGGCTTCCGGGCGATGGCGTGCAAATATAGCTAAGCTAGATTTGCTTTGCAAGTGATTTGAAGAGATTTTTTTATTTTCTCTTCAAGACTGCATTTATTAGAGGACTTCAGCCTTTTCAAGGATCTTCGTCACGACCCAAGACACGGTCTTGGAGATCGGCTTCGTTTCCTTGATTTCGACCTTATCACCCTCGCCGCAGCCGAGTTCGTCATGAACATGATACTTCTTGCTCTTGACGACATACTTGCCATACAGCGGGTGCTTCACCTTGCGTTCAACAAGGACGGTCACCGTCTTGTCCATCTTGTTGCTCGTCACGACGCCGTCGAGCGTACGCGTGAGAGCTTCCTTGGTCGTTTCCGTCATTTCGTGGTCGCCTTTTCGGTGAGGATGGTGCGAACGCGAGCGATGTCGCGACGCGTCTGACGCAGCGAAGCCGTGTTCTGCAGCTGCTGAGTGGCCTTCTGCATACGCAGTTTGAAGTGCGTATTGAGAAGATCCTGCAGTTCCTGCTTGAGCGCGGCCTCATCCTTGGCACGCAGTTCCTTAGCGTTCATGTCCGTGTCTCCTAAATTACATGCCGACCTGGCGGACAACGAACGTGGTCTTCACGGGCAGCTTAGCAGCTGCAAGCGCGAAGGCTTCGCGGGCGAGCGACTCTTCCACGCCGTCCATTTCGTAAAGCACACGGCCCGGCTGGACCAGTGCGACCCAGTATTCCGGATTGCCCTTACCGTTACCCATACGGACTTCAGCGGGCTTCGAGGAAATGGGCTTGTCCGGGAAGATACGAATCCACACACGGCCGCCGCGCTTAATGTGGCGCGTAATGGCACGACGAGCGGCTTCGATCTGGCGAGCCGTGATACGACCGCGTTCAAGCGTCTTCAGACCAAATTCACCGAAAGAAACGTTCGCGCCACGAGTGGCGAGACCGTAGTTGCGGCCCTTCTGATCCTTGCGGTACTTGCGACGATTAGGCTGCAGCATCGTTATTCTCCGTCCTTAGCAGCCGGCTTACGGGGAGCACGGTCTTGCTTCATGTCGTTGCGGCGGCCACCATTCGGGCGACGAGCACCGGGCTTGCCCGGGCGGTCACCACGACGACCGCGGCGGTCTTCACGGGGAGCTTCGACGGGTTCTTCCGCGCCGAAGTTGTCACCCTTGTAGACCCAAACCTTAACACCCACGACACCGTAGGTCGTGTGGGCTTCGCTCGTGGCATAGTCGATGTTGGCACGAAGCGTCTGCAAAGGCACACGGCCTTCGCGGTACCACTCGTCACGGGCGATGTCAGCGCCGTTAAGACGGCCAGACGACTGCACCTTGATGCCGAGGGCACCGAGACGCATGGCGTTCTGCATAGCACGCTTCATGGCGCGGCGGAACATCACGCGCTTTTCAAGCTGCTGCGTGATACCGTCAGCGATGAGCTGAGCGTCGAGTTCGGGACGACGAACTTCTTCGATGTTGACGTGCACAGGCACACCCATCATCTTCTGAACTTCGGTCTTCAAAGCTTCAATGTCAGCACCCTGCTTGCCGATCACGATGCCAGGACGTGACGTGAAAATCGTGATACGGGCATTGTTGGCCGGACGCTCGATGAGCACGCGGGCAACGCTCGCATTACACAGCTTCTTAAGCAGGAAGCTGCGAACCTTCAAGTCTTCCTGAAGCGTATTCGGGTAATCACGGCCGTTGGCGTACCAGCGCGACGTCCAGTTGCGCGTGACGGGGAGACGGAAGCCGGTGGGATTAATTTTCTGACCCATGGTAATTCACCTGTCTCTTATTATTCGCCGTCAGCGACGGTGATGTAGATGTGGCTCGTCTGCTTGTTGATACGCGTACCGCGGCCCTTGGCGCGAGCGCCGAAACGGCGGAGCGTAGCAGCCTTTTCCACATGAATCTTCGTCACGACGAGGGCGTCGATGTCAGCGCCGAAATTATGTTCGGCATTGGCAATGGCGCTTTCGAGGCACTTGCGGACGATGCCGGCAGCGCGCTTCTGGGTAAACTCCAGAATCGAGAGCGCACGACCGACCTGCTGACCGCGGATCAAATCAGCGACGAGGCGACCTTTCTGGGCGGAAAGGCGAACGCCGCGAACAATAGCTGTCGTTTCCATTTACTTACCCACCTTCTTGTCGCCGGCAGCGTGACCCTTGAACGTGCGGGTGTGCGCAAATTCGCCAAGCTTGTGGCCGACCATGTTTTCATTGATGTACACCGGCACATGTTGACGGCCGTTATGAACGGCGATCGTCAGACCGATGAATTCCGGAAGAATCGTCGAACGACGCGACCAGCGGACGCTTGTCACGCGTCGCCTGGGCGGTTTCAACCTTCTTCATGAGGTGCCCGTCAACGAACGGGCCTTTTTTCAAAGAGCGAGACATTCCTGGGCCCCCTTACTTGCTGTTACGGCGCTGGACGATCATAGAATCGGTGCGCTTGCTGTTGCGGGTACGGTAGCCCTTCGTGAGCTGACCCCAAGGCGTGACAGGAGCGCGGCCAGTGCCGGTCTTGCCTTCGCCACCGCCGTGCGGGTGATCCACCGGGTTCATAGCAACGCCACGAACCGTCGGACGAACACCGCGCCAACGCTTAGCACCGGCCTTGCCGAGTTCGCGCAGGCTGTTCTCTTCATTGCCGACCGTACCGATCGTGGCGCGGCATTCGATGAGAACGCGGCGCACTTCACCGGAACGCAAACGGACCTGAGCGTATTCGCCTTCACGAGCAATCAGCTGACCGAACGTACCGGCAGCACGAACGAGCTGAGCACCCTTGCCCGGGAGCAGTTCGATGCAGTGAATCGTCGAACCCACGGGAATGTTGCGCAGCGGAAGCGTATTACCAGCCTTGATCGGGGATTCCGGACCGTTGAAGATTTCCTGGCCGACCGTCATGCCCTTCGGGGCAATGATGTAACGACGTTCGCCGTCGGCGTAAAGCACGAGAGCAATATTGGCGGAACGGTTCGGATCGTATTCAATGCGTTCAACGCGGGCGGGGATACCGTCCTTATCACGCTTGAAGTCGATGATGCGATAGGCACGCTTGGCACCACCGCCCTTATGACGGCAGGTGATGTGACCATCGTTATTGCGGCCGCAGCCGCGATTCTTCTTCTCAACAAGAGCGGCCCAGGGCTTGCCCTTGTGGAGCTCCTTGTTGACAACCTTGACCGCATGACGGCGGCCGGGAGACGTCGGCTTGAGTTTGACGAGAGCCATTACATCACCTCTTGCTCGAACTTGATTTCCTGATCCTTAGCGAGCGAGACGTACGCCTTGCGAACGTCATTGCGCTTGCCCATAAAGCGGCCGAAGCGCTTCTGCTTGCCCTTGAGGTTCAGAATTTGCACCGAGCTGACCTGCACCTTAAACAGCAGTTCAACAGCGGCCTTAACTTCGCTCTTCTTGGCGTCGGGGACGACGACAAAAGAGTACTGATTGTGCTTTTCGCCGATCATCGTGCTCTTTTCCGAGACGATGGGGCCGACGAGCACCTTCATCAGACGTTCCTGGTTCATGCCAACATCTCCTGGATCTGAGCAACAGCCGCCTTCGTGGCCACAACCTTGTCGAAGTAGATCAGGCAAAGCGGGTCAGCAAAGCGGGGCGTGACGACGAGCACATCCTTCAGATTGCGCGAGGCGAGGATGAGGTTGTCATCGAGTTCGGACTCATCAACGATGATGAGCGTGCGCGCAGTCAGACCAAGGGTCTTGAGCTGGCTGGCAAAAGCCTTCGTCTTCGGAAGATCAGCCTTGATCGTTTCAACGACGACAAAGCGAGCATCGGCAACGAGCTTCGAGTAGATCGAAGCCATACCGGCGCGGAACATCTTCTTGTTCAGCTTCTGGCTGAAGTTTTCGTCGGGCGTGTTCGGGAAGGCACGACCACCGCTACGCCACAGGGGCGAGCTGGTCATACCCGAACGAGCACGGCCGGTACCCTTCTGGCGCCAGGGCTTTTTCGTGGAATGATGAACGTCGCGGCGGTTGAGCTGAGCGCGAGTGCCGAGACGAGCGTTGGCCTGGAAAGCAACCACGATCTGGTGCACCAGGGCTTCGTTGTATTCACGACCGAACACGGCGTCGGCGGCTTCCACCGTCTTTCCCTGTTCGTTCAGGACATTGAGTTCCATTGTTTCGCTCCTTACGCCTTAACAGCCGGACGGACGATCACTTCACCGCCCTTGGCGCCCGGAACGGCACCGCGAACCAGCAGAAGCTGACGTTCCTTGTCAACGCGGGCAACGACCAGATTCTGGGTCGTGCGCTGCACGTCACCCAAATGGCCGGCCATGCGCTTGCCGGGGAACACACGGCCCGGATCCTGGCGATTACCAATGGAGCCGGGAGCGCGAGTCGTCACGGAGTTACCGTGCGAAGCGCGGTTCGACGAGAAGTGATGACGCTTGATAGCGCCAGCAAAACCCTTACCGATGGTCGTACCCGTCACGTCGACCTTCTGGCCTTCCGTGAAGATTTCGACAGAGATGGTCTGGCCGGGCTTGAACTCGGCAGCCTTCTCGGCATCGATACGGAACTCTTTCAAAGTGCAAGCAGCTTCGACACCAGCCTTAGCGAACTGGCCGGCGAGAGGCTTGCTGACGCGCGACGGCTTCTTCGTGCCGAAGGCGACCTGGACTGCGGTGTAACCGTCGGTATCTTGCGTCTTAACCATGGTGACGCGGTTGTTCGACACGTCGAGCACAGTCACGGGGACGGACACGCCGTCATCCGTGAAGATACGCGTCATGCCGATCTTGCGACCGACGAGGCCGAGTTTTTCACTCATTGTTTTCTCCACCCCGGCTGCGATTGGCCGGGACCGATTACATCAAAAATGTCCCAAAAAATACTCCAGTTAATGAAGAGCATTTCTTTTGTAATGGGACACGAAGGCGCGATTCTAGCTGTAGGTCTGCCGCCTTGCAATTCAAAACGGCAGATTTTTCAGCAAAAATCTAAAAAATTACTGGACCTTGATCTTGACGTCCACGCCGGCCGGCAGGTCGAGCTTCATCAGAGCATCAACCGTCTTATCGGTCGGGTCGACGATGTCCATGAGACGCTGATGCGTGCGGATCTCAAGCTGATCGCGGCTCGTCTTGTTGACGTGCGGCGAACGAAGGATGTCGAAGCGCTGGATGCGCGTAGGAAGAGGAACAGGACCACGAACCACAGCGCCGGTGCGCTTGGCGGTGTCAACGATCTCCAGAGCGGACTGGTCGATGAGCTTATAGTCGTAGGCCTTGAGGCGGATGCGAATGCGCTGAGACTGCATTTCGATTTCCTAGAAAAAAGAACGGTAAAAGAACAAGAGGGAGCGGAGTATAACTCCGCTCCCTCGAGCGATCAAGTCAAAATGAACTTTTTATCCCTTATCAGAGGGATAAACAGTCATTATTCGAGGATCTGAGCAACGACGCCGGCGCCGACGGTGTGGCCGCCTTCACGAATAGCGAAGCGCAGACCCTGTTCCATAGCGATCGGGCAGATCAGCTTCACGGTCATCGTGATGTTGTCGCCAGGCATAACCATTTCGACGCCTTCGGGCAGTTCGATCGTACCCGTCACGTCCGTCGTACGGAAGTAGAACTGCGGACGATAGCCCTTGAAGAACGGGGTATGACGGCCGCCTTCATCCTTCGTCAGAACGTACACCTCACCCTTGAAGTGGGTGTGCGGCGTGATCGAACCCGGCTTGGCCAGAACCTGACCGCGCTCAACTTCTTCACGCTTCGTGCCGCGAAGCAGAATACCAACGTTGTCGCCAGCCTGACCCTGATCGAGCAGCTTGCGGAACATTTCAACGCCCGTGCAGGTCGTCTTCGTCGTCGGCTTGATGCCCACGATTTCAATTTCGTCGCCAACCTTGATCACGCCGCGTTCAACACGACCCGTCACCACCGTACCGCGGCCGGAAATCGAGAACACGTCTTCGATCGGCATAAGGAACGGCTGATCAACAGCACGTTCCGGCGTCGGAATGTACGTGTCAAGCGTTTCGGCAAGCTTGAGAATCGACGGTTCGCCGATCGGGCTCTGGTCGCCTTCAAGGGCGAGCTTGGCCGAACCCTTGATGATGGGAATGTCATCACCCGGGAAGTCGTACTTCGAGAGCAGTTCGCGAACTTCCATTTCAACGAGTTCGAGCAGCTCTTCGTCGTCGACCATGTCGCACTTGTTCAGGTAGACGATGATGTAGGGAACGCCAACCTGACGGGCAAGCAGAATGTGCTCGCGGGTCTGGGGCATCGGGCCGTCAGCGGCAGACACGACCAGGATCGCGCCGTCCATCTGAGCAGCACCCGTAATCATGTTCTTCACGTAGTCAGCGTGGCCCGGGCAGTCAACGTGCGCATAGTGACGATTTGCCGTTTCGTATTCGACGTGAGCGGTGTTGATCGTGATGCCGCGAGCCTTTTCTTCCGGGGCCGCGTCGATCTGATCGTAAGCCTTGGCTTCACCGCCGAAGTGCTTCGCGAGCGTCGTGCAGATGGCTGCCGTCAGCGTGGTCTTGCCATGGTCAACGTGACCGATCGTGCCGACGTTCACGTGCGGCTTCGTACGCTCAAATTTTTCCTTTGCCATTTTTAATCCTTAATGGTAATGGTATTGGTGAATCAGGTTATCTGATTGATTTTACTTCGTCTTGTCAGCAATGACAGCTTCTGCAACCGCACGCGGAGCTTCTGCGTAGTGCTTGAACTCCATCGTGTAGGTAGCGCGGCCCTGCGTGAGGGAGCGCAGCTGCGTGGCGTAGCCGAACATTTCAGCGAGCGGAACCTCAGCCTTGATGTTCTTGCCACCGCCGACCATGTCTTCCATGCCCTGGATAACGCCGCGGCGGGAAGAAAGATCCCCCATCACGTCGCCCATCTTTTCTTCCGGCGTTTCGACTTCAACGGCCATGATCGGCTCCAGAAGAACCGGATCAGCCTTACGCATACCATCCTTGAACGCCATCGAAGCAGCGATCTTGAACGCATTTTCGTTCGAGTCAACTTCGTGGTACGAACCGAAATGGAGCGTAACCTTCACGTCAACGACCGGGAAGCCCGCGAGCACGCCAGCCTTAAGGGTGTCTTCGACGCCCTTTTCAACCGCCGGGATGTACTCACGCGGAACAACGCCGCCCTTAATTGCATCGACAAATTCGAAACCTTTGCCGGGAGGCAGCGGCTCAAGCTTCAGAACGACGTGACCATACTGGCCGCGGCCGCCCGACTGCTTGGCGAACTTGCATTCAGCATTTTCAACTGTCGAGCGAATCGTCTCACGGTAAGCCACCTGAGGCTTGCCAACCGTCGCTTCAACGTTGAATTCGCGCTTCATGCGGTCAACAAGAATTTCAAGGTGAAGTTCACCCATACCAGAGATGATGGTCTGGCCAGATTCCTCGTCCGTACGAACGCGGAAGGACGGATCTTCCTGAGCAAGACGATTCAGAGCGAGCGCCATCTTTTCCTGGTCAGCCTTCGTCTTGGGCTCAACGGCCTGCGAAATCACAGGTTCCGGGAACTCCATGCGTTCAAGGATGATCGGATGTTCGAGCGAGCACAGCGTATCGCCAGTCGTAACGGACTTCAGACCGACGGCTGCAGCGATGTCGCCGCATTCCACCATCTTGATTTCCTTACGCTCGTTGGCGTGCATCTGCAGCAGACGACCAATGCGTTCCTTCTGATCCTTAACAGAATTCAGAACGGTATCGCCGGAATTGAGCATGCCGGAATACACACGAAGGAACGTGAGCTGGCCCACATACGGGTCCGTCATGATCTTGAAAGCCAGGGACGAGAACGGAGCATCGTCGCTTGCTTCACGGGTGACGGGCTTGTCGTCAAGATCGAAGCCCTCAACCGGCGGAATGTCCGTCGGAGCCGGCAGGAACTGAACAACAGCGTCAAGCATGCGCTGCACGCCCTTGTTCTTAAAGGCGGTACCGCAGAGCATCGGCTGAATTTCACAAGCGATCGTACGCTGACGAAGCCCCTTGACAATTTCCTCTTCAGACAGCTCACCGTCCTCGAGGTACTTGTTCATCAGTTCTTCGTTGGCTTCCGCAGCGCTTTCAATCATCTTTTCACGCCATTCATTGGCAGAATCGACGAGTTCGGCGGGGATGTCTTCGTACGTGAACTTCATGCCCTGAGACTTATCGTCCCAAATGATGGCCTTCATCTTCAGGAGGTCCACCACGCCGGCAAAAGTATCTTCCGCACCAATCGGAATCACGACCGGAACAGGATTACCCTGCAGGCGCTTCTTCATCTGGTCATAGACCTTGAAGAAATTAGCGCCGGTACGGTCCATCTTGTTGACGAACGCGAGGCGGGGCACATGGTACTTGTTGGCCTGACGCCAAACCGTTTCAGACTGGGGCTGCACGCCGCCCACAGCGCAGTACACCATGCAAGCACCGTCGAGCACACGCATAGAGCGTTCCACTTCGACCGTGAAGTCGACGTGGCCCGGGGTGTCAATGATGTTGAAACGATACGGCGGCCACTGCATTTCCATGCCGCGCCAGAAGCAGGTCGTAGCAGCGGAGGTAATCGTGATGCCACGTTCCTGTTCCTGTTCCATCCAGTCCATCGTCGCAGCGCCATCATGCACTTCGCCGAGCTTGTGGCTCACGCCCGTGTAGAACAGAATGCGTTCGGTAGTGGTGGTTTTGCCCGCGTCAATGTGGGCGGAAATACCGATGTTGCGATAACGCGAGATCGGAGTTTGACGAGCCATTTAAGGTTCCTCTCAATTTGCTGCTGCACGTTGCTTGGGTTTCAGAGCTTCGTGCAGCCGATATGCGGAGTTAGAAGCGGAAATGCGAGAAGGCCTTGTTGGCTTCAGCCATACGATGGACTTCATCGCGCTTCTTAACGGCACCGCCGCGGTTTTCAGCGGCGTCGAGCAGTTCGCCGGCGAGGCGCTGCGGCATCGACTTTTCGGAACGACCCTTAGCCGATTCACGGAGCCAGCGCATCGCGAGAGCGAGGCGACGAACGGGACGGACTTCGACCGGGACCTGATAGTTGGCGCCACCAACGCGGCGGGACTTAACTTCCACCAGCGGACGGACGTTGTTGATGGCGTTGTTGAACACTTCAATAGCGCTCTGGCCGGTCTTTTCTTCGATCTGCGCAAGGGCACCGTAGACGATGCGTTCCGCAACCGCCTTCTTGCCATCGAGCATGATCACATTAATGAACTTCGTGATTTCCACGCTGCCGTACTTAGGATCGGGCAGAATTTCGCGCTTCGGTACTTCGCGACGACGGGGCATTTTGATTCCTCTTTCGTATCTTCAGTCTTGCATGCTTCTCAAAATGAAATGCTGTGAGATGCATGCTTAATGTTTTCTCTCGGACGCAGGGTCCGTGACTTACTCGGCCTTCTGCAGAAAACTCTGTTTAGGCCGCTGCTTGCGGCAAAGCCGCCAAGCGCTGTTAGGCTGCCTTCGGGCGCTTGGCGCCGTACTTGGAGCGAGCCTGCTTGCGGTCCTTGACGCCCTGGGTGTCGAGAGAGCCGCGAACAATGTGGTAGCGAACACCAGGAAGATCCTTTACACGACCGCCGCGGATGAGCACCACGGAGTGTTCCTGGAGGTTGTGGCCTTCGCCGCCAATGTAAGAAATGACTTCGAAGCCATTCGTGAGACGTACCTTAGCGACCTTACGCAGAGCCGAATTCGGCTTCTTCGGGGTCGTGGCATACACACGCGTGCAAACGCCGCGCTTCTGCGGGCAGTTCTTGAGAGCAGGGCTCTTGCTCTTATCGTGCGTGAGTTCACGAGGCTTGCGAACAAGCTGGTTGATAGTAGGCATATCGTCCGTCTAATGATATTAAGCAGTGCTCAGGATTCCCCTGAAGCACTAGGTTTGAACGTCTTTTCGGGCCGCCTATTCTTGCCGAACAACCTACTCGGAGTAGGCTTTTACAGAGTGCAAGAGCGGCTCGGACGCCCGAAAACACGTGATTTTCGTCTAATCAGTCTGCGCTGTCAAGGCGGTTGGGCAATTTTTTCAATACGAAAAAGCCCGACTCCCTCTGAGGAGGATCGGGCTCTTTCGCGCGACAGTTAGATCAGCTTGCGCTGGTCTCAGTCACTTTGCTGTTTATTCAGCACCTTTGCTATCCGCATCAGGCTCGGAAGACGCTGCTGCGTCGGCGGGTTTAACTGACAGCTTCGGATCAGCTTCAACCGGAGCTTTGTGGTCAATGAAGGCGAACGGATCGACCATCGGACGAACCTCCTCCTCACTGTCCGCATCTTCAGCTGGCTCAGCCGCTGATGCTGTCGTCATCTGTTCCGTTACCGGCGGTTCTTCAAAGGCCTGAGTAGCACGTTCAAGACGTTCTGCCAGCTCCATCGCCTTATGAGCCTGATGGTAGGCAAGACCCGTACCTGCCGGAATCAGACGGCCAACGATCACGTTTTCCTTCAAACCACGCAGGTCGTCTCGCTTGCCCATGATGGCGGCTTCCGTCAGTACTCGCGTTGTTTCTTGGAAAGACGCTGCCGAAATGAAGCTGTCCGTCGAAAGCGATGCCTTCGTAATGCCGAGCAGAACGTTTTCGTACGTTGCCGGACGTTTGCCCAGCGCAGTAACTCGATCGTTCTCATCGAGCATTTCGGAACGTTCGACCTGTTCACCTTGGATGAAGTGCGTATCGCCCGGATCGGTGATCTGGACACGGCGCAACATCTGACGAACAATCACTTCAATGTGCTTGTCGTTGATCTTCACACCCTGCAGGCGGTAAACGTCCTGGACTTCGTCGACAATGTAACGCGCGAGCTCTTCAATACCGAGCAGTCGCAAAATGTCGTGCGGATCAACGGGACCATCCACCACTTCTTCACCCTTCTGCACGACCTGACCGTCATGAACGAGGACCGTCTTGTCTTTGCTGATGAGTGTTTCGTGTGAATTGCCTTCCTGATCAGTAATGATCAAGCGCTGCTTGCCCTTTGTTTCCTTACCGAAGGTCACAGTACCAGTCACCTCGGCGAGCATGCCAGCATCCTTGGGGCTGCGAGCTTCAAAGAGTTCAGCCACACGCGGCAAACCACCCGTAATATCACGGGTCTTTTGCGATTCCGTCGGAATGCGAGCAAGCACCTCACCCATACCGATGTCCTGGCCGTCGCGAACAACCACGAAAGCGCCCACCGGCAGCTGAATCGTCACTGCGTGATCCGTACCCGGGATCTTCACTTCATCGCCGTTTTCATCGATCAAGTGAACCAACGGGCGCAGGATGCCAGCAGAAGAGCTCTTTCCGCTCTTCGTAGCCTTCTTCGGATCGATCACAACAAGGCTCGAAAGCCCCGTCACTTCATCGACCTGATTCATCACGGTAACGTTTTCAATAACGTTCTCAAACTTAACGCGGCCGGCGTACTCCGTAATAATCGGACGGGTCATCGGATCCCAGGTAGCAAGCTGCTGTCCGGCCTTAATCGTCTGCCCATCTTGAATCAAGAGCGAGGCGCCGTACGGTACCTTGTGGCGTTCACGTTCACGACCGTGATCCATCACAATGATTTCACCGGAACGAGAAATCACCACGAGTTCACCCTTGGAAGACTTCACGAAGCGCATTGCTTCATTGAAGCCCACCGTGCCGGCAGACTTGGCCTCGATACTCGATGCAACTGCAGCACGGGACGCCGCACCACCAATGTGGAACGTACGCATCGTCAGCTGCGTACCCGGCTCACCAATCGACTGAGCTGCGATAACGCCGACAGACTCGCCTGCGTTAACCAACGTGCCGCGGCCGAGATCACGACCATAGCACTTGGCGCACAAACCGTAGCGGGTATCACAGGTCAGCGGCGTACGAACCTTGACCATGTCAATACCAACTTCGTCAAGTTTGTCGCAAAGCCGCTCATCCAGCAGGGTGCCGGCAGCGATCACAACTTCATGCGTATCAGGATTGATGACGTCAACAGCAGTGACACGACCGAGAACACGATCACGCAGCGCCTGAATGACTTCACCGCCTTCCACAAGCGCACGCATCTCAACGCCGCGAGTCGTACCGCAGTCGTCCTCGACCACCACAAGATCCTGCGTCACGTCAACGAGACGACGGGTGAGGTAGCCAGAGTTTGCTGTCTTCAACGCCGTATCAGCCAAACCCTTACGAGCACCGTGGGTTGAAATGAAGTACTGCAGAACGTTGAGGCCTTCACGGAAGTTCGCTGTAATCGGCGTTTCAATAATGGAGCCGTCTGGCTTAGCCATCAAACCGCGCATACCGGCGAGCTGTCGAATCTGAGCTGCGGAACCACGAGCACCAGAGTCAGCCATCATGTAAACGCTGTTAAAGGACTCCTGAGAAACCTTCTTGCCGTGACGGTCGATAGTGGGCTCCGTGGAGAGCTCTTGCATCATCACCTTGCCGACCTGGTCCGATGTACGACCCCAAATGTCCACCACCTTGTTGTAGCGTTCACCTTGCGTCACAAGACCTGACGTGTACTGCGCTTCGATTTCCTTAACTTCCTGTTCGGCGGCGCGGACGAGCTGCTCCTTCTGCACAGGAACCTTCATGTCGCCCACACAGATAGAGATGCCTGCACGTGTCGACAGACGGTAGCCGTTGTCCTTGAGTTTGTCAGCGAAAATCACCGTTGCGCGCAGACCGCAAAGACGGAAGCAGCGGTTGATCAGCTTGGCAATTTCCTTCTTCTTCAAGGTAATGTTGAGCTCCTTGAAGCTCATGCCTTCCGGAAGAATTTCGGAAAGGAGCGCACGACCGACAGTCGTTTCGTAACGAACGATCTTCGGCGTCTTCTCACCGGTTTCACGGTTGAGCGAATACTCTTTGATACGAACCGTGCAACGCGTCTGCAGTTCGACAACGCCACTGTCCCAAGCACGCTGAACCTCAGGAATGTCTGCAAAAAACATGCCTTCGCCACGGCCATTGATCTTCTCACGCGTAGCGTAATAAAGACCCAGCACCATGTCCTGTGACGGCACAATCGACGGATCGCCGTTAGCCGGGAAGAGCACGTTGTTCGAGGACATCATCAGTCCGCGGGCTTCGAGCTGCGCCTCCAGCGAAAGCGGGACGTGAATAGCCATCTGGTCACCGTCGAAGTCGGCATTAAATGCCGCGCAGACGAGCGGATGCAGCTGCATGGCCTTGCCGCCAATTAGCTTCGGTTCAAATGCCTGAATACCGAGACGGTGAAGCGTCGGAGCACGGTTGAGCATTACGGGATGCTCGAAAATCACCTCTTCGAGAATATCCCACACTACCGGTTCCTGGTTTTCCACCATCTTCTTGGCAGCCTTCGGTGTCGGCGCAAGCTGACGCTGAACGAGCTTATTGAAGATGAACGGCTTGAAGAGTTCAAGCGCCATCAACTTCGGCACACCACACTGATGCAGGCGCAGTTCAGGACCAACTGTAATCACAGAACGACCGGAGTAGTCGACACGCTTACCGAGCAGATTCTGACGGAAACGACCGCTCTTACCCTTGATCATGTCAGCGAGAGACTTGAGCGGACGCTTGTTGGCACCAGTCATCGCCTTGCCGCGACGGCCGTTGTCGAGAAGCGAATCCACAGCTTCCTGCAGCATACGCTTTTCATTGCGGACGATGATATCGGGAGCCTTGATCTCAAGGAGACGCTTCAAACGGTTGTTGCGATTGATGACTCGACGATAAAGATCATTCAAATCTGACGTTGCAAAGCGGCCGCCGTCAAGAGCAACCAGCGGTCGGAGATCCGGCGGCAACACCGGAAGGACCGTCATGATCATCCATTCAGGCTTGATGCCAGATCGCTGGAAAGCCTCAAGCACTTTCAGACGCTTGGCGTACTTTTTGATCTTAGCTTCGGAATTGGTCGTCGAGAGTTCATCGCGCAGGCGCAAAACTTCAGCATCGATATCAATCGTGCGTAAGAGTTCGCCAATGGCCTCGGCACCCATCATGGCCTTGAAATCGTCGCCAAATTCAGCAGTCTTCTGGATGAACTCTTCATCCGTGAGGAGCTGACCGCGAGAAAGCGGCGTCAATCCCGGATCTACAACGATGTAAGCCTCGAAATAAAGTACGCGTTCGATATCACGCAGCGGGATATCGAGCACCATACCCATCCGGCTCGGCAGGCTCTTCAAGAACCAAATGTGCGCCACCGGGCTAGCGAGGTCAATGTGACCCATTCTTTCGCGGCGCACTTTGGCCAGCGTCACTTCAACGCCGCATTTTTCACAGATTACTCCGCGGTTCTTCAGACGCTTGTACTTTCCGCACAAGCACTCATAGTCTTTCACCGGGCCAAAAATCTTGGCGCAAAACAAGCCATCGCGCTCAGGTTTCTGAGTACGGTAGTTGATCGTCTCCGGCTTCTTGACTTCGCCGTAGGACCAGGAGTGAATCTTCTCGGGACTGGCAAGGCCGATGCGGATGGCATCAAAATGCTCGTCCTTATTGACCTGATTCAAAATGTCATTAAGCGCAGAATTCATTTCGCTTAAATCCTCTCTTAGTTCTTGACGAGGTCGATGTCGATGCCGAGCGAGCGGATTTCCTTCACTAGCACGTTGAAGGATTCCGGCATGCCGGCTTCAATCTTGTGTTCGCCCTTAACGATGTTTTCGTACATCTTCGTACGACCATTGACGTCGTCGGACTTGACCGTAAGCATTTCCTGCAGCACGTATGCGGCACCGTAGGCTTCGAGTGCCCACACTTCCATTTCGCCGAAACGCTGACCGCCGAACTGAGCTTTACCGCCCAAAGGCTGCTGAGTAACAAGCGAATACGGACCCGTCGAACGAGCATGCATTTTGTCATCGACCAAGTGGTGAAGCTTGAGGTAATGCATGTAGCCAACAGTGACCGGGCGTTCAAACGCATCACCCGTACGGCCGTCGTAAAGCGTGGCCTGCGTCTTGGACGACGTAAGCTGCAGACGTTGAGCTTCATCATCCGGGAATGCAAGGTCGAGCATCATACGGATCTGCTCTTCGTTTGCACCGTCGAACACTGGCGTTGCGAACGGCACACCGTTTTGCAGATTGCGAGCCATACGCATGAGTTCTTCATCGCTGAGGCTGTCGAGATCTTCATGCTTGCCGGTGCGGTTGTAGATCTCATTCAGGAAGGCGCGAATCTGACGCGCAGTTTCCGTCTTGAGCATCTTCTCAATGCGCCAGCCAAGACCCTTTGCTGCCCAGCCCAAATGCACTTCAAGCACCTGACCGATGTTCATACGAGACGGCACACCGAGCGGATTCAGCACAATATCGGCAGGACGACCATCCGCCATGTACGGCA
>OIWO01001835.1_pt1 | contig 15953 bp, 13 predicted proteins | sample 1587641 | NCBI WGS metagenome assembly OIWO01 (sample SAMEA3888924, study PRJEB22519) | human gut metagenome | biome: human gut; feature: human-associated habitat; material: faeces | place: Denmark | collected 2010
TATGTTTTCTTACGGTCAGCGCAGCAAGTGCGCAGACCTACTGAACAGTTACAATACTGTTCTTTTTATCTTATATCCTGTCGGCATCGCTTCTGGCATAAATTTACAGCTCTGCGCACAGTTATCTCCATCCTATCATATCACAGGCCGAATGTCACGAGATTTTCCTGCTTCATCCCGTGCATTTACTCCGTGATCTCCGGCGCACGGTCCTTCTCGCGGAAATAGGCGTAGACGCTCTCCGCCGCCCGCTTATTCATGCCCTCCGTGCTCTCAAGCTCCTCCAAGGTTGCATCACGCACCGCCTCCAGGGACTTGAACCGGCGCATCAATGCTTTTCTTCTCGCCGGTCCGATGCCCTCGATATCGTCGAGGACTGAGTGTACCTGTGCCTTGCTTCGCAGACTTCTGTGGTACTCGATGGCGAACCGGTGTGCCTCATCCTGGATCCTCGTCACGAGCTTGAAGCCCTCGGAATGGCGGTCGATGGGGATCTCAACATTATTATAGTAGAGTCCCCTGGTCCGGTGATTGTCATCCTTTACCATGCCGCAGACCGGAATGTTAAGCTTCAGTTCGCTCAGCACACTCAGTGCGATGTTCACCTGTCCGCGGCCGCCGTCCATGAGGATCAGGTCTGGGAACCGCGTAAAGCTTCCGAAGCTTCCATCCGGCGCTTCCGCCCCGTCCTCCTGGTTCTTTCGCTCCTCTTCCAGCTCCTCCATGCCATGGGTGAACCGGCGGGTCAGCACCTCTTCCATGGACGCGTAATCGTTGGGTCCCTGGACGGTCTTTATTTTAAATTTCCGGTAATCGTTCCGCTTCGGACGTCCGTCCTCGAAGACTACCATGGAACCAACGGACTCGAAACCGCTGATATTGGAGATATCGTAGGCCTCCATCCTGCGGACTTTTTCCAGCCCCAGCCAGTCTCCCACCTGGTTCATGGCGCCGATGGTCCGGAGTTCTTCTCTCTTGATCTTATCCTTATCCTGGTCAAGCACAAGCTTCGCGTTCTTCTGCGCAAGCTCCACCAGTCGCTCTTTCTGGCCTTTTTTCGGGATCAGGAATTTTACCGCCTGACCGCGGCGTTTCGTGAGCCACTCTGCGATTAGATCCATCTCCGGAAATTTTTCCTGCACCCATATCTCTCTCGGGATAAATGGAGTTCCCGCGTAGAACTGTTTTACAAAGCTTCCGATGATCTGGTAATTGTTGTCTGCCGTGGATGCGGAGACACGGAAATGTTCCCGGCCGATCATCTTTCCATCCCGGACAAAGAATACCTGCACCACAGCGTCCGCGTCGTCCCTCGCCATGGCAATCACATCCCGGTCTTCCATGCTATGGCTCGTGATCTTCTGCTTCTGGGCGACCTGCTTCACGCTGTTTAAGAGTTCCCGGTACTCGATAGCCTGCTCGTACTCCATCGCGTCGGAGGCCGCCATCATCTTTTCCTCCAGCATCGTCAGCACCGGAGTGTACTTTCCGTCCAGAAATTCGATGACCTCGGAGACAGATTTCTTATATTCCACCTCGGAAATATAGCCCTGGCACGGCCCTGAGCACTGTTTGATGTGGTAGTTCAGGCACGGACGTTCCTTTCCGATGTCCTTCGGAAGATTCCTGCTGCATGTCCGGAGCTTCCAGAGCTTGTGGATCAGGTCGATGGTGTCCTTCACCGCTCCGGCGCTGGTATATGGTCCGAAATACCGGCATTTGTCCTTTTTCATGGTTCTGGAGAACAGGACTCTCGGGAACGGCTCGTCCGTAGTGACCTTGATGTAGGGATATGTCTTGTCATCCTTTAACATCGTGTTGTACCGCGGGCGGTGTTCCTTGATGAGGTTGCACTCTAAAACCAGGGCCTCCAGCTCGGAGTCCGTGATGATATACTCGAATCTCGCGATCCTGGATACCATCTTCTCGATCTTGGCCGTCTTGTTCCGGCTGCTCTGGAAATACTGGCGCACACGGTTCTTCAAGCTTATGGCTTTTCCTACATATATGATCTCATCGTGCTTATCATGCATGAGATAAACTCCCGGCGATGCTGGGAGTTTTTTTAATTCTTCTTCAATATTGAAAGGAGTATCATTCTCTGTCAACGCAATCTCTCCCCGTCAAACTTTCTGATCATCGCAAGGTGGCGCTTGATGAACATGATCTGGGATCCAACATCATCGCAGCCCACCGGCGGATGGATGTCCAGGACCATGCAGATATCATCCAGCTCTTTCTGGGTTGCATGGGTCTGGAGCTTTGTCAGGCATTCCAGCATCAGATCATAGTTTTTTTCGTCCATGGCATCGAAGAAGTCCAGGAGCTCCTGGTTGACGGGCTGGTCTTCATCTGGGGCCTGGGCGGTGATGTTTTTGGCGCTGCTGTCGCTGTCTGCCGACGGCTTCTGTTCTGCTGGTGCCTGCCGCACTGGCTGAGCTGCATTCTGAGCGGAATTTTCCGCATTCTGTGGCTTTACAAGCCGTACTCTCTCAAACCGATACTTCTGCACCGCATCCGGGTATTTCTCCCGGTCGACTTCCTCTAAAAACATGTCAAGCGGACGCACCCAGATCTTGAAGTCCCCGTAGAGAGCCTGGTAGACTACCATTTCTTCCCCGGTCTCTGAGTGGGTCGCAACCGCGATGATCTGATATAACTTATTTTTAAAGTGCCGGTAGAATTCTCCCGGCACTGGTGTTTTACGAATCTGATTCATTTTGTTCTCCATTTTTACTGTTGAGCTGTTTCGGGCTCTGTCTCGGCAGATGTTTCTCCACCATCCGAACTGGCTTCGCCTTCGCCCAAAACTTCCGCTGCCGCTGCACTGCTTCCGTCCCCGGAAAGTCCCTCTAAATGGTACTTATTCGCCGCGCTCCACAGCATCCACTCCTCATATCCGGCATCCTGGACGGCGCGGACTTCCTCCGCGACCTCAGCATCACCGTAGGTGATATAATTTTCTTCCCCGAGATATGTGGCTGTAAAGTCCTGAAGCCACGGGCGGACGATCGCCTGGCGGCTCTCATGGTTGTCGGCTCTAGACGCATCCAGCAGGACCTTTCCAGACTTCTGAAGCGCCCCGAAGATCGTTTTATACGGTTCCGTATCCGGGTGTTCCAGCCCGAAGTTTCCAGAGCTGTAGTGGGACGGGTAGATCATCGGGCAGATATAGTCGAGAATCTTCGCCATCTCCGTATAATTCTGTCCGACGGCAGTGGAATCCACGCCGCTTCCGATGATCGTGCCGAACACATCCGCAGAGACGAAAAGTCCCTGGGACGCGAGATTTTCATATAAATAATTGGTACACTCCAGGATCGTATCCGTCTTGGAACGCCCCCGGATCACTGCTTCGTCGTAGACGACCTGACCTGCCGACGCCTCGTTCGGGAATCTCAGATAGTCGAGCTGGACCTCATCAAAGCCGAGATCTTTTGCCTCTGTTCCGACTTCCAGAAGATAATCCCAGACCTCCTGGCGGTACGGATCCACCCAGTACATTCCCTGGCGGTCCTGGTACAGGCTTCCGTCCGGCAGTTTCAGGCTCCACTCCGGTTTCTTCTCCGCGAGATAGGAATCCCTGAAGGCCGCGACTCGCGCGATCACATAGAGATCCTTCTTCTTGAGGCTCTCGATCAGGCTTTTCATGTCCCGTACATACGGGATACTGGCACCGATCTCGTTCACTGTCGCCGCATCCACCGGACATGTGATCCGTCCCTGATCCTCCTTAAAGTCTATGACCACCGCGTTGATTCCCGCAGTCAGGGCCCCGTCCAGAACACCGTTTAAGACTTCCTCATTTCCGGCCACCGGCCCCGTAATGTAGATGCCGCGGACCTTCTTCGCCTCGCGCCCCGGAAGCGCCGGGTTCGAGGAGTCAACGATCCGCACGGAGATCGTCTTATTTTTATCTTCCCCGGCATCCTCGATCACCAGGACACCGCTGGTCTCCTGGGTGCTCTCCGCCGCAGCTGTCATCTCTGCTGTCTCTGTCTCCTCCGCCGCAGGTCTGCTGCATGCCGATAACAGGAGCAGGCCCGCCATGGAGAACGCAAATAGCATTTTTTTCATGTTTGCTCATCCTTTATTTCAATCCACAGTCAGTAATTTCACGGAGACTGGCACATTTATTGATTCCTTGTCAACAGGGAATACTGATTTTTCTCCGTCACTACTGCCATTAAGTTTTCCTGCAGTTTATTTCATCATCTGCCAGGAGATAAGAACTCAAGTTACCACCATAATATCATAAGTATATGGATTTGGGAAAGAAAAATTAAAAAACTACTGTTCAAAATGAGGTTTTTGATGGATAATAGATAGATAGGTACGAACGGCTGCCAAAAGCCGCAGGTACGAAAACTTTTTGAAAATGATCTGGATGTCTGCCCCACAGCTGTTTCAGCCGGATGTCTTTCCTGGAAACTCCAGACCGGCTCATTTTCATTTAATATGACTATTAAGAGGAGAAAAACAAATGATCAAGCAGGGTTTCGACAACGACAAATACCTCGCCATGCAGTCTGACCATATCCGCGAGAGGATCAGCAAATTCGGCGATAAATTATATCTGGAATTTGGCGGCAAACTGTACGATGATTACCATGCATCCCGTGTACTTCCGGGCTTCGAGCCGGACAGCAAGCTCCGCATGCTCATGCAGCTGGCTGACCAGGCAGAGATCGTCATCGCCATCAATGCCGCTGATATCACAAAGAACAAGGTCCGCTACGATCTGGGCATTACATACGATCTGGATGTACTGCGCCTGATCCATGTATTCACCGACCGCGGACTCTATGTCAGCAGTGTCGTAATTACCCGCTACGTTGACACACCGGCGATCCAGCAGTTCAAACACAAGCTGGAGAAGCTTGGCCTTAAGGTATACCGCCACTATGAGATCGACGGCTATCCGAGCAACATTCCGCTTATCGTCAGCGATGAAGGTTACGGAAAGAATGACTATATCGAGACGACACGTCCACTCGTTGTCGTTACAGCTCCGGGGCCGGGAAGCGGAAAGATGGCGACCTGCCTTTCCCAGCTGTACCACGAAAATAAGCGCGGCGTAAAGGCCGGATACGCGAAATTCGAGACATTCCCGATCTGGAACCTGCCGTTAAAGCACCCGGTAAACTTAGCTTACGAGGCCGCAACTGCAGACTTGAACGATGTGAACATGATCGACCCGTTCCATCTCGAGGCTTACGGAAAGACCACCGTCAACTACAACCGCGACGTTGAAATCTATCCTGTGCTCAGCGCCATCTTTGAGGGAATCTTCGGCGAATGCCCGTACAAATCCCCGACCGATATGGGTGTCAACATGGCCGGTCTCTGCATCTTCGATGACGAGGCATGCCGCGAGGCTTCCTGCCAGGAGATCATCCGCCGCTACTACCAGGCTCTTGAGAAGGTCGTAAAAGATGATTCCTGCCAGAACGAGGCATACAAGATCGAACTGATCATGAAGCAGGCAAAGATCTCCCCAAAGGACCGCGTTGTTGTTCCTGCCGCTGTAAATCTTGCGAAAGAGACAGATGCCCCGGCTGCTGCCCTGGAACTCCCGGACGGAAAGATCGTTCTCGGTAAGACAAAGGAGCTCCTCGGCGCTTCCGCTGCCGTTCTCTTAAACGCAGTGAAGGAGCTGGGCGGAATCGACCACTCCATCGACCTGATCTCCCCAGAGTCCATCGCTCCGATCCAGGAATTAAAGGTCCGTTACCTCGGCAGCGGCAACCCGAGACTGCACACCGATGAGGTGCTCATCGCCCTCTCCACCTGTGCTGCTACCGACGAGAACGCAAGGATCGCTTTAGAACAGCTCCCGAAGCTCCGCGGCTGCCAGGTACACACAACAGTTATGCTGTCCAATGTGGATAAGAATGTCTTTAAGAAGCTCGGCATCGGACTTACCTGTGAGCCGGTGCAGGAAGATAAGAAAATTGGGTAATTCCTAGATTGCAAAGACCGCCGTCTGCCAGTAGGATGTCCTGCGACAGACGAGCGGTTCTTTTTTCGTCCGACACTCTGTTGAAACGCAAAGTTTGTCGGAAAAAATGATTGCCTTTTCGACAGAATGTACCTACAATAGGTAGGAAGAAAACTTTGGAGAATCAGATCATGAATCAGAAATCAAGAAATGCACTTTACGCAGGCCTCGGCACTGTTTTTGCAGTCATGCTCGCGAATCCGGCTATAGCCTATGCCGGAACATGGTCCAACGAAGGCGGACCGAACCAGTGGAAATACTATACCGATGACAATACAAGCGCCGCCGACGGCTGGTACTGGATCGACGGGGATCAGGACGGCTTGGAGGAATGCTATTATTTCGATAAAAACGGTTTTATGCTGGCGGACACAAGAACACCGGACGGTTTCCAGGTAAATTCCGACGGATTCTGGACCGTAAGTGGACAGGTACAGAAACGTGAAACGCCGGTGCAGGACCTTCCAACCGGACTTCATGAACAGGAAGGCGGGCTTATCTACCGCGACGAGGGCGGCGAGCTCGCTGCGAACGCCTGGAGAAGCTCGGACGGAAGCTGGTACTATTTCGACGCTGCGGGTCATGCCGTCAAGGGATGGCAGTATATTGACGGATACAAATTCTACTTCGATGAGAATGCCTGCACGCTGGTCCAGAACCTTGAGGGCATCCTCTCTGCACAGTCTTTCCAGATCGTTGTGGACCGTGCCCGCTGCCAGGTAACCGTATATGCCCCGGACGATGGAAACGGATATATCATTCCTTACCGGACCTTTATCTGTTCCCCGGGAAAAGAAAATTCCCAGACTCCAACGGGAACCTTTAAAACCACACTCAAATACCGATGGCATGCCCTCGTCGAGTCCACATACGGTCAATATTGTACAAGACTCGGCAACACCAGCATCCTCTTCCACAGCGTCCCGGGAAAGACCACAAGCATTCACAACATTACCGCTGAGGAATACAACAAACTCGGCGCTCCTGCCTCCCACGGCTGCATCCGCATGACTGTTGCCGACTGCAAATGGATCTACGACCACTGCCCGTCCGGCACTGTCGTCACCGTAGGCGACAATCTTCCGGCACCGTTTGACAGACCGGAAGCCGAGAAGATTCCGGAAGGTCAGGATTGGGATCCTACGGATCCGGAGATTGGATAAACTATTTACACAAAGGACCTGACACTCGCCAGGTCCTTTGTGTATTTCAACTGCTTCATTGCTTAGTTCTCTTTTCCACCAATAGAACGGCTGCCATATTATTTCACTGTAATTTCTGATATTTATACCAAAGCATTCTGCTCCTTCAATATTTCCCTGACATGCTCGATCTCCGCTCTTTCATCCACCGCCAGACACGCCGCCCCGACACCTGCTGCATGCCCGGTCGCAAAACATGTTCCCATAACACGCACAGCCGCAAACGCTGCCTCATCCGCCGAGATCATTCTGCCTGCCCCAAACAGATTTTTCACATTCTCCGACTGAAGCGCCCCGAGAGGAATGTCAAAATAGCTTCCCGACTTCACTTCCATATAAGTCGCCATCTTGTTGACATCCCTGTGAATCTCCGGTTTCCATCCGCCCCGGGCCACACCGTCCGGGCGCTTTCTCCCGGAGATCACGTCGTCCGCCGTGATCGTCTCCTTTCCCACCAGCTTTCTCGTCTCCCGAAAACCGATCGACGGTCCGATCACCGCCAGCTCACTGTGCTCCATTCCCGGCATATAAGTTCTCAACGCCTGGAGATACCCGAGCACCTGTTTCCTCGTCTCCCTCTCCATCCGTGTCATCTCCTCCGCTGAAAGTCCTTCCGGAATAATGCTCGGAAGAAGGACATGGACGATCCCGGAATTTTCCATTCTGAGAATAAATCCTTTTTCTCTGGTAAGGTTTCTGATTCCTTCTGCCTTCGCTCTCACCACTGCCCGCTCAACCGCCGCCGGTGACAGATCCACATCCGCTGCCACACCGCTCAGCCGGAAGGTCAGCGTCGCTGCCTGCGGATGTCCGCCATCGGTTCCCCATATGAGCTTCGCACCAGCAAGTCTGGACAAATTTGCGTCTCCAGTTGCATCCACGAATGCCTTTGCTGAAACGGTAAACAGGCCTTCATCATCCGCACACTGAATCGTCCTGATCGTATTCTCCACAGTCTCTGCTCCGATCAGCACCGTATGTAAAAAATAATCCACATGCTCCTTCTCCAACAGGTTGTCCAGTGCGCATTTCAGATACTCCGGCTGAAAGATAATATCCCGGTTCCCGGATGCGGATATCTCCTCGGCGATCGTCGGCCCAAGTGCCCTCATCTCATCCAGCACAAGCTGCCCGATCCCTTTCACCACCCGCACCGGATCCGATCCGCATGTATAAAATCCACAGAAGCAATTAACTCCTGAGTTCGTCGCCTCTCCTCCGAGATAAGCATTCCGCTCCACCAAAAGCGTTTTCGCTCCAGCCTTCGCCGCTCCGACTGCCGCGGCCACACCTGCAGTACCGCCGCCAACAACTACTATATCATATTGATAGGAACGCTCCATATCAAAATTCACTCCTTTTTGTAAGCACATGTTGTCAATCAAGTCAGAGCCCCTACTCCCGCCGGCATGAATTTACGATGATTCACGATCGGAAAAAGGTGTGGCTTATCTGACCAGGGTGAACTACCCATTGTCTTAAGCTAATGGGCTTCCTGCTTCATCGACCTCGTAACCTACTATCTCCACAGGCGTTAATTTGGGCAGTCCCTGCCCTATCTATTTCTTTATGCTATTTGTCTTAATCCTTCTGTCAGTATATTTTTCGCGGCATTGATATCCCTGTCATGTTCTGCTCCGCATTTCGGACATATCCATGTCCTCACTGACAAATCTTTTGTATCTGGATTCTGATACCCGCAAACAGAACATAATTGACTACTGGCATAAAATGTATCTATTTTGATGTATTTCCTGCCATTCCATTTTGCCTTATACTCTAACTGTCTTGTCAGCTCATACCATGATACATCACTTATGGCTTTTGCCAGATGATGATTTTTTACCATGTTTTTTATCTGTAAATTCTCTGAAACTATCACTTGGTTTTCGCTGATAATCTCATGTGAAACTTTATGCAGATAATCTTTTCTCATATTCCTTATTTTCTCATGGCATATTGCTATCTTTTTCTTTGTTTTATAATAGTTCTTACTTCTCTTTCCTTTATGTGACAGTTGCCTTTGCAGCTTTACAAGCTGTTTCTCGCATTTTTTTATAATTTTTTGATTCTCATATACCTTCCCATCGGAAGTAATACATAAATCTTTAAGTCCTAAATCGATTCCTATATTATGATTTGTATGTGCCAGTTCCTTATGCTCCGTTTCTACAAGTATGGACACATAGTATTTTCCACTGGAAACCTGCGAAACGGTCGCTGACTTAATCTGCCCACGATATTCCCTGTGTAACCTTGCTTTTACCGCTTTTAATTTTGGCAATTTTATCTTTCCTGTCTCAAAATCTACCGCAATATTTCCATTTGTGAAGTTTGTTGTGTATGATTTATGGTTATCGTGTTTGCTCTTGAATTTCGGATATCCTGCATGTTCCTTAAAGAATTTTTGATATGCAGCGTCCATGTGATAGATTGCGTTGGTCAGAGCAAATTTATCTATTTCTTTTAACCATTCATAGTCTTTCTTTAATTCTCTGTTACAGTAATTATTACAATCCGTTTTACTAACTGACTTTTTCTCCTTCTCGTATATTTCTTCCCGATATGCCAATGTCTGATTGTAAACAAAACGGCAACAGCCAAATGTTTTTGCAATCTGAATTCTTTGTTCGCTATTAGGATATATCCTGTATTTATATGCTTTTAACACCCACTGTCGCCACCTTCCTACCCTTGATTTTCTATATATTTTCGGGGCATCTCTTCTGATACATTTCCCACACTGCAGACAAAATATCCGTCCGTCCAAAAAGTATGTTCTTTCCAGAAATGTTTCGTAGATAATCCGGATATCTTTTCCAAATATGATATGTTGTATAACTCTTCATCAGATTTACTATTTTACTGATAGACATTGTTGGTTCTGTTTCTATCATGTAATGAATATGATCTTTATCTGTCTGCATATATCTGATAATGACTTTATGCTTTTGACATATCTCATAAGAAAACTGCTTTATATCATCTGATATTTATTTTGACATCAGCAATTTCTTTCTATACTTGCATACGAAAATAATATGATACTGAAACAAATATTTGTGTCTGTTTTTTGATTTCCACGTTTCCATAACGCAAGTATAGCACAAACCTCCGCTTCCGGCTACCTTAACCCACCGTCTAAAGCCAGTGGGATTGCGGTAGCCCTATTTCAAGTCGAAATATTTGCACAACTATAACAGAAATTTTAAAAGTCCCTGACACCCGGCTGTCACATCCCGCCAGGTATCATCAAAATTCCCGGTATACCACGGATCCGCCACATCCGGCACCTTGTCCGGGTTCCGCTTTCCGGCTTTAAGCTCCTTCCAGCCATCCCCGGCAAATTCCAGCATCTTATAGATCTTCTTCTCGGGATCACCGCCCGCGATCTGCGTTATATTCCGGATATTCGCCTGATCCATCCCGATCAGATAATCGAATTTCCGGTAATCCTCCCTCTCCATACATCTCGCGGTCTTTCCCGCGCAGGAGATGCCTGCCGCCGCCAGCTTCTTTCGCGTTCCTGGATGTACCGGATTTCCGGTCTCCTCATAGGAGGTCGCCGCGGATTCGATATAAAATTCAGCGGAAAGGTTGTGTTTTGCCACGAGGTCTTTAAAGTAGAACTCGGCGAGTGGGCTTCGGCAGATGTTGCCGAGGCAAATAAATAGTATTTTTATCATTGTTTTGTTTCTCCTTGTTTTGCCCCGGAATGCCCTGTTTTGCAAGATTTTTGGAATTCGTGTAGTTTGCTCTGAAATTACAGATTGTGGCAAATCAGAGCAAGATTGAGCAAGTTGTTACTACCTGTTAGTAGTAAATTTGGTAGTAAAATGGGGTTAGATCACTACTAAGAATTTTTAATTTCAATTTGTGGCTTACACTCTTTATCTTGAATTTTTTGACGTGTTCCATCAATATGTTCTTCCCTCCAATCATTCACCATTTTGTAAACACATAAGTTCCGCTGCAAATTATCCAGAAGTTCAATCCCCACATAATTTGTGCAGGAACCTAATGCGAATGAACCTGTTGCTTTCTTTGAATTTCCGAAACATTGTTTCAGGAATCTATGACTTAACTAATGATATATTTTGTACCCTTGCCTTTTCCTTCCACTGTGATCACACCTTTTTCGCACATACCTTTCAGTATCTTTGTTGTCTTTGATTTACCAAAAGGTACATACGGTGCAACTTCGCTGATCGGCTTCAGCATCGTCTTGCTCAAAAGCTTATAAACTACAATTTCATCTTCTGTCAGATCAGCATTTTTTTCAAATATCGGAAGCACAATTTTTATAGCATTTTCCGAAACTTCAAAATCCGGTTTTATCAAAGCTTCCGCATAGAGTTGTTTTATTCTTGTAATTCCCGTTCCAAATATCTCTACGAATCCTAATCTATAAAATACATTGGCAAGATTTCTATTTCTTAAAGCAGAAAGCTTTCCAAACAGATATTCTTCCTCTGTGATTCCAGACGGTAATCCACCAGGAGAAACAATTTCGATTCGATCATCAAACATCGAAACTCTGATTTGTGAATCCACATCCCATACTCTATGAATCAGAGCATTGGCGATTGCTTCTCGAAAAGCAGCTTCCGGTATTTTCTCCATTTTCTTTCGATCGGCACCTTGTATTACTTCGTATTGATAATAGTCTCTGAATACCTCGATTGCCTTTTCATATACCTCTAAAACCGATACATTTTCAAAGGTTGATCTCTTTTGAATGATACTGATATTTTCTCCGAATTTGACAATATCAATTCCGGGGAAATGATTTTTATCTGCCAAAATTCCTGCCGCATTATTGAATCCATTTACATCGTCATATAAGTTTAATGTTTTCAGCGTATCCTTATCAAAATTTTCAATCCGTACAGTTTCTTTCAGTTTACGATGTAAAATTTCAAAGGACAGTTCCTGATCTTTGCAAGGCAATTCTTCAAATCGAATGTTCTTTCCATCCAATACCAGCCTTGAAAACTCCAGAGTGTCTACTTCTATCGTTGCTGTATCATTCCGCTTGTAGGCTTTCGATTTATATAGATACGGCTTCTGAAGTCCACTTTTCACAGTAAGTTTTATCGTCTGGTCATTATTCTGTATTTCAAGCGTATAGTCCGGCTGCGGTGTAATGCTGTCATTGATTTTATTTTCAATATCCAGACAAGCTTGCTTGACATCCGGCAAACCTTTTATATTTCCATCATCATCTACACCAAAAAGAATGGTTCCGCCATCATAATTTGAAAAGGCACTGACTGTTTTTAAAAATGTGTTCGTAATCGTTTCCTTGAACTCCACTATTCTTGTTTCACGCATATCAATCGCCTCCATTTCGTTCTTATTGAATATATTATATGCAGAAATACGCAAAAAGGCAATCGTATTTTTTTACGATTGTTTTTTTGATTGTCTTGTATTCATAATGTAAACTTCCTCGATAATTAACTCTCGTCTCTGAACGGCGAGGATGCCAAGCGGAGCGTCGGAAAAAGCTGAAGCTGTTGGATATCAATTCCGAGGAAGAAATCAAAGAGCCGCTTCTTCCTAAGAAAGAGGAAATCCCCAGCATGATCCCGGCTGAAGTTGGTCTGGCATACTGCAACAAGCTTTTCTTTTTGGAAAAGCAGTTCCGTGACCTTACTCCGGAAGAGAGAAAAGACAGACGTCAGGAAACAGAAATGCCGGTATGGGAAAGCTTTTATGCATGGTTGGAACAACTCAATCCTGTAAAAAGAAGCAAGCTGGAAAAAGCTGAATATTACGGGTACTTTTACACCACTTGTCCGGATTGAGGGATTCTTCCGCAATTATCCGTTTCTATCTTCCTATATTGACTAAAATGTAGTACAATCAGCGTAGCAAGGTATATAGGAGAAATTGAAATGCCTAACTCAAATAACACATTATGTTTAGATAAATTTTATCCGGAAAAAGATTTGAAAATAACAGATATTGTACAACAAAAGGATAATATTTTAATACGAATGAAATCAATATCTAAGAGTTGCAAGTGTCCAAAGTGTAATTATTTCACAGATAAGTATCATGGAGCTTATAATCGTAAAGTACAGGATTTGCCGATTTTTGGAAAAAGTGTCCAACTTGAAATATGTTCCCATGAGTATGAGTGTGTGAACGATGACTGTGCGGTCACTTCTATGGCTGAAACCTTTGATGGATTTCTTAATACTTATAGCCGCATGACAGAAAGATGTGCTGATTTTATACTGGACAAGCAACACTTCACTTTGAACCAAACTTGTCCAATGTCTTAACTCACTTGGATTAGAATGATTGTCGCATGAATTAGCTGGAATGGAAAGACGGTGGGTTATTCAGCGCTTACGTTTAAAGCCCTTTTGTTGAGAAGCTCTGAAAACTGTTAGCGGATAAGGTGAGCTTGGAAGGGGGCTTTATAATGGATAAAGTGTTAATAGAATACGATGTGAAAATATGTGTTGAAAAAATGAATAAAGTATGATAAAATAACAATGTTCTTAAAATGCACTCTGAAAATTTAACATAGTGGCAGGACCTCTGGGAAAATATGGAGGTAAACGTTATGAAAGAAAATCATGAAATTAGAACATGGAAGGAACAGAGTGTACAGTTGTGGGAGAAAATGGTGACACTTTATGTGGCACTGGAAAAGAAACCTTCCGTTAGACTGGCATTTAAATTGGCAACATGTATTGCCAAAATTGTTGCTGCCATAGTAAAGAAGCATTTTTCTTTGTAGATTAAGTGCACTAATTTTATGATGAATCAAAGATCCTTGTTGGAAACAGGGATCTTTGATTCAAAATTTGTAATTGTTTACCAATATATATGATAGGAGGAATGGAATATGGCTATATTATTACGGTTTGGGATAATATAAACAAATGGTTATGCAAAAATCATAGTTCTCTTTTTTATCCGAAAAATTTCAATGTGTATTAAAATTAATGAAGATTAAAAATCAGAGGTTCTGCCGGTGTGCTAAATTCTCAAAGAAGGAGGTGTGCATAGATATGTCATCTAAAAATGATGATTTAAATATTTTTAGATTGTTGCGAATTGCCAGAGACAAAAAAGTAAAAGATCTAGCAGAAGATTTGCTTGTTACTCCGGCATATATTAATGCGATTGAAAAAGGAAAAAGAATACCTTCAGATCGTTTGATTCGTGATTATGCTCAAGTATTAGATGTGGATGAGAAAATTATTAAAAAATTTTCGGGAATTGAAAAAGAGAATACTTGTTTTGAAAAGTTCTTATTAGAATTGTTAAAAATGATTTGTAAAGAAGATAACTAAACCTGAATTATTCACGGAGCAGTATCTGAACTGGTAACTGTACCATGAATCCCAAAATTGACCCATGTAGCCTAAACATCGCTCAACCAATCTCCAAAAAGGGTATAAAATCCCTGTGGCAGAGTTCTGAGCGGTTATTAAGCTGTCAAGGTTCGTTAATAGTTACTATTCCAGCTGTACATTCAGCTTACCGATATTTGAAAGTGTCTCATAGAATTCATTTTTATAAGGGCAGCTGCTACACAGCTTGAATGTGATATATCTTGCTGAATGAACTACTTTTGCAGCAATCTTCAGCAGTTTTAAACGGACGGTATCAATGCGTTGTTTGCGCATGTTTGCTGATAACGCCAATCGTCTAAACCAATTAAATATGTTATAAGCAAGAGCGTGTACCTGAAGCCTGTTTGCATTTACGATTCTGGTATGACTGCTTACGGAAGCAAAATCAAAACCGGATTTACTTTCTTTGATGAAGTTTTCCATCAGCCCTCGCTTGCAGTAAAATTTGATAAGATACCCTGGTGAGGAATCCATGTTTGTGACAACAAAGGTGTACATGTAAACCATCTGGTTTTCCGGCTTTTCAACCTTGCATACCACACGCCGTTCGTAAGGCCATGACTTTGCTTTGTACATGAATTCGCCATAAACTACCGCATAATCCACTTTGTTATTCCTGGTGATTTCATCAAGCTCATCCACAAGATCGGATGCTTTTCCACGTAGGATGCCATTCTCCTTCAGCCGGATCACATAGCTTGTGCCGTTTTCCTCACACTGCTTATAAAGATCAGGCGTAGAAAAACCGCTATCACCACGAAGTAGAATAGGGATTTCCGGATAGTCATGCAGATATTCATCCAGTACCGGCTGCAAAAAATCAACTACTCCGGTGCAGGAATACTGTGTTCCATCACGCAGCTGGATCTTTATCAGATCCCCGGTCATTCCATCATAACAGACAAGTGGATGATAACCATTGCTCTGATAGTGAAAGTTAAAGGCTCTGCCTTCCTGCCTGCCGTATGCATCAAGAAGAGTGGAATCCAGATCCAGAATAACAGCCTGTGGCATCTGAATACTGTAAATTTTCCTCCGAAGTACTCTGGCAATCGCAAGGAACTGGTTTAAAGTGTCTTCATCCATACGGTTAAAGAATCTTGATACCGTAGGCTGTGATGCAAGCGCATCTTTTTCAAGTACAGACTTGAATACAGGATCATTTGTCAGTTCATCAGAGGCATCATCCTCGAAATAACCGGCAATAATCATATATATCATTTGGAGCAGGGTTTTTTGATCCGAATGATATCGGAATAAAGCAGGATCATTGGTTTTAAACGCTTTTTCTAAAAGCGTATCAATACCAAGTTTGCTTATGAATTCTTTGATAAGAAGCAAGCCTGCATCGGATGAGAGATCTCCTCCATC
>OIWO01001842.1_pt1 | contig 15890 bp, 12 predicted proteins | sample 1587641 | NCBI WGS metagenome assembly OIWO01 (sample SAMEA3888924, study PRJEB22519) | human gut metagenome | biome: human gut; feature: human-associated habitat; material: faeces | place: Denmark | collected 2010
CTGTCTCAGCTTGAATACCCACCCGGTATCGCTTACGATCTCATAGGATTCAGCCAAAGCCGGCTGCGGTGTTAAATCAACGCTGGAGGTAAACAGCCCCTCATGAGTCATCTGGTTGATATAGTCACCAGCCGTCGCATTATGGAGGTTCGTGGTAACACTGGGAGTCTCATTGGCAGTCGCAATGATCAGGGTATCCTTGGAAGAAGTGCCCTTGGATTCAGTTCCCTTGTCTTCGGATGCCGCTGTAGAGCCGGCTGCTTCTGTTTCCTTGGTTTCGCCTGCCGGTTTTGCGTCTGCACCGGAGTCCTTGGAACCACAGCCTGTGAACAGGGCGGCTGCTGCGGAAAGGACCATTACCGGTACTAACCCGCGCATAAGTTTTTTCGTCATACTCTCTCACCTCATAATTATATTTGCATGACCACTGGCCAAATGCATCAATTTTAGAAGACCCTTGTCAGGCATTCATACATCAGCAGATATAGAGCAATGTATTCATTTTGCACAAATATACGTGATTTATGTTCGTCATTTTATCATATTTATCCATATAAATCAAGTATAAATTATATCTATATTCGTTATTTTTTCCTTTATCCTGCGTTTCTCGCTCCCCTCCCCATTATTTTTTTGCTGTGTATAGGGATTTTTTTCACAAATTTCTTCGTATTTATATTTATTTTTTCAATATTTTATATAATTTTCCACATACAGACTGCAGAAGCCTCGAGAATTATCCGGTTTTCAGGCCATCCCTCATTTCCCCATGAAATCCTCCTTCCGCTCTGCATATACCGATTCTTCCATATATCCATTACTTAAAAGTCATGTATTAAATGCAAACAGGAACCTGTACCCTTTAAGGGGCCAGATCCCTGTTCACTTTTAAAGGTTCATCTAAACGTATATACGTTCATCTGTATGATAGAAGCCACCAATATTTAGTTCTCGCCCCAGCTCATCTGCTCGTAGAATGTGTTTCCGCCTGCGTTCAGATTGAAGCCCTGAAGGCCTTTGGCGTATGCACGCACATTGTTTCTTAAGTATAACGGGATCTGCGGGCAGTTTTCATTCACAGCCTTGCTGAGCTCGGTAACAACCTTTACGTTCTCTTCCGGATCCAGTGTAGCCTGGAGCTTGTCGATCAGCTCATCGATGGCCGGCTCGTTGGTACGGGTCTTGTTGGAACCGTCGATGGATTTGGAGTGGTAAACGCCTACGGCATAGGGAAGAACGCCGCTGGAGGTGTAGCCGCCGATGGATGCCTCATAATCACCTACCGCTGTCTTATCCAGGTATGTAGCAAGGTCCATGGATTCCAGAGTAACGTCGACTCCAAGGTTCTCCTTTAAGGAGGACTGGATCACCTGTCCTGCACGGAGCTTTGTATCATCGGAGCAGATGATCGTGAATCCGCAGTCTGCCGGATTTAAGCCGGATGCCGCCAGATACTCTTTCGCCTTTTCCGGGTCATAGGTCGGAGCTCCGTCGGTCACAACGCCCGGGAAGCTTTCAGCGATCATACTGTCAGATACACTGCCCAGACCGTTTAACGCAACCTGTACCACTGCATTCTTATCAATGGCAGATGCAAGGGCGCGGCGGAAGTCGATGTTGTCAAAGGGAGCCTTCTCGTTGTTGATCATCAGCCAGTTGTGGGAGGTACCTGCCTCGTTGAAGGTAACAAGATCGGCGTTGTCCTGTAAGCGTGTAAAGTCAGTGGACTCAACCTCGATGATCAGGTCAACCTCGCCAGCCTCAAGGGCCATGGTACGGGAGGAGCCCTCGGGGATCACTTTCCATACAACCTTCTTAATAGCCGGAGCGCCGCCCCAGTAATCTTCAAATGCTTCCAGTTCAAGGCTCTCGCCCTTGTTCCAGGCCACCAGCTTGTATGGGCCTGTGCCGATGGGTTCTTTGTTGAAGTCGTGTCCGCTGGCGATCAGGTCTGCCGGAAGGATCGCGTTTCCGTGATGGCAGAGGTCAGAAAGAAGACCGGACTGCGGGCCGTCTGTTGTCATCTTAATTGTATAATCATCTACTACTTCAATGGTTCCGCTGGAGGTGCCGTACTGGGAAACCTGCGGGGATTCCTTACAAAGCTCCAGAGATGCTTTTACGTCGGCGGCCTTCATCTCCTGGCCATTGTGGAACTTCACGCCCTGTTTCAGCTTGAACACCCATTCGGTATCGCTTACGATCTCATAGGATTCCACAAGACACGGCTGGGGCTCCAGGTTCTCGTCTGTATAGAACAGGCTGTTGTGGGTCATCTGGTTGATATAGTCTCCGGCCACTGCGTTGTGCAGGTTTGTGGTAACACTGGGTGTCTCATTGGCAGTCGCAATGATCAGAGTATCCTTGGAGGAACTTCCCTTGGACTCGGTTTCCTTGTTCTCAGAGGCTGCTGTGGATCCGGCAGCTTCTGTTTCCTTAGATCCGCCAGCCTGGGTCGTATCTGCGGGAGCCTCTTTGGAGCCACAGCCTGTAAACAGGGCTGCTGCCGCTGAAAGGACCATTACCGGTACTAAGCCGCGCATAAGTTTTTTTGTCATACTCTCTCACCTCATAATTATATTTGCATGACCACTGGCCAAATGCATCGATTTAGAAAACACTTTTAAATGGATCGTATATCCCCATGCACAGGCATACTATCCATTTTGCACAAATATATGTAATTAATTTTCGTTATTTTATCACATTTATTCCAAGAAATCAAGCATAAATTACTATTGATTTCATGTTTTTTATCCCTTACAATATAGACACCATTTCTTTTAATCACATTCAACTTCATTTCTGGAGGTAATTTCTATGCACTATTCACAGTTTTGTTCAGCTATATCGGATATATTGCGCAAAAATTCAGATCCAGGCACTCAATTTATTCAAAAAGCACTCTGCAAAAATAACGGCGTATGTCCGGATGTCCTCTTTGCACTCCCTGCTGACAGTGCCCTGGGGCCGGTCGTCTATCTGGAGCCTCTGTATGACCAGTACCAAAAAGGCATACCTATGGAGACCATATGTGCCTCTGTTCTTTCTTTTCTGGAGCGCAGGCCCCCGTTCCCATCCTCCATATGCCAGGAGATCCTGGATCCAGAATTTGCAAAAACCCGCATTGCCTTCCGTCTGGTTTCCCAGGAGCGGAATGAAGAACTGCTGAAACATATCCCATGGTTCCCCTTTCACGATCTGGCTATGGTCTTTTTCATCTGCCTGGACCTGGACTCTGCCGATCTGGTGTCCGCCCTGGTCCACTGGCCGCTCCTTTCCGCCTGGGACATGGATGCAGATACCCTGCGCTCCCTGGCAGAGGAAAATACCCCCATTCTCTTTCCCCCTGTCCTAACGCCTCTGACGGAGCTCCTTCTGCCGTCCGTTTACGTAGATACCCCGTTCCCGGACCTGGCGGAGACGGAAAGGGATCTGGAAACGACAGGATCCGCGGCTGCAGCGGAAATCCTAAGAGGCACTGAGCCTATGGCAGCTGCAGAGAGGCTGGAGACGGCAGAACATGTGGCTGCATCGGAGATCCTAAGAGCCACTGAGCCTATGGCAGCTGCGAAGGGGCTGGAAGCGGCTGAGCCTGCGGTGGAGATCTCAGCAGACGGGCCGGCACTCCATGTGCTCACCAACCGCCGCGGGATCTACGGAGCCTCCTGTATGCTTTACAGGGATATAATAAAAGACTTCGCAGACCAGGAAGAGACGGATGTGATCATCCTGCCTTCCAGTATCCACGAAGTCCTTTTATTTCCAGATCATCTTATGTTCGATTATGCGTTCCTGTGCCGGACGGTCCAGGAGATCAACCGGGAGGACGTCTCTGAGGAGGACGTGCTCTCGGACCGCATCTATATCTTCAGCCGGGAAACAGGGACCATCATCCCTTCTCCGCTTTTTTCCTGTCATAGGCCAGAACCAGCCGGAACAGAGAGTCCATGGTAAAGATCCCCATGGCAATGGCTCCGGCGATCTGGATGGTCTCCAGAAGATTTTTTGTAGCCAGCGCCGAGTCGTTCTGGAGGAAATAATAAACGCTCCGGTATATGGCGGCTCCCGGCACTGCCGGAAGCGTTCCCGTGATCAGAAACACTGTCACCGGGGCCTTTTTGACCCTGGCCAGGATATGACTTAAAAAGGCCACCACCAGAGTAGATAAAAACGCTGCCAGCATAGACGAATGGCCGCTGTTCTGGACCATCAGGTAGGCCCACCAGCCCACCGCACCCGAGGCGGACGCATAAAGCATATATTTTTTCGGTATCTCCAGGATCATGGTAAATACCAGCACAGCGCTGAAAGCGCTGAGTATCTGAAGTATCATCATAGCGTTCCTCCCCATAATGTCCGGAAGCAGACCATTCCAAAGCCCACGCCCACAGCCACGGCCAGGGCCACAACGATACATTCCAGCATCCTGGCAGATCCGGCGGCATAGTCTCCGTTAATGGTATCCCGGGCCGCAGTGGTAAAGGGGATCCCGGGCACCAGATACATGATGGCACTCATGATCATCACATCGCCGCTGACCTTAAAAGGACAGAGTTCCTGGATGAGCATAGCAGAAAAGGCCACCACAAACCCGCAGAAGGCCGTGGTACTGAAATCATTGAGCCGGAGGATCTTTGTGAACCGGTCCGCCGCCGCCATACAGATCCCCACCAGGACCGACGTGGAAAGATCCAGGAAGTTCCCGCCGTAAATAAAGATAAAGCTGACAGATATACCGATGATCCCGGCAAGCTTCATCCATGGCTTATAAAGGATCTCCTTCTGGATCCTTTTCAGCTCCTCGTAGGCCTCCTCCACCGTCAGCTCCATATGGCAGAACTGCCTGGAGACCTCATTGACCCGGCAGATCCGGTTGATGTTTGTGCTTCTGGCAGGGATCCGCTTGGAAAAGGTCATCGGCTCTCCGCCCGGGTCAGCCATAGTCACAAAAAGTCCTGTGGCCAGGACCACGGCCTCCGTGACCTCACAGTTGGACCGCCGCAGCATGAACTGCATGGTATTTTCCACACGGGATACCTCTGCGCCGCTGGACAGCATGATCTCTCCGGCCAGAACAACGGCCTTCAGAAGAAGTTTCTCATCCATTCTGTTTTCCTCTCTTTGTCTATTTCACTCCCGCCTGCTTCCATACAGGCTGAAATCTTTCCGTCATCCCAGCCCCGGGATCCGGCTGGCTGCCTGGTATACGAGCACGGCGCATATCCAGGCCAGAAAAAGCTGATAAACCGCCAGTCCCACAGTCCAGCGGAGGGATCCTGTCTCCTGCTTTATGGCCCCCATGGCCGCCGCACAGGGTGTGTAAAGGAGACAGAATACCAGAAGTGCCAGGGCGCTGGCTCCGGTAAAGCCGCCGGCTGCAAGACTGGCTGCAAGAGCCTCATGGCCTGTTCCAGCACCTCTGTTCCCGGCTCCGTAAAGAATAAAGAAGCTGGATACCACCACCTCTTTTGCCGAAAGTCCGGTGAGCAGCGCCACTGCCGTCTGCCAGGCTCCCAGGCCGGCCGGGACAAGGACCGGAGCCAGGCCCCGGCCCAGGACTGCCGCGAAGCTTTCTGATACATCCCACGCAGCTCCCTGTGGTCCCAGATGAAGGAAAAACCACAGGACCAGGGAGGCCAGAAAGATCGTGGTCCCGGCTTTTTCCAGATAGTCCCTGACCCGTTCCCAGGCACAGGAGACCACAGTTCCCAGATCCGGCCACCGGTATTCCGGCAGTTCCATCAGCAGAATATCCTCATACGGCTCCTCCCGTCCTGCCTTCCAGGCTGCCCAGGCCGTCCCCAGGGCCGCCAGGACGCCCAGAACATATAAGCCTCCGATCACCGCCGCTGATGCTTCTGGAAAGAACATTCCCGTAAACAGCACATAGACCGGAAGCCTGGCTGAACAGGACATGAACGGCGTCATAAGGATCGTCCGCCTCCGGTCCTTTTCATTCTCCAGGATCCGGGATGCCAGGACTGCCGGGACCGTACAGCCAAATCCCAGGAGCACCGGGAGAACGGCTTTTCCCGAAAGTCCCGCCGAGGCCATGGTCCCGTTCATGACCCAGGCGATCCTGGCCATATAGCCGCTGTCCTCTAAGAAGGCCAGGGCCAGGAACAAGATGGCAATGTTTGGCAGAAAGCCCAGGACTCCTCCCACTCCGGCCAGGATCCCATCGGATACCAGGGAAATGATCCAGCCGGAGACCCGGCACCAGCCCAGGAGCTCCAGGATATACGCTGAAAGCATGGCCAGGCCCCGCTCAAAATATCCTCTCAAAAAGCCTCCGGCAGAAAATGTCAGAAAAAATACCAGGGCCAGGATCCCAAAAAATATGGGGATCCCCCATACTGGATGGGCCAGGAGCCGGTCCGCCCGGTCAGTGAAGGAATCCAATACTCTCCCAACGCTGGGATCCGTGTTCCTTTTATTCTGTGCGGGACTGCCTCTGTACCGGATACAGGCAGCGGCAAGCTGCCGGGCCCGGTCATGGAGCTCCCTGGCAGACACCGGGCCATGCCAGGAGCCTCCGGATCCAGAAGGGCCATCGCCATATGCAGGCCCATCGCTGCGCGCAGAATGGCTTCTGTATACAGAATAACGGGCTCCCGATACAAAGCGGCCGCTGCCGTCTGCCGTCCGGCGGGCTCTGGCCGCTTCCACGGCGGCATCCATCAGCTCCTCCAGCCCAGTCCTCCTTCTGGCTGATACTGAGATCACCGGAATCCCTCCCAGGAGTCTGGACAGTCCTTCTGTATCAATGTCCATCCCCCGTTCCCGGACCAGATCCATCATATTGAGAGCCAGGACCAGAGGCTTTCCCTCCGCCAATAGCTGCATGGTCAGAAACAGGCTCCTTTCCAGCAAAAGTGCATCTGCCACATGGATGATCACATCCGCCTTCTGGTCCCTTATGCACTGTCTGGTCACTGTTTCTTCCATAGTATAGGGATCCAGGCTGTAAATTCCCGGCGTATCCACCAGGCGCACCGGACGGCCCCGGTGCATCAGGCTCCCCTCCGACAGTTCCACGGTAACGCCGGGCCAGTTGGCTGTTTTTTTCCCTGCGCCAGTATACGCATTAAAAAGCGTAGTCTTTCCACAGTTGGGATTTCCTGTAAAGCAGACCGTCACACTCTCAGCGCCCATGTTCTTCACAGTCCTCCGCTTCAATGGCTCCAGCGATCTTTTTTCCCAGCGCCAGACGTGTCCCCTGGAATGCGGCGATCAGAGAGCCGTCCTGTTTTTTCATCAGAATATGGACCTTTGTTCCCTCGACGAGTCCCAGGGCCTCCAGCCGCCGGACGATCGTTTCCTCTGCCGTAACCGTCCGGATCATATATAGCTTTCCGGCAGCACAGTCACACAGTCTCATGGTTCCCATCCTGTTCTTCCCGGATCTGCTTCGATTCCGCAGATATTGTAGCCTTACCGGGATTGGTTGTCAATATAAACTTACATCCTTCTGAGCGTTTCCGTCTCAGCCCTCCAGCTCCAGGAGCATCTGCTTTACCTCCTTCATACGGTCTCGCAGTCTGGCCGCCTCCTCAAAGTTCAGCTCGGCCGCTGCCTGGCGCATCTTCTTTGCCAGTTCCTTTGCCAACTTATCCAGCTCCTTTGCATCCATGGATTCCGGATCCTTTTTTAATTCCCCGTCTCCTGCTGCTGCCGCTTTGGAAATGGAGATCAGGTCACGGACGGCCTTTTTAATGGTCTGGGGTGTAATGCCGTGGTCTTCATTATACTTTTGCTGGATCTCCCGGCGGCGGTTGGTCTCATCGATGGCAGCTTTCATGGAATCGGTGATGGAATCGGCATACATGATCACATGCCCCTCTGCATTTCTGGCAGCGCGGCCGATGGTCTGGATCAGAGAGGTCTCAGACCGGAGGAAGCCCTCCTTATCGGCGTCCAGGATCGCCACCAGAGTGATCTCCGGGATATCCAGCCCCTCTCTGAGAAGATTGATGCCCACCAGTACGTCGAACACATCCAGGCGCATATCGCGGATGATCTCCGCCCGCTCCAGGGTATCAATATCTGAGTGGAGATATTTGACCCGGATCCCGGCCTCCCGGATATAATCCGTCAGATCCTCAGCCATGCGTTTTGTCAGCGTTGTGATCAGGACCTTATTGTGGCTTTCCACCTCCTTGTTGATCTCTCCGATGAGATCGTCGATCTGGCCCTCCACCGGACGGACGCTGATCTCCGGATCCAGAAGGCCGGTGGGACGGATGATCTGCTCTGTCCTAAGCAGCTCATGCTCTGCCTCATATACGGATGGCGTGGCGGATACAAACATCATCTGGCTGATGTGGCTTTCAAATTCCTCAAAATTTAAGGGACGGTTATCCAGCGCCGACGGCAGACGGAACCCATAATCCACCAGAGTCTTCTTCCTGGACCGGTCGCCAAAATACATCCCTCTCACCTGGGGAAGCGTAATATGGGACTCGTCAACGATAATAAGGAAATCCTCCGGGAAGTAGTCCAGAAGCGTGCAGGGCGGTTCCCCCGGCTTTCCAAAGGTCAGATGGCGGGAATAGTTCTCGATCCCGGAACAGAATCCCGTCTCCCGCATCATCTCCACGTCAAAATTGGTCCTTTCTGCGATCCTCTGGGCCTCCAAAAGCTTATCCTCGCTCTTAAAGAATGTCACCTGTTCCTTCATCTCCGCCAGGATATTTTCTGTCGCAGCCATCATTTTTTCCTTGGGCACCACATAGTGGGAGGCCGGGAAGATCGCCACATGGCCCAGCTGGGCCTTCACCTCCCCGGTCAGCGCGTCGATCTCTGAGATCCGGTCCACCTCATCGCCGAAAAACTCGATCCGGTAGGCCTCGCTGCCGGAGTACGCAGGGAACACCTCCAGGACATCTCCTCTGACCCGGAAGGATCCCCGCCGGAAATCCATCTCATTTCTTGTGTACTGGATGTCGATCAGCTTATGGATCACCTCGTCCCGGTCCTTCTCCATCCCAGGACGCAGGGAGATCACCATCTCCTTATAGTCGATGGGGCTTCCCAGTCCATAGATACAGGATACAGAGGCCACAATGATCACATCATTTCTCTCTGAAAGCGCCGCTGTGGCCGAGTGGCGCAGCTTATCGATCTCGTCATTAATGGCCGAGTCTTTTTCAATATATGTGTCAGTGGAAGGGACATATGCCTCCGGCTGGTAATAATCATAGTAGGAGACAAAATATTCCACTGCATTATTTGGAAAAAACTCTTTGAACTCACCATAGAGCTGTGCTGCTAAGGTCTTATTGTGCGCGATCACCAGCGTCGGCTTATTTAGCTGCTGGATCACATTGGCCATGGTAAAGGTCTTGCCGGACCCTGTAACTCCTAATAAGGTCTGGAATTGATTGCCTTCCTGAAATCCTTTGACCAGCGCCTCAATGGCCTGAGGCTGGTCGCCGGTGGGGGCGTATTCGGAATGTAATTCAAAAACTTTTTGTTCATTTTGCATAAGAACCACCTCCAGGATTTAAAACAGAATTTGTTTTTTTGAGCCTGCCGTACCTATGTAATTCGATATGGCCGAAACATGGACAAACCATGTTAAACACAGAAACCAGATGCGCAATGTTACAATGTCTGTTTTGCAGACATTGTAACATAAATAATTCCAAAAGTACAGAGTCATCGAACATCCGTTCTTTTATTCCCTGCCCACATTTCTGTTCATCAGACCAGAGGCTTGCCCATGGGCTGGTAGATTCCCCATATCCAGCTGCCTTCAGATTCCACCTCACGATGACCCCCCTTGCCTCCCCCTATATCCTTCCCGCTGCCGGACGGATTTTGGACCTGCACCCTTTAGAAATGTGCAAGACCAGGCGCACAACGCAGCACGCACCGGGCACAGCATACCTATAGGCTCTGTAACCGGTGCGTGTTTGTATACACTGCTGCTATATGGAAACTGCCTTAACCCAGCAGACTGCTCTCCAGATCCTTCAGCATAAGATCCAGAGCGGTGATGCCTCCCTCGGCGGTGTACCACACAGCCGGGTGGGCCAGATAGACGAGATGACCATTCTTATAGGCGTCCGTCCCCATCACAAGCTCGTTCTCCATGATCTCCTGGGCCAGCTGTGCCCCATCGGTGCCGATGGCTGCGTCACGATCCATGACGAAGATGTAGTCAGGATCCTTTTCCACAATGAATTCAAAGGAAGCCTCATTGCCGTGGGTGGAGGTATCAATATCGGCGGCCGCGCCGATATTTTCAAAGCCGATCTCCCGTCCGATCATGGAGCAGCGTCCATCATTGCCCAGCACGTTGAAGCTGCCGCTGGTGACAAGCCCTATGATCGCAGTCTTTCCGGCAGAAAATTCAGCCAGGGCAGCAATGCGGGAATTGAAGCCAGCCATTAATTCATCTACTTTATCCTCAAGCCCAAACATGGATGCGATGGTCATGGCATTCCGTCGGACGCTTTCCACTACGCCAAGTTCAGTGTCCGTGGCCAGATAGACCACGGGAGCGATCTCGCTGAGAGCGTCATAGCTGGAAGCCAGGCGGCCTCCGATGAAGATAACATCCGGCTCGCAGGCCATGACCGCCTCCAGATCCGCCTCTTTGATGGTTCCCAGGCTGGAAATGTCGTCATTGATGTAATTCTGGAGATACTCCAGGCTGGTATCAGCAGTGCCAACGACCCGGTCCCCCACGCCCAGGGCATCCAGAATATCCAGGGAAGCCATATCCAGAATGGCGATGCGCTGGGGATCGTAGGGTACCTCCAGCTCCGTTTCCTCCTTGCTGGCGTTGAGGCTTATGATGGTCACGGACTCAGGCCTCTCCTTGTTCTGCGATCCACTGGCGGTCTGGCTGCTGGCAGGCGGGATACTGTCCCCGGATGTGGTTTTTACGTTCTCCCCAGAGCAGGCTGCAAGGCCAAGGGACATCACGCCGGCCAGGGCAAAAAAGATCGTTTTTTTCATGTTCATGTCTGATTGCTCCTTTTCTAAAAAAGTACTGAAAAACAGGGTCAATAGTAGATGGATAAGGGCTTTCCTGCAATGGTCAGGATCTCAAAATCCACCTGATAGATCTGAGACAGATTCTCTTTTGTCATCACCTCCTCCACAGTGCCGAATCTGGCGATTTTTCCGTCCTTGAAGGCACAGATATAATCGGAATAAAATGCCGCATAGTTGATCTCATGCAGCACCAGGATCACTGTTTTTCCCAGCTCGTCACAGAGACGGCGGACGATTTTCATCATATTGGTAGCATGGTAGATATCCAGGTTATTGGTAGGCTCGTCCAGAAGTACATACTCGGTGTCCTGGGCAATGACCATGGCGATCATGGCCCGCTGCCTCTGGCCTCCGGAAAGCTCGTCAATGAAGCGGTCCTGGAAGCCCTCCAGTTCCATGTAGGAAATGGCCCGGTCGATGATCTTCTGATCCTCCAGGGTGACCCGGTTCCCTGAATAGGGGAAGCGCCCGAAGGCCACCAGTTCCCGCACGGTCAGCTTCATCTGAATGCTGTTGGACTGGGTCAGGATGGCAAGCCGTCTGGAAAGCTCCCTGCTTTTCCACTTTCCAATATCCCTTCCCTCGAAGTCTACCACCCCGCTGTCGTGGGCGATAAGCCGTGAGATCATGCCCATGACTGTGGACTTTCCCGCACCGTTGGGACCGATGAGGGAAGTCACCTTCCCCTTGGGGATGGCAAAGCTCACGCCGTCCACCACAGTTTTTCCGTCATATTGTTTCTTCAATTCCTGCACATTCATAATCACACCTTCTTTCTTGTCAATAGGAGATAAAGGAAGTAAAGACCGCCGCCCACGGTAATGAATACACTCACCGGAACGGAATAGGAATATATGTGCTCCACAATGAGCTGCCCGCCCACCAGTACGATCATACCAAACAGAGCTGAGCCAAGCACCAGCTGGGTATGCCGGTAGGTCTTGAGCAGCTGTCTGGACAGGTTCGCGATGATGAGGCACAAAAAAGAGATGGGTCCCACCATGGCGGTGGCCACAGCAATGCAGAGGGCTACGCCCAGCAGCAGGCGGCGGATGCAGCGGTCATAATCCACACCCAGATTGATGGCCTGCTCCTTTCCAAGGGTCAGTACGTCCAACAGGGCCAGCTCTTTTCGCAGGGCAAAGATTACGGCTGCCAGAAGGATCAGGGAAAAAACAATGATCTCAGAGTTTATATTGCTGAAGCTGGCCACCAGGGTGTTCACCAGACTGTCATACTCATTGGGATCCATGACCCGGGTCAGCGTCGTCTGGATGCTGCCGAAGAAGGAGGTCAGCACTGTGCCCACCAGCAGCACATACAGTACATTGTGCTTTGTCTTTTTAAAGATCCAGCTGTAAATAACTGTGGCCGCAATGCCCATGAGCACCACATCCACTGCAAAGGACAAATTCGCATTGGAGGCTGCCGCACTGGCCGATCCCAGGAAAAATACCACTGCCGTATGGATGAGGGTATAGAGGGAATTCATCCCCAGCAGACAGGGTGTCACAATGGTGTTGTTGATGATGGACTGGAACACCAGTGAAGCCCCTCCGATGGAAAAGGCGGTAATGAGCATGACGATGAGCTTTGGGGCCCGGAGCTTCATGGCATACGCAAACAGCCTGGGGTTGGAAAAGTCCACTTCCACCAGCATATAGGCTGCTGCGCAGAAAAGGACTATTACGGTCAGGATCAGCAGCCTGCGCCGGTTGGCGCGTATAGCAGCAGTATTCACTGTTCCGCACCTCCTTTCAGACCGGGCATGGCGGAGCAGCAGCCTGTCCCTGTACCGCCCAGCCGGATGGCCCTGCGTCCATATTTAAGCCGGTAAAACAACAGGGCAATGAAGATGAGGCTGCCCAGTATGCCAACGATCAGTTCGATGGGCAGTTCATAAGGAAAGATCACCACCTGGCCGATCATGTCGCACACCAGTACGAAAATGGCGCCGAACAGGGCAGTATCCACCAACGTGCCCCGGATCCTGTCCCCTTTATACATGGCCACCACATTGGGCACGATGAGACCAATGTAGGAGATGGAGCCGACAACCACCACGATGCTGGCAGTGATCATGGCAGAGATGGTAAGTCCGGAAAAGAGGACCAGGTTATAGGGAACTCCCAGGTTCCTGGAAAAATCCTTTCCCAGCCCCACAATATTGAAATGGTTGGCGAATACAAAAGCCAGCGCCACCAGCGGCACTGTCAGCCAGACGATCTCATACCGCCCCTTCAGCACCAGAGAGAAATGGCCCACCAGCCACGAGGACAGGGCCTGGGTCATTTCGTATTTATAGGCCAGATAACTGGTAATGCCGCCGATGACATTGCCGCACATGATACCCACCAGCGGGACCATCACCGCATCCTTAAACTGGATGCGCTGGATGAACCAGACGAAGATCCAGGTGCCCAGGATCGCTGCCGCAAAGGCAAAGAGCGCCCGGGTCCACAAAGTAGACGACGGCATGAACAGCAGCGCCAGCAGAATGCCAAGCTGGGCCGAAGAAATGGTGGCGCCAGTTGTGGGCGACACGAATTTGTTGCTGCACAGCTGCTGCATAATGAGTCCGGCCACGCTCATTCCCACACCGGTACAAAGAATCGCCAGCAGGCGCGGAAGACGGGATACCAAAAAGATCTCCCATAAATGCAGATTTCCTGACAGAAGCTCCTGCAGCGGCAGTTCAATCACGCCTATAAAAAGTGAAATAACGAACGCGACCAGCAGCAGGACCACAAGTAATACTGTTGAGCGATATTGTCTGATAGTATTGCCTCCTTTAATTAGTTTTAACTAACCTATGTATAAACAAAAAACGCAGATATTTTTGACGCAAAAGCAATCCTATCTTGCGTTACCCGCAGAGTATAGCACATCAGTTAGTTATATGCAACTTGTAAAAAGGACGATTCTATGACTGGGCATTCCTTGAATTTTAGTTGATATTGACAAAACAAGAACGAATGAAGCAGCCAGTGGACTGGCCCCGCAGGGCGGGAAAGGAATCGTCAGCCCAGCAGCTTCACCAGCCGTTCTGCCGCCTCCTTTGTATCCTCCGGCGAGCCGAAGGTGGAAAACCGGAAATATCCTTCCCCGCATGCTCCAAAGCCTTCTCCCGGCGTTCCCACTACCTGGATCTCCTGGAGCAGGTAGTCGAAAAACTCCCAGCTTCCCATTCCCCCAGGGCACCTCATCCAGATGTAGGGCGCGTTTTTTCCGCCGCAGTACCAGATCCCCAGCCGGTCCAGGGCCTCCATGAGCACCTTCGCATTCTTTTTATAAACCTGGATCCTTTCACGGACCTGCTTTTGTCCTTCCTCAGTGAACACAGCTGCTCCGCCTTTCTGGATGATGTAGGAGACCCCATTGGTTTTTGTTGTGCGGTTCCGGATCCACATTTCATTTAAGCGCATCCCATTCCGCTCCAGCTCCCTGGGGATCACCGTATAGCCCAGCCTGGTCCCTGTGAATCCGGCTGTCTTCGACAGGGAACAGATCTCAATGGCACAGGTTTTTGCCCCCTCTATTTCAAAAATACTATGGGGGATATCCTCGTCCTCAATAAATGCCTCATAGGCGGCATCAAACAGAAGAACCGCGTCGGTCCGGTTGGCGTAATCCACCCATTGCTTTAATCTCTCGCGGCTGAAGACCGCCCCCGTCGGATTGTTGGGGGAACAGATATAGATCACATCCGCCCGATCCCTTTCACCGGGCTGCGGCACAAAGCCCTCTGCCTCTCCCGATGGGATATGTATGATCGTATTGCCTGCGATGATATTGGCATCCACATAAGCCGGATAGGCTGGCTCCATGATCATAACCTTCTTGTCCCTGCCGAACAGATCGAGGATATCTCCCAGCTCGTCGCTGGCGCCGCTGGAAATAAATACCTCCTCCGGCGAAAGGTCCGCGTTCCTCTTTTTATAGTATCCGGCAATGGTCCTGCGGAGCTCCGGATCACCGCATTCCGGCATATACCCATGGAAAGAGGCTTTGACCGCCTGGTCGTCTACGGCCTTGTGAAGGGCCTGGATCACCGCGTCGCAAAGGGGCAGGGACACGTCGCCGATGCCCATGCGGTACAGATAGGCCCCGGGATGCTGCTCCAGATACGCCTTTGTCTTCTGTGCGATATGGTAAAACAGATAGGAATCCTTTAAATTCTTATAGTTGGTATTTGGTATCATTCCGTTCCTTCCTTTCTTCCTCCGATCTCCTCTGACAGCCTTCTTTCAAAACGGTCCTTCCGGAGGTCGGCCGGTATCTTTGTCGGATAATCTCCCTGGAAACAGGCAGCGCAGTAATTTTTGCTGCCTGTCAGCCCGCCCAGGCTTTCCACCTCCAGATAGCCCAGGGAATCCACTCCTATGAGCTTCGCGATCTCCTCTGTGGTGTGATGGCAGGCGATCAGATTTTCCTCTGAATCAATATCGGTCCCATAATAGCAGGGATGCAGAAACGGCGGAGCAGAGATCCTCATATGGATCTCTCTGGCTCCCGCGTCCCGCAGAAGCTTTACAATGCGCCTGCTGGTGGTTCCGCGGACAATGGAATCGTCGATCAAAACCACCCGTTTCCCTTCAATGACACTCCTCACAGGAGAGAGCTTGATCCTGACCTGATCCAGCCGCTCCCTCTGTCCCGGAGAGATAAAGGTCCTTCCGATATATTTATTTTTGATCAGCCCGATCCCATAGGGGATCCCGGACCGCTCCGAAAATCCCAGGGCCGCGTCCAGCCCGCTGTCCGGAACCCCGGTCACCAGGTCCGCGTCCACCGGATACCGCTCTGCCAGCAGCTCTCCCGCCCTTCTTCTCGATTCGTGGACCGATATGCCGTCGATCACAGAACCACGCCTGGCAAAA
>OIWO01001863.1_pt1 | contig 15714 bp, 6 predicted proteins | sample 1587641 | NCBI WGS metagenome assembly OIWO01 (sample SAMEA3888924, study PRJEB22519) | human gut metagenome | biome: human gut; feature: human-associated habitat; material: faeces | place: Denmark | collected 2010
CCAATGGCCTGCAAAATCATCTGTACAAAGTTGGTTCTCTGGGTCCTGTCCAGACTAAACTGTCATTCATCAATCATTTGAAATACAGGTAATTATCTTTAGTCTGTATTGTCTTTGTGTTGTTATGGCTATTAAATGAAGTACAAAATTCTAACTTATGAGCAGACTTTTAATAAATAAAAAGTTAATGGATAAATGTAGTGGTAGTCTAAGATGAGAAATGGACTAATCTGAAAAAATGAATATTTTTCCTCTCTCTTTTTTCATTTATCCATGTAATTTCTTTTATGACATAAAAACTAGCAACATTTTAAGATATTAAAAATCAAATAGATTGAATAATTGCTCTTGTTGAATGAATTCGACGTAAATAAAGCTTCCTGGAATGATTTATCTATCTTTTTATGCTATTTTGCAGAGAAATGTTATTGTGTGATAGCTTAAGGTTATAAGGAAAGTAGATGTTAGAACCCCATTCAGGAGTCCATAGTGTGGTTTATTTTAAACCAATAAGTAGTTTCTTTTAAAGGTAGGAGATGTTCCTTTTAAACCAACGACTTGTTTCATTATATCAAAACATCTTTTCGATAGTAGGAAAAAGTACATATTTATAAAGAATTATGCTATATATATTCAATAAAAAGAATATATATGATGTAAATGTGACTTTCTTTTTTCTATTTAGCAACTCAATAGAATCTTAATTCTTCTGCGTATATGAAAAATAGAACATAATTTGAAATAACTAAGATGAAATATTTCAATCTTTACCTGGCAAGTTTAGCTCGAAGTTCTTTTAGTCTTTTTGCAGCCTGTAGATTATCCACCTTTATATATCTCATGAATGCAGATGGACTCTTATGCCCGGATATGCGCATAAGTTCTCCGGCAGGAAAGCCGGATAAATACATATTTGTGCAAAACGATCGTCGGCAAGTATGAGAAGAGATCATCTCCCATTTTTCATAGACTCTCTTTTCCCGTTCTTTCCCTTTTTTGCGAACAACTTCGATTTTCTGTTTTAGTTTTGCTCTTCGCCCTAATTCTTTAACCCTTTCGTTGAATATATATCTAGGAATTTTAGGTAAATCATAGTTGTACTTCTTGAGTATTTCCGGTACATAATCGATCATAGGGATTATGACAGCTTTATGCACTTTTCTCTGTTTGAGATTTATAATTTCATTATCTAAGTCAATATGTTCGGGACTTAATGTTGAGAGATCACTATATCGTAGTCCTGTAAAACACCCAGTAATAAAAACATCTCTAATCTCTTCCAATTGCTTATCATCTGACAAGTCTAACTCGTGTATTGTTGAAAGTTCCTTTTCACTTAAATAAATAGCATCAGTTTCTTCTTCTACGACCTTAAAATGCTTCAAGTCAATTGGAGGAATAACTCCTTTATCTATTTGATAATTAACAAATCCCTTTAACAAACGTATAATTTTTCCTGCAGAATTAGTGAGCAAGCCAACACTCCCATCGGGCTTTATAACCTTATAAAATAAATAGTCCATGAATTCATTGTAAAATATAAGATTCAGGTTATGAAAAGTAATTGGCTGCGATGAATGTTCTTTGAAAGCGATCAGATGTTTACGAAGTGTTCGGTAGTCTTTTATTTGGTCTGCAGAAACAACAAGAGCTTTTTCTGTAATATATCTTTCTAATGCGTCAAATATATCTACCCGATTAGGACGTAATTCATATTCTCTATTTTTTTTTAATTCAAGTAAAACAAAATCTACGGTTGGACTTATTCCGTTTATCTTAGCATATGTAAGAATTTCTCCAAGCTTGGACGTTATTCTAATCAGGCAGGCATCAATTTCATCATAGTTTGGACAAGCGCGCTTAATCCATCTCTTTTTAGAATCCCAGTGTTCCGGTTTAATACTGTATCCAGTAGAGATGAGCGTACGCTTAGTCCGATTGTAGTTATATCGAACATAGAGGACAGTAGTCCCCTCTCGAGTGACGTACTTTGGTTTAATATATGGAGTATATTTTGCGATAGTAAAATCTGTATTGCTTTCGTATTGCAAAGTTACAAAAGCTATCCGAAATGAGCAATATCTCATCGTTAAAAGCTAGAACCTCCAAAAACATTGTACTATCTTAATAAAAGTGGATAAATATTGCTCAAAAAGGAAAAAAACTACTCAAAGCACACTGTAAGAGACTTATTTTGCACTTTAAAAACACTCAAAATATGAAAAAAGAATAGATTTTGTCCTTTCTTGAACACAGATTTTCCTAATATTTAGCATTAATTCCATTATTTTGTAGCGTTACAAATAAAATGCTATAGAAAAACAGATGGATTTGTATGATTCCTAGGTCCTACCTGAAACACACAATTCTATATAAACTTTTCTTCTAGCATTTATAAATATTCGACAGTACTGATTTTAATATATTATTTAGGTATAGCGATAAGAAAGGTAAGATTGCATTTAAGAGGTAATAGTAAGAAGGTAAAAAGAGAAATAAAAGAAAATGTAGGGTTTGTTTTTCTTTATAGGTAAACAAGATTGTAGATGGGTAACCTTAAAATTGTAGATTAATTAGAAAATATTTATGAAGAAACTACTAACAGTAATGGCCTTTTCGGTCGGTTTATTCGCAAATGCTCAAACCGGCAACTTATTTAAACCAGTAAAAGAGGTAGCGCTACGTACTCCATCGGTACCTATCGTTGTTTCAGATCCTCACTTCTCTATCTGGTCTCCTTATGATAAATTAATGGAAGGAAGTACAGAACACTGGACTACAGCTAAGAAGCCATTAGTAGGGGCTTTACGCGTAGATGGTAAAGTGTATCGTTTCTTGGGTAAAGATCAAGTAGCTCTAATACCTATTGCTCCCATGACAAATGTGGAACGTTGGGAGGCTGCATATACTAATAGTCAACCAGCAAATGGATGGCAAGAATTCCAGTTTGATGATAGTAGTTGGAAAAAAGGTAAAGCAGCTTTCGGTAGCCGTGATATGCCACGTGTTCGCACAGAATGGAAAGGAGATAATACAGATATTTATATCCGACGTACATTTGAAATAAATGATTTGGATTTAACAGAGAATATTTTTCTTATTTATTCTCATGACGATGTATTCGAATTATATTTAAATGGAGAAAAACTGGTTGCTACAGATCTCGTATGGAAGAATAATGTAAACCTAAAACTTTCAGATGAAGCCAAGAAAAAACTTCGTAATGGCAAAAATGTGATTGCAGCGCATTGTCATAACACAACTGGAGGATCTTATGTGGATTTTGGTTTATATCGTGAAAAGAAAAATGCAGTAACATTTGAAAATGAGGCTGTACAGAAATCGGTAGATGTACTAGCCACTTCCAGTTACTATACATTCACCTGCGGACCTGTCGAATTAGATGTTGTATTTACAGCGCCTCAATTGATAGATGACTTGGATTTGTTGTCAACTCCGATTAACTACATCTCCTATCGCGTGCGTCCTCTTGATAAAAAAGAGCATGATGTACAATTCTATATAGAAACGACTCCGGTATTAGCAGTGAATGAGACTACTCAGCCTACTATTGCACGTACATTATCGAAAAATGGTATTAGTTATGTAGAAGCTGGCACCATCAACCAGCCGATATGTGATCGTAAAGGTGATTTGATTTGTGCTGACTGGGGATATGTATATCTTGGTAGTGTAAATGGAGCAGGAAAATCTATAAGTTTGGGTGACTATAGCGGAATGAAGGAAGCTTTTGTTAAAAATGGAACTTTAGCTTCAAGTAAGACCAAATGGATTACTCGTCGGGAAGAAAATACTCCTGCAATGGCTTATGTACATAATTTTGGAACTGTTACCAAAGATGGTAAAGATGGTTTCTTGATGATCGGTTATGATGACATTTATTCCATTGAATATATGTATGAGAAACGTATGGGATATTGGAAGCATGATGGTAAAGTAACGATTTTTGATGCTTTCGAAAAACTAAGAGATAACTATCAATCCATCATGGAGCGTTGTCGTGCACTTGATGAGCTTATTTATAGCGATGCAGAAAAAGCAGGTGGTAAAAAATATGCAGAAATCTGTTCTGCAGCCTATCGTCAAGTTATTTCTGCTCACAAACTATTTACAGACAAAGAAGGCAATCTGATGTGGTTCTCTAAAGAGAATAACAGTAATGGTTGTATCAATACAGTCGACCTGACCTATCCGTCTGCTCCCCTGTTTTTGGTCTATAATCCTGATTTACAAAAGGCAATGATGACTAGTATCTTTGAATATAGTGCTAGCGGTCGCTGGGATAAACCTTTCGCAGCACATGACCTTGGCACTTATCCAATAGCTAATGGACAAGTTTATGGTGGTGACATGCCGATTGAAGAAAGTGGTAATATGGTGATTCTAACTGCAGCTATTTCGAAAATTGAAGGTAATGCAGATTATGCTAAGAAATATTGGGACATTCTAACGACATGGACCAATTATTTAGTAGAGTATGGACAGGACCCGGAAAACCAACTTTGCACGGATGACTTCGCCGGACATTGGGCTCATAATGCCAATCTTTCCGTGAAAGCGATCATGGGAGTGGCCGGATACAGCGAGATGGCTCGGATGCTCGGATTGAATGATGTAGCAGACAAATATGCGGCTATAGCCAAGAAAATGGCGGTGAAATGGGAAGAAATGGCGAATGAGGGAGATCATTACCGTCTGGCTTTTGACCGTAAAGATACCTGGAGTCAAAAATATAACATGGTTTGGGATAAGTTGTGGAACCTGAATTCATTCCCTAATAATGTTATCGGAAAAGAGATTAACTATTATTTGACAAAACAGAATCCTTATGGGCTCCCTCTGGACTCTCGTAAAGAATACACAAAATCCGACTGGATCATGTGGACGGCAGCTATGTCTTCAGATAAGGAAACCTTCCAGAAATTCTCTGATCCTGTCTATAAATATATCAATGAAACAGTATCTCGTGTACCTATCAGTGACTGGCACCACACAGACAGTGGCAAATGGGTGGGCTTCAGAGCTCGTTCGGTGATCGGAGGATACTGGATGAAAGTATTAATGGATAAAGTTCAGAATAATCAATAAAGTTAGCACGACGTTTACTTCAAATTTATACATATGAGATCTTTAAAGAATATTACTATAAAATCAAATTATCTCATTTTGCCAATAGCATTATTGTTCATCAATAATGCTATGGCAAAAAGTAGTTGAAATGACAAAGGCTTACCAAATATGGGCTAAACGCTGTATAGTAGCACCTTACCCAAAACAGAAAAAAAGAAATAAGAATGTTTTTTATACACACAACTTTTTAACGTTATTACTATGAAACATCAAAACTTGGAATTTAAGTGGATGTGTCTACTCTTTCTAGCTCTGCTACTCTCTCCTCCTCTACTTTGGGGACAGAATCATAGCATTAAAGGACAAATTGTAGATGCAAAAAGTAATGAACCTTTAATAGGAGTAAATATTACTGTTGAAGGCACTTCGAATGGTACCATTTCTGACATAGATGGTCGGTTTACGCTATCTGTAGCTGCTAATGCTGTACTCAAAATCTCTTATATCGGCTATCAAGAAAAGAAAATCAAAGTGGATGATCTGAAAAAAGAGCCTATCATTTCTCTGGAAGAAGACAGCAAGCAACTAGAAGAAGTAGTGGTAGTAGGTTATGGTATTCAGAAAAAGGTATCAAGTGTAGGCGCCATTACCCAAACTAAAGGAGAAGAATTGTTGAAAGGAGGTAATATTACTTCTGTATCAGAGGCTTTACAAGGCAAACTAAATGGTTTGGTAGCTATCAATACGTCAGGCAAGCCTGGAGCAAGTGATACCAAAATGTACATTCGTGGTAAGGCTTCCTGGCAAAACTCTGACCCTTTAGTATTAGTGGATGGTATAGAAAGGGATATGAACGATGTTGACATGAATGAGATCGAGTCTATATCTATTCTAAAAGACGCCTCTGCTACAGCCGTATATGGGGTTCGAGGTGCAAATGGTGTAATATTGTTAACAACCAAACGCGGACAAGATAAGAAACCAAACATCAATTTTTCTACAAGCTTTGGTATTAAACAGACTACTGCAAATATGGAATGGGCAGATTATGTTACATCTATGAAAATGTATAATGAAGCTGTAGCTAATGACAACAACTGGAATCAACAAATTAAACAATCTGTCATCAATGCTTGGTCAAATGCTTTTGATACAGGCAACTACGGCCCTTATAATGATGTCTTTCCACAAGTAGACTGGTGGGATGAGTTGGTTAAACCTGGTTTTTCCCAACAATATAATGTGAATATCAGCGGAGGAACCAATTTCATGCGTTACTTCGCCTCCATCGGTTATCAAAATGACGGTGATATTTATGATTTACAGAAACAGGAGAATTTTGATCCAAGAAACTACTATCGCCGTTATAACTGGCGTTCAAATTTAGATTTTAATTTAACTAAAACGACTTCCTTATCAGTAAATATTGCAGGGAAAATGGGATACCGCAATGACAACTTTGCTGATGATGTGTACACTAGAATCATTGCGGCACCAACCAATTCTTTCCCGATAAAGTATAGTGATGGCTATTGGGGAGATGGATCTACTGCCGGCTATAATCCTGTTTGTAATATGAATACGAATGGATCACAACTGTATAAAACCTTTCAGGGATGGTATGATGTTCGTTTGGAACAAAAACTGGACTTTCTAACTAAAGGACTAAAAGCTGCCGCTAAAGTTTCATACACCTCTGCTTCCACTACTCGTTCTAGTATAAAGACTGGTGAAATTTGGGGTAACAATGATTTTGAATCCAGAAACAGTATTATTAAATACCATCGCGAATATGATTATTCTAATCCGACAGTCAATGCAGATGGTTCTCTCACTTACCCCATGATTTTGGAAAAACGATGGCCAAATGATGAGGATATTGAACTACCTCCCAACGTTTCTTATGACAATTTGGACGGTTATAATCGTAAGTTATATTACGAATTCTCTGTGGAATATAATCGTTCATTCGGGAGTCATAATGTAACAGCGTTAGCTCTGATGAACCGTCAAGTATCTGATTCAAAAGATGATAAAGTTATCAAATTCCCAAGTTATCGTGAAGAATGGGTGGGACGTGTTACTTATAACTGGAAAGAACGTTATTTGGCAGAGATGAATATCTCTTATACAGGTTCGGAAAAATTTGCCCGAGGACAACGCTTCGGCCTGTTCCCTTCCTATTCTTTGGGATGGCGTGCTTCAGAAGAACCTTTTATAAAAAAACATGTTGGAGATGTGCTGACTAACCTAAAATTTAGATATTCATACGGAAAAGTCGGTAGTGATGCAGCTGCTGCACGTTGGAATTACATCCAATTATTTAATTCTTTAGGAAGTATTGAATTAGGAAATACACAAGGAGTCACACATAGCCCGCTCTATACAGAAGGAGATATTGCTAACTTGACTTCAACTTGGGAAAAAGCGACTAAACATAACTTTGGAATAGAAATTGGTTTATGGAATAAGTTAGACTTAACTTTGGATTTATTTAAAGAGAATCGTAAAGATATTCTAATGACCCCACAAACTACGTCTTCTATTGTAGGAGCTACTTTTAACGCTATCAACCGAGGAGAAACGAAAAATCATGGTTTAGAATTAGAGTTACGCTGGAATGACAAAATCGGACGTAATTTTAATTACTGGGGAGCTTTAACTTTTGCAGCCAGCGAAAACCGGATTGTCTATAAAGATGATCCTAGAAATGCGGATGAGCACTTGAAAGCTGCAGGTAAACCGATTGATTATCAAAACCGTTTTATTGCGATCGGTAATTATGGTTCGATAGACGATGTGTTCAATTACGCACAAACAGCTATAAATGGTACTACAGCATCGCAAGTAATTCCTGGAGACCTTATCTATATAGACTTCAATGGAGACGGGATAATCAACTCAAACGACAAGGTAGTTGTAGACGAATTGAATTACCCATTGACTACCATCGGATTTTCTTTCGGGTTCAATTGGAAAGGACTTAACTTCAGTGCAATGCTCTATTCGCCACGCAATATATATAAGTTACAGTTCGATCAATATCTGTGGGATTTTCCAGCTTCAAACATACGTGTTCAACCAAAATCCATGGAACGATGGACGCCGGAAACAGCTAATTCATCGGGTGTTATGCGACCTGCTACACACTTGAACAATACATACAACAAAGTGGAAAGTACTTATCGCTATTCCGACTATTCGTATATACGATTAAAGAACATGGAGATAGGATATACATTCCCTAAAAAATGGTTGAGTGAAGCACATATCTCTAATCTTCAGGTTTACATGAACGGGAATAATTTACTAACCTTCTGGAAAGGGGACAAACGCGTGGACCCTGAAACAGGAGGTGTAGGCAGCTATCCGATTGTCCGTACTTACACTTTAGGACTAAGAGTTTCATTTTAATCATATTCAAAAGAAATAAAGATGAGAAAAGTATTATTATATATCTGTTCAGTTTTCATTCTTGGCGGGATGACAAGCTGTGAAGACTTCTTAGATAAAAGGGAAGATGTAGGATTGACAGAAGATGATATCTTTAGGGATTACTATTCCTTACGAGGTTTCTTAGATCAATCTTTCAACCAATTGGAAAATGTTATGGTGATGGATAATTGGGAAAATGGACGCGCATTTGTCGGTCTCTTTGCAGACGAGATGGCAACCACAGATAATTCATCTGCTGTTTTTACCTTACATTCTGGAAACTGGTTAAGTAATGCCAAATCAAATACTACTTTTGAGATTGGCAACGGCGGAAGTACAGCCATATCTCGTTCATATAAGGCATTACGCATCAATAATCGCATAATTAATGATATCGACAAGGCTCCTTTGACACCTGAACAAAAAAATGAAATCTTGGGACAAGCCTATTTCTATCGTTCCTGGTTCTACTTTCAAGTGATTAAAAGATACGGAGGAATGCCCATTATCGACAAGGTGTTTGAAGGCGGAGATGATGATATTCCCCGTATGACCTACCATGAATCACACGACTGGATGATGGAAGATATACAAAAAGCAATCTACATGTTACCTGACAGTTGGGATGATCCAAACTATGGAAGACCCACAAAAATTGCAGCAATGGCACTTAAAGAATGGGCACAGTTGTTTGATGCAAGTCCATTGATGCAGAATGATTTAAATTCTACAGAAAACAAAGGCTATGACACGGAACGCGCAAAATCCGCAGCAAAATCCGCTTATGAAGTAATACGTTATATGGATGGAAGTAAGTCTGCCCCTTATCCCTATGGTTTGGCTAGTAAAGAAGAATATACGAATGTTTTCTATTTTAAATATCCACCTGTACATCAACCGGAGTACATTTGGGTCAAGCGGCAATTTCCTAATGCTGCTAATCAAAACCAAAAACGCACTATCCGCACATTCTGGCAATATGAGGATCTTGCATTCGGTTCGGGACCAGATGGAAATTCCATGTGCTGCCCAAGTTTGAATATCGTCAACATGTTTGACAAGAAGGGAGCAGACGGTATTTATTACCCGATTGATGACCCACGAAGCGGCTATGCACTTGACTATGCCCATAAGCCATTTGAGGATCGTGATCCCCGTTTCTATAACAACATCCTTTTACCTGGAACAACTTGGGGACATTACGCTGATGGACGTACCTATTACATTACAACCTACAAAGGAGGAGCAGCCTATCAGCACATGTTAACTCAAAAAGACTGCAACAAACGAATGTTCACAGGATTTATGTGTAAAAAGTTCATGTGGCCGGAATGCAATCAGTATCTTGAAAAGAACAATCCAAACTGTTGGTGGGACTATCGCTTCCTCACCATATATATCCGTGCTTCGCAAATTTATTTAGATTATGCAGAAGCCCTATTTGAGGGTTGTGGAAGTGCTACGGCAACTATTGAGGGATGTCCTATATCAGCTGCAGAAGCTATTAATATTCTTCGCAGACGAATTGGCTTAACAGATCTGCCATCAGATATTGTAGCCGATCCTGATAAATTCCGTGCAGCTTATCGCCGTGAGCGTGCCGTAGAATTAATGTTTGAAAATCATCGTTGGTGGGATATCCGCCGTTGGATGATCTTGGAAGAAACATTCAAGGATACTTATCCTATTAAGGGAGCATTATTCACACCACGAGAATCTAACCATGGAAGTATCACGGACAAATCTACATTGACTTATGATTATGAACAAATTGATATAACTCCGGAAGTGCGTTCTTTTACAAAGAAGAATTACTGGTATCCTTTGCCTCAACATGACGTAGACGCATTGAATAATTTGCAACAAAACCCATATTGGTAATTAAAATGGCTTAATCAAATGAAAAGATATAATAAATTCATATTTATTCTGTTTGTCACTGCTATATTATCCGGCATAGCCACTTCGCTAGAAGCACAGAATAAACCTAAAAAGAAAAAAACAGCCCTTATTGAAGTGAAAGGGCTGGTGACAGACAACACAGGTAAACCGCTAAGCGGAGTAACAGTATTGAGCGGTGAAGGTTCTATTATAAACTATACAGATGCAAATGGAAAATTTGCACTCAAAACAAAAGCTGATGGAACCTTATTAATTGAAGCGTTCGGTTATAAAGATGTTGTAATAAACCTCGCAAAAGAACAGCCCACTGTCATCAAATTACAAAATGAAGATCTATATGCTTCAGAAAGAAACATACACGAACGTGCAGACGGTGGAAAAACGTATCAGCGGGACCTGGTAGGTACAGTATCCAAGTTATCTATGGAAAATGTATTAAAATACCCTGATTTACAATTATCCAATGCCTTACAAGGACAGGCTGCCGGACTAATTGCTATTTCCGGTGATGGCGGCTTGGGCTATAACACATCAACATTATACGTACGCGGACAACACAATAATGGAACAAATACGGCCTTAGTTATTATTGACGGAATAGAACGCCCGATAGATGATATTTTACCGGAAGAAATAGAATCCATCGAAGTTTTAAAAGATGCTACAGCCAAAATCCTGTATGGAGCAGCCGCCACAAACGGAGTGGTCTTGGTACGTACTAAAAGAGGAGAAGCCCATAAACGAATTGTTCGTGTCGGGGTAGAATACGGTGTACAACCCTCTACACGTGTACCTAAATATCTGGATTCCTACAACTATTCAAAATTGTTTAATGAAGCTCGTATAAACGATGGGATGAATCCTTATTATACTGATACACAATTAGAAGGATACAGAAATAGTAGTGGAGTCAATGATGTATTGTATCCAAATGTTGATTATTACAATGAGTTCTTATTGAACCAAAATATCTACCGAAAAGGTACAATTGAGTTTAATGGAGGTAATAAAGGTGTGAAATACGCATTAGTTGGTGGATATACCGGTGGTTCCGGATTAGAAAAAGTAGGAGAACGTTCGGCTTTACACCGTATGAATGCACGTGGTAATCTGGATATTAAAATCACCGATTTTCTTACAGTAACAGCAGATGTTGCGGCTCGTGTGGAACTGAAAAACTGGGGAGCAAAAGATGGTGCAGGCATATTCAGTACATTATCTTCTAATCGTCCCAATGAGTACCCTTTCATTATTCCTAATGAAACATTATCGGGACAGTTTACCCCCAATGAAGATGGCACGCCATTCTTCGGAGCCAGCACACGGATAGTAGACAATTTATATGCAGATATGGTTTATGGAGGTGACACTTCCGAAAGGTATGTAAATAGCCAGACAAACCTTGGAGCAAATTTTGACTTCAATAAATACGTTAAGGGATTGACATTTAATGCTTATGTAACTTTTGACAATTATAGTTACTTACGTCAAGAATTAAGGAATACTTATCCGACCTATGCCATTGACACTTATAGTGATTTAGACGGTGAAACTATCACCCGATATACACAGATGAAAAAGCTGGATTTGCCCAAAACGCAAAAGATAGCCTCCAATAATACCTACCGCTATTTTGGTATGCGTGCAGATATAGGATATGAACGCACATTAGGAGTGCATGACTTTTCAGCAATTGGCGCATTCCGGTATACAAAGAATGAGATGACAGGAATGACACAAGATTTTAAAGATGCCAACATCTCTCTGCGTTTAAACTATAGTTATGACAAACGCTATCTAGCCGAGCTGACTCTGGCTGGTATGGGGTCCAACAAATTTGATAAAAACGATCGTTTTTTCTTTTCTCCGGCTGTAGGAGCTTCATGGATAATTTCTAACGAAAGTTTCATGAAAGAAGCAAAGGCTGTTAACTTTCTGAAGCTAAAAGCAAGTTTCGGTGTATTAGGCTATACAGGTAATACTGGATTCTTCTTGTATCAAACTGGTTGGAATAATAATGGCAACTATAATTTCTTCCAGGATCAAACAGATCATAAAGTTAGTTTAGCTCGCTGGGGAAATCCTGATTTAACATGGGAATACTCTCAAGAGTTTAATATTGGTATCGAAGGATTATTCTTTAATAATCGCCTAAGCACAGAACTCAATTATTTCCATGAATGTAGAAAAGACATCATCGGAGTGAATAACGCCCAATATGCTGCTACAGCAGGGAATTATACCATGTATGAAAATATCGGTCAGGTGACTAATCAAGGTATAGATATTGCAATCAACTGGAAAGGGAATATCGGACGGGACTTTTTATACACAGTCGGAGCCAATATGACTTATTCAAAAAATAAATTAGATAAATGGAACGAAATAGAAGGAGTGGAAAGCTATCGTAAAGCCATTGGACGGCCTACTAGTACTATTTTTGGCTTACAGGCACTAGGATTATTTGGAAAAGACATTCCATTAGAAGGTCACTCATTACAATCATACGGTATATATCAAAACGGCGATATTGCATACGCTGACTTAAACAACAATGGGATTGTAGATGATAATGACCGTATGAGCCTAGGGCAAAGTTTTCCTGTAACCACTTGGGGAATCAATGTAGACCTCAAATACAAAGGGTTTGGACTTTATATGTTAGGAACTCTTCATACAGGTATTACTCAATTATGTACAAACGCTTATTATTGGAATAATGGTCTGAATGGATACTCTGAATTAGCATTAAATCGCTACCATGAGGTTAATAATCCTTCAGGTACAATGCCCCGATTAACAACAACGACAGAAAGCAATAACTTTCGTGATTCCAGTTTCTGGACAGAGAATGGCTCATTTTTCCGTTTGAAAAATGTAGAACTTAGTTATACATTTGAAAATAAGGCAGGTAGATTCTTTGCAAACAAATGTAAACTATTCGTACGTGGTACAAATTTGCTTACCTTCTCTAAAATAAAGGATCTGGACCCGGAAAGATTAAATGCCGGAATCACAAATTATCCGGCCTATATGACTGTAACCGGCGGTTTATCCGTCTCTTTCTAAACTTAAAAAATATGCAAATATGAAAATAAGCAAATTAATACTGTTAGCCTGTGTTTGGGGAAGTATTGTTTCTTGTGAAGATCTGCTTGACCCTAAATTGACAAATGAATGGTCCAGTGAGACCGTATGGACTAATCCCGATATGGCACAAGCCGTTTTGACGCAAGTATATGCAGATTTAATGGTTGTTCCGGATCATTATGATGATAATTTCTTAGATGCTGCAACAGACAATGCACTAACCCGAAATTATGGTTCGAGTGTATACCGGGCTAGCATGGGAGCATTCAGCCGATCAACAAATCCACTTGGAAATTGGGACAATATGTATGATAAGATACAAAGCATCAATCTATTCATGGAAAAAGGAGTTACAGATGATGTAATATACAATCGTGTAAGTAAAGAAACTGATCAGGCAATAAAGACTCGTTTACTTGGCGAAGCCTATTTTTTAAGAGCATGGTGCAGCTTCAAATTGTTACAAACTTATGGAGGACGAACAGACGAAGGAGAAGCATTGGGATATACGATCACCAACCATTTCATTGGTGATAAGGAATCTGCGAAGCCGAGCCTGTTTAAACGTGACTCGTATAAAGATTGCGTCAGCCAGATTGTTTCCGACTGTGAAGAAGCTGCAAGACGTTTGCCTGTAACTTACACAGGAGATGATGTAGTTGTCGGAAAATCTAAAATTGGTAGAGCTTGCGGATTAGCGGCAAATGCTCTTAAAACAAGAACTTTGCTCTATGCAGCAAGTCCGGCTTATCAAGACAAGGATGTAATTCAAATAAATGGCATGGGTAATTTTACTGTATTGAATGAAGCTACTTATCAAGCTGGTTGGGAACGTGCTGCTCTTTTTGCCAATGAAGTGCTCAAAGACGCAGGGATAAACTATACCTTTACAGCGATGGCTGCTAAAGATTTGGCTGACGCTGGCAGTGATACCCCGACCGATTTTATTTTCCGCACCTACATGGGACTTGTACATGGTATGGAAAGCCGACACTATCCTCCTTTTTATTTGGGAAATGCACAAACAATTCCTTCCCATAATTTAGCTGCCGCCTTTCCTGCCAAAAATGGTTATCCAATAACAGATTCACGTTCATTATATGACGAGCAAGATCCGTATCTAATAGCTAGAGATAACCGATTCAATATGAATCTATATTATCAAGGAAAAAAATTTGGAGCTTATAACTCAAACATTGATGTATCCGAAGGTGGAAAAGATTCAGAGAGCTTTCACATTTATGCCAGTCGTTCGGGATATTATTTATCTAAGTTCTTGTCTACTACACAAAAAAATATGCTGGATCCGATTCAAACATTGAATTCTCGGCACTTTAACCCATTATTACGTAAAACAGAAGTTTGGCTGAATTATGCAGAAGCCGCTAATGAAGCATGGGGACCTGAAGGTAAAGGTGACGACTGTAAATATAGTGCTTTTGATGTCTTAAAAATCATACGTGAAAAATCAGGTGGTATCACAGATGCTACCTATTTGTCAGAAATAGCTTCTGAAGGTAAAGACGCATTCCGGAAATTAATCCAAAATGAACGTCGTATAGAATTTGCTTTCGAAGATCAGCGTTTTTGGGATTTACGCCGCTGTTTACTTCGCCTAGATACCACTATTGAAGGAATACAAGTGACAAGAACAGATAACGGTCTTTCTTATGAAATAAAAGAAATAGAACAACGTCCGTTGGATGCACTTCGCTATTACTATTTGCCGTTACCTAACGACGAATTATTAAAGAACCCAAACCTCAAAAATAATATGGGGTGGAATAATAACTAATATTAAATACGATTATGAAAATTGCAAAAATAATATTGCTCGCTTTGACGACTTGTTTAACGTCTTGCTATGAAGATTATACGTATGATTATGAAACAACAAATGTTGGTTTTGCTTTACAAAACCCATTGCGTACAGTAATATCAGACCGTGATATGCCTATATATGTAGGAGTATCATTAGGAGGTAAACGAGAAGTTGACATGAATGATTGGGCTAAATTCACCTTGGATGCTTCTTTATTAGAGGGTACTCCTCTTACACTTCTCCCCGAAGAATATTACATATTGGAAGATCCGGAGATATTTAAAGTACGGAAATCTAATTTACCTGTAGCAGATGTTGAAATCAAGTTTACAGATGCTTTTTATAGAGATCCACTAAGTCTGACTACACATTAT
>OIWO01001874.1_pt1 | contig 15616 bp, 12 predicted proteins | sample 1587641 | NCBI WGS metagenome assembly OIWO01 (sample SAMEA3888924, study PRJEB22519) | human gut metagenome | biome: human gut; feature: human-associated habitat; material: faeces | place: Denmark | collected 2010
CTGCTTTCCGACTCCACCAACGCCACGGTTCCTGGCTTCACCAAGTCCGAGGCCGAGGTTGGTCCCAACCTGCTGCATGCCATCAAGAACGCCCCGGGTCGCGTGTTCGTCGCGTCGTTCTCGAGCCATATCCATCGCCTGCAGCAGATCTGCGATGCCGCCCGCAAGTGCGGCCGTAAGGTCGTTGTGACCGGTCGCTCCATGCTCACCAACACCCGCGTCGCGCGCGAGCTGGGCTACCTCAACATCGACGATGCCGATATCATCGATGCCTTCGATATCGATAACCTGCCCGACGATAAGATCGTCGTCATGTGCACCGGTTCGCAGGGCGAGCCGCTGTCGGCTCTGTCCCGCATGGCCAATGGCGAGCACAAGACGCTCTCTATCCACGAGGGCGATACCGTCATCCTCTCGGCAACTCCCGTTCCTGGCAACGAGAAGGCCGTCCAGCAGGTCGTCAACAGTCTGGCCAAGCTCGGCTGCGACGTGTGGGATAAGAACCGCGCTCTCGTCCACGTCTCCGGTCACGGTAGCCAGGAGGAGCTCAAGCTCCTGATGGCCATGGCCAAGCCCACGTACTTTATGCCGGTTCACGGTGAGGCCGTGCATCTGCGCGCTCATGCCCAGCTCGCCCGCAAGATGGGCATCAAGGACGATCATATCTTTATCCTCGATAACGGCGACACGCTCGAGATGCGCGGTGGTATCGTCAAGCGCGGTACGCCCGTCGAGTCCGGCGTCGTCTACGTCGACGGCCTGCGTATCGGCGATACCGACCCCATTGTCCTGCGCGATCGCCAAAAGCTCGCCAACGACGGTATGGTTACCGCTGTTGCCATCGTCTCGCTCAAGCACAAGAAGATCGAGGCCATCGAGTTCTCGGGCCGCGGCGTCTCGTTTGCCATCGACGACCAGTTCTCCGAGGATGCCTCCGCGTCCATTATGAAGACGATCGAGAAGGGTAAGTTCAGCTTTACGAGCAGCGGTTCCGATGCCATTCGCAAGGCCGTGCGCGATTCGCTCTCCAACTTCATTTGGAGCCGTACACGCACCCGTCCGATGATCATCCCGGTCGTCATGGAGGTTTAGTTTGGCGCGCGGATCTGCACAAAACGCCAAAGGTAATAAGGCCAATAACCAACCGGCATCTGCTAAGGGTGCCGGTTCCCATCTTCGTGCCAATAAGGGCCACGAGGCCGACTTCGACGATTTTGAGCCCCTGGTCGAGCCCTCGGCCAACCGCGATATCGCCGGCGTGGTCATCGCCGTTTTGGCGATTGCGTCCTTCATTGCCGTGATTTCTCCGGCAACAGCACCCGTTACGGCTGCGGTTGCCGGTTTCTACCACCTGGGCTTTGGTCTGGGCGCCTACGTGCTGCCGATCGTCATCTTGCTGTTTGCCGCCACGCTCTTTTTAGGCGAGGACTCGCCGCTCAACATTCGCTCGGTCGCGGGCGGAGCCGTGGTCTTTATCGCCGTTGTCTCCATTCTTTCTCTGATGGTGCCGGGTACGAGCGACTCGTGTGACCTTATGTTCACGCCGCAAAATCTGTCCGCCTCGGGTGGCTACATCGGTGCGTTTATTGCGAGTGCGCTGCAGAATGCCCTGGGTAAGCCTATCGCGATGGTGGTCCTGTTGGGTCTGGCCGTCGTTGGTTTTGTCATCATCGGCTTTTCGGTGGGTGGCGTGCTGCGCTCTGCTCGCGACCGCGCGGCCGATTTTGCCGAGCGCCGTCGTGCCGATGTTAACGCGAGCCCGTGGGGTGACGATGAAGCCCTGTCGGTGCCCGGCGTTGCCCGTCCGCACCTGAGCATTCTTCGTCAAAAGGGCTCCGATGCTGCCGTGACTACGGTTATGGGCAACGATGTGGACCCGGTTTTGGACGATGACGACGAGGACGAGAATCCGTTTGTCGACGTGTCCGAGTCGGTTGAGACTGAGCGCGCTAAGACGACGCTGCTGCCGCGCCGCCATGCCAAGAAGGGCAAGGCTGCGCCTAAGCTCAATACAAGCGAGCCCGACCCGTCTTGGTCCGATAGCGAGATTGAGCTCACCGAGGGCGATGACGAGGATGACGAGGCTCCGATTGAGACCGCAAAGACAACTTTGCTGCCGCGCCGCCATGCAAAGCACGACCAGGTAACCGGTCAACTTTCGATGGAAGACGACCCCGATAAGATCGACGAGTCCGAGCCGCCGTTTGCCGTGAATCCTGTTTCGGCCGCACCTCAGATTCCCGACTTCTTGAAGCATCCCAATGTTGCCAATGCGTCTGCCTCGAGTGCTGTCGAATCGGCTGCGGCTAGCGATGGGGGAGCGGACGGCGGCGCCGCAGATAACGAGGGAGAAGAAGAGGACGGCCTCAAGCTTCCGCCGCTCGAGTTCCTGCACGCCAACCCGCAGTCGGCGTCCTCCGCGTCATCTGACAAGGAGCTGGAACAGACTGCCGAGTCACTGCAATCCACCTTGCTTGAGTTTGGCCGCAGTGCCCGCGTGGTCGGCTGGATCGCCGGCCCCACGGTGACGACCTTTAAGCTGCAACCTGGCGAGGGCGAGCGCGTGAGTAAGATCTCGAGCCTTGAGGACGATATCGCGCTTTCGCTCGCTGCCCAGTCGGTGCGTATCTTTGCCCCGATCCCCGGCACCTCGCTCGTGGGCATCGAGATTCCCAATCGCAAGCGCCAAAACGTCAATTTGGGCGACGTGCTGCCCTATGTGAAGGGCGGTCCGCTCGAGCTGGCCATCGGCCGCGATGCCGAGGGCACGCCGGTTGTCGCCGACCTCGCCAAGATGCCCCACCTGCTTATTGCCGGTACGACCGGTTCTGGTAAGTCGGTGATGATCAATTCCATCATCACGACCCTGCTCATGCGCGCCCTTCCCGAGGATGTTCGCCTGATCATGGTCGACCCCAAGCGCGTCGAGCTCGCGGGCTATAACGGCCTGCCGCATCTTTATGTACCGGTCGTTACCGAACCCAAGCAGGCCGCGAGCGCTCTGCAATGGGCCGTGTCCGAGATGGAGCGTCGCCTGAAGGTCTTCGAGCGCCTCAACGTGCGTAAGATCTCGACCTACAACGAAAAGCAGGCCGCCGGCGAGTTTGAGCATTACGACAACCCGCCGCAAAAGATGCCCTACCTGGTCATCATTATTGACGAGCTTTCGGACCTGATGATGGTTGCCGGCAAGGACGTCGAGGCGTCGATTGTGCGTATCGCCCAGCTGGGCCGTGCCGCCGGTATCCACCTTATCGTGGCCACGCAGCGCCCCAGCTCCAACGTGGTGACGGGCCTTATCAAGGCCAACATCACCAACCGCATCGCCTTTAACGTCGCCACGGGTATCGACTCGCGCGTCATCATCGACCAGATGGGTGCCGAAAAGCTTACCGGTTTGGGCGACATGCTGTTCTCCAAGGTCGACTGGGGCAAGCCTCGCCGTATTCAGGGATGCTTTGTTTCGGATGATGAGATCAACGAGATTGTCGAGTTCGTTAAGTCGCAAAGCGAGCCCGACTACCACGAGGAGATTCTGTCTGCCGTGGCGCCCGCTTCCATGTCCATGGCGGGTGGCGGCGGTATTGTCCGCACCGGAGTAGCCGAGCCGCAAGACGATGATCCGCTCATTTGGGAAGCCGCCCATATTGTGGTGGAATCGCAGCTTGGCTCCACATCTGGCCTGCAACGTCGTCTGAAGGTTGGCTATGCGCGTGCCGGGCGTATTATGGACATGCTGGAAGAAAAGGGTGTCGTCGGCCCGCCCGACGGTTCCAAGCCGCGCGAGGTCCTGTTGGACGAGGAGGGGCTTGCCGCGCTGGAATCTGTCGACGCCGAGATGGCACGTGAAGATCGTGAGTTTGGAGGATTCTGATGGCTGCACGCTTTGGTGACATGCTGCTCGAGCAGCGTCGCCGAATGGGCCTTTCCATTCAGCAGGTCGCCAACACCATCAAAATCAGGCCGCAGATCATCGAGTTTTTCGAGACCGGTAACTTTGCCTCGATGCCGCCGCGCGGCTATGCGCAGGGCATGATTTCGAGCTATGCTCGCTTTTTGGGCCTCAATCCGCGCGAGGTCGTCAATGCCTACTTTGACGACCTGATGGCATACGAACGCGAGACGTCCCAGCAGGGCGGTCGTTTTCAGGACGCCGCCGGCTACGTCAATTCGCGTTCCTCGGTCGATAACGGGCGCTTCCTGATGGTTCAGGGCGGTCGTTCGACCCGCTATGGACAGCGTCCTCAGCAGGCCGGTTATATTACCGAGACGGGTTCGGGCGAGGAGATTCGCTCACAGCGTGACCGGTTCCGCAGTACGCCGATGCCCGAGGACCGTGCACTTCCCGCTGCCCGCGGCGTGGCGCGTGACCCTCGTGCCGGCTACGGCGACGGCGGCTATTCCGATCGCGGTTACCGTGGTGCCTCTATGGGACGCTCTCGCGGTGGCTATGCGGATGCCGATACCACGCAGGTGACGCCGCGTCTTCGCTCTCAATCACAGCCGTATGGCCAGCGCTCTTCGGCTTCGCGTTCGGGCCAGCGTGGCTATCAAGGCCGCGGTGAGCTTGCGCCCCGCTCGGGTCAGCGCAGCCTTCAGGGCCAGGGCGGCTATCGCGGCCGTTCCGATAGCAATCGCGGTCGTATGCCTCAGGGAGGCGGCCGCAGCAGTTCCGGTCGTGGACGCGGCGGATCACGTACTCCTCAAAACAACGGGCTCGATCCGCGTATCGTCTACGCCGGCATCGGTGCCGTTGTGCTGCTGTTGATTGTGCTCATCGTGGTGCTTCTGCGTGGCTGCGCATCTTCGGCGCCCGAGACCACGCCCGAGACGCCCACTGCTACCAAGATGACGACCAAGAAGTCTTCTAAGAAGACCGAAACGGTCGACGAGGACGATGACACCGATGAGGCGACGGATGAGTCGACTGATTCGGACGCTACCAAGACGACGGCCAAGAAGGAAGAGAACGAGGTCACGAAGGTCAAAGTCTCCGTTGCCAAGGGAAAGACCGCGTGGATTGAGGTCAAGGTTGACGGCAAGTCGGTCTATGGCGCCCAGGCGACTGGCCCCTTTGAGCAGGAGTACACGCCCGAGTCTTCGATCGAGATCACCACGTCCAAGCCTTCCGATGTCACCGTTACCAAGAACGGTGAAAAGGTCCGTTACGATACCAAGACCTCGGGCGTGGCGCGTGTGACGATCACCGTTCCCAAAAAGGAGACGTCTGATTCCGAGAATGGTGAAAGTTCTGATGGTACCGACACCACCGATGGTACCGATACCACCGACGGTACCGATGCCCAGTCCACGGATGGCGCCGATACCGCAACTGACGGTCAGACACCCACCGATTCTACCGACAATTCGTACGATAGCTACTAGGCCGCTCGTACGCGAAAGGAAACATCATGGCTAAAGATTCCAGCTTCGACGTCGTGTCCGAGGTCAACATGCAAGAGGTCGATAATGCCTTTCAACAGACCACGCGCGAGATTTCCCAGCGCTATGACCTTAAGGATTCCGGCGCCACGATCGAGCTTTCGAAGGGCGACAAGCTCTTTACGATCAACGCCCCGGCCGACTTTGTCTCCAAGCAGATTGTCGACGTGCTGAGCTCCAAGCTCATCAAGCGCGGCATCGACCTCAAGGCCGTCTCGTGGGATGCTCCGCAGGCGGCATCGGGCGGCACCGTGCGCGTGCTCGGCCATATCGTCGAGGGTATCGACCAAGCGACCGCCAAGAAGATCAACAAGGACATCAAGGACCAAAAGCTCAAGATCAAGGTGACCATCGAGGCCGACAAACTGCGTGTTTCCTCTGCTTCGAAGGACGCGTTGCAGTCCGTGATCCAGTTCCTGCGCGACCAGGACTACGGCCAGCCGCTGCAGTTCACCAACTACCGCTAATATCAATCGAAAGGACCGCTCTCCAACATGGATACACCGTTGGGCTCCGTGCTCTACATCACCCTCGGGTGCGCTAAGAACGAGGTTGACACTGACCGCATGCGTTCTCTTTTGACCGCCGCGGGCTACGAGGAGGCATTCGACCCGCAGGATGCCGATATTGCCATCGTCAATACTTGCTCGTTCCTCGCCTCCGCAACGTCCGAGAGCATCGAGACCACGCTCGAGCTCGCCAACGAGGTTCAGGACGGCGTTCGTTCTTGCCCCATCGTCATGTGCGGCTGCGTGCCGTCGCGCTATGGCGATGACCTACCTGACGAGCTGCCCGAGGTCGCTGCCTTTGTGAAGGCCGACGAGGAGGACGGCATCGTGGCGGTCATCGATGGCGTGCTGGGTGTCGAGCGCGAGATTGCAGCCTATATCCCGCAGGTCAAACGTACCGTCGAGGGTGCTGTCGCCTACGTCAAGATTTCCGATGGCTGCAACCGCTTCTGCAGCTTCTGCATGATTCCCTACATCCGCGGCCGCTATCATTCGCGCAATGCCGAGAGCATCATCTCCGAGGTGCGCGACCTAGTTGCCGGCGGTGTGCGCGAGATCGTGCTGATCGGCCAGGATACGGGTATTTGGGGCACCGACTTCGCTGACGAGGATGTCGCCGAGGGCTCGCCGCGCAATCTGGCGCAGCTGCTGCGTGCCGTCGCCGAGGCCGTGCGCCCGCACAACGTCTGGGTCCGCGTGCTCTATCTGCAGCCCGAGGGCATGACCGATGAGCTTATTGAGACGATTCGCGATACGCCCGAGGTGCTGCCCTATATCGATATCCCCGTGCAGCACTGCGACGCGCGCATTCTCAAGGCCATGCGCCGTTCTGGTTCGCGCCAGGAGCTCGAGGACCTGTTCCGCGATCTGCGTGAGCGTATCCCCGGCATCGTGATCCGTTCCACGGCCATGGTCGGCTTCCCGACCGAGACCGACGACGAGTTCCGCGACCTTATCGACTTTATGGACACCGTCGGCTTTGACTACACGAGCGTCTTTGCCTACTCGCGTGAGGAAGGTAGCCTGGCCGCCAAGATGGAGGGCCAGGTCGATGAGGAGGTTAAGCTCGAGCGCGCCCAGGAGGCCATGGACCTGGCCGAGTCGCTCGGTTTTGCCGCCACTGCCGCACATGTGGGCGAGCGCGCCCAGGTGATCGTCGACGGTATCGAAGAGACCGAGGATGGCGCCGAGCTGATCGGTCACGCCTGGTTCCAGGCGCCCGATTCCGATGGCGCGGTGCATCTGGACGCCAGCGAGGCGTCCGTGGGCGATATTCTGACCGTCGAGTTTACCGATAGCTTCTGCTATGAGCTGATCGGTCATGTTGTGGAGTAGGAGAGCGTCGTGGCTAACGAGAGCAATAAGGAACTGACGAGTGTCTGGACGCCCGCCAACATCGTGACGTGCGTTCGCATCGTCTTTATCCCGGTGTTCATGATCGTGTCGGCGCTTTCTCACACGAGTGTTGCCGGTACGGATTGGAGCACCTTCGACGGCCCGCTCGCCGCCGCTGCCTTCATTCTGTATGTGATCCTGTCGTGCACCGATAAGGTCGACGGTTATCTGGCGCGTTCGCGCAACGAGATCACCGACTTCGGTAAATTCTTGGACCCCATCGCCGATAAGCTGCTCGTGTTCTCGGCCCTGCTGCTGTTCTTGGATTTTGGCGCGGTGACCGTGTGGTCCGTGTTCATTATCCTGTTCCGCGAGCTGCTGGTGAGCGCCCTTCGCATGGTCGCGAGTGCGGCCGGTGTGGTCGTTGCGGCCGATAAGCTCGGCAAGTACAAGACGGCAACCACGATGGTCTCCATTTGCGGTTACCTGTGCGTTTTTGCTATGGCCGGCTTGCACCTTGGCCCGGTGGCGCTGACGCTCGGCATCTACTCGGTGTCGCGCTTCCTGTACGCCGTTGCCGTTGTCCTGACCGTTATCTCGGGCGCCCAGTACTTCTGGAACTGCCGCAAGATCGTCTTTTCGGTCTAGGTCTTGGTAGGTATGACGGACTCTTTTGAGCAGATTTCCGCACATAACGAGGAGCTGGCGCGTGATATTGTCGAGCGCGCGAGCGCTCGGGGCGTGACGGTTTCGACGGCTGAGTCGCTGACGGCGGGTATGATCGCCTCGACGATTGCCGATATCCCGGGCGCCTCGGCGGTGCTGCGTGGCGGTGCGGTGACCTATTGCGATGAGATTAAGCATCGTGTTCTTGGTGTTGAGCAGGAGACGCTCGACCGCTATACCGCGGTGTCGCATCAGACCGCGCGCGAGATGGCGGTGGGTTCGCTGGAGCTGTACCAGAGCGATATTGCAGTGAGCGCAACGGGTTATGCCGGCCCAGGCGGTGGCACTGAGGACGATCCGGCGGGCACTTTCTATATTGGCTGGGCGCATCGTTCCGCCGATGGGGGCGTGCCGGTCGTGGACTCTGTGCGCTGCCACTATGAGGGCGACCGTTCGTGTGTTCGTGCCCATGCGGTCGCGGAGGCATTGGGGCGCATTGCCCTTGTGCTCAACTCTATGGAATAGACATGTTTTAAGGGGCCTTAGGGCCCCTTAATTGTGGAGATAGGGACCTCTGACAAATTTAGCGTTTGTGCTGGTTGTAGATGTATTTTTGCCTGCCTTGTTCATATTTGGTCCTTTGTGGTCAAGTATTTGGTCAGTGTTTGGTCGGCGTTTGGTTGGGTTTTGGAAAGACCGCCTGCATATGATTGGCCTGAACGGTTGACCACGAACAGCCGTTCGTTTATTATCGATGCAGGTTGTTAAGAGGAGGGCTATTCATGGCCAAGAATTCAGGTCCCGTACGTACCGTTCATGCTCGCACGACGGGTAAAGAGCGCGATGAGATGATCGCCACCACCAAGGCCGAGATCGAGAAGAAATTCGGCCAGGGTTCCATCATGAGGTACGGCGACGGTGGTCCCGAGCTCGAGGTCGAGGCCATTCCCACGGGCGCCCTGGCCCTCGATGCCGCTCTGGGTATCGGCGGTGTGCCGCGCGGCCGTATCGTCGAGATTTACGGTCCTGAGTCCTCCGGTAAGACGACGCTTTCGCTCGAGATCCTGGCCGAGGCCCAGGCAATGGGTGGCGTTGTGGCATTTATCGATGCCGAGCACGCGCTCGATCCCACGTATGCCGCGCGCATCGGCGTGGATATCGACGAGGTGCTCATTTCCCAGCCCGATACGGGTGAGCAGGCGCTCGAGATCGTTGACATGCTCGTGCGTTCCGGCGCCATCGATGCCATCGTCGTTGACTCCGTCGCTGCGCTGACCCCGCGTGCCGAGATCGAGGGAGAAATCGGCGACACTACGGTCGGTCTTCAGGCTCGCCTGATGAGCCAGGCGCTCCGCAAGCTCGCCGGCTCGCTGTCCAAGTCCAACACGACGTGCATCTTCATTAACCAGCTGCGTGAGAAGATCGGCGTCATGTTCGGCAACCCCGAGACCACGACGGGCGGCCGCGCCCTTAAGTTCTTCTCTTCGGTGCGTATCGACATTCGCCGCATCGACAGCATTAAGCTTAAGGACGAGGTTATCGGTAACCGCGTGCGCGCCAAGGTCGTTAAGAACAAGGTGGCAGCTCCGTTCCGTTCTGCTGAGTTCGACATCATGTACGGTACGGGCATCTCTAAGGAGGGCTCGATTCTGGACATGGCTGTCGAGTGCGGCATTTGCAAGAAGATGGGCTCCTGGTTTGCCTATGGCGAGGATAAGCTCGGCAACGGTCGCGAGGCCGCCAAGGCGTTTCTGCGCGAACACCCCGATTGCGCTGACGAGATTGAGCATAAGGTCCGCCTTGCCTGTGGACTTGAGTTTGATGACGATGCTCCGTCCGAGGTCGAGCTGACCGATCAGCCTGCGCCTGAGGAGTTTGACGAGCTTTACGCCATCGATGGTTCCGCCATGCTCGATGATGACGACGAGTAGCGGTTACGCTCATGTCGTATACGGTGACCGAGGCCACGGTCGTCTTTCCCGATAAGAAGGCGGCCTCCTCGTTCTCGAGCGGGTATGCGTCCAAAAAGCCTTGCGCACATATCGATTGTGAGCTTGAGGGCGGTTTTGAGCGGTCCATTTGGATTCCCGTGCGGGTCGCGCGCCTGTATGTCAAAAATCGCCCCGACCTGCCCTGCGATTGGGATAACTTTCGTGAGGCGGTACAGCTCATCGAGCGTAAATGTGCGCTTACCATGGTGACCGAGATGTTATCGCGCCGCGACCATGCGACGGGTGAGGTCCGTGACAAGCTGGCTCGCTACGGCTTTCACCAGCCCGCGATCGATTTCGCCGTCGAGCGCGCCACCGAGTATCACTTTTTAGACGAGAGCCGCTTTTGCTCGTACTTTATCGAGGAGCGCAAGCGGCGCGGTTGGGGACAGCGCAAAATCGAGACCGAGCTCAAGCGCCGTCATGTCGTGCTCGATGACATTCCCGGTTATCCCGAGGATTATTTTGCCGTCGAAGACGATTTGGCGCGTGCGTCAGCCCTGCTCGCCAAGCGGCGTGTTCCAGAGACGCGCGGATTCGAAAAACTGGTTCGGTTTTTGATGGGCAAGGGCTTCTCGTATCACATCGCCGCCGATGCCGTTAAGGCACGTCTCGATGCCGAACGCGAGGAATGTGCGGTTTAGGCGTATGCGTTTTGTGGTCCTGCCGTTCACCGCGTTTTAGCCGCCGTACTGGGGCCATTTATTTGACAGTTGTTGTGGTTCAACGTACGATAAACACTGTCATTTGCTTTGTGATATGTGCTCATCTGTGATGAGTTTGTTTATATGTTTATCTGTATCCGACCCGCATAAGCTGCGCCCATATTACTCAAATGTCGCGAGCCGTTCGTAAGGACGGTTCGCTTTGTTGTGTAACGAATCCATAAAAAGGAGTGAGCATGCCTATCATTGCAGCGCTCGTTGGCATCGTTTTGGGTGCCGTCGCCGCCATTGCCTACATGCGCACCGCCAAGCAGGGTAGTCTTCACGAGGCCGACGAAAAGATTCAGTCGGCACACGCACAGGCTGAGTCCCTGATCGGTGATGCTAAGCGTCAGGCTGAGACCCTCAAAAAAGAGGCTCTGCTCGAGGCTAAAGAGGAGATCATCAAGAACAAGCAGGCCGCCGAGGCCGAGGACAAGCAGCGTAAGAGCGAGATTCGTACGCTCGAGAACCGCGTGATGCAGCGCGAGGAATCCCTCGATCGCCGCAATGATGCTCTCGACAAGCGCGAGCATCAGCTGTCCAGCCAGGCCGGTCAGGTCGAGAAGCGCTCCCGCGAGCTCGAGGAGCTTTGCGCGAAGCAGCCCTCCGAGCTTGAGCGCATCGCCGACCTGACCCGCGAGGACGCCCACAAGGAGCTTCTCGATAAGGTTCGCGGCGAGGTCACCCACGAGGCCGCCACGATCATTCGCGAGTCCGAGCAGCAGGTTCGCGCCGAGTGCCACAAGACCGCCCAGGAGATTCTGTCCTTGGCGATTCAGCGCTGTGCCGCCGACCACACTGCCGAGGTCACCGTTACCTCCGTGCACATTCCCTCTGATGACCTCAAGGGCCGTATCATCGGTCGCGAGGGTCGCAACATCCGGACCTTCGAGCAGGTTTCCGGCGTCAACCTCGTGATCGACGACACGCCCGAGACCGTCGTTCTTTCGAGCTTCGACCCGGTCCGTCGTGAGACCGCCCGTGTTGCCCTCGAGAACCTCATCGCCGACGGCCGCATTCACCCCGCCCGCATCGAGGAGATGTATCACAAGGCTGCCGACCTGGTTCAGCAGCGCGTGCGCGAGGCTGGCGAGCAGGCTGCCTTCGATACCGGCATCCACGACCTGCACCCCGAGATCGTCAAGACCCTTGGTGCTTTGCGCTACCGTACCTCGTTTGGTCAGAACGTGCTTCAGCACTCCCTCGAAGTCTCTGATCTGTGCGGAGTGATGGCTTCCGAGCTTGGCCTGGACGTTGTGACTGCCAAGCGCGCCGGCCTGCTGCACGACCTGGGCAAGGCAATCGACCATGACGTCGAGGGCCCGCATGCCGTCATTGGCGCCGAGCTTGCCCGCCGTTATGGCGAGAAGCCCGTTATCGTCCACGCTATCGAGGCTCACCATGCCGACGTCGACCCCAACACGGTGCTCGATGTCCTGGTACAGGCCGCCGATGCTGTCTCTGCCTCTCGCCCCGGTGCCCGTCGCGAGTCTGCCGAGAACTACATCAAGCGTCTTGAGAAGCTCGAGGAGATCGCCAACTCCCATGACGGCGTCGAGCGTACCTATGCCATGCAGGCTGGTCGCGAGGTCCACGTCATGGTTCAGCCGGACAAGATCTCCGATGCCCAGTCCACGGTTCTGGCTCATGATATCGCCCATCAGATCGAGGAAGAGATGGAGTATCCCGGTCAGGTGCGCGTCGTCGTGATTCGCGAGAGCCGCGCTGTCGATATCGCTAAATAACATGAGTGACGCGAACGAGCTCATCTCATTTATCGCGTCGATGTCGGGGGAAGGCAACCTTCGCGTTGAGGAGAACCTTGGCGAGGGGTATGTCCGCCTCCGCGTTTCGGAGGCCGAGCGGCGCCAGGCAAAGCACGACATTCAGCATGTCGAGGATATCGTCATCGAAATGCTCCGTAATGCTCGCGATGCCGGCGCCGACAAGGTCTTTCTCGCTACGACCAAGGAAGATGGCGTCCGCACGCTTGTCTTTCTGGATAACGGTTCGGGCGTTCCGCAGGATATGCAAGAGCGAATCTTCGATGCCCGCGTTACCTCCAAGCTCGAGAGCATGAAGATGGACCGTTGGGGCGTTCACGGTCGTGGCATGGCATTGTTTTCGATCAAGCAGAACACCGACGAGGCCCGTGTGGTCACGTCCGGTGTCGATCTTGGTTCAGCCTTTAAGGTGAGCGTTGCGGCCGACCGCCTCAGTGAGCGCGCCGATCAGTCCAGCTGGCCCCAGGCCGTCAAGGATGAGGACGGACGTTATGTCTGTGCTCGCGGTCCGCATAATATTATTCGCGCTGCTTGTGAGTTTGCGCTCGAGGAGTTGCGTGGTTGCGATGTTTATCTTGGTTCTCCGTCTGAGATTGCCGCGACCCTTTATGCTCAGGCGTCAAGTCGGCTCGATACGTCCCGTCTCCTGTTCATTGACGACGAGAGCGAGCTTCCGGTTGTCGATCGTTTAGGCCTTGCCTCTGATGCCGAGGACTTTATCCGTATCTGCTCGGGTTTGGGTCTTGAGATGTCCGAGCGCACGGCTCATCGCATTTTGGCAGGGCAGATTAAGCCCGTTCGCGGTGTGACCGCGCGTCTGCTGCGCGAGCGTGATTCGTCTTCGGATGCGCCGGCTCCTGTCGATCTCGCGAAGGATCGTCGCGGGCTACGTATTGCTAAGGATGACATGGCACAGTTTTCGCGTGCTGTGGAGCGGGACTTCAATGACCTTGCCGCCAGGTACTATCTCAACCTTTGCGGCGACCCAAAGATTCGCGTTTCGCGTGATCGAATCACCGTGACCTTCGATCTTGCCAAAGAGGAATAGTGCCTTTACCGAGTCCACTCGGTACGATAAAGTTATTGCAGTTAAAACGTACTTTTAAACGCAGGAGTTTCTTCATGGATTGCCTGAAGGTATCAAGCAAATCATCGCCCGCGTCCGTTGCCGGCGCCATCGCCGGCATGGTCAAGGATGGTGTACCCGTCAACATCCAGTGTGTCGGCGCCGGTGCGGTCAACCAGGCCATTAAGGCCGTGGCTATCGCGCGCGGTTTTTTGATTCCAACCGGTTTTGATATTTCCTGCGCGCCCGTGTTCTCCGACATCCTCATTAACGGGGAGTCGCGCACGGCCATCCGCCTTTCTATCTACGTTCACCAGATCAATCGAGCTGCTATGGATAACGTCGTCATTGATGATGTTAAGCCTGTGGCATAGCTTCTTCTTGCCTCGATTCGCCTCCCTTCCATCGTTAGGACTTATGCACATGGACCAGCGTTCCGTACGCGATATTCTTGCCGGAAAAACCTACTTTATCCGCACCTTTGGCTGCCAGATGAATCAGCACGATTCCGAGCGCGTGAGCGGTCTGCTCGATTCGTATGGTTGTCTCATGGCGCTCGATCCCTCGCATGCCGATATTGTTGTCTTCATGACATGCTGCGTGCGCGAAGCCGCCGATACTCGCCTGTACGGTCAGTGCAATTCCTGCAAAAGCCTGCCGCCTTCGCCTTCGGGTAAGCGCGTGGTTGCCGTTGGCGGTTGCATCGCGCAGCGCGATGGCGAAGGCCTGCTCACCAACGTCGATAACGTCAATGTCATCTTTGGTACGCATTCCATCGCACATGTGGCCGAGCTCATTGCCGAGGCGTTCCTTGACGGCAAGCGTCATATCCGCACCAATGAGCATGAGGATACGGATGCCATGAGCATGCCGTGGCATCGCGAGACCCAGTATCACGCCTGGGTGCCCATCATGACGGGCTGCAATAATTTCTGCACCTACTGCATTGTGCCGTACGTGCGCGGTCGCGAAAAGAGCCGCCCCTTCGAGGAGATTGTCGACGAGGTGACCGGTTTGGTGCGCCAGGGCGTGCGCGAGATTACGCTGCTGGGCCAAAACGTTAACTCATATGGTCGCGATCTGTTTGGCAAGCCGCGTTTTGCCGATTTGCTGCGCGCGGTGGGCGATACGGGCGTCGAGCGCATTTTCTTTACCTCTTCTCATCCTAAGGATCTGCTGCCCGAGACCATCGACGCTATGGCCGAGACGCCCGCCGTCATGCCGCAGCTTCACTTGGCCGTTCAGTCGGGCTCCACGCGCATCCTCAAAGAGATGAATCGCCGTTATACACGCGAGGACTATCTGGGCCTGGTCGATCGCATTCGCAATCGCATGCCTGATATCGCGCTCTCGACCGACATTATCGTTGGCTTCCCGGGCGAGACTGAAGAGGACTTTGAGCAGACGCTCTCACTTGCCGAGACGGTCCGCTATGCTCAGGCCTATACCTTCATCTATTCCAAGCGCGCCGGTACCCCGGCCGCCGAGATTGACGATCCTACGCCGCATGAGGTTATTCTCGAGCGTTTCAACCGCCTGGTTAAGGTTATCGAGACCACGGCGCACGAGTATAACCAGGGTGAGCTTCATACTGTGGTTCCGGCGCTCATTGAGGGAACGAGTAAAAAGAACGACGCGGTCCTGCTGGGCAAGAGTCCCAAGAATCAGACTGTGCATGCGCCAATCCCCGAGGGTTACAGCATCGATCAGCTCGTTGGCAAGATCGTTGATGTTGACGTCGACGTTGCCAAGACCTGGTATTTGTCCGGCTCCGTTGTGGGCGAGCCGCGCTAATGGTTTCTCCCAGGGCAGGACTTTCCGCCGTTGCGATCGTCGGTCCGACGGCGGTTGGTAAGAGCGATGTTGCCGACCGTTTGGCAGCTCGTCTTTCGTCCGAAGTGCTGTCGTGCGATGCGATGCAAATCTATCGCGGCATGGACATCGGTACTGCAAAGATGGCGCCCGATGAGTGTACGGCGCCGCTGCGTCTCGTCGACATTGTAGAGCCGGGTGTGGCATATTCTGCTGCGCTTTATCAGGCTGACGCTCGCGCGCATGTTGAACGTCTCCTTGGTTCGGGTTGTCTGCCGGTTTTTTGCGGAGGTACGGGGCTGTA
>OIWO01001878.1_pt1 | contig 15596 bp, 9 predicted proteins | sample 1587641 | NCBI WGS metagenome assembly OIWO01 (sample SAMEA3888924, study PRJEB22519) | human gut metagenome | biome: human gut; feature: human-associated habitat; material: faeces | place: Denmark | collected 2010
GTCCGCGCTTGATCAGCTCCAGGGCTGCCTCACTCTTTCCGATACCGCTCTCGCCCATGATCAGCACACCTTCACCGAATACGTCAAGAAGCACTCCGTGGATGCTGATGCAGGGAGCCAGCTTGGCCTTTAACCAACGGGTCACCTCCGCCATCACGTCCGAGGTGGGCTTTGCAGAGGACAGGCAGGGAACGCCGTAATGGCAGCAGAGCGCCAGCACGTCCTCACCCGGCTCCTGGCCGCGGCAGAATACGATACATGGGATCTTGCTGGACAAAAGCTTATCATACATGGCCTTACGCCGCTCTGTGGTAAGTCCGGAAAGATAAGCCAGCTCCACATTTCCCAGCATCTGGACCCTCTCGTTATCGAAATGATCGTAAAAGCCTGTCAGCTGCAGGGCCGGACGGTTCACGTCCGGATGGGATAAAACGATCTTGTCGGCATCGATCTCCGGCGTAAGATTTCTGAAATCCATTTTTTTTATCAGTTCCGTAATAGTAACCCCGTACATATTATTCTCCTTCCTGGCGATTCATTCCCGGGCTTTCCGGACCGGATCCCTTTCCTTCCGGCTCCCCGTGGAAAAATCCATATACACTTTCTGCTGCCCGCCGGTTCATCCCCTCAGTGGAGGAAAGCTCCTCCAGACTGGCGTCCCGGATGGCCTCCAGGGATTTAAACCGGCGCATCAGCGCCTTTCTCCTGGCTGGCCCGATGCCCTCAATATCATCCAGGACCGAGCGGACCTGGCCCTGGCCCCGGAGGCTCCTGTGGTATTCGATGGCAAACCGGTGGGCCTCGTCCTGAATCCTGGTGATCAGCTTAAAGCCCTCGCTGTACCGGTCAATGGGGATCTCCACATTCTGGTAATAGAGGCCCCGGGTCCTGTGGTTATCGTCCTTGACCATGCCGCAGACCGGGATGGAGAGCCCCAGACGCTCCAGAACCTTCAGGGCCACGTTTACCTGGCCCCTTCCGCCGTCCATCATGATCAGATCCGGGAAGCGTGTGAAGCTCCCGAACCGTTCCATATTTCCCGGATCCCCGTCCGCCGTCTCCATGGCCATAAGCTCTTCCCGCTCTGAAAGACCGTGCTCAAACCGTCTGGTGAGCACCTCCTCCATGGAGGCGTAGTCGTTGGGCCCCTGGACCGTTTTGATCTTAAATTTGCGGTAATCGTTGCGCCTGGGCCTTCCGTCCTCATAGACTACCATGGAGCCCACCGACTCAAAGCCGCTGATATTGGAAATATCGAAGGCCTCGATCCGCTTCACTCCGGAAAGCCCCAGCCATTCTCCCACCTGGTTCATGGCTCCTATGGTCTTAAGCTCTTCCCTTTTTATCTTTTCCTTATCCTGGGACAGGACAAGAAGGGCGTTCTTGGCCGCCAGCTCCACCAGCCGTTCCTTCTGCCCCTTTTTGGGGATCACAAATTTTACGTTCTGGCCCCGGCGCTTTGTGAGCCACTGGCCCACCAGCCCCATTTCCTCAAATTCCTGCTGGACCCAGACCTCCCTGGGGATAAACGGCGTTCCGGCGTAAAACTGCTTTATGAAGCTGCCGATGATCTGGCTGTCGTCTCCGGCCGTGGAGGCCGAAACGTGGAAATGCTCCCGGCCAATGAGCTTTCCGTCCCGGACAAAGAACACCTGGACCACCGCGTCCTCACTGTCCCTGGCCATGGCAATGATGTCCCGGTCCTCCATGCTCTGGCTGGTGATCTTCTGCTTCTGGGCCACCTGCTTTACGCTGTTTAAAAGCTCCCGGTATTCGATGGCCGTTTCAAAATCCATCTCATCCGAGGCCTGCATCATCTTTTCCTCCAGCATGGAGAGGACCGGCTCGTATTTTCCGTTTAAAAAGTCCAGGGTCACGGCCTTTCCATATTCCTCCTGGGAAATATACCCCTGGCAGGGAGCCTGGCACTGCTTAATGTGGTAATTGAGGCAGGGCCTCTCCTTCCCTATATCCTGCGGGAGCCGCCTGGTGCAGGTACGGAGCTTCCACAGCTTATGGATCAGGTCGATGGTATCCTTCACCGCCCCGGCGCTGGTATAGGGGCCGAAATACCGGCACTTATCCTTCTTCATGGTCCGTGAAAACAGGACTCTGGGGAAGGCCTCGTCCATGGTCACCTTGATATAAGGATACGTTTTGTCATCCTTTAACATGGTATTGTACCTGGGACGGTGCTCCTTGATCAGGTTGCACTCCAGGACCAGGGCCTCCAGCTCTGAATCCGTAATGATATACTCGAACCGGGCGATCCGGGACACCATTTTTTCGATCTTGGCCGTCTTGCTCCGGCTTTCCTGGAAATACTGGCGCACCCGGTTTTTCAGGCTTATGGCCTTTCCCACGTAAATGATCTCGTCATGCCTGTCGTGCATGATATAAACTCCCGGCGAAGCTGGGAGTTTTTTCAGTTCCTCTTCTATATTAAAACCGTTCTCGTCTTTCTCTGTCAACGCAGCCGCTCCCCATCAAATTTTTTCAGCATCCGCACATGCTGGCGGATCCCGGAGATCTGCTCTGCCGCCGAATCCCCCTGGGGGCGGATATCCAGGACCATACAGATATCGTCCACTTCCTTCTGCCCCGCCTTCTGGGAAAGCCTGGCCAGAGCCTCCAGCATCTTATCGTAATCCCTCACATCCATGGCGTCAAAAAACTCCAGGAGATGGGGATTCATGGGCTTCTCCTCCTCCGGTTCTTCCCCGGCCTGGATCCCCTGTCCGTCACCCATCCGGCATCCCGGCTCCGTCACCCGCTCAAACCGGTAATCCTGGTCCGCATCCGGATATTTTTCCCGGTCCACCTCTTCCATGAACATGGACAGGGGCCGGACCCAGATCTTAAAATCCCCGTAAAGGGCCTGGTAGACCACCATGGCCTCTCCCGTTTCGGAGTGGGAGGCAACAGCCACGATCTGATACATCTTATTTTTAAAGTGCCGGTAAAACTCTCCCGGCGCTGGTAATCTTCTCTGCTCCATCTGCTCCTCCCTACTGGGCCTCTTCCTTAAAATGATACCGGTTGGCGGCACTCCACAGCATCCACTCATCGTAGCCGGCGTCCTTTACGGCCTGGATCTGCCGCTGGACCTCATTATATCCATAGGGGATATAGTTTCCTTCCCCCAGGTACGAGGCTGTGAAATCCTGGAGCCAGGGCCGGACAATGGCCTGGCTGCTCACATGGCCGTCGGCCTCCGCCGCCTGGTCCATGACCATCTGGGACTTTTTAAGCGCCTCCAGCACAGTTTCATAGGGCATGGTATCCGGATGCTCCAGGCCAAAATTCCCCGGCCCGTAATGGGACGGGTAGATCATGGGACAGATATAATCCAGATGCTTGGCCATCTCCGTATAGACCTGGCCCACGGCCTGGGCGTCGATGTCGCTGCCGATGATCGTTCCGAATACGTCGGCGGACACAAAAAGCCCCTGGGAAGCCAGGTTTTCATAGGCGTACTTTACAAATTCCGTGATCACGTCGGTCTTGCTGCGCCCTCCGGTCACCGCCTCGTCAAAGACCACATCCCTCATGGTCCCCTCGGTGGAAAACCGGATGTAATCGAACTGGACCTCGTCGAAGCCGGCCTCCTTTGCTTCCGTTCCCACCTCCACCAGGTAGTCCCAGACCTCCTTCCGGTAGGGATCCACCCAGGCCATCCCCTGCCGGTCCCTGTAAAGGCTCCCATCAGCCAGATGCAGGCTCCACTCCGGCTTTTTCTCCGCCAGCCAGGGATCCCTGAAGGCCACCACCCGGGCGATCACATACAGGCCCCGTTCCTTCAAAGATGCGATGAGTTCCTTCATATCCTGGACATAGGGACGGCAGGCGCCGATCTCCGATGCCACCGGCGAATCCACCGGACAGGTGATCCGGCCCTGGTCATCCTTAAAGTCAATGACCACCGTATTGATCTCCGTCCCGGCGGCGCTGTCTAAAATATTCTGGAACAGCTCCGTACTTCCAGCCATGGGGCCGGAAATATAGATCCCACGTACCTTCACAGCTTCCCTTCCAGGCAGCGCCGGATTGTTCTCATCCACGATCCTTAAGGATACAGTCCTGTTTTTATCCGGTCCCACATTTTCAATGACCTTGATCCCGCTGGTCTCCTCCTCAACAGGAGCCTCCTCCACGGTTTCTGTCTCCGCCGGACTGGTCTCTTCCTCCGGTGCAGGCCTGGAGCAGCCGGTCAGGGCCAGAAGACCGGCCATGGAAAATGCAAATAACCATTTTTTCATCGTATCGTTCCTTTTCACAAGCAGCTTTCTGCGTATTTTTTTCCGTTATCTCTATACTAACATAAGTATGGGCATTTAGGAAAGAAAAAAATTCAAAAAACCTCTGTTCAAAACCTCCTTTTTGTACGATAATAGGAATGTATGTGAAAATCTATGGCAGATCACAGGAGGAGGAGCATAAAGAAACATGAGAAAACTAGGATTTGACAACAACAAATATCTGGCCATGCAGTCCGATCACATCCGTGAGCGGATCAGCCAGTTTGGAGATAAACTGTACCTGGAATTCGGTGGAAAGCTTTTTGACGACTACCATGCCTCCCGGGTGCTTCCGGGTTTTGAGCCCGACAGTAAGCTGCGGATGCTGATGCAGCTTTCCGATCAGGCGGAGATCATCATTGCCGTCAGCGCCGCCGATATCACGAAAAACAAGATCCGCTACGATCTGGGCATCACCTACGATGTGGACGTTCTGCGGCTCATCCACGCCTTTACGGACCGGGGGCTCTATGTGGGAAGCGTAGTCATCACCCACTACTCCGACCAGCCGGCCATCCTCCAGTTTAAGACAAAGCTGGAAAAAATGGGGATCCGTGTATACCGCCACTACACCATCGACGGCTATCCCAGCAATATCCCCCTGATCGTCAGCGACGACGGCTTTGGAAAAAACGACTATATCGAGACAGAACGGCCTCTGGTGGTGGTAACGGCTCCCGGTCCTGGAAGCGGGAAAATGGCCACCTGCCTTTCCCAGCTCTATCATGAAAATAAGCGGGGCATCAAGGCCGGCTATGCGAAATTTGAGACCTTCCCTGTCTGGAACCTGCCCTTAAAGCATCCGGTGAACCTGGCCTATGAGGCGGCCACGGCCGATCTCAACGACGTAAACATGATCGATCCCTTCCATCTGGAGGCCTATGGTACCACCACGGTCAACTACAACCGGGATGTGGAGATCTTCCCGGTCTTAAGCGCCATCTTTGAGGGGATCTTCGGAGAGTGCCCCTATAAATCCCCCACGGATATGGGCGTCAACATGAACGGCTTCTGCATCATGGACGACGAGGCCTGCCGGGAGGCATCCCGCCAGGAGATCATCCGCCGCTATTACCAGGCCCTGGGAAAGATCGTGGACGATGAATCCGCCAGAAGCGAGGCTTACAAGATCGAATTGATCATGAAGCAGGCAAAGATCACCCCCAATGACCGTCCGGTGGTCCCGGCTGCCCTTTCTCTGGCCCAGACCATTGGAGCTCCAGCCGCGGCCCTGGAGCTGCCCGATGGAAAGATCGTCCTTGGAAAGACCAAGGAGCTCCTCGGGGCTTCCGCTGCCGTTCTTTTAAATGCCATCAAGGAACTGGGCGGCATTGACCATGACCTGGATCTCATCTCGCCCGAATCCATTGCGCCCATCCAGGAGCTGAAGGTCCGGTATCTTGGAAGCACCAATCCCAGGCTCCACACCGATGAGGTCCTCATTGCACTGTCCACCTGCGCCGCCACGGACCAGAATGCCAGAACAGCCCTGGAACAGCTTCCAAAGCTCAGAGGCTGCCAGGTCCATACCTCTGTCCTTTTGTCGGATGTGGACACCAATATCTTTAAAAAGCTGGGGATCGAGCTGACGTGCGAACCAGTCCAGGAGGATAAGAAATAGCAGTTTTCTGCGTTTTCTTATGACGGTCCGCCAGGCCCTCGGACCTGGCGGACCGTTTTATAGATCTCATGCCGCCGGACGGCAGGTGCAGAGCCGTCTGGAAGCAGAGGGGAAGATCCTTCCCCATATCAAATACAATCAGGAGGGTTACAACATGAACGAATTTCTGCCAAAGGAACTGAAGGACTACATCGCCCAGAACCAGGACACACTGGTAAAACTTCTGGACACCTTATGCCGCATCCCGGCCCCATCCAACCATGAGGAGCTTCGTGCGGAGTTTATCCGGGACTGGTTTGAAAAAGAGGGCTGCAAAGGCTCTTACATCGACAGCGCCTTAAACGTGATCTACCCGTTCCACTGCGAGTCCCAGAAGGACCTTCTGGCCTTCACTGCCCATTCCGATACGGTCTTCCCAGATATGGAGCCTTTTGATGTGGTCTATGACGGCGACATCATGCGGTGTCCCGGTGTGGGCGACAATACATCCAATCTGGCCATTATGATGCTTTTAGCTGCATGGTTCACCAAAAACAACTATGTTCCCAAATGCGGCATCCTCTTCGTTGCCAGCTCCGGAGAAGAGGGACTTGGGAATCTGAAGGGCGTACGCCAGTTAATGAAGGACTATGAGGGAAAGATCGCTGTCCATGTGGCTCTGGACGGCTCCTACGATTCCGTGGTCACCGGCGCTGTGGGCTCCCTGCGCTACCGTGTGGGCGTACATACCGAGGGCGGCCACTCTTATGGAAAATTCGGCAACCTGAACGCCATCCAGGTACTGTCCTCCATGATCGATACCCTTTATTCCTATAAGGTTCCGGCGCCGGGAAAAAGCACCTACAACGTGGGCACCATCACCGGAGGCACCTCCATCAACACCATCGCCCAGTACGCAGAGATGCGGTTTGAATACCGTTCCGACGTGCGCGAAAGCCTGGCGGCCATGAACAAATACTTCCTGTCCGTTGTGGACGCATACAGAAACATGGATAAGGTTTCCGTGGATCTGGAGCTCCTTGGAGAGCGTCCCTGCACCGGAGACGTGGACCAGGAAAAACAGGATGCCCTGGTGAACAAAGCCTTAGACATCATCGAGGCCTTCACCGGAAAGCGCGTGGAATGCGAATCCGGCTCCACCGACTGCAACATCCCGCTTTCCACCGGCGTTCCCTCCCTCTGCTTTGGCGGACATATGGGAACCGGCGCTCACACCCGTGAGGAGTTCCTGAACGTAAAGGATCTTCATATGGGAATGGAGATCGTTGCTGCCTTTATGATGACGTATATGAATTAATGACCGGAGGATATCATGGATCTTGACAGAATCTTTCACTTAAAAGAAAATCACACCGACGTAAAAACGGAGGTCATGGCCGGAGTCACCTCGTTCATGACCATGGCCTACATCCTTGCTGTAAACCCCAACATCCTTTCCGCTGCCGGAATGGACCATGGGGCCGTCTTTTCCGCCACCGCCATCGCTTCCTTCCTGGGAACCCTGTGCATGGCCCTGTTTGCCAACTACCCCTTTGCCCTGGCACCCGGCATGGGCTTAAACGCCTACTTTGCCTATACGGTAGTCCTGGGCATGGGCTATTCCTGGCAGGTGGCTCTGGCAGCCGTCCTGGCAGAGGGGCTGATCTTCATCCTTCTGTCCCTGTTCAATATCCGGGAGGCTATCTTCAACGCCATCCCCTTCAACCTGAAAAAGGCCGTCAGCGTGGGCATCGGCCTGTTCATCGCCTTCATCGGCTTGCAGAACGCGAAGATCGTCATCGGCGGCTCCACCCTGGTGGGCCTGTTCTCCCTGAAGGGCTATAACGAGACCCTGGCAGAGGGACTGACCGCCTCCATGAGCGACGCCGGGATCACTGTCCTGCTGGCCATCATCGGCGTGATCATCACTGCTGTCCTGGTGGTAAAAAACATCAAGGGCAATATCCTCTGGGGGATCCTGATCACCTGGGGACTTGGCGTGATCTGCCAGTTTGCCGGACTTTACGTACCCAACCCGGACCTGGGCTTTTACAGCCTGCTTCCGGATTTCTCCAACGGGATCTCCATCCCCAGCCTGGCTCCGATCTTCTGTAAGTTCAGCCTGGACGGGGTGCCGCTCCTGGAATTTGCCGTAATTATCTTTGCATTCCTGTTTGTAGATATTTTTGATACGATAGGAACACTGATCGGCGTGGCCTCCAAGGCCGATATGCTGGACAAAGACGGAAAGCTCCCCCGGATCAAGGGCGCGCTCATGGCAGACGCCATCGGCACCACCGCCGGAGCCATTTTAGGTACCTCCACAGTCACCACCTTCGTAGAAAGCGCCTCCGGCGTATCCGAGGGCGGCCGCACCGGACTTACCTCCCTGACCACCGCTGTGCTGTTCCTCCTGTCCCTGCTGCTGTCCCCGGTCTTCCTGGCGATCCCGTCCTTCGCCACGGCCCCGGCCCTCATCGTCGTAGGCTTCTACATGGTGGGCGCGGTCAGCGACATCGACTTTAAGGATCCCGGCCAGGGCATCCCCGCCTTCATCTGCATCGCTGCCATGCCGTTCTTTTACAGCATCTCCGAAGGCATCTCCATGGGAGTTATCTCCTATGTGGCCGTCAACGCCGTCACCGGCAGGGCAAAAAAGATCAGCCCCATGATGTACGTCCTGGCGCTGCTCTTCATCCTGAAATACATCTTCATGTAAACCAAAAACCTCCCGGAAGCCCCAAAACCCAAAGGCACCGGAAGCACGCCAAAAGCACACAACGAAAGCCGCAGAAAGCCTCGCCACACTGGCCCCTTCTGCGGCTTCTCTCTATCCCTTTTCCTTTCCCTCCCTCACACAGCCAGCGTCTCTGCCGCCCGGAACGGGCCAGGAAAGCCGGGATGTGCCAGGGCCCGCATGGCCTTCACCCCACCTCAATCCTGCTTCCACCCCCGCCTCCGGTCCGGTCCTTTTTCACAATGATCTTCCTGTCGATCCGTTCCTTTAGCTCCGCCACATGGGAAATGATCCCCACCATACGGTTTCCTCCGGCCAGACCGTTTAATACCTTCACCGCCTGGTTTAAGGCCTCCTCATCCAGGGAACCAAAGCCCTCGTCTACGAACATGGCATCCAGCTGGATCCCTCCGGCCCTGGCCTGGATCTCATCAGAAAGCCCCAGGGCCAGAGAAAGGGACGCCATGAACGACTCTCCGCCGGAAAGCGTCTTCACACTGCGCTGGCTTCCGTTATAATGATCAGTCACATTCAGATCCAGCCCCACCTTTCCCTGCCTGGTGTCCTGGTCCTTTTTCCGCACCAGCTCATACTGGCCGCCGGTCATGGTCATGAGCCGCACATTGGCCTTCCGGAGGATCCTGTCAAAGTACGCCATCTGCACATACGTCTCCAGCTCGATCTTATGCTTCTGGGCCAGATTCCCATTGGCCGTATCCGAAAGGGCTTTCACCCAGATGTAGCGTCTCTCTGCCTTCACCATGGCGTCCCGGCTTTTTAAAACAGCGTCGTAGATCCGGCGGTTGTTCTCATATTCCGCATACCGCCTGGTCCTTTCCTCCCGGGCTGTCTCTCTTTCCCTCTCCTTCTGTCCCAGTGCCTCTGCGGCGTCTGCCTCGCTCTCCGTGACCATGGGATCCGTCTGTCCCTCCAGGGCTGTTATTGCTTCCCGGAGGCCGGCATCCTTCTGCATACATTTCAGATATGCCCGTTCTGCCTCTGCGGTCTGTTCCGATACAGCCCGTTTCTTTTCCCGGGCCTCCTCTCCCTTTCTCCGGTTTTCCTCCCTGGTAAGAGCTCCCAGAACCGCCTTTTTCTCCTCTATGGAGCCCAGAAGACCGGCCCGCTCCGCATCCATCCGGGCCAGAAGGAGCCTCTTATCCCCGGCCTGCTTCTGGCAGTCTCCGGACAGCCGTTCCGTTTCCTCCGCTGCCTTTTCCAGCTGCTCTCTCCGCAGCAGCTTTCTCCGGTTCTCCTCCAGCTCCGCCTGGATCTTTGAAAGCGCCGCATCCAGATCCTCCAGCTCGTTTTCCATCGCTTTCCCAGATTTCAGACCGGCTTCGGTCCCCGGAAGCTCCAGCTCCGCCTGGATCTGATCCTCCAATGCCTCCAGCCGGCCCATGCCGGCAGACTCCTCCTGCTGTTTTTCTGCCAGCTCCCTCTGGACAGCCTCCAGCCGCTTCTGGAGCTCCAGGCGCTCCTCCCGAAGCCTCCGGTAACAGGCGGTTTCCTCCCGGGCCTTTAAAAGCGCATCCGTTTTCTCCCTGCACCGCCGGGACAGTTCCTCAAAAGCCTCCCCGTTGTCTGGAAGCCCCAGCTCCTCCAGGAAGCTCTTTCGCTGGTCACGAAGGCCCGAAAGTGCCGTTTCCGCAGCCGTCACAGTCTCCCTGGCCCTTTCCTCTGCCTTCTGGAGCTCTGGAAGCGTGGTCTCCAGCCTGGCATTCTCCTGTTCCACCCTGGATTTCTGCTCCAGGAGCTGGATCATGGCTCCCGCCTGCTCCTTCCCTGCATCCAGCGCTGTCTCTGCAGCCTTGATCTCTGCGGCTGCCCGGCTCTGGAAAAACGTCCTCCATTCCCGGTCTTCGCAGGATATGGCCATGTCAAACAGCTCCCCTGCCTCTCCCCTCAGGCTCTCCTCCTCTTCCCGAAGCCGCAGGCCGCCCTGCATGGCCGCCGCGCTGGCCTCGATCATGGCCTGTCTGACCCGGTCCGCCTCCTTCTTTTTCCTGTCCAGCTCTGGCTTTTCGGGCGCTCCCGTTAAAAGCCTGGCCGGTTCCGGATGGTGGACAGAACCACAGACCGGACATTTCTCTCCCTCTGTCAGATTTCTGGCCAGAAGCCCTGCCTGGGCGTCATAAAAAAGCTGCTCCATGATCCCGAGATCCTCCTGGACTCTTCCATGAACGGCAGCCGCCTGCTCATACTCCTTCTGGGCCCGCTCCAGCTCCTGGAACATGGCATCCAGCTTTTCCATCCTTCCATAAAACTGCTTCACTGAAGCCAGCCTCTCCGTCAGCCTCAGCTCCTCCTGCTTCCAGGCTGCCAGTGAAAGCTCCGTTTCATGGAGCCTTTTTCCCATCTCCTTTAGGGCAGACTGATCCGCCTGGGCAGCCTTCCACTGCTCCCCAGCCTGCTTCCAGGAATCCTCTGCCCGGCACAGCCTTTCCTTCCCGTCCCGGATGCCCCGGTCCAGAAGGTCCAGCTTCCGCCTCTGCTCTGTGCAGCGTTCTGCCTCATGGACCATGGCCTGCTCCCTGGTCTCTGCTCCCTCCATTTCCAGAAGGCTCTGCTCCAGGGCATCCTTTCTTTCCCGCTCTCCGGCCTCCTGCTCCAAAAGCCTTGAAAGCCGCTCCCGGTTCCCGGCAAGCTGCTCCCGGACCTCCTTCCACTGGGAAAATTTCCCCTCCAGTCCGTTCCTTCTGTTCTGGAGTCCTGTCTGACGTCCCAGCAGACGTTCCCGTTCTCCATCTGCTTCAGAGAGTGAACGGATCTCCCTTTTTTCAGCCAGAAGCTCCTGGTCCAGCTCCGCCTGCCTTTTCAGAAGGCGTTCCAGTCCCCCGGCTTCCTCCTCCCGTCTCCGGTCCAGACCGGCCAGACGGGACTGATCCTGTTCCAGGCCCCCATACTGCCTTTCCCATTCCGTACATTCCTGGATCATCCGGTCCAGCTCCGGCACTGCATCCCCGGAGCTTTTCGCCTCCTCCCAGGCGCCGGCCGCTGCCTGGAGTACCGGAAGGAACTGTTCTCTCTCCTTTTTCCTCTCCTCCAGCCCCTTCCTTCTTTTTCCATTCTGGCGCACTTTCTCCAGGTATGCGGCCTGCTCCCGTATCTGGCCGTCCAGCTTCTCCAGACGGGCGTCCAGATTTTTCAGACGCCCACTTCCCCGGTCTGTCAGTGCCTTTAAAAGCTCCAGCCCTGCCTCCACCTGGCCCTCAAACTTCACCTTCCTCAGTTCCGACAGCCGTTCCTCCAGGTCTGGCTCCCCCGAGCAGTCCGCCCCATCCAGAGACTGGGCAATGCTCCGGCGGATCTCCCTGTATTCCGCATCGCAGGCATTTTTTTCCTCCCGGAGACGGTTCTGCAGGTCAGAAAAAAGCTCCGTATGGAACAGCTGGCGGAAAATCTTTCCCCGCTCTGCCGTATCTGCCAGAAGGAGCTTCTGAAAGTCCCCCTGGGCGATCATGGCGATCTGGGTGAACTGCCCATAATTAAAGCCCAGGATCTGCTCCACAGCCCGGGTCACCTCACCCGTCTTTGTCACAGGCTGCCTGCCGTCATAAAAATACAGCTCCGCCCTGGCCGTCTGGGTCGTAACACCCTGGCCCCGTTCCTTGGGACGCACGTATTCGGGATTCCGGCGGACCCGGTAGCGCTTTCCATGGCTTAAAAACGTCAGCTCCACAAAAGTCGGTGTCCCGGCCTTTGCATACTTACTCTGGAACATACCGGCCTCCCGGACGGCCCCGCTGGCCTCTCCGAAGAGCGCAAAGGTGATAGCGTCAAAGATCGTCGTCTTGCCTGCACCGGTATCTCCGGTGATCAGATACAGGCCGCCGTCCCCCAGCTTTGTGAAATCCACCTCTGTTTCCGCCGCGTAAGGGCCAAAGGCACTGATGATCAGTTTTTCCGGCTTCATGCTCCCGCCTCCCCACTGAGTATTTTTTGTATCATATATTCTGCCAGCTCCTTCTGCTCATGGTTCATGGGCTGGTTATTCTGAAGCTCATAAAACTCTTCAAAAAGCTCCATGGGAGTCTTCTCCTTCTCATGATCCCCAGCTTCCATCTCCCGGTCCTCCCTAGTCCTCCGGTTGTCATACTCCAGCCGCATCAGGTTCGGATAAACTGCCCGCAGCTTCTGGATCCCTTCGGGAATGTCCTCCTCGTCCGTGAGCGTGATCTGGACATAGTCCTCTGTGTTCATCTCCCTGTAAAATTCCCGGCTGGCCACCTCCATATATGTCCCCCGGAGCTTCCTCATGTCCCGCAGCGGCTTTAAAGGGATCTGGGAGATCTTTATATTTCCCTTCTCAAAAAGCTCCACCACGGTCACTGACTTCTCCTGTGATGCCTCTGAGAATGAATATTTCAGCGGCGTTCCGCAGTAGCGCACCGTCTCCCGTCCCACATGCTGGGGACCATGGATATGGCCCAGGGCCACATAGTCGAAGGAATCGAACACCGATACGCCCACCTGGTCCAGGCCGCCCACCGAAACCTCTTCCGACTCACACCGGACGGCTCCCGTCACAAACTGATGGGCCACCAGTACGTTCCGCATTCCCGTATCCACATCCAGGTGATCCACCGCCGTCCGGACCGCCTCCTCATACGTCCCGATCTCCTGGTCCGGAAACACATGGCGGACCGCCGCCGGCTTCAGAAAAGGAAGGAGCCATATGGTCACCGGACCGTACTGGTCCTCCATAACAATGCTCCTTCCTGTTCCGTCGTACACCGGAGATACATACACCCGGCGGCCGCTCATGAGCTCTGCCCCAAAAGCGATCCGTTCCGGAGAGTCATGATTTCCGCTGATCAGAAAAACCGGGATCCCCCGGTCCGCCAGAGACGTCAGAAATCCGTCCAGCACCTGCACTGCCTCCCCGGACGGCACGGTCTTATCATAAATATCCCCGGCCAGGAGAACGCCGTCCGGCCTCTCCTGGTCCACGATCCCCAGGATCTCATCTAAAATATACCTCTGATCCTCCAGCATGGAAAACTCATATACCCGCTTTCCAATATGGAGATCCGAAAGGTGCAGCAATTTCATACGCGCAAACCTCCTCAGCTGTTTTCTTTTCAATCAGGAAAGCAGGCCTTCCTCTGGTCAAAAGCAGGATCTTCCATCAGATCCTGCCCTCTCTTTCCAGATATTCCAGGAATGCCGTACATCCAGTGACCACATCCCTGTATGTTTCATCAAACGCCCCGGAATACCAGGGATCCCGGCAATCTGCTGTGGAGCCTGCAAACTCAAGCAGCTTTCTGATCTTATCCCCGCTGCGGTGCCCAGTCATGCGTTCTATATTTCTGATGTTCATGGAATCCGTGCCGATGAGATAATCATAATGATCATAATCCGAGGTTTTTAGCTGAACGGCCCGCTTGCCGGCGCAGCGGATCCCGTGCTTTGCCAGTTCCTCTCTTGCCGGCGGATAAACCGGATTTCCTACCCCATTCCATATTTCTTCTGTGCTGGTGGCCGCCGACGCGATCTCAAATTGATCGGCCATGCCCCGCCTGGATACCATATCCTTTAAAACGAACTCTGCCATGGGGGAGCGGCAGATGTTGCCGTGGCAGATGAAAAGTATTTTTATCATTATATTTTTCCTCCTGAAATGCCTCGTTTTGCCCTATTTTACGCACTTTTTTGATTTTCTTCAAGACTTACAGTTTTCCGGAAACTGTAACGAAAGTGGCAAAATACGGCAGTTTGGGACCAAGTGTAGTAGTCTGCAGTAGTCAATTGGTAGTCAGTTTAGGGGGTGCAGACTACCGAGGTTTTTGAACCTTTTAACGATAGAAAAGGTAGGGGTGTGCAAATTATATATGTTATCGACACCATACTTAAATTTACATAGATTATCTATTCCTAGACACATCAATATAGTACTCACCCTGCACAGAAACACCTGTATATTCCAGTAATCCAGTCCAGTCTGTGAACTTTGTAATTGAAAGATTTTTTCCATGAATCTCTTTAGAGGCATTTATGAACCATACAAGATGCAAATTCATAGTATCTAAGAACTTATCTAACGCATCTTTCCGAATAATCATCCCAGCTTTTTGCTTTGTCAAATCAGTATCAAAGGCAATTAGTTCATCTTCTTCATTGTAATAATACCCATCATACTTCTTTTGCCTAAGATTCAAAGTATTAATAATTTCTGCACACGGATGAGAATATGAAAGCGCATCTTCTTTTGAGGCATCAAATTCTTCCTCCCATAATAAATCTTGTGTAGTATTTAGCACTTTGCCTAAGTCTATTGTCACCGGTTCTTCCTTTGTGTATGTCTTAGTAACGGTTGGAATATTAAAATCTTCGTCTAAATCCATTTCACCTTCACTATCTAAATTCTCATCATCTACTTCACCTAAATATTGCTTTAACAATTGATCTATTAATGAAAACTGTGGTTCTTCAACTGTATAAGTAACTAATTGTGTTTCACCGGTTCTTAATTCGCAACTTTTCCACTGCCATTCTAACACTGATTTGCTACCGCTAGACCATGGATACTCCCGATTATATAAAGTATATGTTTGCGGAATTCCACTGATATCACTATTAAGTAAGTGAATCTTTTTCCCTGCATACTCTCTTAGTAAATTGAGTTGTTCATCAGTAACAAAATATCCGTACAACCAATTCCAAACCATCAATTTGTCTTTTGCTAAATCTTGTCTACCAGTATCAGCATATTTGGATAGAACAACCCATTTATTCCCTTTGCCATCAGTTAATAATAAATCTTCTTTCTGATATTCAAAAAATAGTGAATTAGAGTTCGTCCACATATCTTCATCAAATAAAGGATTATCTTTAGCATAATTATTTTCTTGAATTGATTCTCTTATATGTCCATTTACTTGCGGAAAATATGGTGCTTCCGCGCATAATAAATTATACCTATTCAGCGTTGGATCAAAGTCTTTTACATAAGGCT
>OIWO01001881.1_pt1 | contig 15584 bp, 10 predicted proteins | sample 1587641 | NCBI WGS metagenome assembly OIWO01 (sample SAMEA3888924, study PRJEB22519) | human gut metagenome | biome: human gut; feature: human-associated habitat; material: faeces | place: Denmark | collected 2010
GATGCGCAACGAGAAGGCCGATGACCGCGCCCGCGATCATGCAGATGAACATGAAGGTGGTCATGTAGTCGCGCGGCTGCTTCAAAAGCCACATCGGGAGAACGGCGGCGAAGAAGATGTAGACGAACGTGATGTAGCTCCAAGTCGCCTTGCCGAAGATGAGTGGGCAGTTCATGCCGACGGCGAACGAGGCGACGATGCAGAGGATGCCGAGCACGGCTTCCTTCCAGCCCGAGAGGTTCAGCTTCTTCTGCACAAGGCCGAAGACGACGGCGAACACCATGAACATGATGGACACCATACCGGCTGCGCCGTTGGTCTGCGCAGCGTCAGCAAGCTGCGTCACGCCGTCGACCACGGTGTAGGCGTTGAACGTGCCGGCGACCATGTCGGCGAACGCCGCGATGACGATCAGGCAGAACAGCCAGCAGAACAGCAGAAACAGCTTGCGGCCGAGCTTGCCGATGTACTTTTCGATCAGCATGCCCATGGACTTGCCGTCATTTTTGACGGAAGCGTACAGCGCGCCAAAGTCCGTCACAGCGCCGAAGAAGACGCCGCCGAGCAGCACCCACAGCAGCACCGGCAGCCAGCCGAACGCGGCGGCCTGGATCGCGCCGGTGACAGGGCCCGCGCCCGCGATGGAGGAAAACTGATGGCTGAAGACGGTCCAGCCGTTGGCGGGGACAAAGTCCTTGCCGTCGTTATACTTGACGGCGGGCGTCTGCGCCTTGGGGTCGATGCCCCAGGTCTTGGCGAGCCAGCGCCCATAGAGTGCGTAGGCGGCGACGAGGACGACCGCCGCGATCAGCACGATGACGAGTGTGTTCATGTGATTTCCCTTTCTTTCCTAAAAAAACTGTGTTCTTCGCCAATGCCGGGAGCAAAAAGAAAAGCCCCGCCTCTGCCGCGGGTTTTCCGAAGCGAAAACCCATCGCAAAGACGAAGGCCAATATCGCGGCGATATCCGCCGCAGATCTCAACTTCCGCGTTACCACTTTGCTTGCCGGAAAGCCGGCCGCTCGACCGCTGCCCGAATGGATCGGAGAGCGTACCCTGTTAACGGTGGGGGACCGGCTGCGATTACTCGGCGTTTGCGCCTTTCACCGCGGCTGCTCACAGGGGATGGCCTGCCCGTTCCTTGCTGCCGTTTTGCACCACCAACGGCTCTCTGAAAGCGGTGATCCGGGGAAGTCGTGTCCTGCTCAAAGCATTTGACGAATGATGTGTGTACAATAAACCCATCCTCCGCCGTTGTCAATACAGTTTTGTCCACGCAGGACGGATTTCGTCGAAGAAAATAGACGCCCCATCACTTCTCCGCCGCCGCTTTAGGCAAAATGCAAATGCGAAATACAAATAAAGCTATGCCGAAGCGAAATGGAACCTGGCCGGCAGCGCAGTCATAACAGCGGGATGCCTTCAAATTTTGACACGATTCGGCAGCTTTTGGTTTGCCGAATTTCCGTTTAAAATATTTTAACGAAATATCATTTTTTCTTTCTTGACAAAGGCATGCTCTTGTGTTAGCTTTAAAATGCAAAATGAATCAACTGATCGGATGATGAGTTCGGGAGAGACCGCGGAATATTCTGCCGCGGCGCCGAAGGGGAACGCAGAAGCTCTCAGGCAAAAGGGCCGAACTCGGACGACGCTCCGAAAAGTGCGTTTACGCACGCCGAAGGTGCAACCTGCCGCGATGACTCGGGCGGGGAATCTCTCAGGTGATCAACGGAGGCACAAAGCTCAAAAGGGAGTTTTGTGCCTCTTTTTTGATGCTTAATTTTAATAATTTTTATAAGATTCATTAAAATTATTGTTTTCGGAGGATGCGCACTATGGAAAAGAAGACCCCACTTTACCAAACGCATGTGGACATGGGCGGCAAGATCGTCGAATTCGGCGGCTTTCTGATGCCCGTGCAGTATCCCACCGGCGTGATTGCCGAGCACATGGCCGTTCGTGAAAAGGCCGGATTGTTCGACGTTTCCCACATGGGCGAGCTTCGCCTCAAGGGCCCCGACGCCGTCGCCAATGTGCAGAAGATCATCACCGCCGACATTTCGAACATGAAAGACGGCGAGATCAAGTACTCGATGTTCTGCAACGACAATGGCGGCATCATCGACGACTTTATCGTCTACCGCTGCGCAGCGGACAATTACTGGCTCGTCGTCAACGCGGGCAACCGCGAAAAGGACGCCGCCTGGGTCGAGAGCCATCTCTCCGGCGACGTCGACTACCGCGACGAGGGCAACGACTGGGGCCAGATCGCCCTGCAGGGCCCCAAGTCCGGCGACATTCTCAAAAAGCTCTGCGACGAGCAGTACATCCCCGCCAAGTACTACACCTTCACCGAAGACGTGCCCCTGAACCTCGGCGAGCGCACGATCCGCGCCCTCGTCTCCCAGACGGGCTACACCGGCGAGTATGGCTTTGAGATCTACTGCAAAGCTGAGGACACCGTCGACCTGTGGAAAGCGCTTCTGAAGGCGGGCGAGCCCGAGGGGGTGATCCCCTGCGGCCTCGGCGCGCGCGACACGCTGCGCTTAGAGGCTTCGATGCCGCTCTATGGCCACGAGATGAACGACGAGATCACGCCGAAGATGGCGGGACTTCCGTGCAAGCTCACGGGCAAGGACTTCATCGGCCGCGACGCGCTTGTCGCGCTCGGCGCGCCGAAAATGAAGCGCATTGGCATGAAGGTCGTCGGCCGCGGCATCGTGCGCGAGCACTGCGACCTCTACACGATGGACGGAGAAAAGATCGGCTGGGCGTCCTCCGGCACGTTCGCTCCCTTCATCGGCTACGGCGTCGCGATGGGCTATATCCCCGCCCAAGATATCGAGATCGGCAAGCACCTCAACGCCGACGTGCGCGGCCGCATGGTCGAGCTCGAGATCGTGCCAATGCCGTTCTACAAGCTTGAACGCTGAAATAGAGATTTTTGACCGAATATTCGGAAACCATTGGACCGTCAATCACAAACAACATTCATTGAGAACGATTTTGAGGAGGAAATTACCATGAACATCCCTGCTGAGCTGAAGTATTCCAAGTCCCACGAGTGGGTCAAGATGGACGGCGACATCGCCGTGATCGGCATTTCTGATTTTGCCCAGGATGCGCTGGGCGATGTGGTCTTTATCAACCTGCCCGCCGAGGGCGACAGCGTCACCGCCGGTGAGAGCTTCGGCGATGTCGAGTCCGTCAAGGCGGTCTCCGACGTGATCTGTCCCGTCAGCGGCACGATCTGCGAGGTCAACGAAGCGCTCTCCGACGCGCCCGAGACGCTGAACTCCGACCCCTACGGCGCATGGATCATCAAGGTCTCCCCCGTGACCGACACTGAGGCGCTGCTGGATGCCGCCGCTTACGAAGCGCACTGCGCGCAGGAGGGTTAACATGGGCTCTTACGTTCCCACCACGGCTGCGGAACGGGAAGAAATGCTCGCCGCCATCGGGGTCGACAGCCTGGAAGGGCTGTACAAGGCCGTCCCGCAGGAGATGCTCCTGCGGAGCGGCGGGCTGAACATCCCCGAGGGCTTAAGCGAGCTTGAGGTGCGCGAGGCCGTCACCGCCATGGCCGAAAAGAACAAGGTCTTCAAGACCGTTCTTCGCGGCGCGGGCGCCTACCGCCACTTCATCCCGTCGGTCGTTAGATCCGTCACCTCCCGCGAAGAGCTTGTCACCTGCTACACCCCCTATCAGGCGGAGATCAGCCAGGGTGTGCTGCAGGGTACGTTTGAATTCCAGACGATGATCTGCGAGCTGACCGGCATGGACGTCTCCAACGCCTCGCACTACGACGGCGCGACCGCCGCGGCTGAGACGATCCCCATGTGCAAGGACCGCAAGCGCACGAAGGCTTACGTCTCCGCCTGCGCCCATCCGCAGGTCATCGAGGTCATGAAGACCTACTGCTTCGCCTCAAATACCGATCTTTTTGTCGTCCCCGCAAAGGACGGCAGAACTGATCTCGACGCGCTCAAGGAAGCGCTCGGCGATGACGCCGCGTGCTTCTACCTCCAGCAGCCGAACTACTTCGGCCAGATCGAAGACGCGAAGGCGGCCGGTGAGATCGTCCACGCCGCGGGCGCAAAGTTCGTCATGGGCGTGAACCCCATCGCCTGCGCCATTCTGCCCACGCCGCGCGCGATGGGCGCGGATGTCGCCGTCGGCGACGGTCAGCCCCTCGGCCTCGACACGGCGTTCGGCGGCCCGTTCCTCGGCTTCATGGCCACGACATCCGCCATGACGAGAAAGCTCCCCGGCCGCATCGTCGGCCAGACGAAGGATGTGGACGGCGAGGTTGGCTACGTGCTGACGCTGTCCGCGCGCGAGCAGCATATCCGCCGCGAAAAGGCCAGCTCAAACATCTGCTCCAACCAGGCGCTATGCGCCTTCGCCGCCGGCGTCTACATGGCCGCGATGGGCGAAAAGGGCATGAAGCAGTGCGCACGCCTCTGCACCTCGAAGGCGCACTATTTCGCCTCCGAGCTTGAAAAAATCGGCTGCACGCTCAAGTATCATGGCGAATTCTTCCACGAATTCGTCACCGAAGTGGAATGCCCCAACTGCCGCAAGAAGATCCTCGACGCGCTCGAGGCCGAGGGCATCCTCGGCGGCGCAGAGGTCGAGGGCGGCATTCTCTGGTGCGTGACGGAGCTCGTCTCCAAGTCGCAGCTCGACAAAGCTGTCGCCATCGTGAAGGAGGTGCTGTAAATGAAGCTCATTTTTGAACTTGGCGTCGAAGGCCGCGGCATGACCCTCATGCCGGAGTGTGACGTCCCCGAATATCAGCTTCCCGAAGAGCGCAGCGAGGCGCTGCACCTGCCCCACGTGAGTGAAAACGAGCTCACCCGTCACTACACCGCCCTTTGCAAGCGCATCCACGGCGTAAACGACGGCTTCTATCCCCTCGGCTCGTGCACGATGAAATACAACCCCAAGATTGACGAGGACATGGCGGCGCTGCCGGGCTTCACCCAGCTCCACCCGCTCCAGAGCATCGAGACCGCGCAGGGCGCGCTCGAGGCGCTGCACACGCTGGGCGCTGAGCTTGGCGAGGTCTTCGGCATGGACGCTGTCACGTTCCAGCCCGCGGCGGGCGCGCACGGTGAGTTCACGGGCGTTCTGCTCATCAAGGCCTATCATACCGACCGCGGCGATTTTAACCGCACGAAGATCATCGTGCCCGACTCCGCCCACGGCACAAATCCCGCAACCGCCGCGATGTGCGGCTTCCAGGTCATCAACATTCCGTCCGGCGCAGACGGCTGCGTGGACCTCGACGCGCTGCGCGCCGCCGTCGGCCCCGACACCGCGGGATTGATGCTGACGAACCCGAACACCGTCGGTATTTTCGACAAGAACATCCTCGAGATCACGAAGATCATTCACGATGCGGGCGGCCTGTGCTATTACGACGGCGCGAACCTCAACGCCGTCATGGGCGTCGTCCGTCCCGGTGACATGGGCTTTGACTGCATCCACAGTAACCTGCATAAGACGTTCGCCACACCGCACGGCGGCGGCGGCCCCGGCGCAGGCGCGGTCGGCTGCAAGGAATTCCTCAAAAAGTACATGCCCGGCCCGCTGGTCGTCGAAAAGGACGGCAAGTACGGCTTCGAGTATCCCGAAAAATCCATCGGCCGCGTGAAGATGTTCTACGGCAACTTCGACGTCGTCGTGCGCGCGCTGACCTACGTGCTCACGCTCGGCAAGTCCGGCATCCGCGAGGCGGCGATGAACGCCGTGCTGAACGCGAACTACATGCGCGTCAGGCTCAAGGATACCTTCACCATGGCCTATGACGAGATCTGCATGCACGAGTTCGTCATGTCGCTTGTCGATCTCCACAAGGAGACGGGCGTCTCCGCGCTCGACCTTGCCAAGGGCATGCTCGACTTTGGCCTGCACCCGCCCACGATGTACTTCCCGCTCATCGTCCATGAGGCGCTCATGATCGAGCCCTGCGAGACTGAGAGCAAGGAGACCATGGACGAGGTCTGCGGCATCTACTGCAAGCTCTTTGAACTCGCGCACTCCGATCCCGAGACGCTTCACACCGCTCCCCACTCCACGCCCGTCCGCCGTCTCGACGAGGTCGGCGCGGCGCGCAACATGGTTTTACGGTATCAGTTTGCCTGACGAAGGCAGCGCATATCTCAACATCACGCAATGCCGCCGAAAAGTCGGCGGCATTGCTCTCAAAAAGGAACGAACTATTATGGCTCATTATGAACTCATCGTCATCGGCGCGGGCCCCGGCGGCTACGAAGCCGCGCTCCATGCGGCCAAGCTCGGCAAGAAGGTCGCCGTCGTCGAGAAGCGCGAAGCGGGCGGCACCTGCTTAAACCGCGGCTGCATCCCGACGAAAACGCTGCTGCACTCTTCTCAGATCTTCCACGACGCCAAGCACGGCGCACACGCCGGCATCCACACCGACGATATCCGCGCCGACATGACGGAGATTTTTGCCTACAAGCGCGAAATTTCGCAAAAGCTGTCCTCCGGCATTGAATCGCTTTTCAAGACCGCAAAGATCGACCTTCTGCGCGGCACGGCGCTCATCACCGCACCCGGCGCTGTCCGCGTGACGGACGCCGAGGGCGGTGCCAACGACTACACCTGCGACGATATCCTCATCGCCACCGGCTCCGTCCCGTCCCGCCCGCCGATTCCCGGACTTGAGTTCGCGATGACCTCCGACGAGCTGCTTGAGGGGTGCGACCACCTGTACCGCTCCATCGTCATCATCGGCGGCGGCGTCATCGGCATCGAGTTTGCGACGTTTTACGCAGACCTCGGCTGCGAGGTGACCGTCATCGAGGGCATGGACCGCCTGCTGCCCAACATGGACAAGGAGCTCGGCCAGAGCCTCGCGCTCATCCTCAAAAAGCAGGGCGTGAAGGTCTTCACGAACGCGATGGTCCAGAGCGTCGAGAAGACGGGTGAGGATATCGCCGTCAACTTCACCTGCAAGGAAAAGAGCGAGACCGTCTCCGGCGAGGCCGTGCTCTGCGCCATCGGCCGCCGCCCGTACTGCGACGGCCTGTTCGCGGATGGCATTTCTGTCGAGATGAACCGCCGCAGCATCGCCGTGAACGAGCGCTACGAGACGAGCATCCCCCACATCTACGCCATTGGCGACGTCTCGGCCAAAATTCAGCTCGCCCATGTGGCGACCGCGCAGGGCATCGCCTGCGTCGACCTGCTCTATGGAAGGGAAAATCACACATCCATGTCCGTCGTGCCGAGCTGCATCTACTGCCGTCCGGAGATCGCGGTCGTCGGCCTCACCGAGGCCGAGGCCAAGGAGGCGGGCATCCCCGTCAAGGTCGGCAAACACGTCATGTTCGACAACGCCAAGACGCTCATCGCCGACCTGGGCCGCTGCTTTATGAAGTTCGTCGCCCACGCCGAAACACGTGAGCTTCTCGGCGCGCAGCTCATGTGCGAGCATGCGAGCGACATGATCGGCGGCGTCTCGCAGGCGCTCGCCAACCACATGACGGTCGATCAATTCCTGCTGGCCATGCGTCCGCACCCCTCGTTTGAAGAGGCGATGACCGCCGCGCTCAAGGACCTTGTGCAGAAGCTCGGCTGAAAGGCCGCGGATGAAGCTATCGGTCGCCTTTAGACGGGCGATACCGCTTTTATGCAAAATTTGCGTTGCAGCATACGATGGAGTATGCTACCCTTAAAGTGAAAAATTACTCTGACGGGGAACGTTTCTTTGAAAGCGGCGCACCGAAAGCGTGATAAGGGAGAGGAGAATCATCCATAAAAAAGCTATTGCCCATCATTTTGACGCTGCTCCTGGTTTGCGTTGCCGTGCCTTACGCCTCCGCCGCGAACGTAGCGGTCTCGCCGCAAAACCTGTCGGTCGACGGCATTGATGCAGATTGTGACAAGTACAACATCGACGGCAGCAACTATTTCAAGCTGCGCGATCTTGCGCAGCTCCTGAGCAAGACGGACAGCCGCTTTTCCATTTCGTTCGATGAACAGAGCAACGCGGTCGCGGTCGTTTCTGGAAAAGAATATACCCCCGTCGGCGGCGAGCTTGCGCGCGGGCAGGATCAGTCCAAAACAGCCGTTGTCAGCAAGCAGTCCGTTTTGATCGACGGAAAGGTTGCGGACGGTCTTTCCATTTATAACATCGGCGGAAACAACTATTTTAAGCTGCGCGACCTCGGCGATGCGCTCGGCTTTACCGTCGACTATGATGCCGACAGCAATACCGCCATCGTTTTGAGCAAGGGTTCCACAGCGGTCTACCAAAACGCGTTTGTAAAGCTGCTCGAAGACGTGAACGAAAAACGCCGTGCCGATATGGCAAGCGAAGTGACCTTTGACGGGTTTGAGGACTATCTTCAACACCACCGCGGCGAGGTCGAGATCACACAGGCAGAGATCGACAGTCTGATGGACCTGAATCACCCCGGTAAGGCGACGCTCACCCGCGCGGAAGCGCTCGAGGATGTGGGCCTTTACTTCCGCGCGCTGCATTACTCCTACGGCGCTTACTATTACTTCGGTGAGGAGAACTTCCAAAAGGCGGAGAACACGATCCGCGCGAAGCTTTCCTCCTGCAAGACGATCACAAGGGATCAATTGATCTCTCTGATGTACTCCAACCTGCTTTTCGTTCGGGATGGACATTTCTGCATTGCCGGTCGGTATGAACCGGCCTATGAAAGCAGTGTCCAGTATTTGTACTATTACAGTGACCGCAGCTTCGGCAAGGATGCGAACGGGTATTATCTGCTGGGGGAAAGCGAAAAGTGGTACTATACCTCCTGCGGCAACGCGAACGCGGAAATGCAGCCGTATCTTGAAAAGAGCGGCCGCGTGTGCTATTCCCTGCGCCAGTTCTGCCCTGCAACAGCAGCACATACAACAGACATCATTACTCTGACAAAGGGCGGCGAAACAAAAACGGTTTCGCTCACATGGTCGCTGAGCCAGTCCTATCTGGAAGACGGTTCGCAGGTCCCGGATTATCATTATCTGAAATCAAACGGTATCGCCTTGATAACGATTCGCAGGTTTGACTGGAATTATGAGGAGACAATGGACGAGTTCGTCCGCACCGGTTCTGACCTTAAAAACGCGAAGCTCATCATCATTGATGCCCGCTCCAACAGCGGCGGCGATGAAGACTTTATCAAAAACTGGCTGAAAAGCTACACGGGAGAAGAACCCGAACAGAAAACGATTATTTCCAACTGGGGCACTGCTATGTTCGATAGGACCCAAGCCTACGCGGACCTGGGTGAAGAGTTTGCCGCCTTCCGGACAGGCGATAAGGACTATGAGCTGTTTCAGGGAAAGCTGCTGGCAAACAGCACTCCGATTCTTCTTCTGACAGACAGCATGTCCGGCTCCGCCGGCGAGAGCATCGTGACCTATTGCAGGACACTTGACAACTGCCTTGTGATCGGCAGCCCGACGAGAGGCGCGCAGCTGGTCGGAAATGTGCGAGGCTGGACGCTTCCCAACTCCGGCATCGGCTTCCAGTTCGGTCAGGCGCTCCACTTTATCTACAGTATGGAAAATGTGGAGGGCAAGGGCTACGCCCCGGACCTGTGGTGCAACCCGAAGACCTCGTTGCAGGCGGTTTTGAGCATGGTGGAGCGCTATGACCTCGGCTCCGCCGAGGGCGTGGCCGCCCTGCGCGCGCAGCTGCCGAATATTCTGACCAAGTAGGCAGGCGCTTCCCATTAAATGTCCCACAACGTAGGATGAGTAGAAAGAGAAGCATTCTACTGAACCTGTCTTATGGCCATATACCGCCGTCATCTGAACGCAAAACCGCTCCTGAGATCATCTTGATCTTGGGAGCGTTACTTTCTCTATTATGATTGCTTTTGTGCCCAAAAACAGCCTTTTGCCGGAATGTGTTAGAAAAGTGTTAGAAAAGACTATGTCCTCATATACGTCCCCATTTTGCGTTAAAAGCAAGTAACGCACTTACGAATTCTCTGTATCCTCAACCAATGCTTCACACGGAAAACCGGGCACTTTGTAGCAAAGCACTTTACCCAGCGGATACTTCCCTGAACAGGCCGGAAAACTTCTCAGCTCTCTTATGAAGTTCGATATCCTGCTTCGGTGCGCTCTGCCGCCATTCAAAAAGTGCCTCTGTCTGTTCAACATAACGCGAAGGGTAGTCTTCTAAGTATTTACCTTCTGATTTTAAGTATAAACCTTTTAATCTACGAACTGCCATGTTACCTCTCCTTTTTCTCTCTAATACATTTTCCCCGCCGATATAGCTACCGACGCAAATGGGACGAACATTTTGCTGCCGTGGCGGCTAACTTCTGTGCAGTACCTCTTGCTGCAAGGCAGGCACCCGAAACCGGGTGCCTGCCTTGTAAGCTGAGTATTTGCTTTTTACTTGCCCTGATAGGCGCGATACAGGAATGTCACGATCTCCGCGCGCGTGCAGTCCGCGTTGGGGCTGAACGTCGTGTTGGAGGTACCGTTCGTCACGTCGCTTGCGACCGCCCAGTTGACGGCGTCAGCGTAGAACGCGTCGGACTTCACATCGGTGAAGTTAGCGCTGCTCTCGACCTTCTTACCGAGGGCACGGTACAGGAACGTCACGCTCTGGCCGCGCGTGCAGGTGGCGTCGGGAGCAAACTCCGTCGCGGTCATGCCGTTCGTGATTCCGTTCTCAACGGCCCAAGCAACCGCCTTGGCATAGTAAGTGCTCACAGGAACATCCGTGAAGCTGCTTGCGGTCTTCGGCTCGGGGCTGCCGGCGGCGCGCCACAGGAACGTCACGATCTGCGCACGCGTGCAGGACTCGTAGGGGCCAAACATCGTGTCAGACAGGCCGTTCGTCACGCCGCTTTTGACCGCCCACTTGACAGCCTCATAGAAGTACGCGCCGTTGGGCACGTCGTAGAAGAAGTTCAAGACGCTGTTGTCTTCCATGAAGGTCGCCTTGACCTCGACCTTGCCGGCGGGCATGGTGAAGGTGTACTTGCCATCGCCCTTGTCCTTGAGCGTCAGCTCATTGCCGTTCTTGTCGGTGACGGTCAGGGTCTCGAGGACGTAGCCGCTGTCGGGCTTGACGGTGACGGTCACGGTGTCGCCCTTGCTGACGCTCTTCGGGCTGACGGTCACGCTGCCGTTCTCGGTCTTGTCCACGGTGACAGAGTAGGTCGGGTCAGAGCTGCTGCCGGAGTAGTAGCTGGGCTCCACATAGGTGACCGTACCGGACAGCTCAAAGGTGCTGAACTTGGTGATCGTAAACACAGCGCAGTTGTCGCTATCCACGGTGAACAGCTTGGCGCCGCGCTTTGCAGTCTTGAGGAAGTATTCAACAGAGCCGTCAGAGGAGATGTGCTTGATCTGCTTGGGAGTGAAGCCTGCAGGCAGAGGCAGCTTTACGGTGATCTCGTCATTCAGCAAAGAGTTGGGAACCTTGACATCGTTCTTGACCTCGGTAGAACCATCTGCTTTGGTAACAGTGACGGTGGCAACAGGAGATGCCTCAAAGGTCAGAGTCTTGTTTTCTGAGGTCATGTCAGCACTGGTGACATTGACCTTGACGGTGACCTCGATCTCAACCTTCTTTGCGTCGGTAGTGTTAACGTCCGCAGGGATCAAGTCAGCCTTATTGTCAGCGATTGCCTCGGCCACGCCGTCAACGCTGGACTTGTTGGCAATGTTGGTCTTATCGTCATTCGTCAGGCCCTTAATGGCTTCGCTATCAGGTACCGTCACAGCAGTTGTATCCTTGACAACGATCAGTGCACCGGCGGGCTTGGTACCCTCTTTCACGGTGTAGGGATAATCGCCATTGTTGGAGGCATCAACATAGTGGTTTTCTGCAATGTACTTCTCAGCGGGTTCAGAGGAGAACAGACCGCCTGTGATGACCGGCTTCGCGCCTGCATTTGCAGCAGCCGAGGTAATGCGCCAATTGGTAACATTCATCTCGCCGCCGGAGATCTCCAAAGTGGGTTTCACACTACCGGTAATGTCCATCACGATCTCGCCAGTGAATTTGGTTGTACCACTGATCTTCGTTTCGCCAGCGGAAACGCCATTTGGTGCCCAAGTATAAGCATCCGTCCACAGCTGGCCGTTGATCTCGCCGCCCTTGATGTCGGCCTTGTACCAGTTCTGGATTGCAGAGTGCTTACTGGTAAACTTGCCACCATTGACATTCAAGATACCCATAGCGCCATTTTTAACGGCAAGAAAATTCTGCTGTTCAAACACACCATCATTTATGGTAAGTGTAGTTTCTTTATCATCTTCTCTATCGCCATTGCAGATCAAGGAAGAACCTGCCATGTAGCCAGCCGAGTTTGTTTTCTTGTAACCAGAATTATTGTTCACATTGGCCTGCTCAATTGTCATGGTGCCAAGGTTCTTGATCACGTAGTATGACGTGCCGGTCTTATCAGCATCGTCCTCTCTCTTGATCGTACCAGTCTTAGCTGCACTGCTATCCTTAATTGTAACTGTTCCGTTATTCAGCAGAGCTGCTTTATCATTGTTCTTTCCTCCGCTCAAGGTCTTACCGTTCAGATCAAGCGTGATGGTCTTGTCCGTGGGGATGGTGACATTTTCGGTCACATCTTCCAGCAAGGTGACGGTCTCGCCATTCTGCGCGGCGGCAACAGCCTCAGGGAGGGTCTTATAATAGGTATCGCCGACCTTGGCAGCAAAGAACTTCTCAATGCTGCTGTCGCCCTTGACAACCGGCTGATTGGTGGAGATGATGCTATCCTTATAAACATAAAACAACTGATCGCTTTGAGCACCGGTTGTATCAAGCTTTTCAATGTTAACTGTCAGCTTAGTAAAATTATCATTATAGCTTGATAGTTCTTGGAAGCAGAGCAACCCGGCATAAGCTTTGTTTTCATCATCCCCGTGATCGCTATAAGTATCATCAAGCAGATTGATTGTGGCGTTCACATTGCTATAATTGCTGACACGAATCGCATTCGTATCATTCCAATTTGCATTCAGGAATTTATTTCCATTGATATTGATTGTAGCACCCTCTGCAATGCGGTAAAAGCTGATGAAGTTATGTCTAAAAGCCCCACCATAGAAAGTGCAGTTGCTGATTGTAGTTCCATCAGCCATGGGGTAGTCTTCGCTCTGGGAAAACTCCAATCCATTATACATGAACTGATTTGTGTCATCAGCCGCACCAAAGACGCAGTTATCAACAACAACCTTACCCTTTACCTGAAGATCAATCGCAGGATTTGCCTCTACATTGCTAGTGGGCAAAATAGTGGCATTCTTCATGGTAAAATCGCCATCGGTTTCTACTGTGATAAAGCTAGTTTTTCCGGCCGAAGCGTTTCCCGTAATTTTGTGGTTCGCACCATCTAAAGTGATAGCCTTGTTAATGTTAAGTGTTTCAGTCAGTTCGGCATCCTTCAGCAGGGTGATAGTCGCGCCGTCAGTCGCCGCTTCAACAGCCTCGACCAGCGTCGCATATTCGACATCGCCAACCTTGGCGACCTTGGTCACCGCAGGTGCTTCCGCCATCTCTCCTTCCGCCATTGCTGTCGGAACCAGTGTGAACATCATCGTCAGTGACAATAATATTGCAAGAATTCGCTGTTTCATCACTTTTACCTCCTAAAGTTTTCTTTATCTTTTGCCCGTCTCCGCGGGCTGGGTTTACTTGGTTCGCTTGGTTTTCCCGGCGCAGACGGGGCAGCCTGTGCCCTCGCTGCGGGTGTACACCATGGCTTGCCATGAGTGGCCGTTCGGACATGTCCACCAAACTCTTTTGTGACTGCCGAAAGTCACATCATCCGGCGTGAGTGGTAAATTTCGCTCAATATCCCACTGGGCAAGCAAAGCAGTCTTTCCCTGTTCTGCGCAAAACGCTCGAAATGTTCGTCGGATCGTCAGCCACCCCCTCACGAAAAAAGCTCCGTTCCAGCAAAGCCGGACGGAGCAGTGACAAACGAATACATCAGTAAGGGTGCAACCGGCTGTCATAGCGTATTCTCCATTCGGAGAGGCGTTAGACCCATCTGGCTTTGCGTCGCCGCCTTTCGACGGTTTTGCCAAAATATGAGATTTTGAGAACGGAATCTATATTCCGTATATGCAAAGGAAGCGAAACGATCTTATCGTTTCCTTTACTCGTAGCGAAATATAGCACAATCTTCCGGCAAAGGCAAGGGAAATTATGATTCCAAATATAAATTATGGAGTTTACAGGGGAAAACGCACTGTAAGCTTGTGCCTCTGCACCCATTTGAGCGTTCTCTGGCGCAGACAGCTCGATCTCTGCATGTGCTTTAGTTATGAACATAGTGGTAACTGTATTCGCTTTATCATTTTTGCGCAACAGAATATAGATTCCGTTTTTATGATACAAGTTTTAGCTGTTCGAGCTGACGCCGATGCTCCGCCATGCTCGTAACAAGGTAAATGCGCGTCGTTTCAATGCTTGAATGACCGAGGACGTCTGCCAGCTTGACGATGCCCTTGTATGCGCGGTAAAATGCCGTCGCGAACAGGTGGCGCAGATTGTGCGGGAAAACTTTCCCCGCGTCGACGCCTGCGCGGGCGCACAGCTTCTTCATCTTCGACCAAATTTGATAACGGGGACAGAGCTTTGTCGCTTTTGGCGCGAAAAATTGCGCCGGAGGCGGTTTTTTTGTCGCGCGGCATACTTGAGCAGCTTGCGGCAGAGTTTTGACGGCAGTAGGATCGTGCGGATTTTGCCTTTGAGCGCAATTTCTGTTTTGCCGTTCTTCGCGGCCTCAACCGTGATGTACTGCACCTCGCTGACGCGGATGCCGGTGGAGCAGATGGTCTCCATCAGGAGCGCGAGACCGTGGTCGCCCACAGCCCCTCCGCCGCAGCGACCAACCTCTCGTATTCCCCTCGCGTTAGCTCCTGCCTGCTGTCGCGAAACAGGCGGCGCTGGATTTTCAGAAACCGTGCGCGGCAGTCTGTCCAGCCACAGAAGCAGAAAAAGCCGTTCAGTGCCGCCAAACAAGCGTTGATGGTCGACGGTGCGTAGTTACCTGCGCGCAGATCGTCTTTCCAAAGGCGGATCATCTCCAGTGTGACCGCCGCGCCGCTCAGGAATGCAGCAAAGCTCAGTAAAGCACGGCGGTACTTCTCAACCGTCGCCGCGGCACGTTCTTCGCTTTCGAGGGCTTTCAAATAGGCTTCGACCATCTTGTCAGTCATATAATGTTCCATAAAAAAATACCCCTATCTCTCTTGATAGGGGTATTGTAACGTATTGTCGCGGATTTCGAGCAGTGAATTGCACTCCCGCAGTATGAATATAAAAAGAGAAGCCACTCGCATGAGTGACTTCTTTCGTGTTGGCGCTACCTATCTTTCCGGGCCGTCTCCAGCCAAGTATTGTCGGCAGAAGCGAGCTTAACTTCCGTGTTCGGGATGGGAACGGGTGGACCCTCGCCCTAATCAGCACCAACTGCTGTATTGCAACTGCATCTCTACAGTAACAAACCTTTATTCATTTATCAAGTTCGGAAAATGGTGACCCGTACCGGATTCGAACCGATGTTAACGGCGTGAGAGGCCGCTGTCTT
>OIWO01001883.1_pt1 | contig 15584 bp, 16 predicted proteins | sample 1587641 | NCBI WGS metagenome assembly OIWO01 (sample SAMEA3888924, study PRJEB22519) | human gut metagenome | biome: human gut; feature: human-associated habitat; material: faeces | place: Denmark | collected 2010
CCTTGGGGGACTATCTGCCCGCGAAACTCTCCATGGACAGCGGCGAGAATGTGATCTACGCCGTCCTGCCGGGACCGGACTACGCCGGGGCCCTGCTGTTCTTCTTTGCAAACGGCAAGGCGGCCCGGGTGGACCTGACCGCCTACAAGACCACCTCCAACCGCCGCAAGCTGACGGGGGCCTACTCCGACAAGGCGCCCCTGGCCTGTATCCGCAGGCTGGATACAGACTGCGAGCTGGCGGTGTACTCCACGGAGCCCCGGGCGCTGATTTTCCACACCGCTCTGCTGGCTCCCAAGACCACCCGCACCACCCAGGGCGTGAACATCATGACCCTCAAGCCCAAATACCGGGTGGAGAAGGTCCTGCCCCTGGAGCAGACCGCCATCGTCAATCCGTCCCGCTACCGCGCCCGCTCCCTGCCGGTAAACGGCGCTCTGCTGAAAGAGGAGGACCGGGGCGAGACGCAGCTGTCTCTGCTGGATATTGGATCAGCAAAATAATGTCTCTCCCCAGCGCTTAACACGTAAAAAGGTGGTGTTTCTATGCCAGACTATGAAAAGCTTGTCACAAACCTCACCCGCCGGGGCTACACCGTCCAGCGCTTTCCCACCGCCCGGCAGGCGGCGGACTATCTGGACTCTGTCATCGACCAGACCTCGGTGGCCTTCGGCGGCTCCGTCACCCTGGACCAGCTGGACCTGTATCCCCGCCTGTCCGCCCACAACCGGTGCCTGTGGCACTGGAAGGGGGATGACCGGATGGACGGGATGCAGACGGAGGTCTACCTCAGCTCGGTAAATGGCCTGGCCGAGACGGGGGAGCTTATCAACATCGACGGGGCGGGCAACCGGGTGGCCTCCACCCTGTTTGGCCACAAGCGGGTTTATTTCGTGGTGGGGGCCAACAAGATCGCCCCGGACTACGATGCCGCCCTGTGGCGGGCCCGGAATATCGCCGCTCCCAAAAATGCCCAGCGTTTAAAGCGCAAGACCCCCTGCGCCGTAAAGGGGGACCGATGCTATGACTGCTCCAGCCCGGAGCGTATCTGCCGGGAGCTGGTGGTCCTGTGGGACAAGCCCATGGGCGTGGACACCATGGAGATCGTTTTGATCGACCAGGATCTGGGGATGTGACCTGCACATGGGCCGATGGGGACATCGGCCCCTACAAAAATCATGCTGTTACGTCGGGTGTCGCGGGCAGATCATATCCGCCCCTACTCCTATCTCATCACTCCTAACTCCTATCTCATCACTCCTAACTCCTAACTCAGAAAGGGGGGGCCGCACTCTTATGAGAACACGTATATTGGCCGCTGCCGCTGCCGCGTCCCTGCTGCTTACCGGGTGCGCCGCCCTGCTGGACCGTGACTATGTGTCCGTCACCGTCCACAGCACCACCCCCGCCACCGCCGGGGACAACTCCGCCCTGCGGGCCGAGAGCTATCAGGAATTGGTGAATGTCCTCACTTATATGGTGTCCCAAAGCATGCCCTCCGCCTCCATCCGCCTGCATGAGAGCGAGGATGTCCAGGCCGACTTAGAGCGGGCCTGCGTGGAGGTGACCCAGGAATATCCCCTGGGGGCCTATGCGGTGGACTATATCCAGTATCACGTCTCCCCCATCCTCACCTATCATGAGGCGGAGGTGCAGATCACCTATCGCCGGACCAAGGAGCAGATGGATGCCATCGTCTCCGCCACCGGCATCACCGCCATCCGCAGCCAGCTGGAGTCCGCCCTGGCGCAGTTCTCCCCGGAGTGTACCCTGAGCATCAGCTATTTCGACGGCGGCGTGGACGATATCCAGGCGCTGTTCCGTCAGGCCTATTTCGCCGTGCCTGAGGCGGCAGAGGACCTGCCCGACGTGTCCGTGTCCCTCTATCCCGACAGCGGGCGGCAGCGCATCGTGGAGCTGGAGCTGAACTATCACCTGCCCCAGGACGAGCTGCTCCGGCGGCAGGAGACCACCCGCTATCAGTGCCAGGAGCTGGCCCGGGACCTGAAGAGCTATACCGGCGATCTGCGCATTTCCGCCGCGGGACAGACCGTCCTGCAGGTGTGCAGCTATACCTCCGACGGGGGCAGCACCCCCTATCTGGCCCTCACCGATGGCAGGGCCAACAGCCAGGGGCTGGCCTTGTTCATGTCCGCCCTGTGCCAGCAGCTGGATGTGGACTGCATGGTGGTGGAGGGCAGCCAGAATGGCCGGCCTCACTTCTGGAACGTGGTATCCACCCAAAACGGCTGGCGGCATCTGGACCTGGCCATGGTAGAGAACTGGATCTCCCCCTATCAGACCGATGCCCAAATGACCGCGGCGGGCTATGTCTGGGACGGCCAGTCCGTCCCCCAGTGCCCCGCCCCCTTTCCCGCATCGTGACCGGATCGGTTCCTAAAAATCGGGCCGACGGCAGCGCTGTGAAAAAGCGTCTCCGGCGGCCTAAATTTTTTTATTTTTTACTTGACATTTTCCGATTCTCTGTTATAATAGCTACTGTTGTTGCGAGTGTAGCTCATCTGGTAGAGCGCCACCTTGCCAAGGTGGAGGTAGCGAGTTCGAGCCTCGTCGCCCGCTCCACAAATGAAAAAGGAGCAATGATTTTGCTCCTTTTTCCATACGGTGACATAGCCAAGTGGTAAGGCAAGGGTCTGCAAAACCCTCATTCCCCAGTTCAAATCTGGGTGTCACCTCCAGAAGTTAGGATTTCAAGCAGAAATGTTTGGAATCCTTTCTTTTTGTATTAAATTAGTCACATTTTTGTGTTTTTCAAGTCCCGGTTTTCTCTGAAAATCGCCCGAAATCTCCGTTTAGGGGAAAGGGTCTGCATTTTTCGCTCTGTTTTCCCTTTGATTTTTCCTTTACAGCAAATCGATCAAGGCCTGTGCTGCTTGGCACAGGCCTTGTTTGTTTTCTTCAGAATACCGCCGTCAGCAGCATGTAATAGCCGCAGGCGATGAGAACGGTGAGCAGAAACAGCGGCAGGAGCTTTTTGACCGTGGCGAAGAATGTGACGCCGAAATAGTCCGAGATGATCGCCGTGCAGATGTGCGTGGGGCTCAGCTGACTCGAGGCGAAGCTGACGCTCATCAGCAGCGCCAGCAAAAACGCGCCGCCGTTCGGGATCATGGTGTAGGCCAGCGGGATAAAGGCTGCGGCCGCGGCGCTCGATCCCGCGACCAGCGTGCCGAACGCGTACAGGATCACGAGCACCAGAAACGCCGGAATGGGCAGATGCTCGAAATACGTCGGCAGCACGTCGATCACGCCGCCAAGGATCAAAAGGTCCTTGAAGACATACGTCATCGTAATACCGAGCAGCGACTTTAGGTCAAAGCCCTTGACGAGCGCATCGCGCACCTCCTGCGCGGAGAATTTTTCGACCAGCGCGTTGACGGCCGCGATGACCGCCACGACGGCCCACGTCGGCAGCGAGAACACGATGATCACCGCGATCGCCAGCAGCAGCGACCACAGGCTCCGCAAAAGCAGACGCACGCACTCTTTTTTGCTGCGTCCCGTCTCGCCGACTGTGCGCGGCACGCGGTGCAGATAGACAAGGTAAATTGCCAGAAGCGTCAGCAATGCCATCGGGATCATCCATACGAAAAAGGATGAAATGGAAATGCCGCTGATGCTGCACGCCACGATAACGCCCGTGAACGTCGGCACCATAGCCTCGGGAATGTGGCGGAGGTACGTGGCGACCGCCGCCTTTTCATCGTTTTTGAGGTGGTCGCCCGCCATCGTGTCCACCATGCCGCCGCAGATCGTCACGGTGGCGGGGCCCTGCATCAGGCCGATGAACATGCAGGCAAGCGACGTGTTGAGCCTCGGGTCGCGCATTAGTCCATTCATCGCCCGCTGTGCATCCTCGAACCGATGGCGCAGGTCAAGTTCGTAGACGAGCACCGAGATCACGTACATCGCAAGGTTCACTGACCAGACGTCCCAGCCCGTGATCGTGTGCAGCGCCGTCTGCCCCGCCGTGGCGAGCGGCAGACGGAACATCACGATCATCAGGAGTGAACCAAAAATCATCGCAAGATAAAGGGGCAGGCGTTTGTTGAGCAGGGCGAGGATCACCACAAAGATGATCAGAACTTTGATAAGTGCCATGGTGCTGACTTCCTCTCTCCATTTCTCGCGCAAAGCAAGAAAAAGGCCGGGCGGCCACTTTTAGGGTACCGTCCGGCCAAAATGCTATTGCGTAGTGCCTTAGTGCTTCTCTCAGGCCTTCTGCTCTCTCGGCAGCAGGTGGATAGCGTGCTTCGGGCAGTTGGGCGCGCAGATGGTGCAGCCCCAGCACTTATCCACATCGTAGTGCACCTTGCGGTTGTCGTCCTTGTAGAACGCACCGAAGTTGCAAATCTTCGTGCACTTGCCGCAGTTGACGCACTCGTCCTCGTGCCAGTCGATCTTCCAGTTGGATTCGGGATAGATCAGGCGGGAGCCGGCCTTATAGGCCATCTGCATCGGGAAGCAGCACAGACCGTCGCAGTTGCAGATGAAGCCGTCCTCGCCGTTCTGCATGAGTCCGCTGGCGTTGAACTCGCGCACCTTCTTTTTCATGTCCTCAGGGCTGATGGGCTCGCCCATGCCGCGGTCGACCGCGCTGTTCGGCCCGTCGTTCATGTTGACGCACACATTGAGCTTGCGGTCGTGGAAATACTTCTGGCTCTTGCAGTTGCAGGGCACAAGATGGATGCTGCCGTGATGCCCGTCGATGATCTTATCGAACTCCTCGAGCGTCAGATACGTCTGGTTGTGGACATAGACGCCCTCACCGGCGACCTTGGCCTTCACTTGCGGCAGATAGATTGACTGATAAATCTCTGTCTGCCAGTCGTAGAGCGCCTCGATGAGCTCTCTCGGCAGACAGCCGAACTCATAGTACTCAAACTGCGCATAGTAGGAATAGCGGCTGTAGAAGTCGCCGATCTTCCAGGTCGGCTCGTCCGCATCCGTGACCTTGTTGAGTACGTTGCGGGAGTACATGCGGTTGATGAGCACGTAGGGCGAAGCGGCCAGGCGGTTCTTCTCCATGAGCTTGCGCAGCTCTTTTTCCGCCATGGGCTCCTTGCCCATCAGAAGAATGACCTGCCATTCCTCCTCGCGCACCATCAGGTCGGCCACTTCGTCGAACTGCTCGGGCACTCCAAAAAGCGCGTGCGCTTTCTTGCGATCTTCGTCGCTCAGCTTGCTGGTCAGTAAAGACATATTGCTATCTCCTCTTTTTATTGCTTGCCTGATTTCTTATTATATCTGCATTGCCTTTTCAGGGGCGCTATCCTCCGCCCTCCACAGCAATGATACAACGATGCTATGAAGCATTCTTATTTTATCATAATGCTTCGCCGACGAATTATCGTTGAATCCGCGGCGCATCGCCGCCCGCTTCGCCATGCGGGCCGCCCAACGGATTCAACGCTTTTTTCAACGGTAGCTTAGTATAATCTTTTCACGCCAAACGGTCATGCGTTTCTGCGTTATGCACAAAAGTGGCATGAACCGGCAAGCGGCTGTTTCTTTCGCAAAAAAGCGGTTTTTCAGTTTCCGCTTGCCGAAAAAATGTGTAAACTCTTCTGTTTTTGCCACAAAACGCGCTAAAAGCGGCTTGTCATTCCCCCAGCGTTGGCGTATGATGAAAAGGTAGGCTGATTCCCCCGCGGAATCTGTCTTTCTCGTATTTGCTTTTTTACTCTCCCATTCCGTTTCAAGGAGGTTCCCGCACAGTGGACGTTTTAATCACCCAAAAGAAAATGACCGACTCTGAAGCTTTTGTCAAGGCGCGCGGCGGCGGCAACCTGATTGGCAAGGCCATGTACGGCGGCGGCAAGATCACGATGAAGCAGCTCTATTTGCAGAGCTTCGAGGTCGTGTTCGACGCCTATTTCAAGCCCGGCCTTGTGGAGCGCTTTTTCACCCGCAAGGGCCAGATGGGCGGCAACTCGCAGAAGATCTGCATGATCGTCGAGGGCACGCGCTGCACGGCGAGCTACCACGAGCAGCCATTGCCGCTTTACGAAGCCGACCTCGATCCCGACATGTGCCAGGATTCCACCTTCGACAAAGAAAAGATCATCGCCCAGGCCAAGCGCGTCGCCATGCGCATCATGCGCCGCCATTCGGGCCACATCATCACCTCGATGGAGGTCGCGTCCTACCGCCCCTTCTACCGCCCGTACTACGTCGCGTTCTACGGTGAGATGGAGATGGGCAAAAAGGTGCGCTACATCGCCATCGAGGCCGACGGCTACAAGACCGACAGCTCCCTGTAAGAGAGCGAAACCCACATCTTAAGAGGTACGATCCGATATGAACACCGTTACGCTTGGCGGCACCGCCACCATCAACGACCTTGTCAGCGTCGCGCGCTTTGGCGCAAAGGTTGCATTTTCCAAAGAATATGAAGAGCGCGTCAACCACTGCCGCGCCCATGTCGACCGCTTCAGCCACGAAGGCAAGGCCATCTATGGCCTGACCACGGGCCTTGGTGACAACTGGAAGAAGTTCATCCCCGAAAAGGACCGCGAAACGATCCAGCGCAACAACATCTACGCCCACACCTGCGCCGTCGGCGAGCCCATCGCCGAGGAGTGCACGCGCGCAATGATGTTTGTCATGCTCTGCCACTTCGGCTCCGGCCATACGGGCATCCGTCTTGAAACGCTCGCGCTGATCCGCGACATGCTCAACGCGGGCATCAGCCCCATCGTCCCCGGTCATGGCTCCGTCGGCTATCTGACGCTCGAGGGCCACATCGGCATGGTGATGATCGGCGAGGGCAGGGCCGCCTATCAGGGCGAAACGCTTGACGGCGCAGAGGCGCTTAAGCGCGCGGGCCTCAAGCCCGTCGTGCTTTCTTCCAAAGAAGGCCTTATCCTGCTCTCCGGCACCACGTCCGTCACCGCGTTCGCGTCGCTTGCGATCTATGACGCGCAAACGCTCAGCTTGACGGCAGACATTGCGGGCTCTTTCACGCTCGAGGTGCTCAAGGGTACGCTGATGGCTATGGACGAGCGCCTGATGGCCGTGCGTCCGCACCCCGACCAGATCAACACCGCGGCCAACATCCGTGCCATTTTGAAGGACAGCCCCATGCTTGAGCGCTACCGCGGCCACCGCGTGCAGGACGCGCTGTCCATCCGCTGCATGCCGCAGCTCCACGGCCCGGTCAAAAAGGCCGTCAAGGACGCACAGACGACGCTCGCCATCGAGCTCAACTCGTCCGTCGACAACCCGCTCATCTTCGATGAAGAGGACGGCGGCGCGGTCGCGCTGATGGGCTGCAATGCCGACGGCACCTATGCTGGTATGGCGTCCGACAATCTCTGCATCGCGATCACGGATCTGTGCAAAATGAGCAACAGCCGCATCGACCGCCTGCTCAACAGCTTGGTGAGCGAGCTGCCGGCGTTCCTCAACAAGAACGCCGACTTCAACAACGGTCTCATGATGATCCAGTACGCCTCCGCGGGTCTTCAGGGCGAGCTGCGTATCCTCGCGCACCCTGCCGTGGTCGACAACCTGACCACCTGCGCCAACCAGGAGGACTACGTCAACATGGGCTACAACGCCGCCAAGAAGGCCTATGACTCGATGCACCTCGCCAAGTATATCCTCGCCGCCGAGCTCATCTGCGACGGTCAGGCGCTCGACTGCTACGAGGACAAGCGCTGCGCCAAGGGCACGCAGGCCATCTACGACCTGCTCCGCAGCAAGGTGCCCGAAATGGACAACGACATGCCCCTCACGCCATATCTCGAGGCCGTCGCCCAGCAGATCATCGACGGCGCGTATATCCGAACCGTGGAAGCAAGCGTCGGCGCGCTGAAGTTCTAAAGGAGAATGCCATGAGCGAGCACGAACACGTCCATGAGCACGGCCACGGGCACCCCCATGTGCGCGGGCATGTCCATGACCCCGAGCAGACGAAAAAGATCAGCAACCGCCTTGCGCGCGCCATCGGGCACCTCGAATCCATCAAAAAGATGGTGGAGGACGACCGCGACTGCTCCGAGGTGCTGATCCAACTCGCCGCGGTGGAGTCCGCTATCCGCTCGACCAGCCGTCAGATTTTGCGCAACCACATGGATACCTGCGTCACCGCCGCCATCCAGCAAAATGACGAGGAGACGCTCTCCGAACTTTACCGCGCGATCGACGAGCTTCTAAAATGACAAGTGAAAAAACGTCCGGCTGAATATCAGCCGGACGTTTTTTATTGGAATGTTCTTCCTTTTGCATAGCGGGCAAAAATGCGCGCAAACTAAGCGTGGCAAATGCCAAAACAATTTTTTGGGAGGACAAATCTATGACCGATCATACCAATAACGGCTGCTCCTGCACGCCCAACACCTCTATTCGCTGCGCCGTGACCAACTGCGCCAACCACTGCAAGGACGCCCAGTACTGCGGTCTGAACGCCATCCAGGTCGGCACGCACGAGGCCAACCCCACCATGGACCAGTGCACCGACTGCCAGAGCTTCAAGAAGCAGTAATTTTTGCAGCCGCCCCTCAGGCGGCCGCTACATAGCATCGAAAAAGGCGGTGACGGCATGACGGAAAAGAGCAAATATCGCGTCTGCGGCGCGCTCGCGGGCACGGTGAACGGCTTATTCGGCGGGGGCGGCGGCATCCCGCTCGCGTTTTTGCTGCGCTCGTGGGCAAAACTCTCCGACAAGACGGCGCTTGCGACCTGCGTGGCCGTCATCTTCCCGTTCTGCCTTGTGTCGGTGCTCGTGTATGCGTTCCGCGGCGTGCTGCCGCTCGGAGAGGCGCTCCCCTACCTTGTCGGCGGGCTTGCAGGCGGATGGATCGGCGGCAGGCTCTTCAAGGACGTGCCGAACACATGGCTCAAGCGCATTTTCGCGCTGTTTCTGCTCTATGGCGCGGTGAGGTACCTTCTGTGACGGACTGGCTCTTTCCCGCGCTCTGCGGGCTTTTGACGGGAATCCTCTCGTCCTGGGGCGTCGGCGGCGGGACACTGCTTCTTTTATGCATGACGCTCTTTTTCGGCGTGGAGCAGCGCACAGCGCAGGCCATCAACCTGCTCTATTTTCTGCCAACCGCGGGCATCTCGCTCTTCGCGCATCGCAAAAACGGATATCTCAACAAAGCCGTCCTGCGCGCGGCCATCCCGACCGGCACGCTCTGTGCGATCGCCGCCGCGTTTTTGACGACAACGGTCGACAGCAGCGTCTTCCGCAAGCCGTTCGGGCTGTTCCTGCTCTACGCGGGGCTGTCGATCCTTTTTGAAAAGAAGAAAAACAGCAAAAAAGAAACGCCGTGACTTTCGTCATGGCGTTTTCGATTCTATTCAGATGCGCAGCGCTGCTTCCAGCGCGATATAGAGCTTGCCGAGGTCGTGGTTCGCGCCGCGAAGATTGGCGACATCGTAGCCGCTCTCCTCCAGCACGTCCCCCGCCTCGAGGAAGTTATAGAGCGATAAGCCGTAAAAACTGCACACCGCCTGCACACCGGCGAGCTCCATCTCCACGGCGAGACAGCCCTCGCTTCTTCGCTGCGCGACGAGGCCCGCGGTCTCGCGGATCATGGCGTCCGTCGTCCAAACCCGCCCCGTCACGTGTGGGACGCCCAGCTCGGTAAAGATGGCCGAGAGCTTCTGCGCATTCTCGACCGTGATATAGTCGGACGGCGCGGCGAAATAATACGAGCAGCCCTCGCCGCGGTAACTCTCCGTCGGGACGATGAATTTGCCCCTCGTCGCCTCCCGATTCAGGCTCCCGCAGGAACCGAACATCACGAACTTCGACGCACCGACGATCCAGCTCGCCTCATAGCACTCCGACGCGGCAATCGCCGAGCCGATACCCGAGAGGTAAAACGCGATGTCCTTTCCCTTGTAATTCATGCGGTAAATGGGGATGTTCCCGTTGCACGCGCCGATGAGGCCGATCTTTTCGCAGGGAAAGGCTTCCAGCAAATGCTGATAGATCTTTTGCGAAAACAGGATCAGGCACGTTTCGACAAGGTGCTTTTGTTCGCCATAAAAGTCCCACAGGCTGATGACAGGTTCAGTCTTATCGTCAAAGCAGTCGGTGATCATCTTTTCAGCGCTGGTCCGTCAGTTTTTCGAGCGCGTCTTTTGCGGCCATCTGCTCGGCTTCCTTCTTGCTGCGGCCCGCGCCCTTACCCACAGCGCCGCCGTTGAGCAGCACTTCAAAATAGAACGTCTTGTCATGGTCGGGGCCGCTCTCACCAAACAGGCGGTAGGAAAGCGTCTGGTTCGGCGTGCGCTGCACGAATTCCTGTAAAATGGTCTTATAGTCGCGGCGCTTTTCCTCAGCGACCTCCTCGCGCTCGGTGTCGAGCAATACGCGGTGGATGAGCGCGCTGGCCGCGCTGATGCCGCCGTCAAGATACACCGCGGCAAACACCGCCTCGGCCGCGTCGGCCAGGATAGACGGACGCGTGCGGCCGCCGCAGCTCTCCTCGCCGTTGCCGAGCTTTAAGTATTTTCCAAGCTCCAGGCGCTGCGCGACCTCGTGCAGGCTGTCCTCGCACACGAGCAGCGCGCGGATGCGCGTCAGCTCCCCCTCCGGCGCGGTAGGATGCTTGGCAAACAGATACTCCGCCGTCACAAAGCCGAGCACGCTGTCACCCAGGAATTCCAGGCGCTCGTTGCTGAAAAAGTTTGCGCCGCGGTGCTCGTTGGCATACGAGCTGTGGCGCAGCGCCTCTTCGAGCAGCGCCGGATTTTTGAAATGATATTGCAGCTTTTCTTCCAAGGCCTGCATGGTGTTTCCTCCTGATAAAAGGACGCCCCGCGCAAAGCGGGGCGGCTTTTTTCTTCTTAACCGAGCTTCGTGCTCAGGTAGCGCACGCAGTCGCCCACCGTCTTGAGCGAGGTGAGCTCCTCCTCGGGGATCTCATCGAGCTCAAACTCTTCCTCCATGGCCATCACCAGTTCGACAAGATCCACGGAGTCGGCGCCAAGATCTTCCTCAAAAGAGCTGTCCATCGTGACCTCATCGGGGTCGAGCGCGAACTGCTCCACGATCAGCTTCTGCATCGTTTTGAAAATTTCTTCGGGGCTCATAAGTCTTATACTTCCTCTCACGGTTTTGGTTCTTCCAAATGATACGGCAAAGGCACTGTACTGTCAATACCCATTTTGCCGCTTTTTGGCATTCGCGTTATTCTGCCTTCTGTTCAATACGCATCTTGTCGATATTTTGCGCGATGTCGTCGATGATACCGCTGCGCGCGACCTCCATCGCCTGACGGACCGCATTGCAGATGCCGACCTCACTCGCGCTGCCGTGCGCCTTGACGACCGGCTTCGAGATGCCGAGCAGCGCCGTACCGCCGACCTCGTTCGCGTCGAGCATTTTCTTGAAATCACCGAGCTGTCCCTTGAGCAGCAGCGCCGCCAGCTTCGTGCCGGTGCTGTGCAGGAGCATTTCCTTCAATTTGATGGAAAGAAGCTTGCCCGTGCCCTCAATGCTCTTGAGCATGATGTTGCCGCTGTAGCCGTCGGCGACGATGACGTCGCACTCACCGAGCATCGCTTCCTTGGCCTCAATGTTGCCGGTGAAGTTGAGATGCCCCGCCTCGCCCGCTTCCTTGAGCTTCTGATACGTTTCGCGGCGCAGCGTGTCGCCTTTGCTCTCCTCCGCGCCGATGTTCAAAAGACCGACGCGCGGATTTTCGACGCCGAGCACTTTCTGCGCGTAGTAGCTGCCCAAGTACGCGAATTGCAGCAGGTATTCGACCGTGCACTCGGCATTCGCGCCGCAGTCGATGAGCACCGCCTTGCCCTTGGCCGTCGGGATGGTCGGCGCGAGCGCCGCGCGGCGCAGGCCGCGGATGCGCTTGACGAGAAGCGTCGCGCCCGCGAGGAGCGCGCCTGTGCTGCCCGCGCTGACAAAGCCGTCCGCGTCGCCCGCGTGCAGCATATTGAGCCCCACGGTGAGGGACGAATCCTTCTTGTGCTTAAAGGCCGTGGCCGGATCGTCGCAGATCTCGACCACCTCGGTCGCGTTGGCGATCTCCATGCCCTTGGGGAGCTCCTTGCAGCCGCACTGCTGCAGGGCCTTCAAGATCTCTTCCGTTTTTCCGGTCAGGACGATGTCCACGCCGTACTTCTCCTGCGCCATCAGCGCGCCCTTGACGGGCGCGAGCGGGGCGAAATCGCCGCCCATGGCGTCGACGATGATCTTCACGGGGTCACTCTCCTTTCCTGTCACTCAGCACGTCCTCGCGCATCGCGTCGATCTTTTCAAGTGAGCGCGCGGCGAGCTGCGCATTTTTCACGCGCTTGCCGCCCTTGATGCGGTAGCCCAGCGGCGGCATGATACCAAAGTTCACGTTCATCGGCTGAAAGTCCGAGACCGTCGTATCGCTGATGTAAAGCCCCAGCGCCCCGATGGCCGTCTCGCGTGGGAAATCGACGGGCGGTTTGCCTTCGAGTCTTCTTGCCATCTCGATGCCCGCCAGAAAGCCCGAAGCCGCGGACTCGATATAGCCCTCCACGCCGGTCATCTGCCCGGCAAAGGCGATGCGGTCATCCGCGATCAGGCGATAGTAGCGGTCCAGCATCCCCGGCGAGCGGAGATAGGTGTTGCGGTGCATCACGCCGTAGCGCACAAACTCCGCATCATGCAGCGCGGGGATCATCGAAAACACGCGCTTCTGCTCGGGAAAGCGCAGATGCGTCTGGAAGCCGACAAGGTTATAGACGCTGCCCTGCGCGTTGTCGCGCCGCAGCTGGACGACGGCATAGGGCTCTTTCCCCGTCTTCGGGTCTCGCAGACCGCGCGGCTTGAGGGGGCCGTAGCAGAGCGTATCGTGTCCGCGGCGCGCCATGACCTCGACGGGCATGCAGCCCTCGAAGACGTTTTTATCCTCAAAGCCGTGTACGCTCGCTTCCTCGGCGGTCGTGAGCGCCTGCCAGAAGGCATCGTACTCCTCCTCCGTCATCGGGCAGTTGATGTAGTCCGCCGTCCCCTTGTCGTAGCGCGAGGCGAAAAACGCCGAATCCATGTCGACGCTCTCAAACGTCACGAGCGGCGCGGCGGCATCGAAAAAGTTCAGCGTGTGCCCGTCGCCGATCTTTTCGGCGATGGCGGCGGCGAGCGCGTCGCTCGTCAAGGGGCCCGAGGCGATGATGACGTTCCCCTCGGGGATGGCCGTCACCTCGCCGGGGACAACCGTGATATTGGGATGCGAACGGATCTTCTCTGTCACGAGCTTTGAAAAGCCGTAGCGGTCGACCGCCAGCGCGCCGCCCGCCTCCACGCGCGTCGCGTCCGCGCAGGCAAGGATCAGCGAATCGAGGCGGCGCAGCTCCTCTTTGAGAAGGCCGACCGCGTTTTCGATCTGGTCCGAGCGCAGCGAATTCGAGCAGCAAAGCTCGGCAAAATCCGCCGTGTGGTGCGCGGGGGTGGTCTTTTCGGGTTTCATTTCATGCAGCGTCACGGCGATGCCGCGCTGCGCGAGCTGCCAGGCAGCCTCGCAGCCGGCAAGGCCGGCACCGATCACAGTTACTTGCATCAGTTCTCTTCTTTCTCCACGGTCTTTTTGGCCGCGGACTTGGTGGTCGTCTTCTTAGCGGCCGCCTTTTTCGTGGTCGCGGTCTTCTTTGCCGCCGTCTTTTTTGCGGGCTTTTCTGCACCATCCTCGGCTGCGGCCTTCTTTGTCGTTTTCTTCGCTGCGGCGGTCTTCGTCGCGGTCTTCTTGGTGCTCGCCGCTTTTGTGCTCGTTTTCTTTGCGGTGGTGCTCTTCTTAGCCGTCGTCTTCCTGGCGGCGGTCTTCTTTGCCGCGGTCTCCGCCGCATCGGCGGCTTCGGCGCTCTCCGCGCCCTCTTCCGCGGTCTCGGTGGTCTTCTTTTTCACATAGCCGCGCTGGTCTTCCGGCACAAAGCGCGAACACGCGGGGTTGATGCAGTACGGGCGCTTAAAGCCCTTGCCCGCCTTTTTGAACATCGTCTGGCCGCACTCGGGGCAGTCGTCCTTCGTCGGCACATCCCAAGTCATGAAGTCACACTTCTTCTCGGGATCGCTGCTGGTGGAGAATTCGCAGGCGTAGTACGTGTACTGCTTGTTCGTCTTCTTGCTCACGCCGGTGCGCTTCATCATGCGCCCGCCGCACTTGGGACAGCGGCCCGGCATTTCGATGACAAGGGGCTTGGTGAACGTGCACTCAGGGTAGCCCGGGCAGGCAAGGAAGCGGCCAAAGCGCCCGCTCTTGATGACCATGTTGCGGCCGCAGACGTCGCACTTCTCCTCGCTGACCTCATCGGGGACCTTGAGTCTCACGCCCTCAAGCGCCTTCTCGGCGTTCTCAAGGTCGCGCTCAAAGCCGCCGTAGAAGTCGCGGATGACGTCCTTCCACGCGGTCTTGCCCTCTTCGACGGTATCGAGCTTTTCCTCCATGCGGGCGGTGAACTTCATGTCCACAATGTCGGGGAAGCGCTCTTCCATCAGCCCCGTCACCACCTCGCCGAGCGGCGTAGGACGCAGGTATTTTCCGTCCTTGATGACGTATTCGCGGTCTAAGATCGTCGAGACCGTCGGCGCGTAGGTCGACGGGCGGCCGATGCCGTTCTGCTCCATCGCGCGGATGAGCGTCGCGTCCGTGTAGCGCGCGGGCGGCTGAGTGAAGTGCTGGAGCGGCGTATATGCCTCGAGCGTCAAGCCCTGCCCCTCGACAAGCGGCGGCAGCGTGCCCTCCTTTTCCTCCTTGCTGTCGTCATCGCGAGACTCCTCGTAAACGGCGGTGTAGCCGGAGAATTTCAAGTTGCTGGCGCTCGCGTGGAACTCGTGTCCGCCCGCCATGATCTGCGCGCTCACACTGTCGTACACGGCGTTCGCCATCTGGGAGGCCAAAAAGCGGCTCCAGATCAGGCGATACAGGCGGTACTGCTCACCCGTCAGATCGGCCTTGATCTGCTCGGGCGTCAGGTTGACGTTCGAGGGGCGGATGGCCTCGTGCGCGTCCTGCGCGCCGGCCTTGGCCTTGTAGTGGCGGGCGGTCTTGGGATAGTAGCTCTGCCCGTAGCGGCCCAGGATAAACGTCTTCGCCGCAGCGATGGCCTCTTCGGAGATGCGCAGCGAGTCGGTACGCATGTAGGTGATGAGACCCACCGTGCCCTCGCCCGTGATGTCCACGCCCTCATAGAGCTGCTGGGCGATGGCCATGGTGCGGCGCGGCGTCATGTTGAGCTTGCGCGAGGCCTCCTGCTGTAAGGTGGAAGTGGTGAACGGCAGAGACGGGGAGCGCTGCTTGTCCGTGCGCTTGATATTCGTCACGGTAAAGGGCTTGTCGCCGATGTCGGCAATGATGCCGTCCACCTGCTCGCCGGAGGCCGGCTCGACCTTTTTACCGTCCTTGCCGTAATAGTGCGCCTCAAAGGTCTTGTGCGTCGCCTCGTCGGTCAGATCGGCGTCAAGCGTCCAGTATTCCTGCGCCTCGAAGGCCTGGATCTCCTTTTCGCGGTCGTCGACCATGCGCACGGCGACGGACTGCACGCGGCCCGCGGAGAGGCCGCGGCGGACCTTCTTCCACAGAAGCGGGCTCAGCTGATAGCCCACGATGCGGTCCAGAATGCGC
>OIWO01001903.1_pt1 | contig 15408 bp, 20 predicted proteins | sample 1587641 | NCBI WGS metagenome assembly OIWO01 (sample SAMEA3888924, study PRJEB22519) | human gut metagenome | biome: human gut; feature: human-associated habitat; material: faeces | place: Denmark | collected 2010
CGAGCCTGCTTCCACAGGAGGTAAGGAACATGAGCGAATTGAAACCAAGAATAACGGAAAACGGAATTGATTATATCCTTGTCGGAGATTACTACATTCCAGGCTTGAAACTGCCGGAGGAACACCGCCCTATCGGAAAGTACGGACGAATGCACCGGGAATATTTAAGAGAAGTCCACCCAGCCAGATTGAATACATTGATACTGACCGGAGAATTGTTGACATATCTTGCAGACCTGAATGAACAGGCACAAAAACGGTTAGACACTATCATGGAGCAGATGAAAGCTACCGAGGGCGTGACAGAGGAATTGAAGTGTACCCGACAAATGGAATGGGTGCAGCGTTGCAATAACATTCACAACAGGGCAGAAGAAATTGTTTTGTATGAGATGATTTATTCATAACGGGAGCAATTAAATCGGAGGTATATAAGATGATTGAAATTGTATTTGGTGAAAGTGCCTGTGGAAGTTTGAAAATTGCCCAAACTTACGGCAAGGGAAAGTATAGAGGAAGTGCTGTTTCAATATTTATGAGGCACGAAGACGGGAGTGTTCCATCTTCAGATGAAATGAAAAAGGCACAGCTTCAAGCACAGGAACAAGAACGCATTGCTTGGGAGAATGCTATTCCATTGGGAGGCAAGAGCAGTGATGTTTATTGTTTTGATATGGCTCTTAGTGTGGGAGATATTTCTGATAATGGAATTGGCGAACAGCGGAAAAATATTTTCAAGAAAATGCTGTCTGTCTGCTTTGTAGAGGATTTAGATTATCAGGTTGAAGAAAAAATACAGAAAATTAAAACTACATTGACCTCAGTGATTGAACGATATGTAGCTGGGGAAGAAATTCGCATTTGGTATAGCTATAATCCAGATGAGCTTTGTGGTATGTATTGGCTTATGAAACAACTTCAACCATTAAACTGCCAGACAACAATTTATTTGGTTAAGTTACCTACATGGGAATATGGAAAAGAAAATACTATGACATCCAAAATAGCATGGGGCGAGGTCTCTCCTGGCGAATGGGGAAACTATATAACTCTACAAGAGAAAGCTAATCCTGTATTTCTTTCAGCTTGTACTATGAAATGGAATCAACTTCAAAATGAAAATGCACCTTTGCGTGCAATGTTAAATGGTAAATTGCAAAGCGTTTCAGAAGATATATATGATAGTTTCATTCTTCGTGAAATTGCGGAACAGCCAGAGCAATTCAAAATGGCTATTGTCATAGGTAATGTTTTAGGAAAATATCAACTTGGAATTAGTGATGTATGGATTTCCAATCGCATTGATAAAATGCTTGAAGATGGTGTGTTGGAAATTATACAGGACGCACCAAAGGGAGAAACAAATTATCGCCGAATATTAAGAAAACGAATGAAATAATAACCACAGCACAAACCGCTGCTACATGGAATCCAACAAACCATGCAACAGCGGTTTTCCTTTACCGTTTTTTCCTCTGGCTGATAGGCGTTCCCATTTTCTTTGATTTTTTGAGAATACGAATGAACCAGCGAAATTCTTCTTCTGACAGGTTTTTATAGTTGATACCAAGCTGCTTGCAGTAAAGGATAACCAGTTTTTCATCTCGACTGCCCTTGAAATTTTCGACCGCTTCCAGATTTTCTTTCAGTTCATCGGCAACGGTAGTTTGGGGCGCACTCTCGCTGTCCTTTTTGTGGAATTCCCGAATATCCCGGATAATCAGGTTGAGGTCATCCAGAACCATGTGACTGAAATACTCATCATCACTGATATGTGCGGCTTGCAGCACCTTCAAATGCGGGTCATCTTCGCCGGGGCGATACCGTTCAATAATTTCATGCCGGACGGTATCAACAAGGGAGTTGAGATTTTGGATTTGCATGGTGGCAATCCCGTCCACATAAATCTCAATGTCCGCAAGAAACTTGATAAAGTCCTTATGGGTGGCAAGTTCGCAGAGCAGACGGTTGTTAATCCGACCGCTTTTCAGCAGTGCCACCATCTCATCGTTCAAATGCAGCTCCGTCAGTGGCGTGTTGATCTGCTCCCTGTTCTCTGTCCGGCACAGCAGATAATCGACGGAAACCCCATAGAAGTCTGCCAGCGTGATAAGGTTGCCATGATTGATTTCCTTATAATCCTCTTTTTCATAACTGCCAAGGGCTGATTTAGAAATGCCCGTCAGCTTTGATAGTTCTTCCAGATTTAAGCCTTTGTCTTTGCGGAGTTCCCAAAGGCGTTCCTGTATGCTTGTTGCAACTTTCATGGGCGCACGCTCCTTTCCGGTGGTTTTATTTCTGCCGTTTAACTGGATTATATCACACTTTCCGCAATCGTGGAAATTTCTGATTTTCCCCCTGATTCCTACTTTGTGGATATACGGCACAGGGCACAAAAATGTTCTATGATACAGGTAGTTCATCGATGGATTATTCCAATCGAATGACCAGCCTGTGTGGGATATGCTTCCCCGGCGATGTAGCGCCATGACTTTTGGCAGGGATATGGAGGAACCCTGACCGAAACGAGCGTACCAAAGGGAGCGATACGCCGCTGTGAGATTCAGGGGAGGAACGACACCGGGGAGAACTGGCGAACTGACACCGAAATGATACCGAAACACGACAATCTGATAGGGGGATAGTCTACCCTATCGCTGATACTTCGGGAGATTTTAAGCGGCTCTATGACCGTAATTTTGCCGAAAATCGCCCCGAAACCATACACTAAAACGGGAGGAAGCGCAATATGCCGAGAATGAGCAAAAAGAGGAAGCATGAGCTTTCCTTTTACCTCAATGACCGGGGGCGTGTCACTTACAACGAATTATGCCGGAAATGCCAGCATGGGTGCAAGCAGAGCTTCCGGGCGGTTGTGATTGACTGCCCCCGTTATTTATCCAAACGAGCAAAGAAAAAGGAGGAACACACCGAATGAATTTTGAATTTATGACGATAGACACACCATTGCCGCCCTGTATGCCATTTCCCAGAGCGTTGACAGGATTTCCAGTCAGCAGCACCGCAAAGGTCATGTACTGCCGGATGCTGGACGCTATGCTATCCAAAGGGCAGGAGGACGAGAACGGAATCCTGTTTGTCTGCTTCCCTGTCACAGCCATTGCCGCAGTCCTGTCCCGCAGCCCCATGACGGTCAAGCGTTCTCTGAATGAACTGGAAACCGCCGGACTTATCATGCGGGTGCGTCAGGGCGTGGGAGAACCAAACAGGATTTATGTGCTGATACCGGGAAAGGAGGACGCTGCCCTTGCCTGATACCTCAAAGCTGGAAAAGCTCAACCGGGAGCTGGAGAAAAGCGAAAAGAAACTGCGGAAAGCCATCAATGATGAAAAGGCATTGCAGCACCAGTTGAAGCAGCTTACCCGAAAGGAACGGACGCACCGGCTCTGTACTCGTGGCGGTATGCTGGAAAGTTTTCTGCAAGAGCCGGAACGCCTGACAGATGATGATGTCATGCTGTTGTTGAAACTCATTTTTCACAGGCAGGACACGCAGGAACTATTGAAAAAACTGCTGGAACGGGAGAAGCCGGAAACCCCTTAGTTTACTAAGGGCGCAATTATACACCACCCAGAGGTTGGTGCATTGCGTTCTCCGAAGGCTCCTCGCCGGAGGGCTGTGATTTTCCGCAGTCATGGTCTGCTCCAAATCATACAGGGGACGCTACGCTTCCCCTGCGCTGGCTGCCGCCAGCTACCCTTTTGTGGACTTGCCATCTGGGGACACCTTGCGTTGCAAGTTGTTCCCAGCCGACAAGTTTCATAAAATACGCTATCTTTTCGATAGGCGATGAAGTATAATGAAGATGACAACAAATCGGAATTTGGCAAGGAGTTTTGATAGCATGAAAAAGAGATTTCTTAAAATTGTGATAGGGATTGTTTTAGTTTGCATTTTATTCGTTGGATTTCTTTATGCAAACAATAACATCGGTATGACTTCGACCAATTTGGAAACGGATATTCGTTCATCGCAGAAGATTAAAGATGATTGGACGCTCGATGGAAGCGTTTCTAACACGATGGCTGCTTATATTTCTTATTCTCAAGACATGAGCGACCACACTTTTTCCGTCTATGTCAATCGTCCAGGACTTTCCTTCGGATATTTTTTCCGTGGAGGTGGAACTCTTTCGGGGATTCAAAGAGGAATTGTGGAGTTTACTGTAGAGGGATATAATGAACGAGCATTTATTTCTATGAATCAACAGCAGGTGCAACAACTTGAAATAGATGATGGCAACACAATTCAAGTGGTTGATATTGACCGCAATAAACCTTTTGCGATTGTCTTGCCTATAAATGCGGGTAATATTACTTTTTATGATGTAAATAGAAATACTGTGGAATATTGGAATAATCCTCTTTGACAAATTCAAGTTTGGAGAATTGAGAAAATCGGAATTGACCGAGCTCTTTGAGCGAGGGATACTTCTTGTCCGAAGGGCAAGAAGGTGGGCGTAAAAAAGATTAGAACAATCGGGATTTGAGGAGGTGTTCATATGAAGAGAGCATTGCTTTTTATTTTCATGACGGTTTGTGTATTAGGAATGTCCGCCTGCAGCAGCAAAGACGCCATGCCAGAAACATCAGATTCTGCCAGCAATCCGGTTCAGAATACAGATATCAGTAATCTGAATGGAGGAAAAATCTGGTCTGAACAAGATATTGTGTCGATGTTCTCTCTTGTGCAAGAAACAGATTGGGAATACATAGACTGTGTTTTAATTCCAGATCATGCTAGTGACCGTGTTGGTGCAGTACTCTTCCGGAACGATAAGGAGCAAACAAGCAATGTTGCGTTCTTTGATGCAGACGGATACTTTCAACAGTATGGCACATATGCAAGAATGTCTGACGAACCTGATTTTCAGTATCTCGGAGGTGGTGCGGTAACATTTAGGCTGGAAACAGAAGATGGTATAATCTATAACTACACGATCACAATCTCGATCGATGACAGTAATGTGAATTTTAAAGCGGAAGATGATTTGCCAAAATAAATTCAAGTTTGTCAGCTTCACATCGGGTCAACTTGCCCCGAACTTTTACAATTAAATACCCGCCGCCCACATAGCGGCACACCGAGCAGGAAATCTGAAAAAGGTCTCCTGCTTTTTTCTGCCCAAAATGAGGTGGTAAAACGCCACCCCGTCCACCAATTAGCGAAAGGAGGGACACGAAATGCCCTGTCCACACAACGAAATCACGATTGTTCAGCGCAGCCAGCGGCAGTCTGCGGTTGCCGCCGCTGCTTACCAGAGTGGCGAAAAACTGTTCTGTGAATATGACCAGCAAGTGAAGCACTACCCGGAAAAGCGTGGTATCGTCCACAATGAAATCCTGCTCCCACCTAATGCCCCACAGGAATATGCAGACCGCAATACTTTGTGGAACGCCGCCGAAGCGGTGGAAAAACAATGGAACTCCCAGCTTGCAAGGCGGTGGGTGCTTACCATCCCCAGAGAGATACCGCCCGACCAGTATGCTGTCCTTGTCCGGGAGTTTTGCCAGAAGCAGTTTGTTTCCAAAGGCATGATTGCTGACTTTGCCATCCATGACCCCCATCCGCCGGGACACAATCCCCACGCCCATTTTTATATACATAGCTGAATTTACAATATTCATCAAGGTTACTTTATTATATAGTGCTACGAAGAGAAAGTTCATAGGATTGTTTATCAGAAGACGGAAGATAATCGCCGAGAATTTGGGTGATTCCGTCATCGTCGTTCCATACTCCGTATATTGGATGATCTAAAGTATAAGCGTAAAATATTGCGACATTTGAATCAATGATTATGGCATGCCAATCATGATGAGTGCAGGAAATGCAAGTATCAAAATACGCTGACAGTGCATGAGAGGAAATTTGTTGAAAATCTTCCAGAGATATACGCATTATAGCAGACTGCCCAGTCTGCTTTGGTATACCAATATCATATACATCAGAATACTCAATAGGTGTATTGTCAAACACAGATGTGCACTCGATATCTTGATTGTGTAAGAATGGGGCTGCTTTGTGAAAGCAGCCCGTCAAAAATAAGGAAATGCATGCTATGGTCAAAAGAGAAAAATGTCTGTTAAAATAATCAAACTGGCTTTTCATACATTATCAGTCCACCTATTCATGAAAATCTTAATCCAAAAACTTTGTTGTGCCATAACCTTCAATAAGGTCGTAGGCAGGATGAGACCCCGCTGTAATGCGGATAAAGAGATTTACATTGGTAGGCAGCTTGGAGAATGTTAAACCGCCATATACATTATCGGTTTTACCTTTATAACTTGCCAGGACTCTTGAGCCTTTCACGACAGAAACCGTGTAAGTATAGCGAGCATCGTTTGTTTTTTCTCCAGTTTTATAATTCTTTAAATGTGCTTGTGTCTGAACCTGCCATTTTGCGTGTTCATTTGTAATAGCGTCTGTTTCTGTCTTATCATTAATATAAAATTCAAAATTAGATACCGACTGTGCATCTGGAACGTCTTCCGGAATATAAACGGGATCGATTAACTCCGCATTTCCAAAAGTCTCAATCATGACTGGTTCTCCATCAATCTCAATTTCCTTTGTTGCAGCAAATGCCACGGAAGAGAAAACTGATAATAATAATGCTGTGCTAATAACACAATATAATTTCTTCATATAATAACCGTCCTTTCAAAAACTATTTTCCTGATATAAAATTTTGTGCGCACATAAATTACTACACTGTGTAGTAATTTTATTAATACCATATAACGCCAAAAATGTCAATCACTTAATTAACATAATATGAAAATTAAAATAATGGCTTGACGTTGCTACATATGTGTAGTAATATAGCCAAAAAGGAGATCTTATGAATTATACATTGAGTAAAACAGAGCAAGAAATTTTAGAATTATTATGGGATAAAAACCAATGGATGTCAGGAGCGAATTTTTGGGAATATTTTAATGAGAATGGGAAAAAATGTAAACGCTCTACGGTCAATACTTATCTGGCCAGGATGACAGAAAAGGGATTACTTATAAAGAATGGAACTAAATATATATATGCATATGGGCGGAAAGAATTTGAAGAACATCGGGCTGTAGAAATTTTAGATGGATTGTTTAATGGGTCATTAAAAAAATTTGTGATTGCACTTGGCGGCGGAAAAAGAATATCACATGAGGAAGCGGAGGAATTGAGAAAATATTTGGATCAGATGTAAAACATACAACAGATATAAGGGTAAAATATGAGAGTTTTTTTGACGATGATGTTAGGCGGGAATTTTGCATTTTTGATATTTTTATTTTTGGATAATATACTGAGAATTCCATTTTCGTGGCGATATCGCTATGGAATTTCTGTATTTGCTTTAGTTTTACATTTTTTACCATTATTATGTTTGAAAGACCTCCTTTTCAAACATTATCCTCAATTATACATGAAACTAAATTTGAATAAACTACGGCTTACGCCAGAGACCCCATCTATTCTAATATATGAAGGAAAAAATTATCCGAATCGAGGAGCACTTATACAAGAAGGAGTATTTTTGATTGTTTTAATCACTGCTTTGAGTATAGCTGTTTATTACGCAAGCAAAGGCATTTGTGTAAAATATCAAATAATACAAGGAGGCAGAGTGTCTGCCAGTGAAAAAGAAATGCAGCTTATTGAGAAATGCGCACGAGTAATGAAAGTAAATCACGTTAAGGTTTTACAAACAGATTCAGTACATAGGGCATTTACAATGGGGATTATTCATCCCGTCGTGGTACTTCCGATCAGGGAAGACGTAGAACAAAATCAAATGTTGCTGATGCATGAACTATATCACTTAAAACAAAGAGCTGCATTGGTATATTTTCTTAAGAATATATCCCTTTGCATTTATTGGTTTAACCCATTAAACCATGTGTTAGTAAAATATATAGAGGAATCATGTGAAAAGGCGTGTGATGAATTTGTGGTTAAAAATTTTGATATTACACAAAAAAGAAAATATGCGCATCTTTTAATTGATGAGGCTGAAAAAGAAGAAATGGATATTAAAGCTTCAATAATCAGTTTCGGCAATCATTATAGGAACATAAAAGAAAGGGTGGATTGTATAATGAATAGTAATAAGAAAAAAGCAAAAAAAATGATGTTGTTACTTAGTATGATGATGATGAGTGCGAGCAGCGCAATTCCTGTTTTGGCGTGTGAGCCTATTCAATATCGGCAAGAAAGTGGAACAATATCCAGTGAAAGGTTAGAAAATTTCAAAGATACCACGTATGTGTTTATACCGTATGGAGAAGAATTCGATGAGCTGAATGCTCACTATGGCTTTGGCTATGCAGATGTTGATGTTGTGTATGATAAGCAGTTTGTTGATCAAGATGGAAATATTTATGAAATTTATGATGAGATGGGAAGAGCATCCTGTCAACATAGTTATAAAAGTGGGCAAAGTACTACGCATAGAAAGAATAAAGACGGTAGTTGTATAATAAAGTATTACGAATCGAAAATGTGTACTAAATGCGGAAATGTTGTGGTAGGCAAATTGCTAAGAACAGCTACAAATAACCCGTGCCCGCATTAAAACATGGTGGATGTTATGATGAAATATTGTAGCAATTTTGATTTGTAAAAACATTTATAAGTCAAATACAGGGACTTAAGAAAATTCATGTGCCGAAAGAAGCAGGGGACAGCTTGACTGAAAAAGTCTATATAATCCGTTGAATGGGACAGAAAAAATGATGGAATCGGAGCACAAATAGAAAGAACATAGTGATAAAGTATTCAAAGAAGGAGCGGGATGAAACATGAAAATTAAATATCTGATGCTAAAAAATTTTCGAAGCTATAAAGGCGAAACAAAAATCAACTTTGATGATCTAACTGTATTGGTAGGAAAAAATGATATTGGCAAATCTACAATTTTGGAGGCTTTAGATATTTTTTTTAATGAAAACTTTTTTCGATTTAAGCTTTGTGCCACGGATCCAGTACGATGCAGATGCGCTTGATGATCCAAAATCATTAGCGTCAGTTAAAGAACAGTTGCGTAAAAAAGTTGATGTATGTAAAGATGCCGACGATGATTATATTGACAGTCCGGTTTTTACATACAAAATTTATGAAACGATAACAATCCCCGATAAAAGCAAGATCGCAGAGGATTCCACCTCATTGAAAGAAATGCTGACGCAGGCAGATCTTTATCTGGAATCTCTAAAATATACAGAGGCGGAGCTGGCATTCAAAAAGGTTATTGAAACTTGCCAGTACACGGATAATCGTTTAATCTGCCACTATATCCTGGCGATGTATAAGAAAGACCTATCTGTGGAAAATTTAAAACATGCTCTGACTGTGTTGCGCGAATACATAGATCTTGAAACTACTACATGGGAGGACGCACTGGGAATCGCCGCAGCAATCTATATAAGACTATTTAATATTACCAAAGAAAAGCCATATTTATTCTCTGCAATCGATTATTATCGCAGAGGAAGCAACTATGAAAGCGGCACCTTATACTGTGCCAGAAATTACTGTGCATCTTTGTTAAAGGCATCCCAGATTTTCGGGGATTCTAATATTCTGAAAGAATATTATTATACAGCGGTCCATAATGCAAAGTATTATTTAAATCGTTATCCATATCCAATGAATGAACAAAATTTAAGAAATCGTGTCTGGCTGGTATCAAATATAAGAGATTTATATTTGATCGCGATTGGCGACGACTCATTGGCTCCGCCAATGGCACCTGTTTCAGAGCGGCAGAAGAAAACAATCGAGCAGGGACGCCAGATATTAGAAGATGATTTAAAAAATATGAAAATTGCATGCGGTATTGCCTAAACAATACGATTGTTTATAAAAGAGTATTTCTTATAAATCTCCTCAGACCATGTTTGCAATGCAGTGCTGACAGCGCTGTCTGAAAAGTAATCGTCTATCGATGAGCGGGAATCTAACTGAAAAGACGGTGCACTTATGGCATGACCACCCTTTTTCAAAATACCGTCAATCTTCACATGATCCTGTTCGAGAATAAGCAACGGCAAACGATTATGTATTCCCAATGCCCCTTCGATGTGGCAAAATGGACTGGTGATCCAGGAATTATCGAGCGATTTTTCGGAAGATTCCCAAAAGGTTGTTTTATCGAGAGCTCCTTTCTTTGAGGTTCCGTTTTGAATATAACTCTGTCCGAATGCGATAACAGCAATTCCGTAGCAACGCTTAATTAATTCGTCCAGACAGGACAACGAGTCATAGATATTATAATCAGCCGCTTCTAATGTTACACCGCTAAACTTAAAGACAATGAACTTTTCAGTAATTTTCTTCAAAAAATATTCTTGCTCATCGGTAAATGGATTTGGACGACTAATGAACACAGGTATCATGGCAACCTCCAAATGTTTTTCTATAACTGACAGATAACATCCGATTATCCATCAATTTTCATATATCCCCCGCCAGCGATCCGTTCTGGCGGGATTTTTATGTCTTCAAGGTACCTCTCGGATGCTTTGTTGCAAGAATTTTCCGCTGTTTCTCCATAGTCACATGCGTATAAATCTCCGTAATGTGAATAGAACTATGTCCCAGTAACTCCTGTATAATGCGAATATCTACATCTGCATCCAAGAGTGAGGTGGCGAATGTGTGGCGGAACATGTGTGGCGTGATATGCAGATTTATTTCTGATAAGGAAGCATATTTCCGGATCATGCGTCGAACGGATTGATCGGACAGAGGGGTATTATTGTGCCGGACAAAAAAGAACCCAGATGTATGGATATGGGACTTAAATGAGGAGTGGTAGTCGCGAAGGACAGAAAGAACATTTGGATCGCAGAGTTGGATTCGTCGCTCTTTATCACCTTTTCCATAGATCCGGACAACGCAAGCTGTAAGATCGATATCCTCTGGATGTAGCGCACAAAGCTCTGAAATGCGGATCCCAGTAGCAAAAAGCAGTTCAATTACAGCGATATCCCGCAGGATACATGCGCGACGAATAGGTGTGGAAGCGTGCTTCTGTGCATCATAGACTGTACGAAGCAGGACTTCGAGAATGTAAAGCGGTATTGTTTTGGGAAGTCGGATGGGATCACGGAATTGGAGCTTAATTTGATGAAATGGGCTGGATAAAATCCTTTTTGGGTACTCAAGATATTGAAAAAAGGCTCTGATAGAAGCGATTTTCCGGCGCACTGTGCGGGGCTTATAGTGTTCGTGAAGATAGACTATAAAGTTTTCAACCATATTGATAGAGAGTGAGGCAATTTCAGATCCGCAGCATGGATTATCGAGAGAAATAGTATTCTCCTTGGGCGCTGTTGAAGAGGTGTCCACAACAATTGATGATTTGACAAAGACAGAAAACTGTGTCAGATCAATCCGATATGCCTTCAGCGTTTTTGAATCCAGCCGTTTTTGTGTACGACAGTGTTCCAAATATTCAGTTATAAGAGTTGTTAATTGATTCATAATCGAGATTCTCCTTTAATTTCATTCTCGTAGATAGAGGAAAGCTTTATGTCAGTATACCATAGAGGGAAACAATAGGGGTGTCATCTGTATAAAGCTGTATAAAGCCTGCGATTCATTGACAATCCCCACCTCGATATGATATCTTAAACGTGAAAAGGGCAAGCCAATTACATATGACCTACCCCAAACATAGAGAATCGTATCTTTTGAATGTATGAGAGATTATGGCCGTCACTATCTGCGGGTAGGGGCGGCTTTCTTTTTTATTAAAATCCAAAACAAAGGAGATGCTATTTGAGAAAGCAAACAAAAAGAATCATGGTACTTGCGCTTACGGCGCTTATGGCGCTTTCATCAGGAGGAATTGGCATGCGGGAGAGCTATGCGGCGGAAGCAAAAGTGGGAGTAAAAACGGCGATCAATGTGGTAGACCTTGACATCCGGCCAGAGGAGATCGTCAGTGAGACTGCGCTCGGGACGATGGACGGAGTATGGGGAGCCGCCTATCTTGTCAGGAATCACCCATTTTATTCCACTGCGGCAACGATCGGAAACCCCACGTTTACTTATAAAGAGAATGGCTGTGTGGAGACGGTAAAATATGAGTACCATCCGGCTTGGAACACGGCATTCATAGAAAGAGTAATTGCAAGCTATGATGAAGTCATGGCACTTATCCATGATGGCGACAGTGATTTTGCAAAAATCCTTAAATTCCATGACTGGATCGTAAAAAATGTAGCCTACAGGCTGGGAGCGGGCTACGCGGATTACTCAGTAGGTGCGCTCGCAAACCGCGGTGCGGTATGTGCCGGATATGCTCAGTGCATGCAGTTCCTGCTTGAACAGGAAGGAATCGAAAGTATTTATATCGCGGCGCAGACGAAAAAAAGAACCGCATGCATGGAATCTGGTCAAGTATGAGGGACACTGGTTTCATGTGGACTGTACCTGGGATCGCGGTATCGGGATGAATCCGAATGTAAACCACTGGTATTTTATGATGAGTGATGACGAGTTCAACGCAAATGGGGAACATACAGAGGACTGGAAATATCCTGACAAGAAGTATCCAACAGGAAATGAATGCATCATCAAGAATAAATTTTATAAAAACAATACTGGAATTGCGACCGATGAACAGATCGCACAGAATCCGATCATTCTGGAACATAAATATGCCCCAGATGCGCAGGTGATCTCACAGGATAAAAACGGGCATATTAGGATGTGTCTTTCCGGTCAGCCGGTGACAGAGCCCCATAACCTGAACGGTTTTCTCTGTGTTGACTGTGGACGTGACACAAAAAATGATCAGGAATCTGGTGGAGGAGAAAAACCGCCAACGGATCCGAAACCGCCGACAGCTCCGGAACCATCAAATCCTTCAGGATCCGATGGTCGGGAAGAAACCGTAACCGGAAGCAACGGTCATACCATGTTCAGTGTATTTGAATCCGCGTCTAAAGTATCGCGGGCACACATCGAATTTTGACCATTGCAGAGCAAATATCCTGGGCCAATCTCCTGCCCCAAGGTCAAAATTGACAAGCTGACTAAGAAAATGATATAGTTAAGGCAATGAAGAAAAATGTTCATTGAAAGGTGGCGAAGTCATGTGTGAATTCAACATTAAAGAGTTGAGTCTGACCAATTATAGAAGATTTGAAGACAAAAAGTTTACGTTAAATCCCAGAATGAATGTATTTGCAGGGAAAAACGGTTCAGGAAAGACAACCGTATTGGAAGCTGTAAATGTATTGTTGGGGGCCTATCTTGCTGCCTACAAAACCTATGTTCCTTCACGTTTCGTATATAATATAAAATCAACGGATGCCCGGCAGAAGGCCCAGATTTCTGAGGATCATACGATTTTTACAACCGGAACAATTTCGCAGTATCCATGTAAGATCAGCTGCAGAGCAAAATGGGATAACAAAGTAGAACCCATAGAATTTCAACGTGTCATATTAAAAGAAGATGCAAGAACAAAATTCGGCGGTCCGAATCCGATGCAGCCAACAGTAATTGCATGGGAAAAAGAAATATCAAAGGCAGATCACTCAGACAGTCAGGTGATCCTGCCTCTGGTTCTCTATCTCAGTTCAGCACGACTGTGGAAGGATGGAAACAAAAAAACACAGAAAAAGGGAGTATTCAGCAGGACGGATGCATATAGTCACTGTCTGGATGCACAGCATGGATTGGACATTGCATTTCGTTACATTGATACCTTGAAAGCAGTTGCAGTGGAAGAAAACAGTGGGAAGCTTTTCCCTGCATACGAAGCCATTCTGCAGGCAGTAAATGAAGCGTTTGCAGAAGAACTTCAACCCGGAGAAGAAATTATATTTTCAACTAAATTTGAAGATGACATGATTGCACTCAAGACGTCAGATGGAACGATTTTGCCATTTCAGATGCTGAGTGATGGCTATCGAAATGTAATTAAAATCATTCTTGACATTGCCGTCAGAATGTGCATTTTAAATCCGTATTTAAAAGCAGACGCGTTGAAACAAACCCCTGGGGTCGTTTTGATCGATGAAGTGGATTTAAGTCTGCATCCCACATGGCAAAAGCGCATCATTGGTATCCTGAAAGAACAATTTCCGAGAATCCAATTTATCTGTGCTACCCATTCGCCATTTATTATCCAGTCGCTGGAGCCTGGAGAATTGATAACCTTAGATCATCCACTTGACAGTGAATATTCCGGAGAAGGAATCGAGGATATTGCTGAAGATGTCATGGGAGTTACGATGGCTCAGTACAGCGAGAAAAAGAGAAAAATGTATGAAGCCGCAGACGAGTATTACAAGGAGCTGAAGGATGGGGCTACCAAAGCGGACATGGAGAGACTTGAGGAGAAACTTACCAGATTAGAAGCCGAATACAGTGATAATCCGGCTTACTTAGCTCTGATCCGACAGAAATATACGGTGAGACGATGGGAAGTGGAACACAATGAGACCGGTAAATAAGGGGACGGCTCCAAATAAAATATATAAGGAATATGGCGATGCCGTCCCGGATCTGACGGATCGTATCGGTACATATTGCTCTTATTGCGGAATGGAAATAAGCCATGTGCCGGAGGTGGAACATAAGAAATCGAAAACCAGGGGCGGAGAGTTGACTGCCTGGGATAATTTGCTCTTGTCGTGCAAATATTGTAATACACGAAAAAAAGATGAAGTGACTCCGGATTCGGCAAAGAATTATCTATGGCCGGATGAGCATAACGTAGCTCTCGCATATTGCTATAAAAGCGGAATTCCGGCGATCAATGAAGAAAAGCTAATGCAAATAGATCCAACGGGAAATGTTTATACAAAAGCGAAAAAGTTATTTGACTTAGTAAAACTGAGCCATATACCTCAAAAAGGAGAAAAAGATCGGCGATTCGGGAAAAGAATGGAAGTATACAAGATGGCAAAGGATTCATTGCACGACTGGACCAAGATGAAAAATGAACCAGAGGAAGTTGCTTCTGTCATGAAAAAGAGTACTGTAAATTTAGCAAGATACAGTGGTTTCTTTCCTGTATGGATGGAGGTGTTCTCAGAAGAACCGGAGATTTTGACTGCGCTTATAAAGGCATTCCCGGGAACCGAAGCGGGATATTATGATGAAAATGGTCATGTAAAAGATAAGCTGACTAAGAACATGATATAGTTAAGGCAATGAAAATGGCTACTTTATATATTATTATTTCAGTGATTTTAATTTGAAAGGGGTTATAAACATGGCTAAAATTATTGCTCTTTTTAATAATAAGGGCGGTGTGAGTAAAACAACAACATTTCACTTGGGGTGAAAATTGGCCCAGCACCGGATTGACTATGACACCCTTTACAGCCATGTGCTGCGGAAAATCCGGGAATGTGCCAGAGCTG
>OIWO01001916.1_pt1 | contig 15329 bp, 14 predicted proteins | sample 1587641 | NCBI WGS metagenome assembly OIWO01 (sample SAMEA3888924, study PRJEB22519) | human gut metagenome | biome: human gut; feature: human-associated habitat; material: faeces | place: Denmark | collected 2010
CAAAATTATTCTGCATTGCTGTTGCGGTAGCAGTAATCATAAAATCACCTCTCTTTATTAGCTAATTCTATTATATGTTAAATTAGCTAATATATCAAGCGTTATGCCAAAATTCATACGACCATCGATAAAGGCTGCCGCATCCGCATATTTTACAGGTATTGCGATAATTCCCGAATTGCATATTCATCAGCAAATCTTTCTGATGGCAAATGTCGATACTTTACGTTAAAGCGTGCAAGAGTTTCCATCCATATGAGATCCCTACCGGCTTCACGCGAAGCTGATCTGCGTACTTCATCAGTTTGTGAATATTTTTGTCTTTGGAGGCCGCATAGCGTTTCATAGCTTCAGAGACGGCGCATTGTAGCCTTTCGGAAAGGTCATCGTATATTTCGCCGGGATACGGTCCGAATAACCCAGCAGGTACAGTGCGGTATCGTGGGAATAGATTCCACGTCCGTACTTACGCTGCAAAAGGTAAAAATCGTCCTCCCACACATTAAATTACAACAAAATAATGTGCGTTCGTCAAAAAAGTTGTTTAATGCTTCATTAAAATAATACAGGAATATATTACTATAAGTCGCGCCCTATATGATATCAACATCTGGTCATCACATTCCAGTAAATGTCACAATGCCGAAAAACAGACAGATCGCAGCACCGTAGAAATATAAGAATCCACCAAACACTGGCTTTCTTGGGCGGTTTTCCGTGATGAGATCCGGCCGGTCTGGCTTATAATATCCAACCACCTGCTTTCCCACATCTCGTTTACTGGAAACCGACTGAAAACTGAGGTACCGGTATGTTTTTCCATTCACCGAATATTCGTAAGTTGGAAGATATACCTTTTCGCGGCGCAGCTTTGAACTTCCATCCGGCTGATCCTCCCACCTGTCATATTCAGACTCTTCCACATGCACCACTTTCATCATGGTACTGGCTGAATATAACCGCACATCACGTTTGTAACCATTTTTTGCTCCTCTCCTCTCCAGAATACCAAGCCAGGCAAAAAGCACTGCAGCAATGCTGAAGCCGAGGCCCGATGTGATATCGTCTATATACGGGAACGGCAACGCTACCAGTGCAATCGCAAGGCTAAACCCACACACCAAGATTTTAACTCTTTTCATACACACCTCCGACCATTTATATTCCGGCTGATTTATTTTTCTTTTCCATCCCATGCAAATTCGCATGGTGTTCCCCTGGTAGCAGGGGAATAGCCACATTCATCATCATGTTTATGGACGCACTTGAGCACTTCCGTATAGCAATCGTCTGTGTGCTCGTGACTGCAGGCTGTTCCTGTTGTTCCTTCAGAGCAGCCGCACTCATCGTCATGCTCCGGGTGATGTTCACACAGATTGCCTGTACCTACGGTTATGCTGCTTCCTGTTTGTGTGCCGGCTGCGGCAGCTACCGATTGAGAGCAGAGCGAAAACAACATGGTTCCGCCAAACAGCGAAAGAAGCGTTCCGCCAGCCCTGCCGCCATTGCGCTTATGCAGTTCCTGTGATAACTGCTCATCTGTCATTTTCTGTTCTGCCATATTCTTCCCTTTCCACCACGTCGGTTAAAGCGGGGCCCTCGATCAGGCGGTCCAGCACGCTGCCCAGTTCCTTTAAAGATCGGATGTAGCTTCGACGCGCCGCATCCAGGTCACTCAGGTCTACGCTGCTCGCTATAGTTGCAATACCGAAATCCGTTTCCAATACCAGGGAAAAGATCTTTCCCTCCCAGCAAAAACTCAAGATCTGCCCTTCCACATCCCGATTAAACTTCGTCAAAAAATCGATGAACCGCGGGGTAAGACTACACGCGGCATCCTGCTTGCTGTTTGCCGTGACGCAGAAGCTGCAGTCAAAGATATTATTGCCTGTCAATACACCGCATGGACTATCCTCCGTCCGCACATTAGCAAGAACGGGCGAGGGAACCGGAACCCATGTCCTGCAGCGAAGGACGATGCCCTTAAAGACCATTTTCCTGCAGGTTTCATAGCCATCGTGCGAACATCCTCTCTGGTACACATGATCCAGCTGTACATTAGCGGCAGAAAAATGTATGCCGCCATGATCGCCCTCGTGGAAGTTCTCCACGGTGCACTCCTCCCATTTGCCGTCCAGCAGATGATGCGCCCTCATAAACGGTTCATCAATGCACATTTCCTGGGTGTGGATATCCGGCCCGAAAGCCTTTTCCCACTCTGCGCGGAAAAAGTCTCCCATCTGCTCCTGCATCAGGACTTTCAGTTTTTTCTGTGCCCCACCGCTGAAAAAGGACGCGCAGAAAATGCCGCCAAAAAACAGCACTGCCACAAGGAGCGATTTGAGTGCCTTATTCTGCAACACAAAATAGAAAATGGCACCGCTCACTGCGCCAACCACTCCCACCCAGAACCAGATGACGGACATTGCCTGATAATGTCCCAGCTTTTTTGACAGCTCTGCATCTGTCATCTTTATCGGTTTGGAGGAAACGGAAGCTCTATTTTTTTTCTTCATAAAACTCCCCCCTTAATCACAAAGGCTGAAATACAGACTGCAGTACGGTTCTAAGGTATCAAGATCCAGAACACAGGCTTCCGGAGAAATGCTGTCCAGCTGCATCTTTCTGGCACTTTCCTGGTAAGTATCCGGTTCCGCCTGAGTCGCGAACACAAGGCCATCGTAGTCGGCCGGCATATAGACGGAATAACTCTTAGTCAGGACCGCACCCCAGTCACCCACCTGGAAATTCCAGTCTGTGGAATAGGTGAATTCGATCAGATAGCTGTTTCCTCTCCAGCTGACGGTGTGAAGATAATAGTTGTCGCCGCGACTGCTGTTGTTAAACGTCGATCCCGCTGTCAGCCACATGCCTGTATAGGCATCGTACAGTTCGCTGGACACAACGACCGTCCCATTCGCAGCAGTTGAAATTGCACTTTCCGGAATATAGCAGATCGCGTCAAAATGCAGATCACGGATGCCGTCATGGATATCATCCGCCTTTTTCGTAACTTCCCAATAGCAGTCACTCCGGCGGTAGCCATTGCCTTCCCCGGAATAGCTGCTTGCGCCATTTGCTAACAGGAATGTACCAAGTTCCACTTCGGCATTCATTTCCAGGCCATTTCTGGTAAAATAAGGCACGCTGGACTGGATCGCTTCTACCGGAAACAGACTTCCGCCATTGGTAAGATCCATCAGATCGCCACTGATCGTAAGATCAAGCTGTAAGGTGTCACCGCTTCCATCAAAGTGAAGCGTAATTCCGTTTTCTTCCACCCAAAGCGTACCCGATTCAATCACATCATCCTGGTCATTTACAAATTCCCAGGTGGAATCATCGTGGATGCGCAGCCAGCGGTTCTCCCCCTGATATTCCCAGAGCCCCACATAGTCTTCCAGGTTCATAGCCGGATCCGTTTCCTCAGCAGTATCCTGGTCTTCCTCCCCGATCGTAATGGTGGAAAGATTATCTCCATATTCATCAATGAAGCTGACCAGAACATCACTTTCCCCATCGTGGGTAATCGTTCCGCTGCCGGCCACCACACCGCTGGTCCGCCAGTCATCACCCGCCACGTCGCCGGAAGCACCGCAGGCCACTAGGCTAAGACCAAGCACTACAGGCACAGTAAGGAAAAATCGCTTTATCTGTCGTTTCTTCATACTCTGCTCCTCCTTTCCATCACTCCATCCGGTAATAAGCGCCTTCATCTCCCCATATGAGCATATCGCTGTCAAAGTCGAATACCTTGTAGGATACGCCATCATATACGGTAGAATCCGCATAATAGGTACTTGTTTCATCCGTGGAATAAGTGAATATGCCATGATCCATTTCTGCAGCCTCAGCACCCGGAGCGCGCTGGTAATAACTCCAGTCTCCATTTCCATCAATCACGACATACATCTCTGCCGAGAGATCGCCGTCATAATACCAGACACCCTCAAATTCAGAAACATTCCGCTGGCAAAGATCCGAATCCCAGCTCCAGTAGGAATCCGGATGTGCGTTCTGATTTCCACTTCCACCCGATCCGTTTTCCACATAGGCAACCGGCTCATCATCTTCCGTAAACTCTCCTCCATCTTTATACCAGAGATACTCCATACCCTCGCCCGGGTTAAAGTAACCATAGGCTGCGCTGTAAAGCTGCCCTTCTTCCATAGCGATCCGGCTGCCGGAGTCATCCCGGTTACTGTAGGCATAAATGGCCTCCCATTCCGGCTCATAGCGAAGATACCCTTCATCCATGACCTCTCCGCTTAAGTAAAGGGTCCAGTTCCCCTCGCTATCAAACTCCATGTAATCGTAGTCGTTGTTCGCTTCTCCCAGCCAGATACCCTCAAAGCCGCTGAAATCATTTACTGTGTCCTCATTCAGATCACCGCCCAGGCCATCGTTCGGATCATTCTGCAGATCCTCATCTTCCTCATCCTGAATGCTTTCATTTGCGTCATCCGGTAATGCAGTTGCCTCCTGTGTGCTGCCGCAGGCCATACACACCAAACTGATCATCAATAATATTCCCGCCAGAACATACGGCATTTTTTTCTTCATGTGTCACCCCTCCCTAATTTTCATCACTCAGATACAGCTGCGAAAAAATACTTTGGTAAATCTCATCCATATCTTCTTCCGTATCCACCGCCTCACAGAACCCGTAAAGATAGGTATAACGGTCCGTATCCATAGCAAATACCGTCCATTTCCGGGTATCCTCATTCTCACCTGCGGTATACGTTACGATATACACCGGGTATGTTAAGTTCTCGGTATATTCCTCATTTTCTTCTGCAGATAACAGTTCATAGGTATCCGTATCACTTAAGGCAAAAGCGCAGGCTGTCAGATAATCTTCCAGATCCTGAACCTCCGGAACGAACCGGGTCGGCTCTACCGTATTTACCACAAGGATCTGGCCATCCTGCGTGAAATCCTCATAGCGGTATGTTCCATCTTCATTATTTTCCGTGCGAAGGTTTTGCATGTTGGTAAAGGGCAGCGCTCCTCCCATCAAAACAGGAATGCGTTCTCTCGGGATCAGTTCCCCGCGGCCATCATCATCCAGGGCATAGAGTTCCACGATCTTTTTGTCATAGACTACCGCATCATAGGCGCTGTCCACGAACATGGGAACGCTGACATCCGGCGGCGTAAAGATCAAAAAGCTGCCATTCTCCAAAATCGTCGCAGTATCAGGATCATAGATTTTTTCCGGGATCCAGCCCGCAGGGTAGATCAGACTGTCACCATCATGGTACCAAAGGCAGATTTCCGCATCGCTGTCATAGTAAAACTCTGCGTTTTCAAGATCCGTATAAGCAGCAACGTCATCATTCCGGTAGAATACTCCGTCAAAATGTTCATCACCACTGTAGCGGCCCGGGTACTCGCCTGCCAGGGTAAAACTGTTTCCATCAGCGGCCGGACAAAGATAGGCATTTGCACCGTCCTCATAAAGGTAAAGCCCCATGCCTGATCCGGCATCCCGCAGAAGAAAATCATAGAGAAACCCGTTAAACTCGATTATGGGTCTGCCGTCCACTTCTGAAAACTCTCCGCGGCCGCCAAGGCCATTACATCCGCGATAGATATAATAGCCGCCGCTGCTGTCAAAATACAGCTTTGTGGTTCCGGCAATGCTCCAGGTACCATCAAGGGAAGCCATATCTGTGACCGGCTCCAAGCCGTCCGGTAAAGCGGAGCCGAAGGATCTTGTATCAACCAAGCTGCTTCAGGCTGCCAGATACAGACACAGGAGCAAGGCCGGAACAGGAAGCAAATATATTTTCTTTTTTAAGGCCATCTCTTTCTGCTGGTCATTCACTTCTTTCATAGTATTCATTTGTATATCCCCAGTACATAGCTCCCGGTTCCGCTAAGGTGATCGGATAAAACACATCGTCAAACTGCTCAGAAACGGCAAAGTACTGATCATCGCCCCGCTCATTTACCTGGAGTATTCCTGAATCCACTTCAGCCGGATCCCCGTCACCATCCGGGCGCTCTGAAAGGCTCCAACTGCCATCCTTTTCGATCTCGATCACACTGGCCGCATCTGCCTCTCCATCTAAAAACCAGACCCCGGCCAATTCCTCACAGTCACTTTCACTTACATCTCTCCCCAGAGGTTTCTTGGTAAACACACCGAAGGAGTCGATATGAAGTGCCCCATCCTCATCCCGCCAGACATGATGAGCCCAACCATCATGTTCATTGTAGAAATAGTCTGCTTCATACTCCGGCACAAGCTGGATATAACCGCTGGCCATCAGGTTGTCATCCTCGTCGTACCATTCAAAGCGGTCTTCCCCACTGCCGTTTAAACCCACGATCAGTTCGCTGTCATCTTCGCCGATCCAGGTACCCCAGTACATGTCATAAACTGCCGTGATATCCGGATCCTTCACCATTCCTTCAAAAGACTCCGGAGCACTGTTTTCAGTCTCTTCGTAGTCTTCCTGGTCATCGCTGCTGCCTTCGCTTTCAGCCCCTCCACCGCAGGCAGCAAGGCCCAGACACACTGCCAGTGTGATTACGGGAAATAACTTACTTTTCCATTTTTTCATCCTGCATTCCTCCTCTATTAAAAAATCCACCGTACTGTTATTGTACGATGGATAAAAGGCAAAAGGCTATTAACCAAAAGTTAGGTTTTTTCTTCCAGTAATTGAAAGAGCTGTTTTCTCTTGCTATGGGTATCCCCTTCAATTTGTAGCTTGGAATAAATCTGATTGATATATTGTTTGACGCTCCCCTCGGAAAGGAACAGCTTTTCCGCAATTTCCCGATTCCGCAGGCGGCTTGCCATCAGCTTCACGATCTCATATTCCCGTTCCGTCAGCGCGACAAGGGATGCAGGACGATGCGTGGAAAGCTGCTTCTGCCGCTGTTCGGATGCCTTTCCAAGCCGTTGGATGCGTGCAATGAGGGGCGTTTGCGGCAGCTTTTCAAGCGTTTTTTTGATATAGCGATAATTTTCCACGAAGGGCAGAAGAAATTCATCGGGCTCTGCCTCCTGCAAGGCCTGCAAAAGAAGCGCCTGCGCTTCCTCTGTTTTTCCGAGCATGGCATACGCCGCCGCGGTCTGTATCCGCAGATGCAGTGCTACCAAGGCATACTGCAGCCCTGCACAGGCGGCAAGCAATCCCTCGCTCCGCCCGATGACCTTTGCATAAGCACCCTGCGCCAGATAAACCTGATTTTCAACCATTTCTATCATGGGTTTGCCGGGAACAAGAATATTGACGGAGAAAAGCGTGTGCGTGCGGAAAATTTCGGGGATTTCCTCTGTTTCCCCCAGCAGGGCATAGTAATAGGCGGCAGTCGCATTGAAAATATTCAGCCATGCGGTATTATGCTGCTTCAGAAGATACGCACGCCGTGCCGCGAAGGAAGCTCGTTCCTCTGTTTCGATGCAGAGGGAAAGCCGTCTTGCCAGAAAATCGCAGCAGAGGGCAATGTTTTCCTGTCCATTTCCTTCAATTTGGGCATACGCCTGCTCCAGAGCAATCTGCGCGTCTGTAAATTTTCCCTGTAAAAAATATGCTTCAGCGGACATGATTTTTTCTGCCCCCTGTCCATGTCCATTCGTGATTTTGTAATAATGGGGCATACATTCCTCCATTTCGGCAAGCTCCTTTTTGAGTGCGCCGGGCTCTCTGTGATACATCATCAGAACCGAGGGCGAGCCAAATGACCAGCCGCCGACGTTCTGTATGCTGACGGCAGGACGGGACATCTGCTTGCTTGCGCTGCGGTGGAGCCTGCTCATAGCACTGATGTCATTATACATCAGGAAGCTGAGAATCAGGTCACATTCTCCCAGAAGGTTTCCCTTTTCCTGCTCCGGCAGCTCCGGATGCTCTGCGATAGCGGTCAGCAGAAGCTCCTTCATCCGCATCATTTCGGGAATCAGCCGCCAGTTGAACATACTGCGCATCAGCACGAGAATTGCGAGCGGATGCTCCTTCAGAATCGAAACGGGACACTCCTCGATTGCCTTCAGCACTGCTTTGGGCGACAGAGAGGAAAGCAGGATGCCTGCATCCTGCTCCACAATGTGAAGCAGAGCATCATAATTTCTGCCTTGCCGATACGCCGCCATGGCATGCAGATATTGGCGGTGCTCCTCATACCAGATACCAAAACGGCTGCGGTACGCCGCTTGCTTTTCGGGCGGCAGCGTGTGAAAGGTGCGCTTCGCACATTCCTTCATCATGTGGTGAAAACGATAGACCTTCCCATCGGGCAGACGCTTCACAAAGGCATTTTGCTCCGTCAGTGTGGTCAGCAGCTTTTCTGTATGGGGAGTTTCTGTAATAAAGTGCGCCATTTCCAGCGTAAATTCATCCGCAAGCCCCATAACCGCGAGGAATTCTCTTGCATCCGCAGGCAGGGGCGCAATCATTGCGGCGGTAAACATGGTGTAGATATCGGATTTACGATTGGGCAGAGTGCCGCGTTCCGCAAGCGTACGCAGATGTAGATAAATTGCGGAAAACCAACCCTCACTCATATAAAGCAGGGAGGAAATTTCTGCATCCGAAAGGGCAGTGCCACAGCGGTGTGCATAAACGGCAAGCTCTGCATGGTTCAGACGCAGCTCTGCCGTGCCAAGCTGACAGAGCCTGCCGCCCAGACGTACCTGTGCCGCAAAGGGCAGAAAACGGTCGCGGCTTGCTACAATGACATGCACATTTTCGGGCAGACGGTTCGCCAGCGTGCAGAGAAAGGCAGCGGTGTGTACATCTGTCAGCAGATGAAAATCGTCAATGAAAAGATAGCATGGCTTTTCTCCTGCAAGCGCATGGCAAAGGTCATCTGAAAGCAGACTGCCGCCGGCAGCATCCGTCGGGCAGGGATAATCCAGCAAAATGGAAAGCCCTGCACGCAAAAAGGCATCCTGTACGCTTTTCCAGAAAATTGCGAGATTGTCGGAATAGACGCTGATACGGATGATGCGCGCGTTTTCCTCTTTCCTGCGCTCCGCAAGATACCAGTTGACAGCGGTTGTTTTGCCATAGCCCATTGGTGCAACCACAGCTGTCAGCGCACAGCGCGAAATTGGGCGCAGTGCCTCCTGTAATCGTTCAGATATGTATATGGTGTTAAAATCCTGCTTTCGTTTCGGCATGCGATGCACCTCGTTCGTTCAAAGGGATTTGATATTTTTTTATTTTAGCATAGCTTTTTGCCTTTTGGAATACTTTTTGGGCAGAGGAGGCTATGATAAAATGCAATAAAATCGCCCTTTGCAGTCAGGAGGGGAGCAAAGCTGCAAGCCCTAGCAGAACTATCGCAAACAGAAGATTCGCAAGGGTAAACCAGAGCAGATATTTCCCCTTTCCGACATTCGGTATCTGTGCGAAATATTTATAGGAAATCAGACTTGCCATAGAGGCAATCAATGTCCCCAGACCACCGATATTCACCCCTGCAAGCAAAAGGTCATAACGGTCGGTAAATTCTGAAAGCAGAACCGCCGCAGGCACATTGCTGATGAGCTGACAGCTCAGAAAAGAAACAAGCACCTCTCTGCCATAGAGCAGTGCTTGAAGGGCTTCCCGTATGGCGGAAATACGTCCCAGATTCCCAATCAGGATAAAGAAAAATACAAACGTGAGCAGCAGGCAGTAATCCACCTCTTTCAGAATCCCTTTTTGAAACAGCAGAAACCACACCAGTGACAACGCCAACAGCGGCAGAATGGGCAGGATGCGGAAAACTGCCAGCAGGCAAAGAAAAAACAGCACCGTCAAGCCGAAAAGATGTTGTTTTTCTGCTCCTGTCCGTGTGGGTGGCGTTGTCTGCGGCTGTGTGGCTAAGGAGGTGTTTCCCTGCAAAAAGCAGAGCAGAAGCAGCAGAAAGAAGGACACGAGAACAAACGGCAGGGTGATTCTGAAAAACGCCCCGACCCCAATCCCCGAAATGGTATAAAGATAGAGATTCTGCGGATTGCCAACAGGGGTCAACATACTGCCCAGATTGGCGGCAATCGTTTGCAGAACAATAACGGGAATCAGCTTTTCCTCTAAATGCACGCGTTGCAGCAGTAAAATCGTGAACGGCACAAAGGTAATCAGTGCCACATCATTGGTCACAAGCATTGCGGAGAAAAAGCACAGCATGACTAGGGTCAGCGCTAGCTGCCGCATTTTTTTCGCCCTTGCCAGAAGCAGATTTGCCATGCGGTCGAAGATGCCAAGCGCACGAAAGCCTGCCAATATTGCCATCAGCGAGAAAAGCAGAATCAGCACCCTTGTATCAACGTAGCCAAGATACGCTGCATCGGGCGGCACAATGCATGCCGAAAGCACTGCCAACAGGCAGGCAATGCAGAGTATCGTTTCTTTTTTGAAAAATGTAAGCAGTTTTTCCTTCATGGTCTCTTTTCCTTTTCTTTTTCCGTTTGTTTCCGTTTGTTTCAGCTCAGACAATTATACGGCGGCAGACGCAAAGCCGCAAGCGTTGTTTTGCTTGCGGAAAGAGGAAGAACAGGGTAAAATAAAAAAAGAGAAGAAAGGAGGTTCCTCCATGAATCTGAATGAAATTATTGCTGTCAATTTAAAACGGCTGCGCGCAGAGCGTGGCTTCAGTTTGGGAAAGCTGTCGGAGCTTTCCGGTGTCAGCAAGGTTATGCTCAGCCAGATTGAGAAGGGCGAATCCAACCCTACCATCAACACTCTCTGGAAGATCGCAGGTGGCTTACAGGTTTCCTATACAAAGCTGATTGATGAGCAGATTGATGCGCCTCTGCTGATTCGAAAAGAGGAAAGCGTTATTGCGGAGTATGACGGCTATCGTGCCTATCATTACAATACAGCCAACCCTGCACGCGATTTTGAGTTTTTCAACGGCGAATTGGATGCACATAAGGAATACACTTCCGAAGGGCATGGCATGAATACGCATGAATATCTTCTGGTGACGCGAGGGGAAATGGTTCTGCGTTACGGCGGCGAGGAATATCTCCTCAGAGAAGGGGATTTCATCCATTTTGACTGCACCCAGCCCCATACCTACTGCAACCGCGGGGAAAGCATGACGGAATTTACCAATATCGTGTATTATATCGGCTAAGGAGGACAACTATGTTTTATATCGGCTGTCATTTATCTGCCGCCAAGGGCTATCTTGCCATGGGGAAGGAGGCAGTGAAGCTTGGGGCGAATGTGTTCCAGTTTTTCACCAGAAACCCCAGAGGCGGCTCTGTCAAGGCGCTGGATTTAGAGGATATCGAAAAATACAATGCCTTTCATGCGGAGCACCGCTTCGGCACACTGCTTGCCCATGCACCCTATACCATGAACCCCTGTGCCGCGAAGGAGGATTTGCGCACCTTCGCCAGAAATACCATGAAGGAGGACTTGGCAAGGCTGGAGCTTCTGCCTGATGTGATGTTTAATTTCCACCCCGGCAGCCATGTGAAGCAGGGAGTGGAAATCGGGATTCCCCTCATTGCGGACGCATTGAACGATATTCTTTCGGCAGGCGGCAAAACCCTCGTCCTTCTGGAAACCATGGCAGGGAAGGGCAGTGAGGTCGGCAGAAGCTTTGAGGAGCTGCGCGCCATTTTGGACAGAGTAGAGCAGAAGGAGCGCATGGGCGTTTGTCTGGATACCTGCCATGTGTATGATGGCGGCTATGACATCATTGGGGATTTGGACGGCGTTTTGCAGGTGTTTGATGACATCATCGGCTTGGACAGGCTGAAAGCCATTCACCTGAACGACAGCAAGAATCCCATCGGCAGTCATAAGGACAGACACGAGAAAATCGGTGAGGGTACGCTTGGTCTGGCAGGCATTGCAAATATTATCAACCACCCGAAGCTGTGCCATCTGCCGTTTTATCTGGAAACACCGAACGAGGCGGCGGGCTACGCCAAAGAGATTTCTCTTTTAAAAAGCCTGCGCGAGGAAAAATAAGAAACGATTTGAGAAACGAGAAAAATTTTCAATAGAAAGCTTCAATAACAACAAGGAGGGAATGGATATGGCAACACCTCATATTTCTGCCGAAAAAGGCGATTTTGCAAAAACAGTATTGATGCCCGGCGACCCTTTACGGGCGAAATTCATTGCGGAAACATTTCTGACCGATGCCGTGGAGGTCAACCACACCCGTGGGATTCTCGGCTATACGGGTCTATATAAGGGCAAAAGGGTTTCTGTTATGGCAAGCGGCATGGGCTGCCCTTCCATCGGTATCTACAGCCATGAATTATTCAATTTCTATGATGTGGAAAACATTATCCGCATCGGCTCCGCGGGGGCATTGTCCGAAAGGCTGAAGGTGCGCGATATCGTGGCAGGCATCGGCTCCAACACAACCTCAAGCTATGCCGAGCAATATCACATGCCCGGCACCTTAGCTCCCACAGCGGATTATACGCTTCTTTCCACAGCGGTGGACTGCGCGAAGGCAAGGAAAATTGAAATGCACGTTGGCAATCTCCTCTGCTCTGATGCATTCTATAACGAGGGCGGCATGGCGGAAACCGTTTCCTGGGCGAAAATGGGTACGCTTGCGGTGGAAATGGAATCGACCGCACTGTATCTGGAGGCGGCAAGGGCAGGCAAACGCGCGCTGACCATTGTTACCATTTCCGACCATCTGATTACAGGCGAAGCCACCACAGCCGAGGAGAGACAGAATACCTTCACCCAGATGATGGAAATTGCCTTGGATACGGCGGCTTGGATGGAGGAAGTCTAAATGAAAAATTATGATTGATATAAGATATTTTTATAGAAAACAAGTGGGATATTATTGACAAGTGTGCGCTTTTCTTGGTAGAATGAGTGCGTCGGTGATCGAATGTACTTTCATCACACCATGACTAGAAATTTTGCCATCGATCCCGCGTTTTCGTGGGATTTTTTTATGCTTATAGCGGAGAAAGCCGTTTTCGAGCTACGAAGTCCGTCCTGCTTGCAGGAAACGGGATTCGGGTTTCCGCTTTGCACAATGGCAAAAATCATTCGATCAAAACAGGCAGAACGCCTGTGAGAAATAAATCGAATTTTTCAGGAGGTTTTACACTATGGCAGGAACAATTTCCAGAGGTATCAAAGCACCTATCATCCGTGAAGGGGATGACATCGTTAAAATCGTAGCAGATTCCGTTCTGGCGGCAGTGGAGCAGGATGGTTTCCAGCTGCATGAAAGAGATGTAATCTGTGTAACAGAGGCAGTTGTTGCTCGTGCAGACGGCAACTACGCATCCACAGAGGATATTGCGGCAGACGTAAAAGCAAAGCTGGGCGGTGAAACAGTCGGTGTTGTATTCCCCATCCTCAGCAGAAACCGTTTTGCAATCTGCCTGAGAGGTATCGCAAAGGGCGCAAAGAAGGTAGTGCTGATGCTGAGCTATCCTTCCGATGAAGTAGGCAACCACCTGTTTGATATGGATATTCTGGATGACAGCGGCGTAAATCCCTACACAGACGTGCTGTCTCTGGATGAATACCGTAAGGCATTCGGCTATGTGAAGCACCCCTTCACAGGCGTTGACTATGTAGAATACTACAAGGGTCTGATTGAAGAGGAAGGCGCAGAAGCTGAAATCGTATTCGCAAACCACCCCGAAGCAATCGTAAAGTATACAAAGAACGTGCTGTGCTGTGATATTCACAACAGAGAACGCTCCAAACGCCGTATTCTGGCAAAGGGCGGCGAAAAGGTTCTGACACTGGCAGAAATCCTGAACGCACCCGTAAACGGCAGTGGCTACAATGCAGAGTACGGTCTGCTGGGCTCCAATAAGGCAACAGAAACAACCATCAAGCTGTTCCCTAAGAACGCACAGGAGGTAGCAGAAAAAATCCAGAAGGAAATCATCGCACGCACCGGCGTAAAGGTAGAGGCTATGGTTTATGGCGACGGCGCATTCAAGGATCCCGTTGGTAAGATTTGGGAGTTGGCTGACCCCGTTGTCGGCGCAGGCTATACAGATGGTCTGAACGGTCTGCCCAATGAACTGAAGCTGAAATATCTGGCAGATAACGATTTCGCTGACCTGAACGGCGATGCACTGGCAGATGCAATCAAGAATGCAATTAAGGCAAAAGAAGCAAATCTGAAGGGACAGATGGCATCCGAAGGTACCACACCTCGCCGCCTGACAGACCTGATTGGTTCCCTGTGTGACCTGACAAGTGGTTCCGGTGATAAGGGTACCCCTATCGTTCTGGTTCAGAATTACTTCAATAACTACGCAAACTAAGCAAGTCTGATAAGCGGATAAGTAAGATAAGCAAAATGAAAAGGAGTATCGGGAGATACTCCTTTTTTTCGCAGGAAGGGTTTTTATTCAGAAAGGAGAAGGCTGATGGGTTTACCTGTTGCAACATTGAAAAAGGGCGAAGGGCGTATGCTTAAGGCGGGCGGTCTTTGGATATTCGATAATGAAATTGCCGCAGTGACGGAGGATGCGGTCAATGGCGAGCTGATTGCGGTGCAGGATTTTGACGGCTATCCCATGGGGACAGGCTTTTATAATAACAATTCCAAAATCACCATTCGTATGATGAGCAGAAATAAGGATGCGGTGATTGATGAGGCATTTCTGCGCGCCAGAGTAGAGGCGGCATGGAATTACCGCAAACGGACGGTGGATATTTCCTCCTGCCGTGTTATTTTCGGGGAAGCGGATTTTCTGCCCGGTCTGGTTGTGGATAAATTCTCCGATGTGCTTGTGGTACAGTCTCTTGCGATGGGGATTGACCGCATGAAGGAAACGATTCTGCGCCTGCTCATCGAAGCTATGCTGGAGGACGGCATCCATATCCGCGGCGTGTATGAACGCAGTGATGCGAAGGTGCGCAGGCAGGAGGGCATGCAGCCTTGGAAGGGCTTCCTCAGCGAACCCTTTGATACCAAGGTGCAGATTGTGGAAAACGGCGTAAAATATATCGTTGATGTGGAGGAAGGGCAGAAAACCGGCTTTTTCCTTGACCAGAAGTATAATCGACTGTCCATTCATAAAATTTGTCAGGGAATGGATGTGCTGGACTGCTTTACCCATACAGGCTCCTTTGCGCTGAATGCAGGCATTGCAGGGGCAAAAAGCGTGCTGGGGATTGATGCAAGCCAGCTTGCGGTGGATCAGGCAACGGAGAATGCCAAGCTGAATGGCTTGCAGGAGGTTGTGAAATTTCAGTGCGAGGACGTGTTTGCACTGCTGCCCAGACTCGAAGCAGAGGGCAGAAAATTCGATGTAATCATTCTTGATCCTCCTGCCTTTACAAAGTCCAGAAGCTCTGTCAAGAATGCGGTTAAGGGCTATCGCGAAATCAACCTGCGCGCTATGAAGCTGC
>OIWO01001919.1_pt1 | contig 15314 bp, 10 predicted proteins | sample 1587641 | NCBI WGS metagenome assembly OIWO01 (sample SAMEA3888924, study PRJEB22519) | human gut metagenome | biome: human gut; feature: human-associated habitat; material: faeces | place: Denmark | collected 2010
CCAGCGAAGTCGACAAAGCACAGAACAAACGAACTAGAAGCGAATCATGGCGAAGCGTACAGACATTCAATCTATTCTTATCATCGGTGCCGGTCCGATCATCATCGGTCAGGCATGTGAATTCGACTATTCGGGCGTGCAGGCCTGCCGCGTGCTGCGCGAAGAGGGGTATCGCGTTATTCTCGTGAACTCCAACCCCGCAACCATCATGACCGATCCGAAGACGGCGGATGCGACCTACATCGAACCGATCACTTGGGAAACGGTGGCGCGCATCATCGAAAAAGAACGTCCGGATGCGATCCAGACGGCGCTCAACTGCGCAATGGATCTCGTTCACCACGGCGTCCTCCGCCGCTGGGGCGTTGAACTGATCGGCGCCACTCCGGAAGCCATCGACAAAGCCGAAGACCGCGAACGCTTCAAGAAGCTGATGACCGAAATCGGTCTTGAAAGCGCGCGCTCGGGTGCTGCTCATACGCTCGAAGAAGCATTTGCTATTCAGAAGACCGTCGGTTTCCCGGCGGTGATCCGTCCGAGCTTTACGTTGGGCGGCACTGGCGGCGGCATTGCCTACAACATGGACGAGTTCCTGGAGATCGTTTCGCGTGGTCTTGAATTGTCGCCCACCTCGGAAGTGCTCATTGAAGAGTCGCTTCTCGGCTGGAAGGAGTACGAGATGGAGGTGGTCCGCGACAAGGCGGACAACTGCATCATCGTCTGCTCGATCGAAAACCTGGATCCGATGGGCGTTCATACCGGCGACTCCATTACGGTCGCCCCCGCACAGACGCTCACCGACAAGGAATATCAGGCGATGCGCGATGCCTCGATGGCGGTGCTTCGTGCGATCGGCGTGGATACGGGCGGTTCGAACGTCCAGTTTGCGGTTAATCCGCAAAACGGCCGCATGATCGTCATCGAAATGAATCCTCGTGTTTCGCGTTCGTCTGCGCTGGCCTCAAAGGCTACGGGCTTCCCGATTGCGAAGATCGCAGCCAAGCTCGCCGTGGGTTATACGCTTGACGAACTGAAGAACGAAATGACGGGCGGAAAGACCCCGGCGTCGTTTGAGCCTGCCATTGACTACGTGGTCACCAAGGTGCCGCGCTTTGCTTTCGAGAAATTCCCCGCTGCTGACGATCGCCTCACCACGCAGATGAAGTCGGTGGGCGAAGTCATGGCCATCGGCCGTACGTTCGAAGAATCTCTGCAGAAGGCGCTCCGCGGTCTCGAAACCGGCAAGTGCGGTCTCGATCCCATTACTACCGACCGTTCGAAGATTCTGTGCGAAATTGCCGAACCCGGACCGGAACGCATTTTCTATGTGGCCGACGGCTTCCGCATCGGCATGACGGTGGAAGAAATCTTCGAGCTTTCAAAGATTGATCCCTGGTTCCTGCGCCAAATTGACGACCTCGTGAAAGTGGAAGCGTCTATTGCCGGCCACAATCTCAATGAACTCGATGTCGACGACTTCTGGGCATTGAAGAGCCGCGGGTTCTCCGACAAACGCATCGCCAAGCTGCTGGCAGACTGCCACGAAAATGAAGTGCGTGAAGCTCGCCGAGTGCTCGGCGTTGAACCCGTTTATAAGCGGGTGGATACCTGCGCAGCGGAATTTGCCACCACCACGGCGTACCTCTATTCAACCTATGAACGAAGCCGCATCAGCGAAGCTGATCCTACCGACAAGAAAAAGGTGATCGTGCTGGGCGGCGGTCCCAACCGCATTGGTCAGGGCATTGAATTCGACTACTGCTGCGTGCATGCTTCCATGGCGCTTCACGAGGATGGGTGGGAGTCGATCATGGTGAACTGCAATCCGGAAACGGTCTCCACCGACTACGACACTTCCGATCGTCTCTATTTCGAACCGGTGACGCTCGAAGACGTGCTCGCCATTTGTGAAATTGAGAAGCCCCAGGGCGTGATTGTGCAGTACGGCGGTCAGACGCCGCTCAAAATCTGCCGTGCACTCGAAGCCCACGGCGTGCCTATCATCGGCACGACGCCCGACGCGATCGACTGCGCGGAAGACCGCGAACGCTTCCAGAAGCTCATCAATCAGCTCGGTCTGCTTCAGCCGCCCAACCGTATTGCGCACACGGAAGAAGAAGCGCTTGCCAAGGCCGAAGAAATCGGTTACCCGATTGTCGTTCGTCCGAGCTACGTTCTCGGCGGCCGTGCGATGGAAATCGTGCATACGCCCGAGCGCCTCGTCAAATACATGCGCGAGGCTGTAAAGGTAAGCCCCGAAGAACCGGTGCTCCTCGACCGGTTCCTCGACGACGCGGTTGAAATGGACGTTGATGCGGTCTGCGACGGAGACGTCGTAGCTGTTGCCGGCGTCATGGAGCATATTGAACAAGCCGGCGTGCACTCCGGCGATTCGGCCTGCTCGCTGCCGCCCTACAGTCTGGCGCCGTCGCTCGTTGCGGAAATTCGCCGCGAAACCCGCGAACTCGCCAAGGCGCTCAAAGTGGTCGGCCTCATGAACGTGCAGTTTGCCGTTAAGAATGCCCACACCGAAGAACCTGTGGTGTACGTGCTGGAAGTGAATCCCCGCGCTTCGCGTACCGTGCCGTTTGTTTCCAAAGCAACGGGCCACCAGCTCGCCAAGATCGCCGTGCGCTGCATGGTGGGCGACAAGATCGCCGATCAGGGTCTGACGGTTGAAGAGCTCGAGAAGGCGCCGAAGTACTTCTCCGTCAAGGAAGCGGTCTTCCCGTTTGCGAAGTTTATGGGGGTCGATCCGGTTCTCGGGCCGGAAATGCGCTCCACGGGCGAAGTGATGGGCATCGGCAGCGACTTCGGCGAAGCGCTTCGCAAGAGTCAGCTTGCCGCGGCCTCTAAGCTGCCGTCTTCGGGGCTGTGCTTCCTCTCTGTGCGCGACAGCGATAAGCCCAAGGTGACGATCGCAGCCCACGAACTTCATCACGCAGGCTTCAAACTGATTGCCACAGCAGGTACGGCCAGAGTCATTCAAGCGGCCGGCATTCCCTGCCGCAGCGTGAGCCGTGTGCATGAAGGCCGCCCCAACGTCATTGACCTCATCAAGAATAAGGAGATCAACCTTGTCGTGATGTCGGTGGCCGAGCATGAGCACGAACTCGACGACGCCCGTGCCATTCGGCAGGTCTGCCTCGCCGAGCAGACGACGTATTACACAACAATGGCCGGCGGCCTGGCCGCTGCCGAAGGTATCCGCCGCAGCGAACTCTCCGAAAAGGTTCGTGATCTGCAGCATCTTCAGGCCGGCGTAGTGGATTAATACGTATATCTGAATCGAGCCCAACAAGCAAAGCCGCCGCAGCGCCTGACACAGGTGCTTCGGCGGCTTTTGCTATTGATGAAGGGCGCTTTGAGCGTGATGTCCGCGCAGATCACCTGACCAGCCGCTCTGTTTTTGAGGGATGCGGAGAAGAAACAACGGGGTTGTCGCCATTGATTCCTAAAGGGGAAAGGCATTGGCGCACCGCAGGGGTGTCGTTCGGCTGCTATGCTGCTTCGTATTCATCCCATTTGGTCGTATGCTGCCATGAACTTCGAAACTTTCCCTTCAGCTGCTCATAGGGATAAAGACGGCTTATTCCTCGAGAATTCTTCGGAAAATTTCCAAAAGAGTCTGGCTACTTCATTTGCCGATGCGGCTATTCCTTCGGAAGCCGGACTGCGGACAACCCTTCTCGCCAACGATCCGATTCGTCATTTAAAAATACTGACGGCGATTGACGATGAGCTTAGCCATGCTAGCTCCTTTTCTATCAGCGTTGCCTTTATCACGAAGTCCGGCATTGCGCCGCTCCTTCTGACGTTGCAGCGTCTTGCGGCCGAGGGTGTGCATGGGCGCATTCTTACGACCGATTATCTCTATTTCACTGAACCCGGCGCATTGCGGCAGCTTCTGGCACTGCCCAATTTAGAGGTTCGAATTTTTCGCGCGCAGGGGGCGGCAGGGTTTCACACCAAAGGCTATATCTTTCACAGCTCCAATAATCTTCTGCGGATCATCATCGGCAGTTCCAATTTAACGCTCTCGGCGCTCACGACCAACCGCGAATGGAATACGCGCATCGTTGCCTGCGAAAGAGGTGAGCTCGCTCAGTCGATCCTCGCCGAATTTGATTCTCTTTGGTCCGATGCCGCATCCCGCGATGCAGCGCTGGAAATGGAAGCGTATGAGCGGGAATATCGTCAGCTCGGCGCTGCTCAGCTCGAAGCCCGCAAGGCAGCGGTCAATGCTCAGCCAACGATTAAGCCGGGCTGCGCGGAGCCCAATTCCATGCAGCAGGCTTTTCTCGCTCGGCTTAAAGCACTCAGAAGCAATGGGGCTGAGCGCGCACTGCTGATTTCTGCTACCGGTACGGGCAAAACCTTTGCAGCCGCCTTTGCGGTGCGCGATGCCATCGCTCAATTTCAGCGTACCCCTTCAGCCCACGCTCCTAGAGACCGAGAATGCCGACATTCGCAGCGCTTTCGCATGCTCTTCATTGTTCACCGAGAGCAAATTGCGCGGCAGGCTTTGAAGAGTTTCCGCATTGTTTTGGGTGATGCCGCTGGTTCCTTCGGGCTGCTTTCGGGAAATGAAAAAGCGTCGGGATGCGACTTTGTGTTTGCCACGATGCAGACGCTTGCCAAGACGGCGGTGCTCCAGGCGTTTCCTAAAGATGCCTTTGCCTTCATCATCATTGATGAAGTGCACCGAGCAGGCGCGGAGAGCTATCAGCGCATCATGAATTGGTTCAAACCAGCCTTCTGGCTCGGGATGACGGGCAGTCCGGAGCGAACGGACGGCTTTGATATTTTCAAACTCTTTGACCATGTCATTGCGCATGAGATTCGTCTCTCCGAAGCCCTTGAAGAGAATCTTTTAACGCCCTTTCATTACTTTGGGCTCTCTGCCGGAACGGAAGACGAGACGGGCGAAGGAGCAGGTCAGCTGCCGGATTTCACAAATCCGAATTGGCCTGAGCGCATCGAGCACGTTATCCATCAGGCGGAGTATTTCGGCTCCTGCGGTGACCGCGTGAAAGGCTTAATTTTTGCGGGCAGTCTCGAAGAAGCTCGCGCCGCTGCGGCCGCTTTCACGCGTGCAGGGCATCCGACGATTGCGCTTGACGGTCAAACCGCTCAGGACGAGCGCGAAGCAGCGATTGAGCGGCTCACACACGGCATGGGTCCCAATCGGCTCGAATATATTGCTACGGTTGATATTTTTAACGAGGGAGTGGATATTCCTGAGGTCAATCAAATTCTGATGCTGCGCCGCACGGAAAGCGCAATTGTGTTTGTGCAGCAGCTCGGCCGCGGGCTGCGCCGTGCCGCCGACAAGGAATATGTGATTGTGCTCGACTTTATCGGAAACTATGAGAAAAACTATCTCATCGCGACAGCGCTTTCGGATGATCGCTCGTATTCGAAAGAAAAGCTTCGCCGCTTCGTGACGACGGGGGCTGAGCGCATTCCGGGGGCTTCCTCAATCCACTTTGACGAGGTGGCCCGCAGCCGTATTTATCGGGCAATTGACAGCGCGTCCCTGAATTCCGTTCGACTGCTTCTGGATGCCTACAAACTTTTGAAATATAAGCTTGGCCGGATACCCGAGCTCGCTGATTTTGAGGAACATGCGTCCATCGATGCTTCCAAGTTCCTGTTGCGGAAAAGGTTGTCCTACTACGATTTTTTGGTGCAGTATGAACCCGACTATTCAGAACGTTTGTCAGATGCCGCGGTCAAGCGTTTGAGATGGTGCTCGAATCGTTTGGGGTCAGCGCTCAGGCCGTCGGAAGCTTTGGTGCTGCAGGCTGTGCTTGAAGGTCGCAGCGACCTGCGTGCGGCGCTGATCGAAAAACTCAGTGCGGAACCCTACAACTTCAAAGCCTCGCCGGCGCATCTGCGGAATGTGGAATGCGTGATGACCGCGAAGTTTGAGCGTACGCTCAATGACATCAAGCGAAATGCCGGCTGTGAAGTGATTGAAGCGTTTGACGATGTCGAAGACGGAAAGAGGGTGCGCCGCTGGCGGGCAGATCCGCAGTTCGTCTGCTCTCTTGCGGATGAACCGTCATTTCGCTGGCATTTGGAGTCGCTCACCCATTTTGTGCTCAATCGCTGCCGCGCATGCGAAAGTCATCGTTGGGAGGACACGTTTTTGCTGCTCGGGTCGACCTACACCTATGAAGATGTCTGTCGGCTGCTCGATTGGGACCGCAATATCACGTCCATCAATATCGGCGGCTATTTCTACGATGAGAAAACGCAGACCTTCCCCATATTCATCAATTACGAGAAGCAGGCCGGCGCGATTGCTTATGCCGACCGTTTTATTTCGCCGGCAGAACTGATCTCGCTCTCTAAGGTCAATCGACAGATTGATTCGCAGGATGCTCAGCGCATGACGCAAAAAGGTCAGTACGCTTCGATTCGAATACTCTTATTTGTACGCCGCAGCAAGGACGACGATGAAGCCAAGGCGTTTTATTTCCTTGGCGCAATGCACGCTGCCGCAGCGCCGCAGCCCGTTCGCCTTGCCAATGGCCAATCGGCGTTTGAGATGCACTGGCGTTTGGAAACGCCCGTGGAAGAGGGGCTTTACGAGTATCTCACCGGACGCAGAGGCTAAAGCGGGTCACGCGCCTATACACAAACTCCCGGCGAAGGCTGCGCGCGTCATTGGGTGCGCCATTTCGCCGGGAGGTGCAAAACGTCCAAGCTGAATGCGGCTCCCTGCCGCATTCAGGATGCCGATTATTTCTGCTCGACAAGTTTCTGGAAGTCCGCATCGAGCTTAGCGAGACTCTGATCAATGTGCCGGCGGTTTTGCTTCGTCCACTCGCGCTGCTCGGCAATCGCGGCATCTGCGGCTGACAGTGCTTTAGTCAGCTCTGCGGGCTGAGGACCGCCTTCAGTCTTGCGGTTGGCAACAATCGCGGTGGGATTGAGGGTGTCGCGGAACTCTTGTTCGCTCATTGGGCAGACTGGATTCCCTTGCGGATATTCACTCTTGATGACCTCTGCATAGATCTTCTTGACCTGTTCATACGGGAAGTTGGTGGGCGACAGGTTGTTGTTTCGGGCATAGGTGACGATATGGCTCGCTACATGATGACCCACGCGGAATGGGAGCTTATATTCGCGCATTAAAACGTCCGCAACTTCCTGAGAAGCTGTCCAGTCGCTGTTGAGTTCTTCGAGCGCGCGGTCGGGATTGATGCGCAGTGCGCAGAGCACTTTGAGGAATCGGCTGAACATGCCGACGGCAGCATCCATCATTCGGCCGTTCTTGGCGACGTTTTTGCCGTCGACCATGCCCGGAACGAGATTGTGGATACGGGCGGCGGCGGCCGCCATTTCACCCACCACGTCCGAAGCGTCGGCGCGGCAGTTGTTCATCAGACCGGGATTGCGCTTTTGCGGCATAGCGGACGAGACGTAGGTGTTCTCTCCGCCTTCCTGCAGAAGGATCCAAGGGCGCGGCTGAGCGTACTGCACCATCACGTCAGAAATGAAGCTGCCGACGTGCAGAGCGGCGGACGCATTGATGCTCGCGAGTTCGAAAGGCATATCTGCGGGCGACATGCAGGTGGCATCAAAGGCGTTGCGGCGCGGCGCAGGAAAGCCGAGGCGCACGGCCATCGCCTCGCGGTTCAGGGGCCAGCCCGTGCCGTTCAGTACCGTGGAGCCCATCGCGCAGGCGTTATAGCGGGTGAGACACTCGTTGAGACGTTCGCGGTCGCGCAGGAACGCGGCGGTAATGCCGAGGAGATAGTGCGCATAGCTGTTGGGCTGAGCGGCTACTCCGTTGGTGTAGTTGGGCACAATCGTATGACGGTTGGCCTCTGCGAGATCGAGGAGCTTCCCGATTACTGCGTCAAAGGCTTTGGCAACCTGCACGGTGCGGTCGCGCAGGATGGCTGTGCGCTGAGTCGAGAGAATGTCCTGACTCGAACGGCCGGCGTGGATAAGGGTTACCGCAGGCGAAGTTTCTGCGATGAGGAGCGGCTCATAGGCAATGTAGCTTTTCACGCGCAGCGCCGGATCCTTTTCGGCCTTGGCTTCAAGACGAGCGACGCCGCCCGCGGCTTCCCGTGCAGCTTCGTTTGAAAGGAGGCCCTCAGCCGCATTGACGACAATGGTCGCCTTGTTGATGGTGCTGGTCCAGAAAAATTCATCGCGCTGCATGTCTTGCTGCCTATTGGTGAATGGGTTTGAGGCTTGGTAGTTTGAATCGAGGGATGAAGGGTTGGCCCAAAGGCTTTTCCCTTGATATGCAGGCAGTCTGAAGCGCTGAGTGCATGGATTCAATAGCGCTTGGAGCAATTTAAATTTGCGTAAAGTGCAAAATATGCGGCTGGAGTCGTGCCGCTTCAGGCACTAACATCATGAAAAGACGCGGCGGCGGCAAAGCGGTTGGGCTTTGGGGTGCCTTCGTGCAGGAGAAAATGCTGCGTGCAGTAGAGCAGGGAGGCTTTAATGGCAAAAACAGATGATCTGCAGGCTTGGCGCTCTTTCATTGTTTTTGCCAGAAGCGGCACGCTGACGGCAGCGGCAAAAGCGCTCGAAACAGAACCCTCGAGTATTTCCCGCGCCATTTCTGGGCTCGAGCGCACCCTCGGCGTTGAGCTTATCCGCCACGGCGTGCGTCCATTGGTCCTCACGGACGCAGGCCGCATGGCGCACAAACGCATGGAAACGATTCTTCGGGCGCACGACTCTCTGATGGACGCTCTGAAGGATGACAACCGCACGCTCGAAGGCAAGATCCGTCTTTCGTCGGCGCCGGGTTTTGCGGCGAGGCATCTCACGACGCTGCTCCAGCGCTTTCAAATCGAGCATCCGGGCATTACGGTTGAGATCCTGGCCGGCTTGAAAGAGGCCGACGTACAAAAGGGGCTCTGCGAAGTGGCCACGCTCACGGGGATTCCCACGCTGCCCAATCTGGTCTATATGAGCCGCGGGCGAAATGTCTACGTAGCTGCGGCCAGTCCGGACTACATTGCTCGGTGCGGCATGCCCGTGCGGCCCGCGGATCTGCGCCGTCATTCGGGCTACGTCTACTGCGGACCGGTGCGCCCGGAGACGAAGGTGCTTCAGCGCGGCAGTGAAACGGAGGCTGTCCAGTATGCTTCAGCCGTACGGTCCACCGACATTCTGGCTATCCGCGCGGCGGTATTGAAAGGCATGGGCTGCGCGGCGGATCTGCCGCTCGTGCAGATTGCAGACGATCTGAAGGCGGGGCGTTTGGTGCCGATTCTCCCGGGCTGGTCACATCCGCCCGTTGAGTGCTTTATCGTGACTTCGCGGTCAGCTTGGCACACCAAGCGCGTGCGCATTTTCCTTGAATGGTATGCGCGCGCCATGCAGGCGCTCTTCGCGGGGTTTGAACGCGAAGCCTCTCCCTATGTGGGGCTGCCCGCCGACATGCCGGCGGTAGACCGCAGCCAAATTTTCATGACCTGATACAAATCGGGCACAGACTGCAGCGGAAGAGCCTCCCTTCGGGCATAAACTCGACCTCCGACCTCTTATTCTTGACGGACACGAGTGTTTCGCGCTCGTGACCGTAACTGCGAGACCTCATGCCGGTTCTTCAGCCTATTATTGACCGCATCGCCCGGAACGAAACGATCTCCCGCGATGAAGCACTTGCTTTTGCTTCTGATCCTGCGCTTCGGGCAGATCTTTTTGATACCGCCGCAGAAGCGACGAAACGCTTTGCATCGCGCATTTTTAATATCTGCGGCATTGTCAGCATCAAAACAGGAGCCTGCTCCTGCGATTGCAGATGGTGCGCACAGTCTGCGCACTGGCCATCTTCTAGCATTCCGATTCATCCCATTTTGCCTGTCAGTGAAGTGGATGCGGCAGCCGAGCACGCTGCGGCGGGCGGCATCACTCGTTTTTCACTGGTGGCGAGCGGCCGCAAACCTTCTGCGCGGGAAACCCGGATGTATGCGGAGCACCTTAAAAAGCTGCGCAGCACCAACCCCAAGCTCGAGCTCTGCGCTTCGCTCGGGCTCCTTAACGAAAAGGATCTTGCGCTTCTCAAGGAAGCCGGCCTTGTGCGGGTGCACTGCAATTTGGAAACCTCCGAGCGGTTTTTCCCGCAGGTGTGCTCATCACACACCTGGGAGGATAAAGTGAAGACCATTCGCGCCGCTAAGGCGGCAGGACTGGAGGTCTGCTCGGGCGGGCTCTTCGGCATGGGTGAGACAGCGGAAGACCGCATTGACCTGGCGTTTGCGCTTCGCGAACTCGAAGTCCCGTCTATTCCGCTTAATCTTTTGGATCCTCGTCCCGGCACGCCTTTGGAGCATGCCCCGAAGTTGTCCGAAGACCATTTCCTCACGACCGTCGCCCTCTACAGACTCATTAACCCGCAGGCAGAGCTCCGCTTTGCGGGCGGCCGGCTGCAGCTTTCCGAATATGCCGTGCGGGAAGCCATGCGGATCGGCGTCAATTCGGCGATCTGCGGGAGTCTTCTCACGACGGACACCATGGGACCGACCGCTGAAGCCGAGCGCTTCATGGCGGCCGGATACGAGGCTGATGAGGCGATGACTGAGGTTCTTGAGCGTTCGGGCGGAATCGACTGCGAGGAAGACGCTGTATGCGCGGCCTGCGCGAGCTGACGCTTCGCGCAGAAGACGTTTCAATCCTTACTTGGCGCCGCACGCCTCTTCAGCTTCTGCGGCGCCCTGACGGCGTCCGAGGCGCCAAATGCCTCGGACACTGCTCAGGCTCAATGCTGATGCGCCTTCTTTAAGCTGAGAGAACGCAGACCGCAAAAACAAAACGCCCGGGAGTTTCGACTGCCGGGCGTTTGGGTCTGGATGGATTGGACTGGCGGTTTATGCCTTAAGCTCAACCAAAGGCTTGCCGGTCATCTCGGGCGGCACGGGAACGCCCATAAGCGTCAGCACGGTCGGTGCGACATCAGCGAGAACGCCGTTATGAACGGCCTTTGCTCTCGGACTCACGACGATGATCGGCACGGGGTTAAGTGAATGTGCCGTATTGGGTGAGCCGTCGGCATTGCGGGCATGGTCAGCATTGCCGTGGTCGGCAATGATGACGACGTCGGTTCCCGAAGCCTGAGCGGCCTCAATTACCTGCTTCACGCAGTCGTCCACTGTCCTCACGGCCTTTTCAATGGCGCTCCAGACGCCCGTATGCCCAACCATGTCGCCGTTGGCGAAATTCAGACAGATAAAGTCGTACTGACCGCTCAGAAGGGCCGCAGAAAGCTTCTGAGCGACTTCCGGAGCGCTCATCTCTGGCTGCAGGTCGTAGGTGGCGACTTTGGGCGAGGGGACGAGAATGCGGTCTTCGTTGGCAAAGGGCTCTTCGCGGCCGCCGTTCAGGAAGAATGTGACGTGGGCGTATTTTTCCGTTTCAGCGATGCGCAGCTGCTTAAGCCCCAGGCTTGACACATATTCGCCGATCGGATTGACGACATTTTCCTTGGCAAAGAGCACATGCAGGCCCTTAAAGGCTGCATCGTAGGGCGTCATCGTCGCAAACCAGAGCGGCAGCGGGTGCATGCTGCCCTGCGGCGCCTGGGTGAGAACCGAGGTGAGTTCGCGTGCGCGGTCATTGCGGAAATTGATAAAGAGCACCGCATCATCGGCTTGGAGCGTGCCGAAGGGACGGTCAGCCTCATCCGTTTTCACGACGGGCTTGATAAATTCGTCGGTGACGCCGGCGGCGTAGGACGCACGCACCGATTTGGCAAGGTCTCGAGAATGCGTTCCTTTGCCGTTCACGAGCTGCTGCCACGCTTCTTCAATGCGCTCCCAGCGCTTGTCGCGGTCCATGGCGTAGTAGCGGCCAATGAGGCTTACGAGCTGAGCCCTTTCCCCGGGCTCGGAAAGCTTGCGCTCGAGCGCTTCCACAAATCCCAGGCCGCTCTTGGGATCGGTGTCGCGGCCGTCCATGAAAGCGTGAACGTAGACATGCTCAATGCCTTCGCGGCGGGCAAGGTCGATGAAGGCCAGAAGATGGTCAAAACTCGCATGCACGCCGCCGTCGGAAAAGAGTCCCATCAGGTGAAGCGCTTTGCCGGAAGCTTTGAGGTACTCAAACATCGCGCGGCATTCGGGCTGCTCAAGGAGCTTATCCTGCGCACAGGCGCGGTTGATGCGCACAAGATCCTGATAGACCACGCGGCCGGCGCCGATGTTGAGGTGGCCGACTTCGGAATTGCCCATCTGACCTTCGGGCAGGCCTACGTTTTCGCCGTAGGTGCGAAGCTCCGCGTGAGGGTACCGGGCGGCAAGGCTTTCAATGAAGGCCGGGTGCGCCGCGCTGATGGCGTCGGCCGGGTCTGCGGCACCGCCGCCGATGCCCCAGCCGTCGAGAATCATGAGAAGAACTTTGGTCATTGCTTAATAACGCAGATGCAGCGGAGCGGCGCCCGGCTTTGTCGGATAAAACTGCCCGTAAGCATAAAGGATCTGCGTGTCGGGATCGAGCTCCAAAAAGCCCGATGACAACATGGAGGCTTCTAATTTATGAAAGCGGCTGAAGCGGTGACGCGGCGGCCGTTCGGCGGGTTTGGGCGGCGCGCCGTACGGCAAAGATCGCAAAAAGGGCGGCAGCAGCGATGCCGCCGTAAGTCCAGAGGGTGATGCCGGTAAGGCTGCCGATAAGCCCTCCCAGGCCGCCCGCGGCGGCCCCAATAGTCCAGAGCTTGGGATCCGCGTGTCGGGCGCGGCCGGCGACGAGGACGAGGAGCGGCACGGCAACGCCCGGGACGAAGAGCGCGTAGCCCTTGAGGAGCCACCCGATGATGTCTCCCGAGGTATAGGCGGCCAGTGCGGCCAAAATGCCGACGGCTGCAGCCCAGAGACGCACGGCACGTGCACGGGCGCCGCCAAAGAGATCCTTCTCAATGATGCCGGCCGCGGAGAGCAGAATCGTATCGGCCGAGCCGGCAAGCGCACTGATAAGCCCCATGGAAAGCGCTGCGGCCGCAGCGGCTGGGAGCGGACTTCCGACAGCGAGCCAGTCAGAAATCGGCTGCTCAGCCTTGACGTTGAGGAGCGCGAGCATCGTCACGATCACGCCGAAGAAAACGAGGAGCGGCGCAGCCGTCCAGGCCGCGCGGCGCGCGGTCTGCGCATTCTTGGCCGCGAAGGTGCGCGAGAACATGTCCGGGCCGATCAGGTAAGTGATGCCGACGAGAAGCATCATCTTCACCCAGTCGCCCAGCCCGAAGGTCTCTGTAAAGGGCATCACAGGGAGCGCCGCGATGTCGGCGCTTCGCTCCATGACGCACCAGAGCGCCGCAGCGGAAAAGCCTCCCAGCAGCAAAATCGTGTGCAGAAAGTCGGCCCGCAGAATGCCGCGCTGTCCGCCTAAAGCCGTATGAAGCACAATGCCGGCCGCGAGGAGCACATAGAGCACCTCAGCTGTCATGCCGCCCGAAATGGAATGAAGGAGTGCGCGCAGTGCAGTGAACTGCGCGGCCGTCACCGCTGCCCAAGAGAGCGCGATAATGGCGCCCGCCCATTTTTCTGCCGCCGGGCCCGCAAGGTGTCTGAGCACATCTGGGAGCGTCACGACGGGGAGCTTGCGGATAACGGGCGCAATGATGAGACCGTGGAGAAAAAGTCCGACAGCGCCGACGCCGAGCCACCAAAAAGCCGCCGGGCCGACCTTCTGAGCGAGTGCGCCCATGCCGAGCGTGGCTGAGCCGCCGATGATCGTACTCACAAGCGAGAAGGCGCAGAGAAGCGCGCCGGCCGATCCGCCGGCCGTCAGAAACGCGTTGAGTTCACGTTCGCGGGTCCCGCCTCGGATGCCGAACCAAAGGAGCGCCGCGAGGTAGGCCAGAACAAGCAGAGTGAGATAGTTCATCGAAAGGCTCTGAGAAGAATTCGAAAGTTCATGATCTTACGCGCCTGCCGCAGCCGATTTAGGGTTTACGCTTGATCTTTCGGCTGAACGCTATCCCGTGAAAAGGACCTGTGCCGGTGTTTTTCTGCAGTTCCGATTTAGGCACATCTTTGAGAGAAATGGATATTTCCTTTGTTGACAGGAATGGCGAAAATAAATCGGTCAACACGACTGCAGGCACGTTTAAGCCGTTGCCCTCTGACGAACTGCACTGATTGAAGGGCGGCAGTCCATTCAAACGCTTTAGGAGAACCGTTGTGAACATGACTCGGAAAGACTTCTTGAAAACGGCCGGTGCTTGTGCGCTCGGTGCCGTCGGGACGGCAGCGGGCGCAGCCGTTCCGGCAGCAGGCACAGAAACCGGGCGAGCCAAAGTGTATTTTTCACCCGTGATCGACTCGGATCACTTGAATAAACTCTACGACCTGATCAAGGGCAATTTGTCGGGCAAGATCGCCATTAAGCTCCATACCGGCGAGCGTCACGGTCCCAACATCCTGCCGCGCGAAATGGTGAAGTCCCTGCAGGCACGCATCCCTGAGAGCACGATTGTCGAAACCAACACTCTCTATCACGGCGACCGCTACACCACCGAGGATCACCTCAAGACCCTTGAAATCAACGGCTGGACCTTCTGCCCGGTTGACATCATGGACGCTGAGGGAACGGTGAATCTGCCAGTTAAAGGCGGCAAGCACTTCAAGGAAGTTTCGATGGGCGGCCATATCGTCAATTACGATTCGATGCTGGTCCTCACGCACTTTAAGGGGCATGCGATGGGCGGTTTCGGCGGCTCAATGAAGAATATCGCCATTGGCTGCGCCGACGGCCGCATCGGCAAGCAGCAGGTTCATGCCGTTTCGGATGTGAATCTGCCGTGGGATCAGTGGCCCGGCAAGGAAATGCTGATGGAGACGATGGCAGAATCCGCCAAAGCCGTCTGTGATTACTTTGGAAAGAAGATTGTCTTTATCAATGTGCTGCGCCGCATGTCGGTTGACTGCGACTGCGCGGGCACGTCTGCTGCGGAACCCACGATCCCCGATATCGGCATTCTCGCTTCCACAGATATTCTCGCCATTGATCAGGCTTCGGTCGATTTGGTCTACGGCCGTCCTGCCGCAGAGAAGCATGACCTCGTTGAGCGCATCGAAAGCCGCCGCGGCCTGCATCAGCTCACTGCCATGAAGGCGCTTGGGATGGGCAATGACCAGTACGATTTGATTACGGTGCCGTAATTCCTGCAGAGCAGAAACAAAGCGGCCTCAGGCGACGCGGGTTCGTCTGAGGCCGTTGCTTCTGAGGGATGCATCGGTGATGTTCAAAGCGTCGAAGACCTTTGGATTGCTTTCATTTAGAAAACCGGCATTCAAACTCAGGCATAGCTTATTTTGATGTCGAAGTTTCTATGC
>OIWO01001934.1_pt1 | contig 15199 bp, 10 predicted proteins | sample 1587641 | NCBI WGS metagenome assembly OIWO01 (sample SAMEA3888924, study PRJEB22519) | human gut metagenome | biome: human gut; feature: human-associated habitat; material: faeces | place: Denmark | collected 2010
TTGTCAGCAGCCCCCGTTTCGTGGTCTGCGTGTAGTTCCTTGTAAACTGACCTAACTTTTTAACTACAAATCATGGATATTATTGGACGTGTGGACCAGAAGCTACTAAACCTGTAGAACCAGATGTTTGGTATTCTGGAGAACCAAATAACACACAAGGCATAGAATTCTTTGGTAAAATGCAAAAGACTATGGGGTTCAAAATGAATGATGAACATGATCAATCAATTGCATTTGCTATAGAATTTGGAGGATATGAAGATGCAAGGAAAAAAGATCCAGGTGGAAGAGATTCCACTAAGTCTCTTGAATCACTAAATAAAGATGTAACCCCAGTTGATCCTGAAGCTACTATTAATGGAATAAAATATCCAACTGTTACTGATGCTTTAAATGCAGCACAAAGTGGTGATACAATTAAAATTGTCAAAGATACTGTAAAAGCAGTAACGAATGGAACATTAAAAACTGGCGTTAAGTTAGTAAGCTATGATAAAAATACAACTTACACAGGAAAGCAGGATTCCAAGATTGATGTTGCAGAAGATGGAACTGTGACCTTGAAGGACGGAAAACTTGAGCTTTCTGCAAAAGCATCCCTTAAGGTATTCAATCCGACCGATGGGCAGACTTATCAGGTAACAGCTCCAGACTGCACTTCATGGGTAACAGTAGATAAGAATGGAGACTCCCCTTATTTTATGGGAGAGGCGGATGGAACTGTAAAAATAGATGCAGTGACCTATTCGTATCAGAATCCGAGTCATAGTAACTTGGCAATGGTTTACATTCCACAGGGAATGAAAAATAATGATCAGGTAACAAAAGCTGAAGTCGCAGCAGATCAGTCGGTAACCATTGAGGTGGACAACACGAATTCAGTAGTATTGAATGGAAGTGGGAACGCAAGCGATACCGTAACTGTTAAGCGGCGTCAAAATGATTCGAAGGTGGATGTAAAACTGCCTTCTGGCGCACAAGGTACAATCTTTGGACATGCCGTAGGGGCAGCTCCGGCAGGCGGCGTAACAGTCAGCCAGAGCAGTGCAGAAAATACAGGATATCCTGACAGAGATTATGTCATGCTTGCAACTCCAGGGGATGCTGCAACTATAAATGGCTTCACATACACGTCACAAAATGCCAACGAGAAGTTATATCTCGGAACATTCAACGTGGCGGTCACGACCGGGAACAATGCAGAGATCTCCGGCGGCGCAAAACCGGCTGACCCGGGATACTTACAGCAGTACGAGGTAAAGATCAGTCCTAAGACACACTTTGACCTCGATAAGGACAACTTTACCGTCACAATGAAAAAAAGTGATACCGGTGCAGCAGAGACATTACTGTTTGCACAGGTATGCACAGAGGAAACAGACGGAAGCATCACAGTGACGATCCCTCAGGTAACCGGTGATATCACCATCCATGCAGAAGCCAAAAGGCAGACATCAAAGCTTACCATCAATGGATTAGATGGCAGAGGAATCGTAAAAGTACTGGATGGGGAAGGAAAGGTACATGAATTAAAGCAGGGTAAGGATTCTGTTACCGTAAACCGGAATGAGGAACTGACGCTTACCTTTATCCCGGATGATTTTGCCGATCCTTATTATAGTGATCTGACAGGAGAGAAGGGAAGCAGCTTCTCCATACTGACAGGGTTAAAGAACAATGCTCCGGGTGCAGCTGCGACAGAGCTGTTCACGCAGGATGTGAAGGACAGCTTCAACTGGACGGAAAAGAGTTATCAGGTGAAGTATACACCGGATAAAGCAGAGAATACACTGGAAGCAAAATTTACACATTCCAGTATCATGCATGTCCATGTGACCGGAGGTACCGCAGAGGTCAACACGACTGTATTGGAACAGAACCCGACAGACACAGGATCGTTCCGGCATGTGATCGTACCGGATAATACCCAGGTAGAGATCACCTTAAAAGACACAACCAGTCATAATCCGGTTTATAAGGCTGCTTATTGGAAGCAGGTTTCTACCGCCGGCGGAAATGATATGGGAACAGACGTATCTTCCCAGCTGAATGCTACAGGAAGCAAGACCTATACCTACACGACACAGGCAGTGAGTGCGTCCCATATGCTGAATGTAAGCTTTGAGCAGGGACAGAACGTGGATGTCACGTTTACAGGCGGAAATGCTTCACTGGTCCAGACAGGAACAACATGGACAGACCAGGGCAATCATACTTACCGTACACTGGTAAAAAATGGCAATACACTGACCTTGAAGGTTCAGGCAAAAGAAGGCTATGGATTAAAGAGCATTACCGTTAACGGATTCAACATCAATGCGACAGAAGCACTTAAGAACCCGGAATATAACGTGACATATGACGAAGCGACCAGAACCTATACCCATACCACGAAACCGATCGACCAGGCATGGAACGTGGTCATGGACTTTGAAGAAAAGTATACTGTATCTTTTGAAGATCAGCAGGGTAGGACACTGGAAACGATTCCAGCTGTGAATGGAACAACGATTCCGGAAGAAAAGTTCACAGAAATGCAGGCAAAAACAGATGCCCTAAAAGAAGGCAATGAAATCTTCCTGACCTGGGTGGACAAGGCGGACGAAAATACTGCTTATAATAAGAACACCATAATCACCAAAAATAACCTGGTATTGAAGCCGGTATACCGAAAGAATGCAGGAAACGGCGGACATATCGAGAATGGAAGTGATGGAAGCATCCTCGCAGCGGATGATTTTGCAATCCATCTTCGTGATCTGCACAATCTGACAGTAGATAACGTTAAGGATGAGAAGTATGCCAATGTAACAGCATTTGATAAGGATGGCGCAAAGGTGACCGCTAAGGTAACCGTAGATGCAGATGAATTAGCTGCATTAAAGGCAACGGGTGCGGGAACCCATCGTGATGCATTGACATTTACCTATAATAATTTATCCGTCAAGGTAACCGTAGAGATCTCCGATGCAGAAGTCACCATCACCGGACGTACTGCACATACCCTGACCTTTACAGGAAAGGGCGGTGTAACCTATCAGGTACAGAAGTCGGATGAAAATGGCGGATCCCTCACCGGAAATGTAATGAGTGCAGCTACAGCAGCAGGGACAGGAAAGGGAACGGCTGACGGTCTGGATAAGGCGGCATACTATCTGATCAGCCATACGGCATATGGCCAGGCAGTAGGACGTACCTCGCTGGTAGATGCGCAGGATATCGCAAAGCAGTTTGCGGATGACGGTGACCAGACAACGACAAATGGAAAAACCGATAAGACTGAGAAAGCATCCAATAATAATGTAGATGTTACGGTGGATGACAATGGTAACTACAAGGTAACCCTGAAAAAGGATATCGACCATACTGTTGAGATCCCGGATACCTGGGAGAATGTGAAGATCGACCTGGGTGGACATACCATCACCGGAGACAATGCAGATGCTTCTAAGGAAGCAAAGCCCGGACTGGTATTTAAGAAGGATGATACAGCGACAGAACATCCCGGAACGAATCTGGAGATCGTAAACGGCACGATCAAAGGTGGAGACGGCTCTAGTGCACATCCCGATGGCGCAGCCGGTGTAGGGGAAGCTGCGGGCAGCAAGCCGTCACAGGCTGGTATCACCGTAGGCGCAAATGCAGTCATCAAGGGCGGCAATGGTGCAGATGGTGAGAACGGAAGTAACGGAGGAAACGGCGGTTCCGGTATCGAAGGAACCATCAGCACGACCGTAAACGGAGGCTCTGTCTCAGGCGGAAACGGCGGTAAGGGTTCTGATTCCGCAACAGGTACTCCGGGTAACGGCGGAAATGGTGGTTCCGGTATCAAGACCGATAAAGATGTAGTCATTAACGGAGGAACCATCACCGGTGGAAATGCCGGAAACGGTGGAAATGCAACCGGTGAGAACAATACCAATCCCGGTGGCTCCGGTGGAAATGGCGGCTCCGGTGTCAACAGCAGCAGCGGAAAGATCGATAACAACAGAGGAACCATTACCGGTGGAGATGCAGGAAATGGCGGCAGCTCCGAAAAGGGCAATGGAGGAACCGGAGGAAATGGTGGTTCCGGCTCCATTGGAGAGACGAACAATACGAATGGCGGAACAACGACCGGAGGAAACGGAGGAAACGGCGGTAACTCCAACAATGGAGGAAGCAACGGAAACGGCGGCTCCGGTGGTAAAGGTACTGAGGGAACGGTCAATGGAGGAAATCAGGATGGTAATAACGGCCAGAATGGTAAAATCTTCTTCGTGATCCTCTTCAAAGACCAGAAGAAGAATCTGCTGAATGCAGCAGATCCCTGCAAAGTAGCGGCAAATGGTAAAATAACCAAAGACTACTTTGGCAAGATGCAGGAAAAGACCGATGCGCAGGCAAAGGCAGATGAAAAGTTCTTTGCATGGACTGAGGAAAACCATGCAGATAAGGTATATACCGCAGAGACGGAGATTACAGCCAGTGTGACACTGGTTCCGGTGTACCGTGCAGACAGCAATGTGGTTCCCGGACAGGATGGAAATACCATCGCAGCAGATAATTTCTCCATCCGTATCGAGAAAGTAGGCAGCCTGACAGAAACGGAAGCAAAGAAGCTTGCCAATGTCAAGGCATACGATAAGAAGGGCGCAGACATCACCAATACGGTAACAGTAGACCAGAACAAGCTTACTGCTTTACAGCAGAGCACGGCTGGAATCCATCCGGATGCACTGACCTTCGAGATCCCAGGCAGTGTCAAAGTCAGCGTTACAGTAGAGATCACAGATGATAATCCTGTGATCACCGGAAAGACAGCACATACACTGACCTTCAAGGGAAGAGCAAATGAGACTTATGAGTATCAGGAGCTGGATGCCCAGGGAACCCCGACAGGTAAGGTATTAACCATACTGACGGATGGAGATGGAAAAGCAACCATCACGGGTCTGAAGAAAGCAACACCATATCAGATCAGTCATAAGAAATATGGTTCTGTCAACGGCAAAACAGCCCTCGTGGATGCAAAGGATATCGCAAAGCAGTTCGAGGACAGAGGTGCCGGTGATACAAAAGGCAATAATGCTACGGACAGAACGGAAAAAGCAGAAAACTCCAATGTACAGGTTGTAGTGGATGATGACGGCAACTACAAGGTAATTGTGAAGAAAGACATCGACCACACAGTTGAAATCCCGGATACCTGGGGTGAGGTCAAGATTGACCTTGGCGGACATACCATCACAGGTGACAAGGCAGATGATAATAATGCAGCGAAGCCCGGACTTGATTTTGTGAAGGATGGAAGTATAAATGAACATCCCGGAACAAAGCTGGAGATTGTCAACGGTACGATCAAGGGTGGAGACGGTTCTGCTAAACATCCGGATGGAGCACCCGGTATCGGAGCCAGTGGTGATACAGCAGATGCCGGACTTATCATCGGAAGCAATGCAAATGTGATCGGGGGTAACGGTGCAGATGGCACAGAAGGCAAAGATGGAGGAAACGGCGGAGCCGGTATCGACGGTAACGGCAAGATCACTCCGACGGTCAATGGAACGGTAACCGGCGGCAACGGTGGTAAAGGCGGAGATTCCGCAGCCGGTATCCCAGGTAATGGAGGAAACGGTGGAACCGGAATCAGCGCAGGCGATAAGACCATCACCATCCATCCCGGTGGAACCGTCAACGGCGGTGATGCAGGAAGCGGCGGAAACGCAACAGGAGATAACACGAATCCTGGTGGCAACGGCGGTAACGGCGGTACAGGAACCGAGACCACACAGCCCGGAAAGACCGATAATAACGGTGGAACAACATCGGGTGGAAATGGCGGTGACGGCGGAACCTCCAACAACGGCAACGGTGGAAACGGAGGAAACGGCGGCAGCGGCTCCACAGGAGAAAGCAATAACAACGGCGGCACGAACAGCGGAGGATCCGGCGGAAATGGCGGAGACTCTGACAAGGGCAACGGCGGCTCCGGCGGTAATGGCGGAAGCTCAGGCGAAACCGGAGGAAACGGCGGTAACAACAGCGGCGGCAACGGTGGAAATGGCGGAGATTCCAACAGCGGCAATGGAGGATCCGGCGGAAACGGTGGAGACTCCAACAGCGGCACCGGAGGCAACGGTGGCAATGGTGGAGATTCCAATAACGGCACCGGAGGAAACGGCGGAAATGGCGGTGGCTCCAACAACGGCACCGGAGGAAACGGCGGAAATGGCGGTAACTCCAACAACGGCAATGGAGGAAACGGCGGAAACGGCGGTGGCTCCAACAGCGGAAACAATGGAAACGGCGGCAGCTCCGGCAGTAACGGTAACAGACCCGGCGGAAATGGCGGCGGCTCCAACAATGGCAATGGAGGAAACGGCGGTAACAACGGCGGAGGCAACTCTGGAAACAACGGCGGAGACAACTCTGGAAACAACGGTGGAGACAACTCTGGAAACAACGGTGGAGACAACGGCGGCAATAACGGCGGAGATAACTCCAATAACAATTCCGGAAGTACAGGTAACACAGGTAATACACCAGATGCAGGTAATACAGCCGGCAATGATTCCGGAAATAATGCCCATAAAGGAAATAAAGGAAACAGTACCGGCAACAGTAATGCCGGACAGAAGGATCCGGCAGAGGATGACAGCCTGAACGATGCTGCGGATGAAAGCAGCCTGACAGGTGATGCAGATGGCAGCGATGCAGACGGAAGTGATGCAGATGGCATACAGGAAGAGGAGAGCATCCATGCAGACAGCGACAGCGTTGAGAATGGTACGGACAGTGACAGCCATATACCGTTTGGTGAATGTGGTTTCCACTGGATCCCCATTGTATGGCTCCTTGTAATCCTTGGTTATACCGTAGTACGTGTGAAGAAGCTCCGTGATGAGTCAGAAGAAGCCTAAGGAGGAAAACAGACATGGAAAACACGAAACCGAATAAGAAATTATACATTGTAGTGGAAGTCATACTGTTTGCAGTATATATCCTGATAGGTGTCCTGCTGTTCGTCACGGAAAAGCACTGTGCTGCAGACGCATTCATCTTCTGGATCGGACTTGTGATCGCAGCAGTCTGTGCAGTAGTGCTGGGAATCCATGAGAACAGAAGGATCTAAGAAGTAAAAAAGAAGAAGTAATTTTAAGAAAACCAAATGGCTGTGATGGCTGTTTGGTTTTCTTGCGCTAAAAAGACCGGAAAGGATCATCGGATATCCCGGGAACCGGTTCGTCCTGAGACAGATCCTTTTGATGAAAATAACAGAGGAAGCCGTACAGAAATATATAAGAGAGCAAGCAGAAGACTCAAGAAGAGAGGATTCCAGTAGTACCGCTTTATAGCGGAGCCAGTAACAGTGCTTGCGATACCGCCCTTCGGGGCGAGCAGTAGTAATAGCCCTTTGGAGGGCTAATATTAAACCACCACTTGAAGTGGTGGTTGATAACTTAGAAATACCAGTGTAAAGGAGGTGATCTTCAATGTTTTCAAGGATTTGGACAAAGCCATATACGAAAAGCTGCTCAGAGCAGATTGAGCGATTGAAAGCTGCATTGCAGGACTGTGACGCCGTGGTGATCGGTGCCGGAGCCGGTCTTTCCACCTCAGCCGGATTTGTTTACACCGGCGAACGGTTTGAAAAATACTTTTCCGACTTTGCGGCAAAGTACGGCATCCAAGATATGTATTCCGGCGGCTTTTATCCCTTTGCCACGCCGGAGGAGCATGGAGCCGATACATCTACATCAACCGCTATATGGATGCCCCCAAACCGGTCTACGATGACCTTTTGAAGCTGGTGTCTGACAAGGATTATTTCGTTATCACGACCAACGTGGATCACTGTTTTCAGAAAGCAGGCTTTGATAAAAAGCGGCTGTTTTACACGCAGGGCGATTACGGCCTGTTCCAGTGCAGTGAGCCGTGCTGTCAGGAAACCTTTGATAACGAAGCCGCGATTCGTGAAATGGTCAAGCGGCAGCAGAATATGAAAGTACCGACAGAACTTTTAACCGTCTGCCCTCACTGCGGCAAGCCCATGACCATGAATCTCCGCTGCGATGATACCTTTGTGGAGGACGAAGGCTGGCACAAGGCAGCGGAGCGGTACGAAAATTTTCTCCGCACTCGAAGTGAGCAGAAAATTCTCTTTCTGGAGCTGGGTGTCGGCTACAACACCCCAACCATAGTGAAGTACAGTTTCTGGCGCATGGCTCATGACTGGAAAGATGCCACTTATGCCTGTCTCAATTATGGAGAGGCGTATGCGCCTGACGAAATCAGAAAGAAGTCCATTTGTATCAATGGAGATATTGGAGAAATCCTGTCTCAGATTTAAGAAAAGTCAATATTGTTCTTAACGTGGGCGTTTTACTTTAACCAGTGGATGCCCTTTTTTTCATACCCATTTTCAAAGGAAAGGAGGTCTTGTAATGGCTGTATTCAGAGTTGAAAAAACGAAAGACTTTACCTCATGTGCAACCATCACCTGCGGAATATGCATCCTATGCTATATCGCGCTCTCCGAATAAACATCAAGATTTTGAAAATAATAAAGTGAAAATTCCGATGTTTGTATTGAAAGCATGTCACGAATAGTATATAATATTCGTGACATCATGAAAGGAGGGCACAGCTGTGGACAATGGATATATGCAGGAAATACGAGCGCGAATTCTTGCTGCTGAGGATGGTGCAGTTTTTGTTGCTCCTGATTTTGCAGATATTGCGGACACCGCAACAATTCGCCAAGGATTGAAGCGGCTTTACCAATCTGGCATTATCCGCAGAATTATCAGAGGCATTTACGAAAAGCCAAAGTACAGCAAACTGCTTGATGAATATGTAGCGGCCGACCCGGATGCAGTTGCCAAAGCATTGGCACGGTGTTACCACTGGACCATTGCCCCGTGCGGAAATACGGCCCTGAACCTGCTGGGGCTCTCTACACAGGTAACGGCGGTCTGGTCCTACATCAGCGACGGTCCGTATAAGACCTATGAGTGGAATTCCACCAAGCTGGAATTTAAGCATAGAACCAACAAGGAAATCACGGGTCTGTCTTACATGACGAGTTTGGTGATCCAGGCGCTGAAAACTCTGGGAAGGACCAACGTGACGCCGGAGATCATACAGACGCTTTCTGAAAAGCTGTCCGAGGCTGAAAAGCAAGCCTGTCTGAAAGAGGCAACGGAATCCACGGATTGGGTTTATGATACGATACGAAAAATGTGTGGAGGTGACACACAAGGAGGAATGTAGCACGATTGCCGGAAAGCGACCGGCGCGAACTGTTCCGAAATACAGCCGATAAGATGGGTTTGAATGATGCCATCGTAGAGAAAGATTTTTGGGTATGCTTTACGCTGGATTATCTGTTCCACCGCTGCCCGTGGAAAGAGACTATTACCTTCAAAGGCGGCACCAGTCTTTCCAAGGCATTCAATCTGATCAGCCGCTTTTCCGAAGATATTGATCTGATTCTGGATTGGCGGGTGCTGGGATACGGTAAGGACGAGCCATGGGAAAAACGTTCCAACACCAAACAGGATACGTTCAACAAAGAAGCCAATGCTCGGGCAGAGGTTTTTCTTGCGGAGCAGTTTTGTCCCACCATTCAGGCAGAACTTTCTCAGGAGCTTGGCTGTGAGGCGAATATTTACATAGACGAAAAGGACAAACAGACAGTTACCTTTGCCTATCCACACCTGTTTACAAATCCCGCTACCTTGCAGGTTATTCGTTTGGAGATCGGTGCGCTGGCCGCTTGGACGCCCGCAAAAATCGCTCGGATCGAGCCCTATGCCGCAATCTATTATCCGAAAGTCTTTGCACAAAAGGATACGGCTATTCTGACCGTTGCGCCGGAGCGGACTTTCTGGGAGAAGGCAACGATTCTGCACCATGAAGCCAACAGACCCGAGAGTTCGGAAATGCCGCAGCGTTATTCCCGGCACTACTATGATCTGTACCGTATGTCGATGACACCTGTGAAAGAAGCTGCCTTTGCCCGGGTGGAATTGCTGAAGACAGTGGTGGACTTCAAGATGAAGTTTTATCCGAGAGCCTGGGCAAAGTATCAGGAAGCTATTCCCGGCACCTTGAAGCTTGTTCCCCCGGAGTATCGCTTTGCAGCATTGGCCGCAGATTACGAAGCAATGAAGGATATGCTCTATGGTGATGTGCCGACCTTTGAGACTGTCATGAGCGCAGTCAGCGAATTAGAAAAAGAAATCAACGCACTGTAACAACCTAATATTATAAAGCCACCGGCTAAGCCGATGGTCTTGACTCGTGAGCCCGGCAGGTAGAAGAAACGTTGTCACTGATAAGGATTTGACCAGAGACGGTAAAAGGAAGTATAATTGGACTGAGAGAAAACAACAGGAGTGACAATATGGAAAAAAATCAAGTACATTCATCTCAGTCAGGAACCTTTGACATCAGTGCAGCAATGCTTCATATCATCGCCATGACATTTATGCTGATGGATCATCTCTGGGCTACGCTTCTTCCGGCGCAGGACTGGCTGACCTGCGTAGGAAGGCTCGCGTTTCCCATCTTTGCATTTATGGCAGTGGAAGGATATTTTCACACGCACAGCTTTAAAAAGTACATTCTCCGGCTGCTGCTGTTTGCGGTGCTGTCGGAGATACCCTTTGATCTGATGTATGGCGGAACCTGGTTTTATCCGTTTCATCAGAATGTGATCTGGACGTTGTTGATAGGACTCGCTGGAATCCATTTGATGGAAAAAACTCGAAAAAAACAGAAGCTTACGATCTTTCTGCCGACGGCGGTTCTGGTCGTGTTGGTTGGAAGTGCACTTGGGACGGTAGGAATGGCAGATTACTATGGTGCCGGTGTATTGACACTGTTTATTTTTTACTTTTTCCGGGGAAGAAAATGGTGGTGTTTTGCCGGACAGATTCTGGCGCTCTATTGGGTCAATGTAGAGCTGCTGGGAGGTCTGATGTACCCCATCCGGCTTTTTGGGATGGACTTTGAACTCTGCCAGCAGGGACTTGCATTGCTTTCACTGCTTCCGATCTGGCTGTATCGTGGACGGCAGGGCTGCCATACGAAAGTCTTCCAGTATAGCTGTTATGCGTTTTATCCGGTCCATATGCTGATTCTTGCATTGGTGCTGAATTATGTAAATCGATAATAATAAGAACTGTGGCTGCAGGGGATACGACCCTGCAGCCATTTTTGATTAACAGGAAATCTTATGGCATGTATAAAAAGAGCGGTAGGATTGTTTCCTTTATTTTAAATATTCATCCATCCACTTAATGATCTCCGTCATCCGGTCGATCCTGTTCTCCGGCTTTCCGCCTCTGGACAGCTCATGGTTTTCTCCATGGAACAGGCAAAGCTTCGACGGGCAGCCGTTCCGCTTGATGGCGCTGAACATGGCGAGTCCTTCCGCCATATAGCAGCGGTAGTCCTCATCAGAGTGGATAAAGAGTGTCGGTGTCTTGCAGTTCGGCGCAAACTGGAGCGGGGACTGCTTCCAGAGAAGCTCCACATCGGTCCTCGTGTTGGATCCCTGGTTGTTTAAGATGAAGGTGTGTCCGATATCGGAGTTGTGCTCAAAGGATACCCAGTTGGAGATGGAACGCTGGGAAGCTGCCGCGTGGAACCGGTCTGTATGTCCGATGATCCAGTTTGTCATGAAGCCGCCGTAGGAGCCGCCTGCGACACCGAGATGTTCCGGATCGATCATCGGGTACCGCCTCAGAACTTCATCCGTGAAATCCATCAGGTTCTGATAGTCCACAGTTCCGTAGATTCCGTTGATATTTCCAAAATCCGTGCCCCGTCCGTCAGATCCTCTCGGATTGCAGAAGAACACGAAATATCCGCGGTTTGCCCACATCTGCATCTCATGATAGTAGACATCTGAATAAACGGTTCTCGGACCGCCGTGGATAGTTAAGATGCCGGGATAGGACTTTCCTTCCTCGAAACCTGCCGGTTTTAAGACCCATCCGTGGATCTCGTAGCCGTCGCTGGCGGTGAAAGAGAACGCCTCCGGTGTCTGTACGTCATATTCGTCGGTGAGCCAGTCATTCATGTGGGTCACCTGCTCGCCGTCTACAAAGAGTTCCGCAATGTGGAGTCCGTGGAATTCCATGGAGGCGATGTGTCCGCCCGCGAGATCGAAGCTGTCGCAGGAGCTTCCTGCCGTCAGCGGCCCGGAGACGGTGCCGCCCCGGGAGATCTTATAGAGATGGGAAAAATCTCCCACGGTGGAAATATAGTAAAATTCTCCGTCCACAGCCTTAAACGTCTGTCCTGCGCCGAATCTGGAATCGGAGCCCACGGAGGAGCCGCCGATGGAGGACTCATAAGGATGGATCAGCTTCATGGATCCATCCGCGAGATCCATATGGTAGAAGTCACAGTATTTCGTCGTATCTTTATAGGAGTCATCCGTTGCCGCAATGAGTGCAGTCTTTTCGTCTAAGAGGGAGACAACTCCGGTGCGCATGGAATCCGGCGCGATCAAGGTTTTCGTCTCTCCGGTGGAGAGGTTATAGAGATAAACGCCCGGACGGATCCCCATGACACTCTGTTTCCACGGATATGCCTTGTAGAGCAGGAGGTTTCCAAGGACAGAATACTGGGAGCAGTCGGTCCATTCGTCCGCTACGTAAGTGAGGTTACCGGATCCCATATCATAGATGGCGTAACGGTTCCTCTTCGCGTTCGTGTATCCCTGGCCATTGCCCCAGAACGGAAGCTCGTCGAATACCTCGTAAGATTTCTTCCTTGTATCCTTGTAATTATCATGGCGGATCGTCAGGAGGTAACGCCCGTCCGGGAGAAGACGGATCCCTGTGACGGAAGCCGGAACCGATGCGCGGCATGAGGCTTCGCCGCCGGACGGAGAAATTTCATAAAAGAAAGAAGTGCCGTTTTCTTTTTCCTTTTTAAGGGACGCAGTCCGGGCCGCAGTAAAGATCAGCGTATTTTCTGCTGTCCAGGACCAGATCTTCGCGTCACCGGCGCAGGTGACACGGGAGACAGTCTTCTTCCTGAGATCATACAGGTACAGGTCAGACAGATAGCCATTGGTCTCCCGGTCCGGTACGGATACCGTGAAGGCGATCTTCGTTCCATCGGGTGAGAAATGTGGGTTGCTCAAAAAACGGAACTTCAGGAATGTGTCGATCTCAATCTTCTTCATCGTCATGTCCTCCATAATTAATATTTTGTAATAGGAAATCCGAGGAATTCTCTATTATACAAACAGGCACTAATGTGCCAATGATGCGCACTTGCGCAAAAATGCAGGTCAGATGCATCCATCCACAGAATCTGCCGGGCTGACCCCGGAAGATCATAGGCCGGAAGGCACTGGATCGCTATGAAATGAGTATAAATACTCAGAGTGGAATGTGTCAAGGAAAAGTGGAGCAGGGGTATCCGGAAAAAGCGCTTGCCATATCAGAAAAATGATGTTAAAATATTTTAGACTATGTATAATGCGCACGAAAAGATCCCTGGGACTGGTGCACGAGGGATAAAAAAGAGCGAGATGCGAAGAGAAAGGAAGCTGAACCGATGTCAGGACATAATAAATTTTCCAACATCAAACATAAGAAAGAGAAGAACGACGCAGCAAAGGGTAAGATCTTTACCGTAATCGGAAGAGAGATCGCTGTCGCAGTTAAAGAGGGCGGCGCTGATCCGGCTAATAACAGCAAGCTGCGTGATGTGATCGCAAAAGCGAAAGCAAACAACATGCCGAACGATACCATCGACCGCGGTATCAAGAAAGCAGCCGGTGACTTAAACTCCGTAAACTACGAAAACTTAACATACGAGGGATACGGTCCGAGCGGTGTTGCGATCATCGTTGACACACTGACTGACAACAAGAACCGTACCGCAGCAAACGTAAGAAGCGCCTTCACAAAGGGCGGCGGAAACGTAGGCGCACAGGGAAGCGTTTCCTTCATGTTTGACCGCAAGGGCCAGATCGTGATCGACAAAGAAGAGTGTGATATGGATGCCGACGAACTCATGATGGCTGCACTCGATGCAGGTGCTGAGGATTTCTCCGAGGAGGAGGACAGCTACGAGGTTATCACAGATCCGGACAACTTCAGTGCAGTCCGCGAGGCTCTCGAGAAAGCCGGAATCCCGATGGTAGAGGCTGATATTACTATGATCCCGCAGAACTGGGTAGAACTTACTGATGAGGAAGCGATCAAGAAGATGCAGAGAATCCTTGATCTCCTTGACGAGGATGATGACGTACAGGCTGTATACCACAACTGGGATGAATAAAGAATCGTAATTGTGTATGTTGTGATCCCCTTTCACCAGAATTGTACTGATGAGAGGGGATTTCTTCATGTAACAGGAAAATCGGAGAGCGTGGAACTCTCCGGAGGCAGGAGGGAGGAATCCGTTATGACGGATATGAAGAAAAATATAAAAAGGACAGCAGTGCTTTCCATGGTGCTGGTCCTGATGTTCGCGACAAACGTATTTGGCGCGGAGCAGACCGAAGAGTATGTGCCAGCGGTCTACGCGACGTTCTGGGCGCTCGTTCCGCCGGTCGTGGCGATTGGGCTGGCACTTATCACAAAAGAGGTGTACAGTTCCCTGTTCATCGGTGTTCTCATGGGTGGAATCCTGTACTCCGGTTTCAGCTTTGAGGGAACGATCACCCATATTTTTGAGGACGGAATGATAAACGTTCTCTCTGACAGCTACAATGTGGGAATTCTGATCTTCCTTGTGATCCTTGGAACGATGGTGTGCCTGATGAACCGGGCCGGCGGGTCGGCAGCATTCGGCCAGTTTGCGGCGGATCATATTAAGGGACGCGTGGGCGCGGAGCTTGCGACGATCCTGCTGGGCTGTCTGATCTTTATCGATGATTATTTTAACTGCCTGACCGTGGGAAGCGTGATGCGCCCTGTGACAGACAAATTTAAAGTCTCAAGAGCAAAGCTCGCGTACCTGATCGACGCGACGGCAGCTCCGATCTGCATTATCGCACCGATCTCTTCCTGGGCGGCCGCGGTTACCGGATTTGTTGAGGGCGAGGACGGATTTTCTATCTTCGTGCGGGCGATCCCATACAACTTTTACGCGATCCTGACGATCGTGATGATGATCGGAATGGTACTTTTACGGACAGAATTCGGTTCTATGAAATTTCATGAGAAGAATGCGCTCAAGG
>OIWO01001949.1_pt1 | contig 15079 bp, 9 predicted proteins | sample 1587641 | NCBI WGS metagenome assembly OIWO01 (sample SAMEA3888924, study PRJEB22519) | human gut metagenome | biome: human gut; feature: human-associated habitat; material: faeces | place: Denmark | collected 2010
ATGTGTTAAGCACGCCGCCAGCGTTCATCCTGAGCCAGGATCAAACTCTCATGTTTAAAAGTTTTCCCAGTTTCATGAACGCGCTGGCTTCATTTCTTGAGCCATTCCGTTCCTTACTGTTTTAAGGTTGCTTTTTAAAAAGCTGTTCGTTTGCGATCATTTCTGATCGACTTGAATTATTCTCTTAGAATCTTTCAAGGTTGTTTCACTGTTCAGTTATCAAGGTTGGTTGCTAACAGCAACTATGATATCTTATCATGTATCAAGTCGTTTGTCAACAACTTTTTTCATCTTTTTTCGAGTCGTTTGTGACCCGAACAACTTCATTATCATATCAAATGATTCGAAGCTTGTCAACAACTTTTTTCATTTGATTTTTTAAATCTTTCTTTTAAAAAGCTGTCATGCTGTGGTAGAGTCTCATCTTCCTGACCGCTCTCCCCGCCAGCCATGTTATAGTACCACTTCACTCCTATAGAAGTCAATAGAAATGTCGAACTTTGTTAAAGTGCCACGATTTCAAGAATTGTATCATTTTATCAGACAATTCAATCATTTTGTTTTCTATAGTATTTCCAAGGCTTCACGGACATTCTCAACCCCTTTTAGCTGCATTCCATCGACTTGTTGTATGTTTTTCATACACACTTTAGGCAATATACATTGTTTAAATCCCAATTTTCTTGCTTCCGCAATGCGCTGTTCTACCATATTCACAGAACGAACCTCGCCACTCAATCCCACCTCGCCAAAACAAATCACATCCTCTGCAATCGGTCTGTTTCTAAAACTGGAGATAATGGATAAAACCAATCCCAAATCCACCGCCGGTTCACTTATCTTCATTCCACCTGCGATATTAATATATGCATCCTGATCTGAAAGCTTTACACCTACTGTCTTTTCCAATACAGCCATTAATAGATTTACACGATTATAATCCACCCCAGCAGCTGTCCTTCTCGGCATTCCAAATGCACTGTGACAGACCAATGCCTGAATTTCTACCAAAAGCGGGCGTGTTCCTTCCATAGTACATACAACAATTGACCCACTTGCATTCTGCGGTTTTCCATCCAACATATATTCCGATGGATTTGGTACTTCACGCAATCCTGTCTGACACATTTCAAATACGCCAATTTCATTTGTAGAGCCAAAACGATTTTTTACAGCTCGCAATATACGATAAGCTGCATAACGATCCCCCTCAAAGTACAACACCGTATCTACCATATGTTCTAAAACACGTGGTCCCGCAACAGTTCCTTCTTTTGTCACATGACCTACAACAAAAACAGCTATTCCTCGTTCTTTTGCAAGACGCATCAAAACACTTGTAGCCTCTCTTACTTGAGATACACTTCCCGGCGCCGAATTGACATTCTCCCGGAACATTGTCTGTATCGAATCTACAACCACTACCTGTGGACGTCGTTCTTCTATCACTCCCTGTATCAGATCAAGATTTGTTTCACACAATAACATCATATCATCTGAAAATGTTCCAATACGATCTGCCCGCATTTTTATCTGCTGTAAAGATTCTTCTCCCGATATGTACAACACCGATGTGTGCTGATCCGATAGGCTTCGACATGTCTGTAATAGTAATGTTGACTTTCCAATCCCAGGATCTCCACCAACAAGTACCAGTGAGCCCGGTACAATTCCACCACCTAATACGCGATTTAATTCTTTGATATGCGTATCCAGACGTTCCTCAGGCGAACTCTGTACATCGTTTAATTTTGATACTTGTAATTCTGTAATCTGTTTATGTGTTACGGTAGTTTTCTTGTCTACAACTTCTTCTACCATTGTATTCCATTCCTTACATGCCGGACATTGCCCCATCCACTTCGTAGACTCATATCCACACGATTGACAAAAAAATACGCTGTTTTTTCCCTTAGCCATATTCTTTTTCCTTCCTATTATCTATATAAAACAATCCCCGTCATTTTATGACGGGGATTTCATGCATCACTGTAAAACTTCTTTTAACACTTTGTAACTTCAACCAGGATGGCACTCTCTGCATCTAATTCCACACTCAAGTTAAGTTTTCCACCCAAATTTGTTTTCATAGTACCAGCATCTGCGCCAGCAACTTTGACATCATATTCGGTTTCTGGTTCTAATTCAAGTGTAATCTGTGCATCCTCGAATCCTTCTACTGTAAAACACATGCCGTTTTCTGTTGCATTTAGATGCTCTACAGATGTTCCTGGAACAGATTCATACACAAACATACCATTTCGTTCTAACTTTGTGATTTCTTTAAATGTCTTGACCTTATACAAATCCCCTTGAAAACTCACATTGTCAAGTTTGGACTTCTGATCCAAGCTATAATCCCCAAAACTAATAGTACCGTCTGACTCACAACGAATTAATTCGCTAACTACAGCCATCTCTTTCTCCTCCTGCTTCTTTAAGGCACTGCCTTTTCTCTGTCTATCAATGTATTCATATTATATAATACCAATTATAAAATATCTAGTACATCACATAATATTCATCATTTTTCTACGAGGTAAACACAATCTGTCCTTTTTTCATTGTCACAACAACCTTGCTTCCCTTTTTAACATCCCCAGCAAGAATGTGTTCTGCCAATGGATCTTCCAAATCTGTCTGAATACGACGACGAAGTGGTCTGGCACCATATTTCGGGTCAAATGAAACATCCACAAGATGTTTTTTCACAGCATCACGGATCGTCAAATCAATATCCATTTGTGTCTTACAACGTTCTACCAAAGAACGAGTCATGATACTTACAATCTGCTTCATGTCTTCTTTATTTAAAGAACGGAATACAATCGTTTCATCAATACGATTCAAAAATTCTGGTTTGAAGATTCGTTTCACCTCTTCCATAACACCATTTTTCATAAATTCGTAGTTGGTTTTTTCATCGTCAACCGATGCAAACCCAAGCTTCTTTGGTTCAACAATCGCCTGCGCACCGGCATTGGATGTCATGATAATAATTGTATTCTTAAAGCTGACCTGACGCCCCTGGGAATCTGTAATATGCCCATCATCTAATACCTGAAGTAAGATATTAAACACATCTTGATGCGCTTTTTCTATCTCATCAAACAATATAACAGAATATGGGTTACGTCTTACCTTTTCGCTTAATTGTCCGCCTTCTTCATGACCTACATATCCAGGAGGTGAACCTATCATTTTAGATACACTATGCTTCTCCATATATTCTGTCATGTCGACGCGAATCATTGCCTTTTCATCGCCGAATACTGCTTCTGCTAATGCTTTTGAAATCTCTGTCTTACCAACACCCGTTGGTCCTAAAAACAGGAATGATCCTACTGGACGATTTGGTTCTTTTAATCCAACACGCCCTCTTCGAACTGCACGTGACACTGCACTTACCGCATCTTCCTGTCCAACAACGCGTTTATGCAATGTCTTTTCTAAATTGCGTAAACGGACTGCCTCTTTTTCGTTAAGGCGTGACACTGGTATCTTTGTCCATACAGAAACCACCTGTGCTATATCATCATCTGTCAAAAGCAGACGCTGACCACGTTTTTTTCGTTCGTATTTTTTGCGAAGAGATTGCATCTGTTTTTCTAATTCTGCCTGCTTTTTACGGCACTCCGCTGCACCTTGCACATCGCCAGCAATCAAATTCTTTTCTACGCCGTTTACTGCATCCTGAAATTCTCTCTCAAGTAATAGCATTTGTTCCGGTGCTTTGACTTCCATCAGCCTCAGATGTGCTGCCGCCTCATCCATCAAGTCAATCGCCTTATCCGGTAAGAAACGGTCTGAAATATAACGTTGTGATAACATGACCGCTGCATGAATTGCCTCATCTGATATCTGCACCTGATGATGTTGTTCGTAGCGTTCCTTGATTCCATGAAGAATTGTTTCTGTTTCTTCCTCTGTTGGCTCCTCCACAGTCACAGGTTGAAAACGACGTTCTAACGCTGCATCTTTTTCTACATATTTACGATATTCCGTAATTGTTGTTGCTCCAATAATCTGGATTTCGCCACGTGCCATTGCCGGCTTTAAAATATTAGACGCATCAATAGCGCCTTCTGCACCACCTGCACCAATAATCGTGTGCATTTCATCAATAAACAGTAATATGTTACCTGCCTGCATCACTTCTGCAATGACACGTTTGATGCGTTCCTCAAATTCACCACGATACTTCGAGCCCGCAACCATTCCGGATAAATCAAGTGTCATCACGCGTTTTCCTGCTACGGAATCCGGTACCATCCCAAGCTGAATACGCTGTGCAAGCCCTTCCACAATAGCTGTCTTGCCAACGCCAGGCTCACCTATCAAACAAGGATTATTTTTTCCTCTTCTACTCAAGATCTGAATCACACGCTGAATTTCATCTTCTCTTCCTATAACAGGATCCAGCTTGTTCTGCGCTGCCATTTCTGTCAAATCTCTTGCATACTGTTCTAATGTCGCAGTCTCACTTCCACCACGTTTTCTTCTTTTATTGGCATTATTCTCTCGATATGTAATGCCCTCTTTTCCCATTGCTGCTATAAGTTCTGCAAACAACTTCTGTGTCTCTACTGATAAAGATGTCAAAATACGTGCTCCTGCGGTATCTTGCATACGCACCAGTGCTAAAAGCAAATGCTCTGTGCCGATTTTATCCATCCCGCAAGATATTGCCTCCTGCTCTGCTTGCAACAATACCTGTTCTAATTTAGGGGTATTGCCATCCCATTCTGCAACAGTAACATACCCATTTGGTGAAATCAGTTCTTCAATCAGATCAATTAGATTTTTTTCTGTCACGCCCAGCCTTTGCAGTACTTTCGCCGAAAGACTATCTGCCTGTCTCGTTAAACCTACTAATAAATGTTCTGTGCCGACATAATTATGCCCCAAACGTTTTGCCAGGCGTTTTGCATATGCTAAGGTTGCCTGCGCCTGTGTCGTCAACTCCATCATTTTATAAAGCCTCCAAAATTATAAGTCATTCAAATCGAGAATATCTAATTGGGCATCTACATCCGCACCTTTATATCTGGTATTCTCTTTGCTCTGGAACGCTTCCGTTCCTTTAATATCGCTATAAATCGGTTCCTGCGGTTCTTGTTTTCTTTTACGTCTATCCGCATTTGCTTCTTGAACCACCGGAACTTCTTCTGATGATGTCTTTATCGTATCCTCTTTCTCAATGCGTATTTCTTCTACAGACACATGTTCTTCAGGAGTTTCCTCTTCCTCGTAATCCTCATCATCAAGTACCTGCGCCTGTCTATTGTGTTTCCACTTAGCAAACAAGGATGCCTTCTCTTCTTCTATATCTTCTATATCATCTATCTCATCTATCTCATCATCAGAAATATCGTCATCATCGGCTACAGTCTCCGCGCTATCCTCAAAGGACACATGTTTCTCCACATCTGCCTTTTTCTTCATCACATCATACGTGTCATCATCGGTATCTGCCCAATCATCATCCATACGCTGTCTACGTGATAACAACAGATTGATAATCACTACTGCTAATACCACAATAACAAATAACAAAATTGCAACAAGATAACGCTGTTTTTGCCATTTGCCCAGATATTCATCCCGGCCACTCAATGTTACAGCATTTCCTTCTTCTGCGACATCAGATGTATCCTGTGCCAGCAATTGCTCGTTTACTCTTTGAATACTTTCATCTGTCTTATCATATTGAAACCAACCTTCTACACCATCCTGATTGGTTCCATAAACAAAATAGAAATCTCCCTCATCGCCATCTTTATATGCAGTAACTGTCTGTTCTCCTACCGTAAGTGTCGTCTCCGTAAACGAATCACGTAACAAAGATTGTGGTGTTGCCAATACAACGTATTGGTCCGCTGTACCTAACATAGCAAATGGTGTTACTGTATGAGATGCCTCATCATACTGATAAAACGATCCGTCCCCTGCTATATTATCTGCTCTCTTTAAATAAAGAAGCGTAATCGTTCCATTTGATAATTCTTTATACGTATAGCCATCAATCTTCACTCCTGTACGTGAAAATCCTGTTGGAATCATATTCTCCGCATATCGCTCTGAAACAACATATGGAACACCATCAATTTCGAACTGTCCCTCTGCCGTCTGGGCCTGATTCGTCGTATCTTGAGAAGAGGGTTCCGTTGTCTCCGCAGCAGTTCCACTTACCTGCACAGACGCACTACTTCCTGTAATTGTCGGTGATGAAACAATCAGTCCAGAACTGCCTTGGCTCAAACCGGTAAACTCCAGTGTGGCCGTTGTGCCTTCAAATGTAATGGTATTTCCGTCCGTTGTATACGATGCAGAACTACCAGAGAATTTTAACACCTGATCATTATAACGTAAGCTGATCTTTCCTGACTCCGATGCTGTAACTGTCACGGATAATGTATCACCTACTGACACATTAGCTGAGCTCATGTGAATCGTTGTTGTCCCTTCAGCAAAACAAGGGAATGAAATTGTGCAAAGCATCAGTAGTGCTCCCACGAACATTCCTATGATTTTTTTATGTTTTCTATTCATAATGTCACCTCAATACATTTTTCTTATAAGTAATCATCTACATAAGGAATTATAGAAAACAAAACCACTTCCGTCAACAATTTCTGCATAAGAGTATACCCCAAATTCCACCAGTCAATACAGAAAAGATTGTCACCAGAATCGTACTATTGCACTTTGACAAATCAATCTCCATCCATAGTGCTACTGAAAAAATAATACTAATGGTCACCAAGAGTGCTACAAGACCACACACCACGATCATTTCTCTGTCCAAACCTTTTTTATGAGATTCCATATCCCTGTCCCTCCTTCTGCAAAACTCATTGCAACAACTTGATGTCCTTATTCTATCCTTTGCCATGTACCATTATCGTCCCATCTTGTTTTCCTGTACTATTTTCGTTATGATTACAGGCGATAATCAAATAATTGTTATGAAAGAATCAAAAAATGGAGGGTTATTACTTATGAATAATTGTATTGTCGCACAATCTGGTGGACCAACCGTTGCCATCAATGCCAGTCTTTCCGGCGTTATTGAAAAAGCAGCTGCCAGCGGTTCTTTTGATCATATTTACGGTTCACTTCACGGCATTCTTGGTATATTAAATAATGATATCATCTGCTTTGATGATAAATTAGAGGAAGGACATTTCCTTTCATCTTTAGCAATTACACCTGCTATGTATCTTGGTTCTTGCCGTTATAAATTGCCTAAAATGCAGGATGACGAAGAAGTTTATGAAAAGGTTTTCCAATTCTTTGAAAAACATGAAATTGCCAGTTTCTTTTATATTGGTGGTAATGATTCTATGGATACCGTTTTACAGCTGTCTACTTATGCAAAGCTGCACAACAAAGCCGTTACTATTATGGGCGTTCCAAAGACGATTGATAATGATTTGTGTTTAACAGATCACACCCCTGGATTTGGTTCTGCAGCAAAATATATTGCAACTACCATGCTGGAAATCGCCTATGATACATCCATTTATCCTTTACAAAGCGTTACCATCGTTGAAATCATGGGAAGAGATGCCGGCTGGTTAACCGGTGCAGCTTCTTTAGCAACCACTTCCTATGGTCTTGGACCGGATTTCATTTATTTACCGGAAGCCTCCTTTGACACAGAACAATTTTTATCAGACATTCAAACACGCATGGAAGAAAAACCAAATATCTTAGTTGCTATTTCTGAAGGAATCCGTGACAAAGACGGCAATTATATCAGTGCTTCCTCTAAAACTGTAGATTCCTTTGGTCACAGTCAATTAAGTGGCGCCGGTAAGACATTAGAAAACCTTGTTTCCCATCGATTAGGCGTTAAAGTGCGTTCCATCGAACTTAATTTACCACAAAGATGTGCCGCACATTTAGCATCCCAAACAGACATTGAGGAATCAAAAGAACTTGGTCGCACTGCTGTTGCACATGCTTTAGAAGGTGCAAGCGGCTATATGAGTATCATAAAAAGGACCTCCGATGCCCCATATACAACTGCCTACGACATTGCAGACATTCGAGAAATTGCAAATGAAGTCAAATCTGTTCCACGCGATTTTATCAATGAAGCTGGAAATAATGTTACAGAAAAAATGACATCCTATCTGCGTCCATTGATTGCTGGTCAAACTCAAATTACATATCAGGATGGTATGCCTGTATATCTTCCACTGCAGCATCTCTATCCAAAAACTGCAAAATAAAATTTGCATAAGATGCAAAAAACCTCTTTGTTCCGGGTCATATGTGTTAACATATAGTTCTTATGAACAAAGAGGTTCTTTTAAATATGAAATCTTCTTTTCATCTCATTTACTGCTGTTCTTCCACCTAAAATCATAGACCCAAGGAACATAAACAACGTCACAAAGAATGCAATATCCGATACCAGTGGATGTGTCACAATTCCCATCCGAACTAACATCAATGGTACAATACCAATCAACACCATAGCCACTTGCAAAATCAAATAACTCTGCCAGTTTCTCCGATTGATTAACATCAATATTGCCAGTGCAATATCCATCAAAATGATTCCCGATGGCAACACATAAGAAACAGACCAGCCAGAAAATCCTAACAATGTATCTATCACAATAACTAAAAGCACTGCTCCTGCCACACCGGATATGATACGAATACGATACCCTGCATTATCCTTGATAATGACATAGCCAAGCCAGAGCAAATATGCAAGTGTACAAGCAACGATTTCACCCCAGCGCAATGTTGGCGTCAGCCAGACGTTTAACGCTATGCTCACACTTGCAACAACAATACATATAAAGCAAAACAAACGATACAAAAAAGATATTTTTCGTACATTTGAAACCACATCCGGATAGGTATGGCCTTCTGCCTTGCTTCCATCCAAAATGCCACTGCACAGTGGACATTTCACTGCATCATCTACAATCTCTATTCCACAATACTTACATTTACTCATAATATACTCCATTCGTCTCAATTTTTACATCTACGCCATCTTGTGCAATCTGCCGGAACACACGTCTTTGAATCGCCGTATCCTGCCAAGCTGACGTATACGTATAAACCAGTGTATCCTTATAAGATGTAATGGTTGCTTTTAGTTGCTGTCCTTTTGAAAACGACAGGAATGAATGGAACATCTGAATATATGGTTCGTATGCTTCTTCTACTTTGATATTCCCGATATTGGTCACAGTTGTTGTATTTGCAAGTGCTGATTGTGTATAAACAAAACGCATTGCCATATTTTTTAAGAACAACGGCACGGCTCTTGCTACCACCATCTGCTCATTTGAAACATTGTATGAAAAGATTTTTTCAAGATGTTCTTTGTTGATCTGTTCTTTCAGAGATGCCCTCGTAAGTTCTACAATTTCTTCAAATGTATAATCATCTTTTTCCGGTGCAAACTCTGCCGAAACCATAACAAAGAAATTCTTTGTTGTGATAGAATCGAAATATGGTCGAAGATTTACCGGTACTGCTACGCGAATTGGTCTATCCTTTGTGATATGACGATAATATTCCTGATATGCCGCCCATATAAATGTGGCAACCAGATATTCATTGATACTCACGCCATAATCATGACATACCTTTTTTAACTGTTTGATTGGCAGATAGCCATGAATAACGCCAAAACCATCATAAGCCAGTTTTTCTCCTTTAATCAAAAAGGCTCTTTTTGATTTATATACACTCTTTGACTTTTTCTTATAATTTTTCAGGAAAGAATCTTCTCTGTTCAAAGATGTGTCTGCACTGAGTTCGTCACCATATTTTTCCCGCAGCTTAGGATGTGCCAAACGCAGATACTGGTATGTCAGTTCCCGTAGGAAATTGATTCCGCCCATGCCATCCGTAAGTACATGAAAAACTTCTAAGTTGATACGATTCTTGTAATAAGAAACGCGGAACATATAACTATTATTCTTGGACTGGTGAATCAATCTGCACGGATAGGTATGTTCCTCATGAACACGTGGTGCCTTCTTTCCATTTTCTTCAAAATAATACCAAAATATACCACTACGTAAACGCAAATTAAATCCCGGCATCTTTGGAAGTACAATATCTAATGCTTCCTGCAATAAAGCCTCGTCAATTTCTTCCTTAAGTACGCAGCTGATCCGATACGTATTGGTCATATTCTCCCCCGCAATGACCGGGAAAAGATTTGCTGTGTTATCTAATTTATCCCATCGAATATATTTTTTTGCCATAAATACCCCTTTTCTACCTCTTCCTATTGTGGTCGATATTGTTACATTAGTCAACCCACTTTTTGTCTTTCTCCAATATGCCACTATACTCCCCATCTTTTCTTTTTCCATATAGCGGCAGAGCACGCTCTGCGAATTCTATCAGTTGATTAGCAGTCGCCATAAAAAAACGGCTCTTTCCTCCATTGAAGAAAGAGCCGCTTTTTCGTTACGTAGAGTGTATATGTTTATATCTTATAAGAAGATATATTTAAGTACAAAGAGTACTGCAAGTACATACATAAGTGGATGTACCTTCTTAGCCTTACCAACAACTACATTGATTACAACATAAGAGATAACTCCAACAGCAATACCTTCTGAAATGCTGTAAAGAAGTGGCATTGCAATCATGCAAAGATATGCTGGAACAGATTCTGCCGGATCATTAAAGTCAATATCAACAACTGCTGAAACCATAAGGAATCCTACAAAAATCAATGCTGGAGCTGTAGCAAATCCTGGAATTGTTGTAAACAATGGAGAAAAGATGATTGCTAATAAGAATAACAATCCTGTTACAACAGAAGAAAGTCCAGTTCTTGCACCTTCTGATACGCCTGAAGAACTTTCAACAAATGTTGTTGTTGTAGATGTACCAAGGATAGCACCTGCACTTGTTGCAATTGCATCTGCTAAAAGTGCTGGCTTAATTCTTTCCAATTTACCATTTTCATCTAACATGTCAGCCTTGTTCGCAACACCAATCAATGTTCCGATGGTATCAAACATATCTACAAACAAGAATGCAAAGATGATGACAACAAAGTCTAATGCATTAACCTGACCCATATCTGCCTTGAAGCACTGACCAAATGTCTGTCCCAAAGCACTAAAATCAAAGCTGATCCACTGTGTAGGAATTAATGAGTAGAATCCTGCCTCTACATCAACGGTATAAAGACCGGTTACCTGGCAAATAATACCAAGAATCCATGTAACGAAGATACCAATCAAAAAGCTTCCCTTTACATTCTTAATATGAAGAATGGCAATCAGAATCAATCCGATCACACAAAGGAGTGCACAGATACCTACCGTATGGAAATTCTCTGTGAAGTTTACAACTGTAACAAGCGTAGAATCACTATTTACAACAATATATCCATTCTGCAAACCGATAAATGCAACGAAAAGACCGATACCAACGGATACGCCCTTTTTCAACTGCATTGGAATTGCATTAAAGATTGCTTCACGTACATTTGTAAGTGAAAGTACAATAAAGATGATACCTTCCACAAATACTGCCATCAATGCGATTTTCCAATCGTATCCCATAGTTCCACATACTGTGTATGCAAAATAAGCATTTAATCCAAGACCTGGCGCAAGTGCAAATGGATAATTTGCAAGAAGTGCCATACAAAGGGTTCCGATAAATGCTGCAAGCGCAGTTGCCATCACAATTGCCTGAGAATCCATTCCAGATGCTGAAAGGATGGATGGGTTAACTGCCAGGATGTAAGCCATTGTCATAAAAGTAGTAAGACCACCAATGACTTCTGTCTTCACATCAGTGTTGTTCGCTTTCAATTTGAACATTTTTTCTAACATGTGTTCCTCCTAGATTATATGTGTTTACCACATAATTTTTTGAGCAGGTATTTTTGCGTTCTGCTCACATTTAACGTGTAGATTATACTTGAAAAAATAGTCATATTCAAGGAATAAACGCCTTTTTCCATACGACATTTTCATGCTTTTGTATACCATTTTTGCCTTCCATTAACGCTCCTTATATTATCTATCACCATGCCTTATAAATGCCACTTTTTCCTTTTTATTCGATTCCTTGTTTTGCCTTTTTGAAGCACAGTAGAACCTTGCCACAAAGTTTTTCGCGTGCTATACTTATGAGCATGTATGTAATAATATTTTCGAACATTTATTGTTCCTTACATATATTCACAAGATAACCATACATAGGAAGGACTTACATTATGAAAATAGGATTTGATAATGACAAATATCTGCACATGCAGTCAGAACACATCAAAGAACGTATCAACCATTTCGGAGATAAATTATATCTGGAATTTGGTGGAAAATTATACGACGATTATCATGCCGCCCGCGTTTTACCGGGCTTTATGCCAGACTCTAAATTACGCATGCTTTTACAATTAAAAGATCAGGCAGAAATCGTAATTGCTATTTCTGCCAATGCCATTGCATCTAACAAAATGCGTGGTGATCTCGGCATTACCTATGATGAGGATGTTTTTCGTCTGATGAAAGTATTCCGCAGTTTTGGGCTGTATGTTGGCAGTGTTGCCATCACACAATATTCCGGAGAAGCTGCCGCAGATGAATTTCGCCGCCATTTAGATTCTATTGGTGTTCCTTCTTATATCTTACATAAGATTGATGGCTATCCAAGTAATATCGAACACATTGTAAGCGATGAAGGCTATGGAAAAAATGACTATATTAAAACCAGCCGCCCTCTCGTTGTTGTGACTGCACCAGGCCCTGGAAGCGGTAAGATGGCTACCTGTCTTTCACAGTTGTACCATGAACACAAACGTGGCGTTTCCGCAGGATATGCCAAATTCGAGACATTTCCTGTATGGAACCTTCCTCTGAAGCATCCGGTCAATCTCGCATACGAGGCAGCCACAGCTGACTTAAATGATGTCAATATGATCGATCCTTTCCATTTAGAGGCATATGGTGAAACCACCATTAACTATAACCGCGACGTTGAAATCTATCCTGTTTTAAAAGCGATGTTTGAACGTATTTATGGCACATGCAACTACATGTCTCCAACCGATATGGGTGTCAACATGGTTGGCAACTGTATTTGCGATGATGATGTATGCCGCGAAGCAGGAAAAGCAGAAATCATCCGTCGTTATTATACGGAAATCTGCAACATCAAAAAAGGACACGGCTCAAAAGATGCCCTTTACAAGATTGAATTGCTGATGAAACAGGCCGATATTTCTCCGGCAAATCGCCACGTTGCTGTCACTGCGCTCCAGGTGGAAAATGAAACACACAAGCCCGCCGTTGCCATTGAACTTGATAATGGAACCATTATTGATGGAAAGACATCTGACTTGCTTAGCGCTCCTGCTGCTGCTCTTTTAAATGTTTTAAAAGAATTAGCAGGTATTGATCATGAGAAATTATTGATTTCTCCAGAAGCTTTACAGCCAATCAGCCAGTTAAAGAAGAATTACTTAGGAAGTGATGATGCCAGCCTTCATAGTGACGAAGTTTTGGTTGCACTCTCAATCAGTTCCAAAACAGATGCAGATGCAAAGGCAGCATTTGATCAATTACCAAATCTAAAGACATTAAACGTACACTCTTCTGTTATGTTAGATGAAGTTGATGAACAGATCTTTAGAAAACTTGGTATGTATCTGACTTGCGAACCAAAAACACAAGTAAACTAAGATAAACCATATTTACAGAAGCGGAGCGATTCCCAAAAGAACGCTCCGCTTTTTTATGCTTTATATTCTATTTTGTCAGGCTTGCTTTGATAAACTCTGCAAAAAGTGGATGTGGTTTATTTGGGCGGCTCTTAAATTCCGGATGGAATTGCACCCCAACATGAAATCTGTTATCTGATACTTCTACCGCCTCAACAATGGCATCATCCGGCGAAGTTCCACTGATGGTCAGTCCCTTTTCCTGCATCAGATCACGATACGCATTGTTAAACTCAAAACGATGTCTATGGCGCTCATCAATATGTTCTTTCTGATAAGCCCGTGCTAACGTTGTGCCTTCTTTTATCTTGCAAGGATAACTTCCCAGGCGCATTGTTCCACCTTTTCTTAATACCGCCATCTGTTCTTCCATCAAATCAATCACAAGATGTTCTCCTTCCGGATGGAATTCTCCGGAATCTGCATCTGTAAGACCACATACATTTCTTGCAAATTCAATGGCTGCCACCTGCATGCCAAGGCAAATACCAAGGTAAGGAATATCGTGTTCTCTCGCATATTGACATGCCAAAATTTTGCCTTCTACACCGCGGTCTCCGAAACCACCCGGCACTAAAATACCATCCAAATCTGCTAATATATCGCTCACATTTTCTTTTGTAATCTGCTCACTGTCTATCCATGCAATTTCTACATGTGCGTCATTGGCATAGCCACCGTGCAGCAGCGCTTCACGTACGGACAAATAGGCATCATGCAATGCTACATATTTACCGACAATAGCAACCTTTGTTGTCTTTTTCAGATGATGAATCGTATCCACCATCTGCTTCCAATCGGAAAGATCGAGTGGTACATCTTTTAGCTGTAAACGACGGCACACAACAGAATCTAATCCATAGGCATGCAGCATAAGTGGTGCCTCATATAAGCAATCCATTGTATCGTTTTCGATTACACAATCTTTTGGTACATTGCAAAATAGCGATATTTTATCTTTGATGCTCTGCTCTAATGGACGATCTACGCGGCACACAATAATATCCGGTGCTATTCCCAATGACTGCAGTTCCTTAACCGAATGCTGTGTCGGCTTTGACTTATGTTCATTTGAACCGGACAACCATGGTACAAGCGTAACATGAATAAAACAGCAGTTTTCCCGTCCACGTTCCAATGAAACCTGGCGAATAGCCTCTAGAAATGGCTGACTTTCAATATCACCTGTCGTACCACCAATCTCTGTAATCAATACATCTGCATCTGAGCTCTCTGCTCCCATATAGATAAAACGTTTGATTTCTTCTGTGATATGTGGAATTACCTGTACCGTTTGTCCCAGATATTCCCCTTTTCTTTCACGGTTTAAAACATTCCAAT
>OIWO01001957.1_pt1 | contig 15020 bp, 10 predicted proteins | sample 1587641 | NCBI WGS metagenome assembly OIWO01 (sample SAMEA3888924, study PRJEB22519) | human gut metagenome | biome: human gut; feature: human-associated habitat; material: faeces | place: Denmark | collected 2010
TAGCAGAAATCCGTTTTCGTTTACAGTGGTGCCGCAAGGCGTGATGGTTTGGGGAAGGGGGACCGCGTCAGCGGCGCTCGGGCACTCTCGTTAACAGCGATTTGTGCAAAAACGTTTTTCCATCTGCATCATCTGTCACTCCGCCCTGCGGGCACCTCCTTCCAAAGGAAGGAGGGATAGATACACTCGAAACGCCCCACATTCTCGCCCCTTCCTCTGGAAGGGGCTGCCTGGCGTAGCGAGACGGGGTTGGCTCTCCCCGTATGTTGGAAATGCGTTTTCCCCGTATCGCTATCCCCACCACTTTCGGGCATCGCCCTTTATAAAAATTGACGCGAAGCGTCGCACCTCTTAGCCTTCCCCATCGGGGAAGGGGGACCGCGTCAGCGGTGGATAGGGTGCTCTCATAAACGACGTACTTGAGACGCATTCCCCCGCTCTCTTTCATCCTGCCTGTGCCCTATCCGCCCCTTCGGGGCACCTTCCCCTCAAGGGGAAGGTTATGACGAAGCTATGCATAAAAATTCTTGCAAACGCTGATTCTGCGATTGAATCAGCGTTTCCTTAATACAGCACCGGTATCCAGTACGCTTCATTTCCTGCGATGCGTTCATCGCTGAAGCGGGCGTAGAGCGCAGAGGGCGTATCGCCCAGCATGAAACAGGAGAGGGTCACATAGCCTTCCATGATGCCGACATCCGTTTTCGTGATGATCTTCTGCTGCGGGACGCAGCGCTGGACGAGATTCGAATCGCTGTCCCGCGCCACCACATAGTCATCGCTGTCTATTTTCTTCCGGTAGATCTTCTCCCCGCGGCCATTGATGATCTCGATCCCGCGCCCTTCACGGCCCCAGATGGGCTTTCGGATCCAAAGAGAATCCTCGGGCATATCTCCGAGCTTGAAATCACGCTGGAAATAGCTCTCCGGAAGGTAGGTGCGGATGATCTCCTTCTCCTTCTCCGTGAAGAAGGAGGGGCTCTTTTCCATCAGCGCATAGATGAGCGCCTGAAACCCCTTCGACTGCATGATGAGCGACTCCGGCGGATTCATCATATGGAATTTTCCCGCCTTGTACCCATCCATCAAAAGCTCTCCCAGAGAGGACGCATCCTGATCCGCCGTCTCTTCGATGAGGATCTCCATCGGATGCATGCGATAGAGGAAGGAGACGGTCCTCCCGTCAGGAAGCGCGAGGCTTCCGTCCTCCATCACCGCCAGATGGTAGAAAGACTCGAAGACGATGGTGTCTCTCATCGAGGGATCGATCGCATCCTGCATCGCCTGCATGAGGAAGCGCGTCGTCCCGAGGTCCTCCACGTAGTCATCGAAGCACGAGAACAGCACCGGATGCGCGAGCAGCTCCTCGCGGCTCTTTCCGCCTGTGCAGCGAAGGAAAATATCCTTCATCCAGCTCCGCAAACGATCCCACTCGCCTTCATTCGGATCCTCTTTGAAGAAATACCGCGCCGCGACACCATTCGCATAGTAGGCCTCGATCTCCGCACATGGCGTGTCCGCATTGATCTCCACCATCTGGATCCGCCCCGACTGATCCATCACGTAGTCAAAGCGCGAGAGCCAGCTCGGAAGATCCTTCATCGCATTGCCTTCGTGAAGGTACCTTCGCATCTTCTTCGGGATCTCCATCTCATCGAAAAATTCATCGCTCTGCGACTGAAAACGCCGGACAGCCTTTGCGAAGATCGCATAGAGCGCCGCGCTCACCCGCCGGAGGAGATCCGCCTGTTTCTTCTCGATCACGAGCGGCAGATGCGTCGGATAGCGGAAGGGATAGCCCGGATACTCGACATAGGGAAATATCGTCCGATCGATGTCATCCATGTACGTTTTTTCCATCAGGAGGCACCTCCGCTTCTCACGCCCGCGCCGCCAAAGCCGGTCTTGCCGCCGGCCGGCGCACTGACAGAGGTCTTGCCCGCGGGCGGCTGCCCCTGCTTCACCGCCGTCCCCGCCGCCGTCCCCGGCTGCTGGGTCTGCGTGTACGCCGGACGCTTGTCATTTAATACATTGCCCGTATTCCTGTCATAATGCCCCTGATAGCCGCCAATGCCATGAAAGAGGAAGTAGCTCATCAGCATCATCGGAAGGAGCGAGGACATCCCGGAAACGTAGTTCAGGTTATCATTCTCGTCACGGCGGAATGTGACCTCGTCCCCATTATCATACTTCGCCGTCTCTGTGCCATCCTCATTCTTGATGAGATGGTACGTGCGGCCATTCTCATCCGTCAGCGCCTCCCCCTTCGGTGCCTCCTGTCCGCAGCCCGCCAGCATGAGCGGCGCGCTGACTGCCGTAAAAGCCGCAAGGATCGCAGCCGTCTTCGAACTGATATGGATCATGATGGATCCTCCTTCTTTGGGTACAATCATTTATTTATATTATAGCATAAAAATAGCACGCCTCCGCCAGCTTCGCCGATCTGCCAAGCGCTGCCGCCAGCCCCTTTGATCCCACGCAAAAAAGAGCCGTGATCTCTCACGACTCTTTCTCTTATACCGGCCGCTTATTCGTCGGCAAGTTCACTGGTGACGACGCGGCGCAGGCCCTGAAGGGCGTGGGACTGCAGTCCCGCTGCCGCATGACCGGCATCCAAGAGCTGCTGATCCGTGGCATCCAGCTTCAGCTGGTTGAAATTGATATTTTTCACGGCCGCCTTGCCGTCAGCTTTGGTTCCGTTTTCGACACGGACCTGAAGTACGAGATCGGTCATTTTTGCTTTTGCAGTCATAGAGATAGTTTCCTTTCTTCCTTTTTCAAACATTTACATGCAATCCCCTAGGGAAGGTTGATGGGTTCGGGCGTTACCGCGAGAAGTTTGAAAGCAGGGATGAGTAGCCAGGGATTAGTGGCTAGGGATCAGGGGTGCCGAGTGACTAGTGACTTGAATACTACCTTCGGGCATCGCCCCGTTTCGTCATCCTGAGCGGCGAAAAACGTCGTATGTGAGATAACGAATGCCAGAACAGTTGCGACCTGAGCCCTCGATCTCGGCGAAGCCGCCACCTTCATTCCTCATTCCTCATTTCCCTTGAACCCTCAACCCCCTCGGAGCATTCTATGTCTAAGAAAAACATCCCCGTCAAACCAAACGAAACATACACCCTCACCATCCGCGACCTTGGCATCCACGGCGAAGGCATCGGAGCTGTCGATGACTTCACCGTCTTCATCCCCGGTGCTCTTCCCGGCGAGACCATACAGGCCATGATCGTGACCACGAAGAAATCCTACGCCACAGGGCGGCTCATCTCCATCGAGACCCCCTCCGCGCATCGCACCACGCCCGCCTGCCCAGTCTGCCACGTCTGCGGCGGCTGTCAGATCTCCCACCTCACCTATGAAAGCCAGCTTGCCGTGAAAGAGCGGCGCGTGAAAGACGTGATGGTGCGCATCGGCGGCTGCGAAGAGAGCCTTGTCCGCCCCATCGCCGGCGCCTCCCACCCATGGAACTACCGCAATAAAATGGCCGTCCCCGTCACTCAGGTGACGAGCGGCCCCGTCCTTGGCTACTACCGGCAGGGCAGCCATCAGGTCATCCCGATCGCGAGCTGCGCCATTCAGGAAGAAGAAAACAACCGTCTGCTGCGCTTTGCGCAAGGCTTCATGACACGCCATCAGCTCACCGGCTACAACGAAAAAACAGGCCGCGGCAGCGTCCGCCACATCATGGGACGCGTCGGCGATCACGGTGAAGTCATGGCCGTCATCGTGACTGCTTCGGGAAAGCTCCCGCTCGCCGACCTCTGGGTCTCCGAAATGAGAAAACTCCTCCCCGAAGTCGTCTCCATCTATCACAATGTCCAAAGCCACAAAGGCAATGCCATCCTCGGAAAAGAGATCCATCACCTCTGGGGCAAAAAGACCCTGACCTCTTCCCTTTGCGGTCTCGCCTTCGAAGTCTCCCCCTTCTCCTTCTTTCAGGTACACAAACCGCAGGCCGAGCTCCTCTATGAAAAAGCCCTCGCCTATGCCGACCTCCACGGCGGAGAGACCGTGATCGACGCCTACTGCGGGACAGGCACCATCTCCCTCTGCCTCGCCCAAAAAGCCGGACGCGTCATCGGCATCGAGATCGTGAAAGAAGCCATCGAAGACGCGAAGAAGAACGCCGCCTTCAACCACATAGAAAACGCCGAATTCTACGCCGCTGATGCCGGAGAATTCATGCCAAAGCTCTACCAAGAAGGCCTTCGCCCCGACGTCATCGTCATGGACCCCGTCCGCGCCGGCTGCAGCGAGACCGTCCTATCCGCTGCGGCCGGCATGCAGCCCTCACGCATCGTCTACGTCTCCTGCAACGTGGCGACCTTCGCCCGCGATGCGAAGATCCTCGCCGGACTTGGCTACACCGTGAAGGAAGTCACCCCTGTCGACATGTTCCCGCAGACCATGCACGTCGAAACCGTGGCTCTGCTGACAAGAAAAGAAAATATGATTCAATCGATATAACTGTTATAGTAAAGACGTTTTAATATGGATGAGAAATAACCAGAAGGAGGCCTCCTATTTGAAAAAGAAAAAAGGCGAGATACCCATCCGTTCCAGTGCAGCAGAATACTTAACCTATGTTGCCTCTGTAGGTGATCAGAAAGGCAGCATTGAGATGCGCTATGAGGATGAAAATATATGGCTGACACAGAAGATGATGGCTACACTGTACGATGTGGATGTTCGTACAATCAATGAGCATATCAAGAAGATTTATTCTGATTCAGAGCTTGAAGAAGATTCAACTATCCGGAATTTCCGGATAGTTCAAACCGAAGGTTCTCGTCAGGTCACACGCGATACCAAGCACTATAACCTTCAAATGATCATTGCCGTAGGCTTCAAGGTCAATTCCGAGCGTGCCGTACAGTTTCGTAAATGGGTAAATCAGATTGCCAAGGACTACACCATCAAAGGCTGGGTGATGGATGATGACCGGCTGAAACGCGGAACGTATCTGACAGAGAAGTATTTCGACGAGCAGTTAGAGCGCATCCGTGAGATCCGTGCCAGCGAAAGAAAGTTTTATCAGAAGATCACTGACCTGTATGCGACAGCCATTGATTATGATAAAAATGCTGCAACGACGAGAAGATTTTATGCGACCGTCCAGAATAAGATGCATTACGCAGTGCATGGGCATACGGCAGCTGAGCTGATCGTGGAAAGAGCGGATCATACAAAGGCGCATATGGGATTAACCACCTGGGCAGATGCTCCTGACGGAAAGATTAAGAAAAGCGATGTTACAGTCGCTAAGAATTATCTGAGTCAGGATGAAATGAAGCAGTTGAATCGTATGGTGACGGCATACCTGGACTTTGCTGAAAACATGACCTTACGCCATATCCCGCTTACGATGCAGGACTGGGAAATGAGGCTCAACAGCTTCATTGAAATGTTTGATTATGGCATTTTACAGGACGCAGGCAAGGTGTCCGCAGAAATTGCAAAGCTTCATGCTGAGACAGAATTTGAAAAATACCGTGTGATTCAGGACAGATTGTTTATGTCCGACTTTGATAGGTATATGCTGGAGATGGAAGAAAGCGCAAAAAAATAATGACCGGATTCCAGGTCAAGACGATGAAATCCGGCAACTCAATTCCCTGCGAGTGTATGGCCAATCAGCGGTCAGAGCTGCCGTACGAACTTCCATTGGCGTCCTTACTCCAAATCGTTTCTGAAAACGTTCGTAATTGTTAAAATGGACGTATTGCTCGATAGCCGAACGCAGCTTGCCTTGAATTCCTTGCTGCAGCTTGCGTTTCCCGCTCTTTCCATGAAAGAGACCTCGCCCTGTTCCTCGTATTTCCTTACCTAGCCAAGAAGACTCCGCTCGGATAGCCCATTCGACCTGGTGATTTGTCTGTCAGATCCTTTGCCGGAAAGATATTCTCGCGCTCTGACAAGCATCCAATCTGCTGCATGTTTCCTTTTGACCATTAAAAATCCCCCTAAGCAGTTTGGTTATTTACCTTGTCTGCTTTAGGAGGAGCATATCACATCGTGGCCGGAGTTTTTTTATTCGCGGAAAGTCCTACTTCCCTTCCGCTCTTTGGATCGGACTTTGGGGAGATCTTTTTCCGTTCCATCCGCCTGTCCATGGCACTACCCTATGGCCGCTTTTTTCTTCATCCATTCCAGCAGATAATCACGGAAAAGACAGGCTGCCTTTGTCTTGCGGACCTGCGGATTGCTTACAAGGTAGATCATCTGCCCGCTGATCTCTTCCTTCAGTGTCCGGCTCACGATGTCGGGATGCGGGTACAGGGGATCGGCATAGTCATAGCCAATGTTGATGGCTTTGTTGTGAAGGAGAAGTGTGCGGATGATACTTTCATCCGCTGTTTCCGCAAGAATGTGGATCTCCCTTCCGGGCGCGAGGAAGTACTTGTCGATATGGTGACGGAAGCAATCGTAGGCACGGCCTTTGCTGATGATGGTCTGCCCGTCCAGATCGTCATAGGTCAAGGCAGGGAGCTTCGCCAGCGGATGCGATCTGTGCATCCGTACACTGTAATGGCTGAAAAAAAGAGGATCTCCTTCGAAGCGCGTCTCATCCAGTGGTCCCGCCGTGATGGCAAAGCTGCACTGCTGCGATGCCAATGCAGCTATAGCATGGGCATCTGTCGTGTCTACTACACTTAGAATGATAGAAGGATAGGCCTCGTGGAAGTCTTCGATCAGGGAGGCTCCGAGATAGGCAAGTACATGATCGAGCGCATAAATGGTGACCACGCTCTGGGACTTAGCTGCCAGCGTGCGGAGGCTGCGGATGGCATCGTATTCCTCCAGAAGGCTTTTGGCATGTGGCAAGAGAGTCGTTGCATAGTCCGTGGGAATAACGCCTTTTATACTGCGGATAAAAAGCGGCTGACCAAGCTCTTCCTCGAGCAGTCGGATTACTTTGCTGACGCCTTGCCGCGAGACATAGAGGGTGTCTGCCGCTGTTTTTATATTCTGTGTCTGATAGACGGTCACGAAGTATTGCAGCTGTTTTTGGTTCATAGAGCACCTCCTGTTTTCATTATAGTGCAACCATATAGTTGCTTCAATCATCTCGTTCTCTTCTTTTTCCTGCGACATGCCTCATGTATAATAACGCCTAGAAAAGGAGGATTCACATTCTATGAAAATCACACAGATCCGCAGTGCCACCAATCGCCTGGTATACGCCGGCAAAACATTTCTCATCGATCCATGGCTTGCCCCCCGGCATGCCTTCAGCTTCGTTGACATTCCCGGCCGCCCCTACCATATTCCCGACCCGATGAAGGAGCACCTGCCGATGCCATTCTATGACCTTCCCGTCTCTGCCGAGGAGGTCTTGCAGGATGTCGACTATATCATCGTTACGCATCTCCATCCCGATCACATCGACATGTCCGTCACAGACGGTACAGTCGGCGCCCCGCTGGATAAAAGCGTCCCCATTTTCTGCCAAAACGAGGAGGATGCGGCTGTGCTGAAAAGATCCGGATTTCAGGATATCACCATCCTTCCTAAGGAAGGAATTCAGATAGGAGATGCCACCATTCGTCAGGTCCCGGCTCTTCATGGCACGTATATCCCCTGCGGAAACGCCATGGGCGTCCTCTTTGAAGCCAAAGAGGAAAAAACATTCTATCTGGCCGGCGATACCATCTGGTATGAGGAAGTAGCTGCAACCATTAAGAAATACCAGCCGGAAGTGATCGCCCTCAATGCCTGTGCGGCTGAGACTCTTGAGAATGGCCGTCTCATCATGAATGATGAAGATGTCTGGAATGTGTCGCTTGCCGCTCCTCATGCCCGGCTTTATATCACGCATATGGATAACGTGGCACACGCAGCCCTCACTCGGTATACGATGCGCGGCCGTCTGGCTTCTCGCGGCATCGTCAATTACGATATGCCAGCCGATGGCGAAAGTGTGGTATATCTCCCTGACGAGCCTCTTCTCGCCGAAGGCAGCGATTGAGCGAGGTCATGCCGGAGCGATAGGAAAGGCCGCTTTCTCCCACGCCTACCGATTTCCTCTCATATGGAGTATAATGAAAAGGATAACTATACATCTTCCATTTATGATAGGAGAAATCATATGAGAAAAATCATCCTTACCGGCGACCGCCCGACCGGCCGCCTTCATGTCGGCCACTACGTCGGCTCCCTACGTGAGCGTGTCGAATTGCAGAACTCCGGCAAATTCGACGACATCTACATCATGATCGCTGACGCGCAGGCGCTCACGGACAATGCGGACAATCCGGAGAAGGTCAGAAGAAATGTGCGCGAGGTCGCTCTCGACTACCTCGCTGTCGGCATCGATCCGGCGAAGTCCTGCATCTTCATCCAGTCCATGGTGCCTGAGCTCACCGAACTCACCATGTACTACATGAACCTCGTCACCGTTTCTCGTCTCCAGAGAAATCCGACTGTCAAAGCAGAGATCCAGCAGAAGAATTTCGAAGCCAGCATCCCGGCCGGCTTCCTCTGCTACCCTGTCAGCCAGGCGAGCGACATCACGGCCTTCAAGGCCACCCATGTCCCGACCGGCGAAGACCAGGAGCCGATGCTCGAGCAGACACGCGAGATCGTCCGCAAATTCAATGATATCTATGGCGATGTCTTGGTCGAACCAGACATCGTCCTTTCCACAAACAAGGCCTGCCTGCGCCTGCCCGGCACCGACGGCAAAGCGAAGATGAGCAAGTCCATCGGCAACTGCATCTACCTCGCTGATTCGCCGAAGGATATCGAGACAAAGATCATGTCCATGTTCACCGACCCGACCCACCTGCGCCGCGACGACCCGGGGCATGTGGAAGGAAATCCCGTCTTCACCTACCTCGATGCATTCAGCAGCGATGAACACTTCAGAGCCTTCTGCCCCGAGTACAGCTGCCTTCAGGAAATGAAGGATCACTACACGAGAGGCGGCCTCGGCGACGTGAAGGTGAAGCGCTTCCTCAATAACGTCATGCAGGAGACTCTCCGCCCCATCCGCGAACGCCGTGAATATTGGGAAGCCCATCTGGAGGATGTCCAGGATATCCTGAAGGCTGGCTGCGAAAAAGCGGAAAACACCGCAGCCAAGACCCTTGACGAAGTCCGCCGCGCGATGCGGATCAATTACTTCGAGGATGGAAATCTGCTGAAATAAGGTGAAGGGTTTCAAGGAAATGAGGAATGAGGGTGGCGGCTTCGCCGCATTCATTCCTCATTCCACTTTTCTCCCTCCTTCCTTTGGAAGGAAATGCCCCGAAGTGCGGAGGTTGGCTGCGTGAAGCGGTATTTTCCCACGCGGGGATGCCAACCCCGCCTCGCTTCGCTCGTCTGCCCCCTTCCAGTGGAAGGGGCGAGAATGATTCTTAATCGGGCATTGCCCTTTATATAAATTGACGCGGAGCAGCGCTCGGGTGCTCTCATAAACGACGTACTTGAGACGCTCTTTCCCGCTCTCTTTCATACCGCCTGTGCCCTATCCGCCCCTTCGGGGCACCTTCCCCTCGAGGGGAAGGCTGACGATACGGAGATCCAATTTTTCCGTGATCCCCATTGCACCTCGTTCTCTCATGATCAAAAAGGCGATGCCCATTAACAGGCATCGCCTTTTTGATTGCCAAGCATACCCCGGCTGTATTATACTTGAGGATGGATACATAGCGATGATACAAAAAGAGAAATGGTGACGGCAGCTTCGCTGTCCATAGAAGAAGGGCGATGCCTGATCCCATTTTTTGTGACGGGCGATCGACCTTTCATCGTTCGCCCGTCTGAATTACGGAAGAAAGGAGGGATACCATGGGACTATCGATCAAAGACATCCTGCTCTTGGACTACTTCGATGGCAAGCCGGCGCACCACAAGGTGCCACCCTATAAAGAGAGCATCTACGGGCGTGATGCGAATGACCGCATCGGAGAGCTTTTTGATGACGGCTGGATCCGCATGAGCCGTCCGCAGGAGACGCTCACCATGCTGCCGGACAAAGCGCTCTCCGATTTCCTCAAACGATACGATCTCTCCGGTGAAGGCACACACGCCGAGCTCGTGGGCCGTGTCATCGCCAAAGTGCCGGAGAAGGACTATGCTCATGGCGTCCCGAAGATCTACGTCCTTACCAAGGAAGGGCAGGCGGAGGTCGGACACCACATGGCCTACGTACTGAACGTCCGTGAGAACTACGGTCTGACCGAGGGCGAGATCGGTGAGTCGCAGACCGCTCTCTCCGCCCGCGGCGAGTCCTACACCGCCCGCGGCATCCTTTACCGCGCTTTTCAGCAGAAGATCTCCCTCTACACCATGGCAGGGGAATGGTCGAAGCTGCGCAACATGTACTATACCGTGGCGAATTTCTACATCCGCATCAAGCACAATGACTACGCACTGCCCTACCTGTACCTCGTCTTCTTCATGGATATGTCCGGTATGGGCAATAAGAACAACCTCGTGCCCTACGAGAACCTTTTCCCGACGCAGAAGGGCATGATCCTGCTCATGGATGAGATCAGGAAAGGTCTGCACATGACGATGGACGATGTGAAAGGCTCCTTCCTCTCCTCCATCGCCCGCATGGCGCCATCGCTGCCCTTCTCCTACTTCTCCCCGCAGGTCATGGCCTCCATGCTGCTCGAACGTCTCCGCGGCATTGATTTCAACGGCACGAAGTACATCTGCGACAGAAATGTCCCGGATCCTTCCTCGGGGGCGTACCACTATGTCCCCTACGGCCGGAGCGAAGCCCGCCCCGCCGCCCGCACCCGTCATATCGTGAAGCCGAAGATCATGGCGCCTCCGGTCCTGCGGATGCCCACCTTCACTGCGCCCGCCCCCTTTTGCCCGAGCGAGGCCGGAAAGCCCAAGGAAGCTCCCGCGCAGGAGATCGAGAAACCGGCTCCGCCCAAAGAAGAAAAAAAGGAGAAAGGGATTCTCGCAAAGATCAAAAAACTGTTTTGACTGGTGACTAGTGACTGGGAGATTAGGAGACGGCAGAAACTCTTGCGCTGTCATTTCGAGCATCAGCGAGAAATCTTTGCTATTCGCGGTCAATCGGATGATGTCAGAAAATCTCAAACGGGAAACCTGCTATCCGCCGACTTTCGGGCATCGCCCCGTTTCGTCATCCTGAGCGGCGAGAAACGTCGTAAGTGAGATAGCGAATGCCAGAACAGCTGCGACCTGAGCCCTCGATCTCGGCGAAGCCGCCGCCATCATTTCTCATTTCTCATTTCTAATTGGCGCAGACACAATCCCGAAACAAAAAAAGCACTCCTTTCGGAGTGCTTTGCTTGGTGCGCTTGGGGGGATTCGAACCCCCGACACACGGTTTAGGAAACCGCCGCTCTATCCAGCTGAGCTACAAACGCATGGATCTTTCCTATTATAGCATGGGAGAGAACATGTGAGAAGGGAGAAGTTGGAGGGGTGACTGGGGATTAGGGACTTTATCCCATCTGTCTTCCATACCGCCTCTGCCCTATCCGCCCCTTCGGGGCACCTTCCCCGTAAGGGGAAGGCGACGCGGGAAAACCATCACCAGGACCCTCGGCCCCATGAAACCTTTTCTTTGGGCTATCCATGGGCGCATCTGGAGCCCTGTTTTTTACAGAAAGCGTGAACTCTATGAATATCAGACATCTTACCATCGGCAGCGGACGGCCGAAGATCTGCGTTCCGCTGGTCTCTTCCACACTGGAGGATCTGGAAAAGGAATGCGCATCACTATCATCCTGTCCTTTGGATATGCTCGAGTGGCGTGTGGACTACCTCCTGAATCAAGAGGATTTCCATGCGACAAAGGATCTGGAAGCAGCCTATCTCATCATCCGCAGGCATTTCAAGGATGTGCCGCTTTTGACGACGGTGCGCACGAAGAGCCAGGGCGGGGCGCACAAGACCCCGGGCGGTGAGTACGTGTCGCTGCTCTCTCTCATCATCCGTTCGCACTGGGCGGATGTGCTTGATGTGGAGTATGGGCATGAAGTACTCGATACGAAGGTTTTGATCAAGCAGGCGCATGAGCAGGGGATCCCCGTCTTGATGAGCTATCACAAATTCCAGCGGGCAATGAGCGAGACAGAGCTGATCGATACGTATGAAAATATGGCGTCCTTCAAGGCGGATATTTTGAAGATCGCGGTCATGCCACGAGTGCCTCGTGATACCGCGTCGCTCCTCTCGGCGGCAGCCCGTGTCCGGGAGGATCTTCCGGAGACGCCGGTCATCGCGATCGGTATGGGGCAGGCGGGTCAGCTCACCCGCATCGCGGGCAGCGATCTGGGCGCTCCCATCACGTTCGCGGCCGGTCAAAAAGCCAGCGCACCCGGCCAGCTGACCGCAGCGCAGGTGAAAGCCGTGCTGGATGTACTGTATTCGTAGTGACTAGTAGCTAGTGACTAGTAGCTAGGGATTAGTGGCTAGGGATTGGAGCCTCGAGTGACTAGTGACTGAAATGCCACCTTCGGGCATCGCCACCACCTATACTCCGCGGCGCTTCCATATTTTTATGCGCCGCACCACCCCCGTTGAACCCTCTGAACCTGTTGAACCCGCCAAACCTCTTTCGCAAACAATCAAAGGACGCTGCGTCCCATGGGCTCACCCCGAATCTCATTTCCCCACATCCACTTTGTGGCTGCTATTTCATTCCAAAGGACATTCTTTATGACACAAGGCGAAAAACTTTTCATCGATGGACAATTACAGGAAGCCTATGACGTACTGCTAAACGAAGCGTCGGAGGGAAGCGGCCGCGCCATGTACCTTTTGGGCGAATACGCCAAGCATGGCTACATCGCTCCGGCGGACAAAAAGCTGGCGAAGCGCTATGCCGAGGAGGGGAAGAAGGCGGGCGATCTGCTGGCGGCCCTGAATGTGGGTTATGCCAGCCGGCCGGGGACTCTTACGCAGAAGAGGATCTTCCGTCAGTACATGCCTCAGGTGGAAGCACTGGCAAAGACGGGCGATGTGCTGGCGATGTATGAGATGGCGGATGTGTACCGCGTCGGACTTGTCAGGAAGGCGAATGAAAAGAAGCGCTGGGCATGGAATAAAAAGTGCATGAAAGCGGGGCTTTGGCAGAGCCGCATCCGCTGGGCTTCCCACCTCATTTTTGATCAGACGCTGGCCGCAGACATGGGCGCAGACGGAGAAGCCCTTCTGAAAGAGATCGCGGAGGAGCCGAAGGCATCCGCCGGCGAGGCGGCGCGCCTCCTTGCGGAGCACTATCTGTTTCAGCAGGATTTCAAGAGGTCTTTCTACTACAGCGAGCTTGCTGTGCGATGGAAAAATATCTGGGGCTGGTTCTATCTGGGGCTTCATTATGCGTATGGCTACGGCGTGAAGGTGGATCTCATCAAGGCGGAGAATGCGCTGGCGAAGGCCTATGACTGGAAGAGCGAGTGCGCGGGGGATGCGGCGGCCCTTTTGGGAGAGGTGCTCTTGGAAACGACGCCGAAGCGGGGGATCGCATGGCTCCGTGCCAGCGTGAAGCTGGGCAATGTGCAGGGCATGTTCTCTCTGGGCTGCTGCCTGCAGGACGGGCACGGCTGCAAGCAAAACATCGAAATGGCAGAGGAGCTCTTGGAGAAGGTCTTTGCCTTTCACGGCTACAAAGAAGAGGAAGCGGCGCAGCGGCTCGCACTGATCGCGATGGATGCAGAGCGCTATGGCGCTGCGTTGAAGTACACGGTGGTCGCAGCCAAGAGCGGGCGGCCGGAAATACTGGTCCAGCTCGCACAGCTCTACCACGTGGAAGGAGATTTCAAAGAAGCTCTTTTCTGGTACAAGAAGGCCTTTGACATGTTGCCAAGCGGCAGCCTTGCGGACCAGATCGCGCTCTGCTGCTCGCTCATGGATGAAATGAAGGAGTCCGCCGTTTGGGTCAAAAAGGCGGCGGAGCTGGGCTCGCCGCTTGGCATGCTGCACTATGCACAGTATCTTCTGGATACGCTTCCTGATACGGCGGATGCGAGTGAGCCGTTCCACTGGTTCAAGAGCTGCTACGATGCGAAGGCAGATCCCCAGATGCCGGAGGACATGCAGAGGAGCATTCGCGGCGAGGCGGCGAATATGGCCGGGATGTGCTCGTTCTGGCTGGGAGATCAGGAAGAGGCCAACGCATGGTATCAGAAGGCGTATGACATGGGCGATGTGTACTGCCTCATCAATCTGGGAAATGGTGCGCTCCAGCAGAGGCCCCCGCAGCCGGAGGAAGCCATTCACTACCTGAAGGAAGCCTGGGAGAGGGGAGAGGAGATCTTCGAAGATCAGGTCAAAGGCGACATCGCGAGTCAGATCAGCGCCGCATACCGCATGAAGAAAGACTGGATGAATACTTTCCACTGGGCCAATCAGGCGGCGGCTCTTGATAACGAGACCGGCATGATCGATCTCGGCATGATGCATCTCTATGGGAATGGCACGCCCGTCAACCATGACGAAGGTCTTCGCTTGCTGGTCAAGGCGTATGAGATAAAAGGGCCGCAGGCGAAAGACGTCGCGAACTATCTCGGGATCTTCTTTCAGGAGATCGGAGACATGGCAAAGGCAGAAGAGTGGTATAAAAAGTCGGCCGCCCTCGGCAGTGACTGGGGCATGATGAATCTCGGCCTTTTCTATCAGCACGGCCTCTACGGTGAGCCGGATCTGAAGCGCGCCAAGGAATGGTTTGAAAAAGCCATCGCCGTCCACGGCGATGCGGAAGCTGACGTGCGTGCCGAGCTAGAGAAGGGCTCTGCCTGCCCTGAGATCCATGATGATCCGCCCAAGGAGACGGCGCGAGAGGAAATAGACCTCAAGTCGCTCTACATGCCATGGCTCGCCGATATGAAGTGGAAAAAGTAAGGGACGGGCGAGATGGGCATGGCATCGCCCATTACAAAAATGGCGAGGCGATCGCGGCAGCCCCGAACCAGAAAAAAGGAGCTGTGAAGAAATGAGGATTCATTTCTTCACAGTTCCTTTTTATTTTGCTTTCATTTGGTTCAGGGTTCAGGGTTCAAGGTTCAGGGCTCTCGTGGCGG
>OIWO01001970.1_pt1 | contig 14900 bp, 10 predicted proteins | sample 1587641 | NCBI WGS metagenome assembly OIWO01 (sample SAMEA3888924, study PRJEB22519) | human gut metagenome | biome: human gut; feature: human-associated habitat; material: faeces | place: Denmark | collected 2010
TCCCCTCTTAACTTTTCACAGAACTTTCCTCTTACTCCCGAAGTTTCTTTTCCCGTTCTCTCTGATTTTTGGAATAAATACAGCCACAATAGTCCTGTCGGTAAAGTCCGTAAATCTTTGACAGCTCGGTTGAACGCTTATATCCATTTCTCTTTTTAAAATCTGAAACCAGATAAGCCACTCCATATTCCCCGGCAAGCCGCTCACCAATCTCATTCAGCTTCTGTGCATTTTTCAGCGGACTGATGGAAAGGGTTGTGGTGAAATAATCATATCTGCCTTCTTTTGCAAATCTCGCAGCTTCCCGGAGTCTGAGCTCATAACACCTGAAGCACCGCTCTCCACCTTCCGGAATCATCTCCAGTCCCTTCGCCATCTCGTAAAATTTTTCACTGTCATAATTTCCCGCCTGAAAATGGATCGTATGCTTCACCGGAAGCTCACGGATCAGCTTCTCCTGTTCGTGGATCCGTTTTTCAAATTCGGATTCCGGAAAAATATTCGGATTGTAATAAAAAACCGTAATCTCAAAATATTCCGACAGATATTCCAGCACATAACTGCTGCATGGTGCACAACAGCTGTGAAGGAACAGACGTGGAACCTTCTTTTCCGATACGATCTGTTCTATCTTTTTATCCAGTTCTTTCTGGTAATTCTTTTTCTGCATCTGTTCATCTCTCCTCATATTGCAGATTTGTTTCTTATTATAGTGCAGCTGTTCTCTTCGCACAATATCTTTTCTGCTCTGTTTTTCTTTTTCCGCTCCATTCCAGCCAGATGCACACACGCTTTTTTTTATTTCTCATAAACTGTAAGTAAAAGACTTATGATCGTTTCTGTATCTGGAGGATTATCATGCAATATGCACTGGAACTGAAAAACGTTCATTATGCTTACCATACACTGGAAGGAGAAACCTACGCCCTGAAAGACATCACCTTTTCGGTCCGCGAAGGGGAATTTATTGCTCTGGTCGGTCCCTCCGGGTGCGGAAAATCTACATTGTTGAATATAATGGGATTGCTTGACGCACCTACCATGGGAATAGTGGAAATCAATGGAATACGTACCGAAGGAATGAAAGACAAAGAATTGGCAATTTTCCGTAATAAAACGCTTGGTTTTGTGTTTCAGTCTTTTCATTTGATTAATTCGTTGAATGTGATGGATAATGTGGAGTTGCCTTTACTTTATCGCCGTGTTGGCAGTAGTGAGCGAAAGCGGTTGGCACAAGAGGTATTAGAAAAAGTAGGGTTAAGCCATCGTATGAGACATTTTCCTACACAACTTTCCGGTGGTCAGTGCCAACGTGTAGCTATTGCCCGTGCTATTATCGGTAATCCTGAAATAATCCTTGCCGATGAGCCGACAGGTAACTTGGATTCAAGGATGGGAGCCGAAGTCATGGAACTGCTTCACCGACTGAATAAAGAAGACGGACGCACCATCGTCATGGTTACCCATAATGAAGAACAGGCGAAGCAGACTTCGCGTACCATCCGTTTCTTTGACGGACGTCAGGTGCAGTAGAACCTGCGTTTTATACATGAAACTAAATAGAAAAACAGATTAATATTTCTCTAAATTAAAAACCACCATGACAAAGAATATTTTCATCGTTGCGATAGCTGTCCTGTTAAGTGTTGCTTTTTGTTCGCTATCGGCACAAAATGTGAGTAAAGATTATAATGTAGGCGACTTTTCTGCCATCAACCTGCAATCTGTCGGAAATATTATTTTCGCTCAATCGGCAGAATGTACCTGCCGTTTGGAAGGGCCTTCCGAATTTGTAGAGAAAACCCGGGTAACGGTGAAGAACGGCACACTGGTTATCGATTATAAAGAGAAGAACGTAAAGAATGTCAAGAATCTGATTTTTTACATCACTGCTCCCGATTTGAGTAAAGTGAAAATCGACGGGGTAGGGAACTTTGATGCAAAGGAAAAATTGAATCTTAAAAATATAGCTTTCGAACTTGACGGAGTGGGAAATTGCAACGTGAAAAATCTTCATTGCGATGAACTGAAACTCGATGTCGACGGAGTAGGCAATATGAAAATGAATGTTGACTGTGGCCTTATCAAGGCTAAAGTGGATGGAGTAGGTAATATCACTTTATCGGGTAAGGCTGATACTGCTTTCTTTAAAAAGGATGGTGTTGGTAAAATCAATCACAAAAACCTGAAATGTAAGGATATAACAAAGAAGGGATGGAATTTCTAATATGGAACGTTCTTTGACGAACTTCTGTGAAACCTAATCGAAGAAGAATAAAAAAGACGGGTAAGAAATATACTGAACTCTATACTGGTAACGATCATGATAAAACTCTATTTTAAACAAGCATTCCATCTGTTGGGAGAAAATAAACTGCTTTCTTCTATTTCTATTATTGGTACAGCTTTGGCTATTGCTATGATAATGGTAATTGTGATTACTTTACGTGCGACTATTGCTCCCTTTGCACCGGAAACCCATCGTGACCGGATGCTTATTTTCCGGTTTGCCGGACTTCAAAGTAAGTCCAACGTGAATTGGCAAAGCAATGGCCCTATCGGATACAATACGGCAAAGGCTTGTTTCAAAGCAATGACAATTCCCGAAGCAGTTTCCATAACCAATATCTGGCAGGAAACAATGCTGGCTGCTAAACCGGCAGGTGAGATGGAAAGTTGTAGTGTGTTGCAAACAGACGAGGCTTTCTGGAAAATATTTGAATTTGAGTTTCTATCCGGTAAACCGTATGATAATGCCGATTTTGATGCCGGAGCAGCAAAAGCTGTGATTTCCGAAGATATGGCTCGCCGTTTGTTCGGAACATCAGAAGTGGTTGGAAAAACATTCCTTCTGAATCATTCGGCTTATATTGTTTGCGGAGTGGTACGTCCGGTCTCTAAACTGGCGAAGTACGCCTATGCGCAAGTTTGGATTCCTTTGAGTTCAACAAGTGCCTTCACAGCCACTTGGGGCGATGACAATATCATGGGGATGACTGCCGTCTATATACTGGCTAAATCGAAAGACGATTTTCCGGCTATTCGTCAGGAGGCAGACCGCTTGCGGGCTATCTTTATGGCAGGGCATCCCAATTTCGATTTACTCTATCGCGGACAGCCTGATACTTATTTCGTAGCCGCGCAACGCTATTCCGCCAACAATCCTCCTGCTGTGAAAGAAGCAGTACGGCAATACATATTGACATTACTTGTCTTATTGATTGTTCCTGCCGTCAACTTATCCGGACTTACTTTGTCACGCATGCGTAAGCGTATCTCCGAAATAGGAGTGCGAAAAGCCTTTGGTGCCCCCAGACGGGAGCTTATGATGCAGGTACTATCCGAAAATATGCTTTATTCCCTGTTCGGAGGAATTCTCGGACTGGTATTAAGTTATGTCGCCGCTTTCCTTTTGGGAGGAATGCTTTTCTCCGTAGACTTTGTATCCAATGGGGTGGAAGATTTGCGGACCATGTGTGTCGACTTACTGTTCGATCCTACCGTATTCCTGCTGGCATTTCTGGCTTGCTTCTTACTCAATTTATTAAGTGCCGCCATTCCGGCATGGAGAGTAACTCGCACCAATATTGTGGATGCCATCAACGAAAGATAATTCTTCAACTCATCTAAATTCTAAAGAAAATGCAACTATTAAAACAAATATGGAACGAGCGCCGGTCAAACGGATGGTTATGGTCAGAACTATTAATTGTTTTTGTGGTCCTGTGGTATGTGGTCGACTGGACGTATGTGACAGCGCGTACTTATTACGAACCGGTAGGATTTGATATTACCGATACGTATTATTTGGAGCTAAGCCTGAAAAACGACAAGAGTAATTCCTATCTTTCGAAAGAGCAAAAGAGTACATCTTTAGGGCAAGATATTATCGAGTTGACCAATCGTCTCCGGAGATTGCCGGAAGTGGAGGCCGTTTCAATATCCAATAATGCGCGTCCCTATATCGGGAGTAACTCCGGTAGTATGTTGCGTATCGATACATTGGTTAGTAATCCGCTACGGCGTTCGGTAACCCCTGACTTTTTTCAGGTCTTCCGTTATCAAAGTGCTGATGAGCGTGGTTATCAGCCGTTGGTGCAAGCTTTAAGGAATGGCAATGTCGTTGTTGGTGAAAATTTCTTGCCCAAAGATTATAAAGGCGATCGTACGCTGTTGGGTAAAGAAATGGTCGATGTGGATGATTCTACGAAAGTGTACAAGATAGGGGGAGTTTCGAAGAAAGTGCGTTACAATGACTTTTGGCCTAACTACAGTGACCGGTATGTAGCCATTGAACTTACTGAAAAGATAATGGTCGAACTTGACGATGAACTTTATCCTTCGAGTGTAGAAGTTTGTCTGCGGGTGAAACCGGGGACTTCCAGAGACTTTGCGGAACATTTGATGAAATTGTCCGCCAACCAGTTGAGTGTTGGTAACTTATTCATCCTGAAAGTGCATGATTATGAAGATCTGCGGAATGACTTCCAGCAAGGAAGTTATAATCAGGTACAGGTACGTTTCTGGATGATGGGCTTCTTATTGCTTAATATCCTGTTGGGCATTGTCGGCACCTTCTGGTTCCGTACGCAGCACCGTCGTGCCGAGTCTGCGCTTCGTATAGCAGTCGGGTCCAGCCGGATGCAGCTTTGGCAACGTTTAAATAAAGAAGGATTGCTATTATTGACTCTGGCTGCTTTGCCTGCCGCCGCCATCTGTTATAATATCGGCCATCTGGAGTTGACTGAAGGGTATATGGAGTGGGGAGTAGTGCGTTTTCTTATTACATTTGTCATAACCTACTTCCTGATGTCTTTAATGATTCTTATAGGTATTTGGTTTCCTGCCCGTCAGGTAATCCGCATACAGCCTGCCGAAGCGCTGCGCGAAGAATAAAAAACTTGGGCTATCTATTTGTTTTCAATAGATTTAACGTATCTTTGTCGGCATAATATTGAAAACACCGCAGGTTTTAATTATATGAATCGACGCTACTATTGTATGTTTATAGTTCTGTTCTTTGCTGTTCTTACTCAGGCGGCGGCAGCGGAACGTACATTCAATATCCTTTTTATACAGTCTTACACCTCGCAGACTCCTTGGCACAGTGACCTTAATCAGGGCTTGGCTAAAGGGTTTAAAGAGAGCGGTTTGAAGGTGAACATAACAACGGAATATCTTGATGCAGATTTTTGGGCATTCAATTCCGAGAAGGTAATCATGCGTCGTTTTTGTCAGCGTGCCCGCGACAGGCAGACAGATTTGATTGTAACTGCGAGTGATGAAGCTTTTTATACCCTTTTTGCATGTGGAGATTCGTTGCCTTTGCAGATTCCGGTGGTGTTTTTCGGTATTAAGTATCCCGATACGAAGTTGATTACCACTCATCCCAATGTTTGCGGATTCACAGCCAATCCGGATTTCGATGTCATATTACGTCAGGCCCAAAAGATATTTCCCCGACGGAAAGAAGTGGTTTGTGTGATAGATAACAGCTTTTTAAGTAACAAAGGGCTTGAAGATTTTGAAGAAGAGTGGAAAATCTTTCAGAAAGACAACCCGGATTATAGAATGAAAATCTATAATACCCAAAATCATACGACTAGTCATATTATTGCGGCAATTTGTTACCCTCGTAACAGCTACGAACGTTTGGTTGTTGCTCCTAAATGGTCGCCTTTCCTTTCATTTGTAGGTAAAAACTCAAAAGCTCCCGTATTTTCAACTCAAAATGTAGGATTGACTAACGGTGTGTTTAGTGCTTATGATGCCGACAGCTATACTTCTGCATCATTGGCTGCTCAAAGGGCTGCTTCGGTCTTAAAAGGTACCTCTCCCCGGGATATAGGAGTGACGGAAATTACACAGGGATTCATCTTTGACTACAAGCAATTAGATTTTTTCCATGTCGACTCTGATAAAGTATCCTCTAGCGGAACCATAGTCAATGAACCATATTGGGAGAAATATAAATACCTTTTTATACTTCTCTATCCGTCTATCCTCGCATTGTTGATAGCCTCTATCGTGTGGCTGATGCGTGCCAACCGGCGTGAATCCAAACGACGGATTCAGGCACAGACCCGTCTGCTGGTACAGAATAAACTGGTGGAACAGCGTAATGAGTTTGATAATGTATTTCATTCCATCCGTGATGGTGTGATAACGTATGATACCGATTTGCACATTCATTTCACAAACCGTTCCTTATTACAAATGCTTCATTTGCCGTATGAGGCAGGTGGGCGTTTTTATGAAGGAATGATGGCTGGCAGTATCTTTAAGATCTATTATAACGGTCAGGACATTCTTCATAAAATGCTGAAGCAGGTAGCTTCAAAAGGAGAAAGTGTGAAGATACCGCAGGGAGCTTTCATGAAAGAAGTGCATAGTGATAAGTACTTCCCTGTGTCGGGGGAAATAGTTCCGATCCGTTCAAAGGACGCGATTACCGGTATGGCACTTTCTGCGCGGAATATTTCGGATGAAGAAATGCAGAAACGTTTCTTTGATATGGCGGTAGACGAAAGCTCCATATATCCGTGGCAGTTTGATATGGAAACGAACTGTTTTATTTTCCCGCAAGGTTTCTTGAAACGTCTCGGATACGATGAATCGGTTACTACCATCCCCCGTGATGAAATGGATCGCACTATCCATCCTGACGATTTGAAAGAAATAAGACCGTTGTTTAACAGAGCATTGACCGGGGAAGATTCCAATACCCGTCTGAACTTCCGTCAGCGGAATGTCAACGGAGAGTATGAATGGTGGGAATATCGTTCTTCCGTAATCACGGGATTGACACAAGATTCATTGTACAATATATTAGGTGTTTGTCAGAGTATCCAGCGATATAAGACTGCCGAGCAGGAGATGAGAGAGGCCCGTGATAAAGCCCTCCAAGCTGACAAACTGAAATCGGCGTTCCTTGCCAACATGAGTCACGAGATTCGGACTCCGCTGAATGCGATTGTAGGTTTCTCCGATTTGCTAAGCGATACGAGTGGTTTTACAAGCGAAGAGATTGCCCAGTTTATCGGAACCATTAATAAGAATTGTGGCCTGTTGCTGGCTTTGATTAATGATATTCTTGATTTGTCACGTATCGAATCGGGAACCATGGAATTTATGTTCGCCGAGCATAACCTGCCGCTGTTATTAAAGACCGTCCATGATTCTCAACGCTTGAATATGCCACCGGGAGTAGAACTGGTGTTGCGTATGCCCGAAAGTGATAAGAAATACCTTACGACAGATAATGTACGCTTGCAGCAAGTCGTGAATAATCTGATAAATAACGCTGCTAAATTTACGAGTAGCGGTTTCATTACTTTTGGCTATGAAGATGATGAGGTTCCCGGCTACACCCGCATCTTTGTGGAGGATACCGGAGTCGGTATTTCTGAAGAAGGTATCCGTCATATATTCGAACGATTCTATAAAGTCGATAATTTCACCCAAGGAGCAGGTTTGGGATTAAGTATTTGTCAGACCATCATCGAACGTCTGAATGGTACCATCTCCGTCACCTCCGAAGTAGGTAAAGGCACTCGTTTCACTGTGCGCCTTCCTAACTACTGCGAATAATCGAACGTTCACTTTTGGGCATAGTGTCCGAAAATGGACACTTTTCTTATTTTCTAATCTGTTGATAATAAAAACTTTACTTTTTTGGCACATCGTTTGATTCTCTCATAGTGGAAAATACTGTGCATAATGAAAAAGAAAAGTATATTGTTTGCTCTTGCTGCCGTTTGCCTGCCGTTGGCATTGTCGGCACAGAAGGAAAGGGAAATAACCTTGAATGAAGCTATTGCTATGGCGCGTATTCAATCTGTTGACGCTGCTGTTGCCTTGAATGAATTGAAAACGGCCTATTGGGAATTTCGTACCTTTCGTGCTGATCTTCTGCCGGAAGTCAACTTGACCGGAACCCTGCCCAATTATAACAAATCGTATAGTTCCTATCAAAATTCGGACGGTTCTTACGGTTTCGTCCGTAATAACACATTGGGGCTTACCGGTGATCTTTCTATCGATCAAAATATCTGGCTTACCGGTGGTAAACTCTCGCTGACTTCCTCTCTCGACTATATCAAGCAATTGGGAACCGGAGGAGACCGGCATTTTATGTCGGTTCCTGTCACATTACAACTTACACAACCCATCTTTGGAGTCAATAATATAAAGTGGAACAGACGCATCGAACCGGTTCGTTATGCCGAAGCGAAAGCAGCTTTTATCACTGCTACCGAAGAAGTGACGATGCGTGCCATCACTTATTACTTTAATCTTTTGTTGGCAAAAGAAAATCTTGGCACGGCGAAACAGAACCAGACAAACGCCGACCACCTTTATGAAGTAGCCCTTGCCAAACGCAAAATGGGGCAGATTTCCGAGAATGAACTCTTGCAGTTGAAGCTCTCCGCTTTGAATGCGAAGGCTGCATTGACGGAAGCAGAGAGTGATCTCAATGCCAAGATGTTCCAGCTCCGTGCCTTTTTGGGAGTAGGAGAGGATGAAGTACTAAACCCGGTTCTTCCCGAAGCTGTGGATGGCCCGAGGATGGAGTACAATCAGGTGTTAAATAAAGCATTGGAACGTAATTCTTTTGCACAGAATATCCGTCGCCGCCAGTTGGAAGCCGATTATGAAGTAGCTACTGCACGCGGAAATTTGCGTAGTGTCGATTTGTTTGCAAGCGTAGGATATACGGGTGAGAACCGGAATTTTCCGGCCGTTTACAGGAACTTGCAGGACAATCAGATTGTTCAGGTAGGCGTTAAGATTCCGATTCTCGATTGGGGAAAACGCCGTGGGAAAGTCCGGGTAGCCAAGAGTAACCGGGATGTAGTGCTTTCAAAAATTCGTCAGGAACAGATAAACTTCAACCAGGATATTTTTCTGTTGGTGGAGCATTTCAATAATCAGGCACAGCAATTGGACATAGCCAAAGAAGCCGATGCGATAGCCCAGCAACGATATAAAACAAGTATTGAAACTTTCCTGATAGGTAAAATCAATACCTTGGATTTGAATGATGCGCAGAACTCTAAAGATGATGCGAGACAGAAACATATTTCCGAACTTTATTATTATTGGTATTATTATTATCAGATTCGCAGTCTGACACTATGGGATTTTCGTACCAATACCGAACTTGAAGCTGATTTTGATGAAATCATCCGGCAATAGAAAGGGGAGGAAAAGCTTTTGAATCTTATGGAGGAACTTGCCGAAGATTATGGGAAAAGTTTTTCAAGTCTGCAAACAGACTATTGCGTATTTATGCCTGATTCATTTGGTATTACGAACTATTTATAGTACCTTTGAAACTCGATTTTAACACTCGGGAAATGAAAAATACGTAAATAATACAGAAAAATTCATCCCCCATTATAAATAAAGAAAGAAATAAAAAAAGAAATACTTCTTCTTGGAAGATTGAAAAAACAGAAGAAGAAGTTTTCTTGGTAGAGGAATCTTGCAATTTTAACTATGATTCTGATAATTGATGACGACAGCGCAGTGCGTTCTTCGCTTAGCTTCATGTTGAAGCGGGCAGGATATGAAGTACAGACCGTTCCCGGTCCACGGGAAGCTATGGAAGTGGTACGTTCCGTAGCTCCGGATTTAATCCTGATGGATATGAACTTCACTCTTTCTACAACGGGTGAGGAGGGTTTGACCCTACTCAAACAAGTAAAAATATTCCGTCCCGAAACACCGGTGATATTGATGACCGCTTGGGGAAGTATCCAACTTGCCGTGCAAGGAATGCAGGCAGGAGCTTTTGATTTCATAACGAAGCCCTGGAATAATGCTGCCTTGTTGCAACGCATCGAAACGGCACTCCAACTTTCGGGCACTCCACAGGAACCAACGCAGGAACAGAGCGATTCTTTCGACCGCAGCCACATCATCGGACGTAGCCAGGGATTGATGGATGTGTTGAACACGATTGCCCGCATAGCAAAGACCAATGCCTCTGTCCTCATTACAGGGGAAAGCGGAACAGGTAAGGAATTGATAGCCGAGGCCATTCATATCAACAGTCAGCGAGCCAAACATCCTTTTGTGAAAGTGAATCTTGGAGGTATCTCCCAAAGCCTGTTCGAAAGTGAAATGTTCGGGCACAAGAAAGGAGCTTTTACCGATGCTTCCGCAGACCGTATTGGACGTTTTGAAATGGCAAACAAAGGGACGATTTTCCTGGATGAAATAGGTGATCTCGACCCTTCGTGCCAGGTGAAGTTACTGCGTGTATTGCAGGATCAGACATTTGAAGTGCTCGGCGACAGCCGTCCGCGCAAGACGGATATCCGGGTGGTATCAGCCACCAATGCCGATTTGCGCAAAATGGTAGGCGAACGTACTTTTCGTGAAGACCTCTTCTATCGTATCAATCTGATAACAGTGAAACTGCCGGCCTTGCGCGAACGTCGTGAAGATATTCCCTTGCTGGCACGTCATTTTGCCGACCGTCAGGCGGTAACCAACGGATTGCCCCGTACGGAGTTCTCTGCCGATGCCCTGCAATTCTTGAGCCGTTTGCCCTATCCGGGGAATATTCGTGAATTGAAGAACTTGGTGGAACGTACCATTTTGGTAAGTGGTAAACCGCTGCTTGATGCTTCCGACTTTGATGCGCAGTATATTCGCCACGATGACGCAAGAGTGACCGAAGGCGCAGCTCTGGTCGGTATGACTTTGGATGAAATAGAACGCCAGACCATTCTCCAGGCGTTGGACCGTTACAAAGGAAATTTGAGTCAGGTAGCTACGGCATTGGGTATCAGCCGTGCAGCACTCTATCGTCGTCTCGAAAAATATAATATAACAATGTGATAAATTTAGGCACGTGCCTAATAATATTAAGATTAACCGTTAACCACAGATAACGTGCGTATAAAAGGATTCTTTTACATACTAGTCTTTCTGCTGCTGGCATTAGGTAGTGTATTGCTGTTCCTTTCCAGTCAACTGAATACAATCTTTTTCTACATAGGGGAGGGGCTGATACTTTTCATCCTCATTTATCTGACCTTTTTCTATCGTAAGATTGTGAAGCCGTTGAATACAATCGGAAGCGGTATGGAACTGTTGCGTGAGCAGGATTTCAGTAGCCGTCTTAGCCCTGTAGGCCAATATGAGGCCGATCGTGTGGTGAATATCTTCAACCGCATGATGGAACAGCTAAAGAATGAACGTCTCCGCCTGCGTGAACAGAATAATTTTCTCGATTTGCTGATTAAAGCTTCTCCGATGGGAGTGATTATAACTTCCCTTGATGAAGACCTTTCGGAATTGAATCCGATGGCTTTGAAAATGCTGGGTGTTCGTTTGGAAGACGTACAAGGCAAGAAGATGAAAGAGATTGATTCTCCGTTAGCGGTGGAATTGGCCAACCTCCCGAAAGGAGAGAAGGTAACCGCCCGTCTGAACGACTCGAATATCTACCGGTGTACTCATTCTTCTTTCATTGATCGTGGATTTCAACATCCCTTCTACTTGGTAGAAACCCTCACCGACGAAGTGATGAAAGCGGAAAAGAAAGCATACGAGAAAGTGATTCGCATGATTGCCCACGAAGTGAACAACACGACTGCCGGCATTACTTCCACACTGGATACGGTAGAACAAGCCCTTTCCAGCGAAGAAGGAATGGAAGACATCTGCGACGTGATGCGTGTATGTACCGACCGTTGTTTCTCAATGAGCCGTTTCATTACCCGCTTTGCCGATGTGGTGAAAATCCCCGAACCGACACTTTCTTCTGTCAATCTGAATGATTTGGTTTTCACCTGCAAGCGGTTTATGGAAGGAATGTGTAATGACCGTCGCATTACACTCCGCATGGAAATAGACGAAAGTCTGAAAGATGTGATGCTGGATGCCGCTTTGTTTGAGCAAGTACTCGTAAACATCATCAAGAATGCAGCGGAAAGCATTGAGACCGATGGGGAAATAATAGTCCGCACCCTCGCTCCGGCCACTGTTGAAGTGATAGATAACGGTCTGGGGATCAGCAAAGAAACAGAAGCTAAACTGTTCAGTCCTTTCTTCTCTACCAAACCGAACGGTCAGGGAATCGGACTCATCTTTATTCGCGAAGTACTGATGCGTCATGGATGTACATTCTCTTTGCGAACCTATGCCGACGGACTGACCCGATTCCGTATTACTTTCCCCTAATTGTGTCAAATAAGAACATTTCTTCCGTCAAATAGACCTTTTTTTGTCTTGAAATCACTCCTACCTTTGCCCCGCTCAATTCAATAGGATTTAAGGTATGAGATTAATGAAAAAAGGCACATTGACGCTCTTTCTTTTATTGGCTATCAGTATTCCGCTCAGTGCGCAGTATGTGGTACAAGGGGTGGTGACTGATTCTCTGACCAAAGAACCTTTGCCTTATGCATCTGTACGCTTAAAAGACACGACCGAAGGAACTACTACTGGAAGCGACGGACGCTTTTACTTCAAAACCCACCGCTCCGAAGCAGTACTTGTAATCTCTGTAATCGGTTATAATGACTATATCCGCACCATTCGCCCTGCCCGTAATGCATCCTATAAAGTAGCACTTGCGCCTACCGAATACGCGCTTGGTGAAGTGGTAGTCAAACCCAAACGTGAGCACTACCGAAAGAAAGATAATCCTGCCGTAGAATTTGTCCGCCGTATGATTGAAAGCCGTGACAACTACTCTCCCTACGAGAAAGACTTCTGGCAACGCGAACGTTATGAAAAGACCACCTTTGCGTTGAATAACTTCGATGAAGAGAAACAGAAAAAATGGTTATATCGTAAATTTGATTTCCTGACGGAATATGTAGATACTTCAGCCGTTACCGGTAAACCGATTCTGACGGTATCAGCCCGTGAACTGCTTGCCACAGACTATTACCGGAAATCTCCCCGTTCCGAGAAGCAATGGGTGAAAGGGCGCAAACAGGCCGGTGTCGATGAGTTTCTCTCTAAACAAGGGATGCAGGCAGCCATCAATGAAGTCTTTAAAGACGTCGACATTTACGAAAACAACATTTCCCTGTTTACAAATAAGTTTGTCAGTCCCTTGTCCCGTATCGGTACAGGCTTTTATAAATATTACCTGATGGACACGTTGCAGATTGCCGGAGAGCCTTGTGCAGACCTCGCTTTCACACCTTTTAATTCCGAGTCTTTCGGTTTTAACGGACACTTGTATGTGACGCTCGACTCTACCTACTTTGTCAAACGTGCCGTATTTAACTTTCCCAAAAAGATAAACCTGAACTTTGTAGACTACATGTTGCTCGAACAGGAATTTAAGCGTGCCGAAGACGGCACACGCCTGCTCGATCATGAAAGTATCACTGTTGAGTTTAAACTGACCGAAGGACAGGACGGTATTTTTGCCCGTCGTGTAGCGGATTACAGCAACTACACCTTTACGCCGACTGCCGAAGCCGACAAAGCCTTTACCAAACCCGAACGTATTATTGAAGAGACGGAAGCCCTGTCGCGTCCCGAAACATTCTGGGCGGAGAATCGTCCGCAAGCCGCCATCTCCCAGCAGGAAAACTCGGTAGACCGCCTGATGACACAATTACGCAGTTATCCGGTGTATTATTGGACGGAGAAAGTGCTTTCCATTCTCTTTACGGGATATATTCCCACCTCCAAAGAAGCGCCACTTTTCTATATCGGCCCGATGAATGCCACTATTAGCGGTAACACATTGGAAGGACCCCGTATCCGTGCCGGAGGTATGACTACCGCCTGGCTCAATCCGCACCTGTTTGGCAAAGGATATGTGGCTTACGGGTTTAAAGATGAAAGAGTGAAAGGATTGGCGGAACTGGAATATTCTTTCAAGAAGAAGAAAGAATACGCCAACGAATTTCCCATCCATTCATTGAAATTGCGTTACGAATCAGATGTGAACCAGTACGGACAAAATTACCTGTATACAAGCAAAGACAATGTGTTCCTGGCCTTGAAACGTGAGAAGGATGACCGTATCGGCTATTTCCGGCAGGCGGAGATGACCTATACCAATGAGTTTTATTCCGGCTTTTCTTTCCAGTTGACAGCGCGTACACGGCAAGATGAGTCCTCCTACCTGATTCCTTTTTTAAAGAAAGAAGGAGATACCTACACCCCGGTAAAAGATTTCTCTGTCAGTGCGGCAGAGTTGAAACTGCGTTATGCTCCGAACGAGAAATTCTTCCAGACCCAATGGAACCGTTTTCCCGTATCGTTGGATGCACCGGTGTTTACCTTGTCGCATACCATTGCCGGAAAAGGAGTGTTGGGCAGCGATTACACCTACAATCATACCGAAGCCGGTATTCAGAAACGCTTCTGGTTTTCTGCGTTCGGCTATACGGACGTTATACTAAAAGCAGGTAAAGTGTGGGATAAAGTACCTTTCCCGCTGCTTATCATGCCTAATGCCAACCTTTCTTATACCATCCAACCGGAATCTTACTCGTTGATGAATGCGATGGAGTTTATGAACGATGAGTATTTCTCGTGGGATGTTACTTATTTCCTCAACGGATGGTTGTTCAACCGGGTGCCGTTGTTGAAAAAACTTAAATGGAGGGAAATAGTTTCCTGTCGTGGATTATATGGACATTTGAGCGATAAAAACAACCCGGCTTTGAGTGACGGTTTGTTCGCTTTTCCGATAGAAAACACACAAACAATGGGAAAAACACCTTATGTGGAGGCGGGTGTAGGTATCGAAAACATTTTCAAGGTGTTACGTTTGGACTATATCTGGAGGCTCACTTATCGTGATTCGCCCGGGATTGACAGATCAGGCTTGAGAATAAGTCTCCACATGACCTTTTAAAAGTTAAATCCTGCTAATTGCAATGTTTATATGACAAATAAAGACCGTATTA
>OIWO01001974.1_pt1 | contig 14874 bp, 13 predicted proteins | sample 1587641 | NCBI WGS metagenome assembly OIWO01 (sample SAMEA3888924, study PRJEB22519) | human gut metagenome | biome: human gut; feature: human-associated habitat; material: faeces | place: Denmark | collected 2010
GGCATCGCCGTCCCAATAAACCTCGAAACCAACAGCCTTGCCGATGTCCCGAAGCCGCACATAGTTGCTGCCGTTGATGACATAGGCTTCCATCTGCGTTTCTTTTCCATCTACGACAATGCGATGGTGACTGCGCTCCGCCACGATTCCGGCAGCATACGCCGTGGTGGTGACGCCAGCCAACAGCAGGCAGGTAAGAAAACCGGCTGCAAAACATCCTCGCTTCATGGTGTGTACCTCCAAATTCTTTGATGGGTTTATGGTATCGCGGATACCGCCGTGTGTCAAAAAATCCGCCCTGATTTTTCAGAGCGGATTTTTAGTTACACTTCGCTGAGCAGGAAGTCCAGCGCCTTTACGATTTTGATACCGTCCACGTCGCTGATAAGGTCGCAGTCCATGGCAATTACGATCTTCTCGTAATTGTCCTGCACAGCTTGCAGCGGCGCAAGCTCCCGTGCGCGGGTTTCGGGGGCGTTCATGTTGTCGGTGACTTGGATATACTTTTTCTCATTCATCTTTGTTGCGATGAAGTCGATCTCCTTTTCACCGACCTTGCCGATAGCCACCTCATAACCACGCCGCAGCAGTTCAAAATAAACGATGTTTTCCAGAATGTGTCCCACATCGCCGCCACGATTGCCTAACAGATAGGTGCGGAGGCCGGGATCAACGATATAGTATTTGCCCAGCGTCCGCAGGTAGTCCTTTCCCTTGATGTCAAACCGCTTGACCTCATAAAAGATATAGGACTCCAGCAGTGCGTCGATATAGGCAGAGATGGTCTGCACCGCAGGTTTGGTCTTTCTGCCATCGTCCAACAGGCCCTCGCTGACAAGGGTGCGCCCGATGGACGCAGCCGAGGTGTTGTTGCCGATGTTGTCAGCCAGAAACAGGATAATTTTGCGGAGCAGCAGCGCGTCGGTAACGGCCCGCTGTTCTTTCCGTTTGCCGCGTTCCAGAATATCCCGCACAACAACAGCAGAATAAATGCCGTCCAGCAGCATATTGGCGCGCTCCTGATCCAGCTCCGCCTCGGCCAGCGCCGGCATACCGCCAAACTGTGCGTAGGCTTCAAACAGGTCGCGCAGCTCATACGCTTCGCCGTCTTTTCCCTTGGCGCGCTGTTTCATAGTGCCATTGGGCGCTTTGTACTCATCAAGCAGATAGCCGTGGAAGTCCAAAAACTCGCGGAAGGACAGCGGCAGCATCTTGATCTCCACATAGCGCCCGGACAGATACGTGGACAGTTCGGAGGAAAGCAGGTAGGCGTTGGAACCGGTCACATAAATGTCGCAATCCAGATCCACGCGGAAGGAATTCACGGCATCCTGCCAGTCCCGAACCTTCTGCACCTCGTCTAAAAAGAGGTAGAGCCGCTTGCCCTTGGGTGCGCGTTCCATCACATACTGATAAAGGCTTTTGCTGTCCATATCGGCAAACTGCATGGACTCAAAGTTCATCGAGAGGATCTGCTCCTCCATGACGCCCTGTTCCCGCAGATGTGCCATCATCAATTTCAGCAGGCTGGATTTGCCGCAGCGCCGGATTCCGGTCACGACCTTGATGACCTCCATATCCTGAACGGAAATGAGCTTATCAAGGTACTGCGATCTGTTTTTTAACTCCATGATTCTGTCACCACCTTTGTCAGCCATTATATCACCCCCTTTGCGTCAAGTAAAGTTTTTAACATCAATGTGAATAACTTTTTTCTTGTCGAAATTATTCACATCAATACTACTTCTGTCGAGCCTGCACACACCAGCGGTAATCCGGCTGATTCATCACGCAGGTGACAAGGGTGATGATGTTCTCTGTACTGTCGCTCAGGACGCTGGTATCGTCCACGCCGATCTTACTGACAGAGTACACTTCATAGCTGCGTGTGCCGAGCTGGGTGGTCAGCTTGATGGTGTCCCCAATGTCAAGGGTGTGAATTTTGCCAAAGTGATTATTCACGCCGCGATTGTGGCCCGCAATCGCCACATTGCCTTCCCAAATGGAGGTGCTGGCAAAATGTCCTGCGCCCTTGCGGAGCGCGTCCGCGTCCGTCCCCTGATACACCTTGACAGACAGACCGAGGGTGGGGATTTTCAGTGTACCGAGGTAGCCGCCGCTGTAATAGAGGTCTTTCGTGACCGCGGTGTACTTCACCGGCGTGTAAGAACCGGTATTTCCGCTGCTACTGCCCGAAGTCGTAGGCGGCAGGACGGTCACACCGCCTGTGCCGCTGATTGTTCCCGCGACTGAACCGCTCACAAGGTTTGGTGTCAGCAGTTCCCCGGCATTCAGCGTATAAGAGGTAGGCGAGCCAAAAGCAGGCGGGATGTAGGCGGCGTTTTTGCTGCGGTCGGTGTTTGCAGGCTTATCCATCGTGACATAAATGGTATCGTCCGAGGTGGGGCGTCCGAACAGCCCTGCGTCCGGACCGTCAAAGTGATACTCCAATGCCGATGCAGGCATGGAAAAAGCCGCCAGCATACAGCAGGCGGCCAGCAGAGTGGTCAGATATTTTTTCATGCGGCGTACCCTCTTTTCTTATTGATGTAGTGCTTGTAGCCTTTGTAACCGGCATAGCCGCAGCCGCCCAGCGCCGCAGCACCCACGGGGATCAACAGCCACAGCCAGTTAAAGCTACTGCTGTCCGTTGCTGCTTCATTACCGACGCTGGAAAAGACTGCGGTGTAGACCACCGTATCACAGCTTGCGCGGGTGACGTCACCCTTATAGTCCGCCGTGACGGTGTAGCCGGTGGCGTATTTGCTGGTGGCGGTGCCGGTGTAGCTTGCCACAGCGGTATAGCGAATGGGAATGTCATAGCCGTCCGTGGGATCGACCGCCGCCTCCTGCCAGCTCACATCGGCAAGAGTCAGGGTGCGGCCATTTTCGTTCACAGACTTGGGGACAAGGGACACATCCGCGTCAGAGAGGTTGGGATAGGTGCGCTCCGCCGTCACCGTGCGGCTGCTGGTCCCGTAGCCCGCTGCCTCCACCTGAATGGTAGTATGGTCAAGGGACAGGACGCCCTCATAGCCGTTCTCGGTCTTGACCTCCAGCTTCGGCTCCAGCATTTTCAGAATTTCCATCATGTCCTTGGTCTTGCTCTCCAGTGTGACCACCTCGATATGCTCCCGCGTGTCCGTTTCTGTCTGGTCATTTTTCAGCAAATCAAGGAGCGTATAGGTGCGGCCCTCGCGCTCAAAGTCAGCGGTGGGGATCGCAGCGGGATCGTCCTTTGCGGTCAGGTAGTAGACCTTTTCCAGACGGTAGACACCGTTTTCCTCGCTGGCTCTGACCTCGGCGGGATAGGCAGAAATGCCGGGGAGCGTATCTGCGGCAGAGAGCATCGTGGATACTGTATCGGCATCTGTCATGGGCTCTGCGGCCAGCGCTGCAACGCTCATGCTGCACAGCATCAGCGCCGTGCAGAGTGCAAACGCAACTTTCTTTTTCACATTACGCCTCTCTTTCTTAACGAACGGACCGATTCTGCTCCGGCTGCTTGCGCTCCTGCGGAGAGATCTCACGCTGGATATCATTTTGCAGCTTACGAAAATACTTTTGCAGGCTGTCTACCACGCCGCGGCGATCCTGCACCTCCATGCCGTCAAACACCTGCCCCACGCGGCTCACATCGGGCTGCGGGGTCTCCACACCGAAATTGCGGCAGAGCATATAGCTGACGCTCTCGGCGTCCATGGCGCAGTCCTCACGGGTATAGTAGGGATAGCGCCCGTGGTCATGGATGCCGGCGTGGACGATCTCACGGGAGAGCGCCGCAAAGATCTTGCTGTCGATCAGGCGGCTGGACACCGTAATGCTCTGCGTTTTAGGATCATAAACGGCATCCTGATACATGGTGCTGCTGGTGACCACGGGAACGGGGGAACTGTCCAGCAATCGGCGCAGAGCGGCGTCCATTTCCGGCGTGTTGTCTTTCAGGCTCAGCGCCGGAACACCGGCCTTGCCGTGGGTCTGGGAAATATCGAACACGCGCCCGATTTTATAGCCGTGATACTCCCTTCCGTCCTTCACATAGGTGTCTGACACACGGATCTTCATGCCGTTCTCATCGCGGTTAACGCTGCGCCCCAGCCGGTTCCACACCTCCAGGCTGTTGATGTAAGTGATCTCCGGGTTCTGCGCCATCGCCAGCATCACATTGGATGCGCTGTATCGTGGGTTGATGGCCTGCGTATCCAAATAGTGGAGGTATGCGCCGGGTTCGCTGGTGACGCGCATGACAGCATCGTCGGAAAGCTGTCCCAATTCCTCGCGCTCCGCCGCCTTTCTGCTCTTCCAGTCCTCGTCCCTCTGCTGCTTCTGCTGGATCAAATCGTCTAACTTTGCCATGATTGTTTCTCCTTCTCAAAATCAAATTATTCCCGCGTAGGCATAGCCTTTTGAATGGCCTCCCGCACGGTGTCCTTGGTGGGGGCTGTGCCGTCCCGCTCCGCTGCCGCTTGCAGCGCCATCAGACGGCTGCGGACGGAGGGGTGGGCGTCAGCTTTCTCCGTAGCCGGTTCCATAGACGCTCTCGCACCAGTCCCGCGCTCGGTCGAGCTGCTCTCGGACGGAGCGCGGGCGTTCTCTTTTTTTGCGGCAGCGTCCTCCTTCACCGGGGCGGGATAACCCATGCGTTCAAAAATGCGGTTGATCTGCTTGGCATCCCTTGCCTTGGCCATGATCTCCACCGTCCCGGTCTTTTCCACCTTATTGACGATGGGGTAAAAGAGGACGCCATAGCGTTTGGCTTCCATCTGAAAGCCCTTCAAGTCCTCCTGCTTGACGGAAAAGATCGTCAGCTCCTCGCCGTCGTGGATCAGGCGCTTGAGGTTGGTCTTGCCGGCGAGCTTCTGGTTGTCGTTGGCAAGGGCGATCAACAGGGCAGCGAGGTTTTTCGCCCCCAGCCCTGCCAGCTTGAGGGCACTTTCGGTGATCTGGATGCCCTCACGCACCATCAGGTCAGCGGTTTCACCGTTGGTACTCATGCTCGTGTTCCTCCTTCTTCTTTAGATTTTCCTGCCGTTCAGCCTGCGCCTGCTGGCACTGCTGGGATACCCTCGGAATGTCCGATTGTATCCTGCGGCACAGACGCAGTTCCCCGCGCTTTTCACGCAGGGCGGCAGTCTGCTGTTGGATCTCCGTGCTGTACTTGGCTTGTGCTTCTTCATCGTTGGTATTCCTCCTTTCCTGATAAAGTGGTTTTCTCTGTTCCTCCAGCAAGCGAATGTCCCACTCCAGCACACGGATACGCTGCTCCAGCTCCGCTTCAGTAGTGATCCCGCTTGATAAAAGGTATTTGAATTGCTGCTCATACCGCTCCAAATGAATGACCTCCCGCTTGACGGAGAAGGGCAGCTTGGGCGGCAGCTTTTTCCGCCTGCCCCCACGCAGCAGGTAGAGGTAGCGGAGATATAGGGCGTGAAAGCCGGTAATTTTCTTTTTTCGGACGGTGGACAGCTTACCCTTCATGCGGTAACGCTTGACAGGTTGGGTGACGGTCGTCGGGGTCATGCCGCCGTGCCGCTGGCGGGAGAGCCGCAGCAGAATATCCGCTTCGGTGTAGCCCTCGCCCAAGCTGTCCAACCGAATGGCCCGCTTTGCGCCGGGGGGCTTGACCGTGGTGTATTTCCGATTGGGGCTGCGCCGCACCTCATAGCCGTTTTTCCGCAGAAGCATGAGAAAGGAATCATAGGTGTAGGCTTGCCCAATGATAGCGTCAATGTCGGCGCGGATGATGCCGCGCACGGTGGGCTTGCCGCCCTGCTCCGCCTTCCACTCAGCGTAATGCTTGCCCTTGCCCTGCGGGGTGATGACGGATAAATCATTCTCCCGGCATAGCTCGTCCGAAGTACCGCGCACATCGTTGTAGTAGCTCTCCGGGCTGGAATGGTACTTGTGGCCGTCCGTGCGGGAAACAGAATTGACCACGATGTGATTATGCGGGTGGGCCTTGTCTAAATGGGTCCCGATGACGGCTTCAAAATTCTCCCCGAATAATCGCCGTGCAAACTCGCACCCGATCTCATGGGCCTTCTCCGGCGTGGCCTCTCCAGGGGCAAAGGATTGAATGAAGTGATAGCCGAGGACGCCGCCCGTCTTTTTGTATTTCTTTTTCGTTTTCTGCATGGCAGCAAAGGCGGTTTCGGCAGACCGGCAGTTCAGCGTGGTCACAAAGCGCACGGTATCGGTTTTCTCCAGGTCAGCGGTGTAGACGATCCGCTCGTCCAGCTCGGTCTTTTCCCCATTGACGGCGTACTTCACGCGGTCGTCCAGCCTTGCGCGGATGGCGAATACCTTGGTGTATGCCATGTCACAGCCGCTCCGCGATGTTCCAAATCGTTTCCTGCGCCGCCGTGATCGCGGCGATGTCCTCACCGCTGGCAAAGCCGCGGGCGTTGACCGCGCGGGCGATCTGATTGATGTTATTGCCGATGGCGGCAAGCTGGCGGCGTATTTCAGCGTATTCGTTGGGTGGCCTTGGCCGCATTTTTTCACCGGCGATCAATGTGCGAAGATAGACCTCCATTGGGAAACCGGAAATTGCCACCTGCTCCTTCAGATGCCGGTGTTCCGTTTCGTTCAAACGGAGAAGAATAGAGATAGATCGTTTTCTGATAATAGATTCCTCCTTGAAATAGGATGGGGTCTTAGGGGGCTTGCTCCCCTAACAAGCGCATTTGGATAGCCAAATGCTATGCTTGCGACTGCAACGCAGCCGCAGGCCGCTTGCAGTCCTAAACCAGCCGAAAAAGAAAATCAGCGCACCTCGCCGCCACGGGTCTTTACCCTGCCGCTGATCCCTTTCACAAGCTGGAGCTGGTCGTTGTAGTCTTTTCCGCGCCGTGGTGGGTTGTCGATGACTTCGTAGCCAGCTAACGCTTGCTTAATTGCTGCCGATGCCGCCCGTCCCGCCACATCATTGTCCAGGCACAGCACGATCCGTTTCACGCCGGGGTGATCCGTCAGGTATTGCTCCAATGCTGCGGGGAACCGGATGGAGCCATCCTTTCTTGGCCGGTAGATGCCAGAGAGGGACAGCGTATTGGCGGCGCGCCAATCCTGCCCCCGTAGCTTAAGCAGCGTCAGGTAAGAAAGGGCATCGATGGCAGATTCAAACACGCAGAGGGTTTTGCCACCGGCGCGGAGGGGAACGGCAAAGGAAAACCGCTTATCGCTGCCGGGGACTTCACCGGTGAAGGTGGTTTCTGAGAGCGTCCCACGCAGTGCGCCATAAGCGGGCTTTCCATTTTCATAGCCCACAAATACGCAATTATGACGCTCGGCATCCTCGTAAAGCTGCCCGTGCTTGATGCAGTGGTTGATGATCTCTGCATCAATGCCGCGGCTCCGCAGATATGCAAAAACACGCCGGGTGTCGGCGTGTTTGGGAGGGAGGGCAACTTCAGTTTTCGGAAGCGGTGCGGTTGGCTCTGATTTGTGCGGCATACGGGGCGGTTCTCCGAGAATGCGCTGCACGGCATCCAAAAAAGGAATGCCCTCCACGCAGGTCAGATAGTCCAGCGCAGTTGTGCCGCCGATGTTCCGTGACCACCAGCACCATTTTCCGTTGGAGATTTTTAGGCTGTCGTGGGTGCGGGTGGTGTAGGTGTTCCCGCCGATATGCACCAACTCTTGCGGTTCAAATCGCCGCAGGTAGGTCATCAAATCCATCTCGCGGGCAGCAGCGATCTGTTCCTTAGATAGGTAGGGCATGGCACTCACCTCCCAGCGATCTTTTCTCAGTCCTCTGGATAAAGAATAGAATCAGCACATTTTTGATATGGGTAGTTAAAAACATCCTTGTGATGAAGAAAGTAGTTTTGGATATACTCATAGAAATTTTCAACTGCATACAGCTTTTCGATTTCTGCTTGGCTCAGTCTCCGTGCTCTCAGGTACTCTGTCATCTCGTCTTGCAGAACATATAGATGCGCGTATTTATCAATACGGACTTTCTGATCGGTAATTTCTTCTTTACCAATGATCTTGTAGAGCTCCTCGCGTTCTTTCCTCAATTTTGCGTATAGGTCATTTTCTGTAATTTTCTTGTTCATGTGCAGTCCCTTTCTATCGTGCCAATCCCGCCCGCATCCGGTGGGCGTAATTGGCAACACTGTATCGTTTCATATATCTGTTCTCGGAGGGAGCCGGACTGTCAAAGTCCAGCCCCTCCATGCGGGGATCGTCGGTGCCGTTCAGCACCGCCTCCACCGGGATCACGCGAAGCCTGCCGGAGCATTTCAGCTCCCCGCCGAATACCCCAGCGGCACAGTGGAATCCGCGGTCACCGCACACCCAAAGCAGCTTCTTCCCGGCAGGAATATCTCCAAAGGGCTGCTTCAAAACAATGACGGAACAGGGTTCCGCCCCGGCCACCTCATAGTAGCCGGACTGCTCCGCCTTTTCATAAGCGCGGATCAGCTTTTCAAATTTGTGCTGCGGCTCGATATAGAGCCAGCTTTCCTGATAACCCATAATTTCCTCCGTTTTCTATTGGTCTTACCGCTCCAGCTGCGGTCTGCGGCGCTCCGGCGGTCTTTGATCCTCGTCCGGCTCGGTGTCTACGATCTCCGGCTCCTTGTGGTCTAAATTCAGCAAGGTATTCAATTCCTCCAGCCGTGCCGTTTTGGTGTTCAGCTCCGCCTCGCGGGGAAATGGCTTTTGTACCTCTGCCTTTGCGGTTTCCAACTGCGTTTGCAGGTTGGACAACTGCTCGCGACAGGTTTGCTCCTTGATGGGCAGTCCCTCCAGCGCATTGTCCATGCGCTGCAAATTGCCGAACACATCGGTTCCCAGCGTGACCGTGTGCCGAAGCTGTCCGATCATGGTCAGGCGGTACTCCCGAGCGAAGGTATCGAACGCCAGCTCCAGCGTCAGACCGCGATAGAAACCTACCTGCGTTGCCTCCGGGGAGAGCATCGTCTGACACATGGTCAGCAGCGCCGCGCCTGCCTCCTTTTTGTCGGCATGGGTTACACCCGCCAGCGTAAGTGGGGAGAAGCCGTCCGCGTTTGGGTGGGTATTCTCCTTGACGGCAGCTATATCCGCGCCATACCCGGCGATTCGAGCCTGCGCTTCCGCGATTTGTTTCGGAAAGCCCTTGCTGATGGCGTCCTCCAGCGCATACCGCTGGCTTAGGTGGTTGGCTTTGAGCAATTTCAGCTTAGAAACCTCAATGTCGAGATCCATCTTTTCCTTAATCATGGGATTGTCGCTGGCCAGCGCCTTGATCTCGGCGTAGGAAAGCGCCTGCTCGTCCACATCTTCGGCGGAACGCACCGGGCTTTTGCTGGTCATAATCTGAGAAATGAATTTCTGCTTGCTCTCCACCAGCTGATAGAGGTAAGCATCAAAGGTGCCCTCGGTGACATAGCTGTAAATGTCTACTTCGGGGTTTTCGTTGCCTTGGCGAATGATACGGCCCTCCCGCTGCTGAAGGTCGGACGGACGCCATGGGCAGTCGAGATGGTGGAGTGCGATGAGCTTTTGCTGGCAGTTGGTGCCAGCGCCCATGCGCTGGGTGCTGCCCAACAGAATACGCACCTGACCGCTCCGCACTTTGCCGAACAGGTCTTTCTTCTGAGTTTCGCTCTTGGCGTTGTGGATGAAGGCGATCTCATTTTCGGGAACGCCCAATTCCAGTAATTTCGCGCGAATATCATCATAAACGCTGAAAGCACCGTCATCCTTCGGTGTGCTGAGTGGCGATAGGTAAGATTTTGATGTTATCTCCAACTTTTCCCCAGCCCTAAACCGTGCATGAACCTTTCAGCTCACACGGCTTGCCATCAAGGGCAAATTGATTTACATTTTAACAACTCTCAACATGAACAAGACTTCTGAGCTTATCAACTTTGGTTTTCTGTTTCGGAGTGAGGTTTAAGGAATCCGTAAGCCTTGCAATAGTGTCGGTATCGGTAGCGTGAATAAGCCTGTGGGCATTTCCGCATAACAAAATCAGATTTTGGTATGCATCTGTGCCTCCGTTGCAACGTGGGACTTTGTGGTGACAGAAAATATCTCCAATCATCAGCTTCGCCCCGGTTACGGCACATTTACCCATTTGAGCCGAGTATAGTGACAATCTGTTGTCGTTATACTCTATGGTGGCATTCCAGACCGGGTTTCGCATCAGATAATGCAGAATCTCCATATCAACTGCTTCCAGTTGTTTATGAATCATTGCCCTACCTTCTGCGGTGTACGAGTTCACACCACGTTTTCGCTGAATGGGATGCCTGTGCTTGACATAGCCTATTGGCGCAAGCGCAATTCCTCCTACATATCGCAACTGCTTACTTTTTCCGTACCGTTCCTTAATCACGTTTGCTATATGGCACGGAATCCGATTCTTTTCAACCTCTGCTACCGTTTTTAACCGCTGTCGAAATCTTGTTTTCTGGCTCTTTTGGACTGAAAAGGCTAATCCTCTGAAATCCTTGCTGACCTTGGTCGCCATGCTGTAGTAGTCATGGACACCGAGTACAAAGGCATTGTATTTCGCAATTTCCTCATATTCGGAATGTGCCGCATTCTTCGGGTACTGAATCGCATGGGTCAGTTCCGCAAGGTTGTCTTTAATTTTCTTAATGGATTTCTCTCTGACATGGCTCTCTACAACAAATTTGGTTTGTCCCTGTTTGGTTTTGCCCCTGGGAATCACTTTCAGTCTGAATCCCAGAAAATCGGAATAGTCCTCTTTCAGGCTGATTACCTTGGACTTCTCCGGGCTTATATCCAGACCGAGAATCTCTTTCAGCCAGTCCTTTGCTGCATGGAACAGCTTGACCGCATTAGGATAGCTGCTGGTAAATATTTTGAAATCATCTGCATATCGGACACAGGTTATTTCTTTCAATCCGCTTCTACGCAGGGACGCATACTTATTACCATGATTGGGGCTGCCATTGCGGTTAGGCGTTTGCTTGAACGGATATTGTGTTGGAATGTTTTCCCATTGGCTTGCCAACCACCAGTCCAGTTCATTCAGCACAATGTTTGACAGAAGCGGAGAGATGATACCGCCCTGCGGTGTCCCTTTCTCTGGAAACCCAATTCCTGCCACTTCCGCTTTCAGCATTGCAGATATAATAGAAATCAGCTTTTTGTCACATATTCCAAGTGTCCACAGTTGTTTTAGCAGCTTGCCATGGCTCACATTATCGAAGAATCCCTTAATGTCAATGTCAACTACATAATGCAGATGGCTTAGCTGCATATTTTTATGGACTTGAGAAATTGCGTGCTGCTGGCTTCTGTTTGGCCTGAATCCGTAGCTGTGGTCATGGAATTTTGCTTCACAAATTGGCTCTAAAACCTGTAGAACACATTGCTGAACAAGTCTGTCCATAATGGTCGGTATCCCCAACGGTCTTGTCTTACCATTGTCCTTTGGTATCTCTACTCGGCGAACACTTTGGGGGACATACCAACTGAATTTCCGTTGCACAAGCACAACGAGCTTTTCTTCAGAGAGCTTTTCTAAGTGCTGTATGGTCTTGCCATCTGTGCCTGCTGTTTTGCTTCCTTTATTCTTCTTGATGTTCCGGTATGCCAATTTGATATTTTCCGGCAGGGTGATAATTTCCACCAGCTTGGTGAACATCTTGCCATCCATACTTTCGGCATACAGCTTATCTTGAATTTTCTGGAAATCGTAATATTCAGCATGGCGCAGTTTCGATTTCTTCAAAGCCTTTTTCTTTGTTGCCATAGTCGGTCATCACTCACTTTCGTGGGCTTAACCTTTCTTAGTCCTACTCGAACCTATGCGTGTTTGTTAATAATGATATTTTCAATTTACTCTTGACTACAGCCCGTCCCTCCACCGCTTACTTTTTTCACGGCTTCTAAATTCAACCATCGCTGACTGAATACGGTACCATGGCTGCACCTTCCTCCCGGATTAAGAAAAGTTATACTGCACCTTCATTCCTGACGACACAGATTTCCTTTTCATGCTTCATAGCGTGCAATCGCTCCACATCCGGGACTTTCTACGTTCCGATATTCCTATCTGTACATGATGCCCTTAGACTATCCTTTTGGCCAGTATGCTGGATAGCACCTGTAATGCTATAGGGAATTTCATTGCGACCGCCTTACTTTACCCCACATACACCATTTTCATGGCAACGGCATTTCTACCGTTCTTTCTTCTTGACCCATACATTCGGACTTTCGTCAGTGGTTGTCAGCCACATTCTTGTCATAGGCATTTTATAGACCCCCGACCTATAGACCGCACTATCCACCTCTGGACAGCTTTCGATTTCAGCCTTGCAGCCAAAACTACGGCATCTCTCTGCCGACTTTACCGGGCTTCACACAGAGTTTGGCCTCTGCATGCCGGAGTATCAGGGGAGGCGTTTCAGGGCGTTACTCCTTCATTCCACCTCTCGAATTATCAGTTCACAGAACTGATTGAAACAGCGCTGTGCGCCACCTTTTCAGCAGCGAACAAGTCGCACGATTGTAATGCATGGATTTAGCAAAGTTTATGGTATTCAAAACTTTTATCTTGTACCTGCCCCTTTTTAACATTTTTCCGCACTCCACCAGAATTGTTCCCTTCGGGTCCGTCACAACATAGGAGCTGTGCATCTGCATCAGGTTGGGTTTCAGCCAGAATCGGGTCTTACCGGAACCGGAGCCGCCAATCACCAGTACATTTTTGTTTCTGGCAGTCTTGGGGTCCTTGGGGCGGCTGTTCATGGTCAGGCTCTCCGTTTTCGTCAGAATCACATTGTTCTGAAATACAGGATCAACGTAAGGTGCAATATCCTCACGGGTTCCCCATGAAGCGTTTTGTCAAGTGCTTTTTTGAGTTATTGACGCAAATTCATATCAGCGCGGCGGGAAACGGGCAGAAAAAAGGGCGTATAACGCGCCTGTGGACGGTTAGAAGCCGTTTTGAGGGCAAGTCATATAAAAAACCCTTACCCTGTGGATTTTCGTGTCTGCAACGCCTTAAAAATCAAGCCTTTTTGACCTCTATTGCGTAACATTCTGTTCTTTGGGAGAGGTCGGGGGCGCGGGGCGCGTAGCCCCGCATAACCTAACGACAACCGCCGAAGTAGTGCAGACGGTTTTGCCGTAAAATGAAGCGGACGAAAGCGGCGGGGCAGGATTTGAAAAATCCTGTTCCCCGTTTTCGGCGGCGAAATGGCGGCGGCAAAAATTCAGACAGTCAAGGGGTTAAGAGTGGAGATTTTTTCGCGTCCTTTGCGAAAAAATACTACTCGTCCCTTGACCGTCTGGATAGTCGGAACGGACATAAACACTGATTGCCTACGGCGGTGAGCCGATAAATTAACCGACAATCGTGTTGATTGCAGGTATTGATTTTTGACTGACAGAGATGTATAATAATATAAAAAATTTAATCTGCTAAGAAGTTTTTTATCAGCAAAATCTAAAACATAATTTAGTCAAGAAAGGAATGATATATATGATTAGTTCTATTGGTATGTCAAGCCCGTCTTATTACTCACCTGCGGCTTCACAAAATTCTCCTGTTATGGGTAAACAGGGTTCGGAAGAATTAACAACAGTAACCACCCATTGTAATAAAAATCATAAACATACGCCCGCGTGTCCACACACAACTTCTACTCGTCCTGCAAGTGACGTAGAGGGGAAAGGGCGGTATTTAGATTTATACGCATAATACGGGTTTGGCTGATGAAAAACTAAAATAGGGCGGTGGAGATAGATATGGACTATCCCGCCGCCCTTTCTGTTACCGTTCTATATCCTGCGTCCTGCGGGGTGCGTGTTCCCGCTGTTCCTGCCGCAAAATACTGTAAACGCTCTTTCGTATCTGCTCGGCTTCTTTCACTTCCTCTTTGAGTGTAAGATACCGCTGATTGAGGGTTTTCTTCTCGGCGGTTAGCTTGGCATATTCCGTTTTCCATGCCTTTGTAGGGATTGCGGTCTTGCTGCTCATCACGCCTTTGAGGTAGTCTTTCGCCGCTGTGAACAGGATTTGTTCGGTTTCCGTCAGCGGCTTTTTCCCCTTATACTTGAAATAAATATCGGCTTGCCCGATGTGCTTTTTCAGCGTGTCAAGCCGCCGTTCAACAGGTTTCAGTTTCCCTTGAATGTCAAGCTGTTCCCCTATCATGGACGAAAACTTTTCATCAAGCCCCGCCATATCCATTATGTGATTGGCTTGCAGGAAATTCAGCATTTTCGCCGCGTCCTTTAAGTTATACAGCAATTGGGAATATCCCGATTTCCCCGCCTGTGCCTTGCGCGTCAGTATGCCTTGAATGTAGTCGGCAAGGGTGAGCGGCTCGGTATTCGCCGCTTCTTCTTTGAGCCATTCCCGCAACTTCCCGATACGCGCCTTTAACTGCCGCAATTTCTGGTTTGTTATCTCGATTTCCCGATTAAGGTCGCCGCGCTCGGTGCGGATGCCGCGCTTTTCCATTTGGCTGGCAGCTGGCCCCAGATGGACAGAGGGAATTTTATCAATGCCCTGCCGCTTGTAACTGCGGTGGTCAATGCGCTCCGGTCTACCGGCAGATTCCAGCGCCCGGTTGGTGTAGGCTGTCCACGCTGCCCGCCAAATCTCCACATTTCCTTTATCGTTCCAGTCGGTCGTATCCTCCCGATGATTTTTCCAGCCGCCTTTCCCATCCGGGATACGCTGTCCATTCTCGTCCAGATCGTATGCCTTGCGGCACTTTGCGCCCCACTGTCCGTTTTCTTTCAGAGGCCGGAGCGTCAGCATGATATGGACATGAGGGTTGCCGGTTCCCTTGTCATGGATGGCAAAGTCGGCGCACATTCCTTTGTCTACAAAATTGTCCTTCACATAGGCACGCACAAGGGCAAGCTGTTGTTCGCCGGACAGTTCAC
>OIWO01001977.1_pt1 | contig 14867 bp, 14 predicted proteins | sample 1587641 | NCBI WGS metagenome assembly OIWO01 (sample SAMEA3888924, study PRJEB22519) | human gut metagenome | biome: human gut; feature: human-associated habitat; material: faeces | place: Denmark | collected 2010
CCTACAGGATAGCATGCGCCATTATACTTATCCACCAAAACTCCAACAGCATTTTCCAGAACTTCGACGTAATAATACTCACCCAAATCAGCAAGGCATTTTCCGGAATATTTAAAATAAGATTTTTCTCCAATATTAGATGGAGTGATGTTATTTACATCTATGTGCCAATACTCAAGCACATAATCCCTTATTTCCGGCAAAAAATCATTAAAATATAAGTCTGTTGCTTTTTTGATTGCTTCGCTTTTTGATACCTTTACTGTTTTGGATCTATCCTGAACCCAGACTATTCTTACTTTTGGTCGAATTTCTGTTACATATCCAACATCTGCATTGAAGCACTCTGCAACAGCTCTGATTGGCACATATGTGTATCCATTTATGATTTGCGGTGCATAATTCATTTTAAAGGATTTATGATTTAATTTTGCAGATTTATTGCCAACCTTCATTTCAATCGTATTGCTGCCTTTTACGATGGTAATTGTTTTTGTTCTGGCATTCCATGCAACATCAGCTTTCAGCTGTTCACTGATAATACGCAACGGAACAAGTGTCGTTCCATTTTTTATGATGATATTTGCATTTGAAATCAAATCCCCATTTATCATCATAAGCATCGCATTATCATCCGCATACTTTACGGTTCCGTCATCATATTCAATTTCAAGACCATCCTCAACAGAACCTCTGTACGCTATCTCAACCTTCGGGTTTGCCGCATATGCAATATTTGCCATAAACAAGCTAAAAATAACAGATACAGCCAATACTTTTTTGCACTTCATTCACATCAATCCCTTCTTAAATTCCTCAATCTTTCTAACTCTTTCTCCATTGTTATCTTGACACCATTGTTCGCCAAAATGCCGGAGCCAAACTGAGCCGCTTTATTGTTTTCCAAGATGGCTCCGCTTTTCAGTTCAATGGTACCACCATTCGCAGCCTTAATAATAGAATCGGTTTCCGCAGCATTTTCAGCAGCCACAGAATACTGCGCACCATCAATCACAACATCTTTGAGTGTCAAAGATGCGGTTGCATCCTCCAACTCAATCATATAGCCGCCAAGTTTATACCGATGGATTGTTTTCCCGCCAAGGTCCCAGTTTTCTGTTCCTGTAACCTGATACACACTTGCAAGAAAGATATCCCTTGTACCCTTTGCATTCGCAAGCTCATTTGCCTTCTCAAGTGTCCTTACCGCCGTAGACTCTGTCAGCCCATCATTTGCATTATCACCATGCATCTGGTCAAGGTAAATCCTTGTAACAGCAGAAACCGCAAATGCCGCACTTTCTTCATCCGCCTCCAGTGTGCCAATCAGAGAATCCGCATCCTCGGCGAAAAACGCCTCATCCAATCCGCCTTCTCCAAATGCGTCATCCTCCGCAGGTCTTTCTGCCTCAAGGCTTTCCGTCTGCCCTTCCGCAGAAGCCTCCTCCGCAAAGGCAGCGTATGGCATAAGCGTAAAGGCCATCAGAAATGCCATTGCACATGATACTATTTTTTTGCTCACTTTCTAAAACCTCTCTTTCCATAAAACCATGAAAAAACTCTTTGTATAAGTTGCTTGCTCGGGTGCGTAGCATCTAAAAGCCACACGCACTAATTTCAAGTTATACCAATATTTCCCCCGCCATACAATCGTTAAAATTATCTTCATTAACAATGTATAGCTCAATTTAAAACAATCCAAAGCTCCTAAATTCATATTCAAACCTTTCACAACAATTATTTATTTTTGACAAACACAGACACATTTCGACAGATTTTTTCAATATTCTACCGTGTCATTTTCATTTATCCATCTGTTGACGTGTTCATAAAATTTATGTTATGGTATATTTTGGTAAATGAGTTTCTATCATCGAAAATATGATTATTTATCTCGTAAAAATACTATTCTAAAAGGAGTAACCCGAAATGGATAAATGCAGCACCGCCGTAAAAAGAGCCAAAATATACTGTCTGTTTGTCGGAATCTTCGCTTTCCTGCTTGCGCTCCTTCTCAGCCGGGCATTTTTTAATTATACGGAAAAAGAAATGAAAATGAGTGCAACCTATACGGCACAAAGCACAGTAAAACGCATCAACGCACACCTTGTTCAATATGTAGCTCTTTCCGATTTCTTGGAAAACATGATTAACTCAGGCTATGAGCTGAATGAAAATACCTTTTCCAAGCTTGCGCAGCTGATTCCGAATCATAACAACATTATCAAAGCATACGAGCTGGCACCGCAGGGAATCATAACGGAAATTTATCCCAAGCAGGAAAATGAAACGGTTCTGGGCATGAATATTCTGACGGAGCATGAACGAAATTATGACGCACAGCGGGCAAAGCAAACCAAGGGGTATACCATCGGCGGCCCTTATACATTAAAACAGGGCGGCTACGGTGCATTGCTTTTCGATCCGGTCTATCAAACCGATGCTTCTGGCAACCGCACCTTCTGGGGCTTCGTTATCATGGTAATCGACTGGGATGAGTTTATTGATAAAATCGGCTTGGAGCGCTTAAGCGATGCCTCCTATTGCTATGAAATATGGGCAAAAAACAGCCAAACAGGCGAAAAAATCACTTTGGCACAGAGCCAAAAAGATATGCCCCAAAATTGCCTTACCGTTGAATGTGGGATTCCCAATGATACTTGGTATGTGAATATTGCCCCGACTGCCGGATGGATTCCGACTGTCTGGTGGGTAATTGCAGGCATTTTTTCGTTGATTCTCTCCATAATGACTGCTACTATTTTTTATCAGCTTTACAGCAAAAAATATCGGGAAAAGCAATATATCGATGAGCTGCAAAAGGCAACCGAACAGGCAAGACTTGCGAATGAGGCAAAAACGAAATTTCTTTTTCACATGAGCCACGATATCCGCACGCCAATGAATGCAATCATCGGTTTTTCCGACCTTTTGGAAAAGCATTTACAGGATGAAAAAAAGGCCTCTGTGTATTTGAAAAAGCTGCAATCCTCCGGTAACCTCCTAATGACAATCATCAATCAGGTTTTAGAGATTGCCCGCATCGAAAGCGGAACAGCCACCCTGCGATTAGAGGCCGAGGATATGGAGGCACTGTTCCACTCTTTGTATACTGTTTTTGAATCGGATATTCAAAAGAAGGGACTTCATTATTCCGAAGAAATCCATATCCGGCATAAGTATGCCATTTGCGATAAAACAAGATTGCAGGAAATCCAATTAAATATCGTGAGCAACGCAATCAAATATACGCCAAGCGGACATACCATCCATATATCGCTCAATGAGGCGGCATCCGATGATAAACAGGCGCAGTATGTTTTCACTTGCACGGATACAGGCATTGGCATGAGCGAGGAGTTTCTTTCCCATATCTTTGAGGAATTTTCCAGAGAGGAAACCTCTGCAAAAAATGAGGTTCTGGGTACAGGGCTTGGGCTGCCTATCGTAAAATCCATTATTGAGCTGATGGAAGGAACAATTCAAGTGGAAAGCAAGCAAAACATCGGCACAAAAATCACAATAACCCTTCCTTTTTATATTGCAGAAAAAAAGGATGTTTATGGAAAGCAAGAAACCAAGAAGCCCTCTCTCTCAAAAGAAAAGCCCCGCCGCATTTTGCTTGCCGAGGATAATGCACTGAATGCGGAAATTGCATTAGAGCTTTTAAAGGGGGCAGGCTTTCTTGTGGAACACGCCGCAAATGGCCAAGCGTGTGTGGATATGCTCAGTCACGCAGAGGATGGCTATTATGACTTGATTCTGATGGATGTGCAAATGCCGATTCTAAACGGCTATGAGACAACGAAAAAAATCAGACAGATGGAAGATCGGAAAAAAGCGGAAATTCCCATTCTTGCAATGACGGCGAATGCTTTTTCTGAGGATCGGCAGGCCGCACTGGAGGCAGGCATGAATGACCATGTTGCTAAGCCTATCGATATGAATGTTTTGCTTCGGGTTATGATGAAATATCTGTAACACGCAAAAAAACTTATAAAATTAACTGAAAAACGGCAAACAAAAATACAAGGACGCTCTTTCTTTTTGATGAACGTCCTTGTTTTCTTGTTAGTCGAATCAGTACAAAAACGCACAAACGGTAGCCGGTATATATTTTGTTACAAGCTTTGACACTCCACACAGCTAAAGCAGGAGGATTCTTGGTGGCTGCCAAAGATATCGGCTGACCGGTTCATTTCTGATAGGTCTCACCCCAAGTTATGGCTATTTCAAACTTGTATGGCAAAAGCAACCAATAACCCAAGGGAGCATAACGAAAAAAACGGACATTTCTGTCCGCCTAAGTTCAATTCCTATTTCTTCCCACGGAATAAACCGTGTCTCTTGCTATTAACATCCAATTCACAATATCAAAAAAACATCCCAGCACGCTTTCACAAATATCCCTTCTTTCCGCAGACATATCATCCCATTTCTGCAAATATGCAATCGCCGCTTTCGCTTTCGTATACGCTTCCACTGCATCTTGGTTCTTGTATGATATTATTAGATTGTTTTCATAGATATCCTAATCACCATTCCGCAATTCGAAAAATCCTACTCCTACAACAAGTTTTTGTTTTATTCTATTTTTTTCTAAAAACTCCATCCCCATAACCATATCCATCTAAAGTGTGCTCCATACTCATGCTTTTTGCTAATGCATCTGCACTAATATAAAGCTGATTATCTATACACAAAAAGGCTGGAAATACCTCATCCTCAATCAATTTCCCATCTTGTGTATAAAGCTGTAAATCCGTTTTATTTGCAAAAACAGGTACAAAATTACGCACCGTATTTGCATTTTTCAACTCAATACTGACTTTTTAAAATAGAGCACCCCGATAAATCGAATCTACCTGTCTTTTGGTATGAAACACCCAATTCCTCTACATATATCTTTTCTGTCGAAATGACATCCTCTTCACCTCCATCCCAAATGGAAGCAACTCTCTGTTCATCATTATATTCTACTTTTCCAAAATGTTTTCCCAGTGCAGAAAATAAAACTAACGTCCGCCCATTTACATTAATTGCCGTCGGCAAGTCCTTGCTTTTTGTTTGAATCGTATCATCGAACATCGTTTTAATATCCGTTTTATATACATCAAACTCTTTTTTCCCCACAACTCGTCTCTGCGTCAACTTTTCTATTTCCTTTTTATCGAAAGATTTCATAGATTTTTCTTCTGGCTTTGTAATCTTTACTGTACGTGCATCTGAGTACTTGACAATGTAAATATAGCCAATAATAATGTGCAAAACATTTTTTTCATAAACACCTCTCTATTCACTTTTCATTTAGACATAAAACTAAATTTATTTATATGTTCTACTTCAGTTTATTTTAACCTAAGGTAAGAGCAGCCTTTCCACCAACAGAAGTAAATCTTAGCCACAAAGCAACATATTTTCAAACAGATTCTCATACGTTTCCTCTAATTTTCCAATTGTTTCAATATAAGAGCCGCTTCCCGTGCCGCTTTCTCCCAGCTTATAATAAATCTCTCCCGTTGCTTTATCCACAAGGAACAGACGCATGCCTTTGATAACCCAGAAGCTTGCGGTTTCATCCACGCATTGCAGATTCTGAAATTCTGTCTGCATTTCGCCCACATACGGTGTTAGCTTCTGATAGCTCTCGCTTTTCCGGAACATCGGATCATAAAGCTGCAATTTTTCCTTTACATTCTGCACTGCTGTTTCCTTTGTGATTTTCTGCGCGCGGTTATCCAGATTGATGCAGGGATTCCCCATCGGCATCACTTCCTGCATACCATAGGTTACAGTCGCACCAAGCTGTGTCGCAAAAGCGCGCACCGGAACATAAATCTCGTTTTCCACGCAGATTGTCTTGCCGGAAAGTGCCGTATCCTTCACTTCTTCCCTTTGCAGTCCCAGTGCATCGCACAACGCCCCAAGCTCCATGAAGGCACGCCCGTTTTCAATGATGATATGCTCTGCAGACAGACCGCCATTGATGATGAGAAATGTATGCTTTTCTCCCTCCGTCAGCACAGTCTCCTGCCCGGAATCCGCCGTAAATCTATATTTCCATTCTCCCTTGTCAAAATCACTGTTTTCCGTATCCACGCTGTTCCGATAGCAGGGTGTATGCACTTCCGCCGCCCATGCCTGCCCACAGAAAAGCTGTGAAAGCAGAAGTCCGCAAGCCAACATCCTTCTTAAATTCTTCATCGAAAAAACCCCTTTCCTTCAATTAGACGCAAATCCGTTTTTTCTTTAATTATAAAGCAGAAAGCACAAAAAGGGAATATGTAAATAAAATTGAAAAATACGCATGGCATTCCTGCCATGCGTATCTCTCAGAATTTATGCTGCCATATTTTCCATAAAAATGCCGTAGCCCTTTGCCGGGTCTGCCAAAGTCACATGCGTCACTGCTCCCACAAGCTTTCCATCCTGCAAAATCGGCGAACCGCTCATGCCCTGCACAATGCCGCCTGTCAGAGCGAGCAGCCGTTCATCCATAATGCGGATATTCATATCCTTATGCTGCCTTCCGCCATTCTTCTCCAGACTTTCGATTTCTATGGCATACGCCTGCACGTCCTTGCCCTCCAAATCGGAAAGCAGCACAGCCGCGCCCTTTTTTACCTCTGCCTTTGTGGCAACAGGATAGCTTTCACCTGCAAAAACGCCTGCCGCCGCCTTGCCATAAATACCCGTTTCCGTATTTTTCTCGATTACGGCAAGCTTCTCTTGCATCTCTACCTGCCCAATCAATTCACCGGCAGCACCCTTTTCCCCCTTCACAATTTCCGTCAGGGTGGTATCTACCACAGAGCCGCCATGAATCACCATCAGTTCATCCGTATCCACATCATACACACCATGTCCCAATGCACCGAAGGTACCGTTTTCCGCGTCATAATACGTCACTGTGCCGATGCCCTGGATGCTGTCCCGAATCCATGCGCCAATCTGGTAGGTCTGCGCGGTATTGCTCAGAACCGGTGTAATCTTCACCTCCTTCTGCCTGCCGTTTCGCTCCAGACGCAGACAAATCGGTTTCCCCTCGCTCTGCTGAATGGTTTTCATAAATGCTTCCTTATTCTCCTGCTTCTCGCCGTTTGCCTGCAAAATGCGGTCTCCGGCTTTCAGAAGTCCCTTGCTGGGTTCATGGCTTTCGTTATCCGCTCCGACTACGCTGCCTGTTTCCAAAACCAGAAGTCCTTCTGTATCCATCGTTACGCCCACTGTTCTACCGACAGGAATCAGCTTCCGCCGCTCCAACGCCTGTGCAGACTGTGGCACGCCTAACAGAATCGGAATGAAAACCGCAAAAAAAGGCAATACTGATAAAAAAATTTTTCTTATTTTCTGCTGCATCTTCTCCTCTCCCAACCATATTTTTTGGAACAATTTTTTGCTCCAACCTTACTTTCTCCGAAACCCAAAAGCGATATACCGCCCAAAAGCACCAGAAACATACAGGAGGCGACAATACTGCCGAAATCGTTGATTGGGAAATTTTTTAATTTTCAACGAAAAACCCGACGTTGCATCATACGAATTCTGCTCCGACAGGAGTTCCTTTTCTGCGCCTTCCGCCCCTAAAACCATTGTCTTAACATTCTTTGCAGCATAGTATTGATATTTGCTTTTTCAACAGCCTCTGCCGTAATCAAATCCGTCCTGCCGACCTCCTTCCCATGCAGCAAATAAATCAGTTCACCGACCTTCTCCCCTGCCGCAACCGGCGCATCCATGGCAGGCAAAAGCTCCGCTTTCGTTTCCCATTCACCGCCGATATCCTTTTTCAGAAGAATGGAAATCTCCTCCTGCACCACAGCCGAAACGCTGTCCTTCATGCCCTTTGTCACAGGAATACGCCCCATTTCCTTCCCTGCGGGCAGTCCCTTTTCCGCGCTATAATTGGCAAAGCCATAATCCAGAAGCTTCATGGTTTCCTGAAAGCGCAGCTTGAAATCCGGTGCCGCCATCACAACGCCAATCAGGTGCAGCCCGTTGCGCTCCGCCGTCCCGGAAAGACAATAAAGTGCCTTGCCCGTAGAGCCTGTTTTCAGCCCCGTTGCACCCTCGTACCATTTGATCAGCTTATTCGTATTCGTTAAGCCAAATTCGGACTCCCCCTTGCGCGTTTTATGTATGATGGTATCCTGCCATGTGGTCGTATATTTCTGCACCTCCGGGAATTTCGTCATCAGCTCCCGACTCATCAGCGCAATATCATACGCACTGGTTTCGTGTCCGTCCACATCCAGTCCGCAGGCATTGACAAAATGCGTTTCCTGCATCCCCAATTCCTCTGCCTTCCTGTTCATCCGCTCCACAAAGGCCTCCTCACTACCTGCCACAAACTCCGCCATGGCAACTGCCGCATCATTCGCAGATGCAATCGCAATACATTTCGTCAGCTCTGCGGCTGTCTGCGTTTCGCCCGGCTCCAAAAAAACCTGCGAGCCACCCATACTCGCCGCATGCTCGCTCACCTGCACCGTTTCCTCCCATCCAAACTGTCCTGCCGCCTCCGCTTCGTAAATCAGCAGCAATGTCATCACCTTTGTCACGCTGGCAGGCGGCATTGCCTCGTGACTGTTTTTTTCATATAAAATTGTTCCCGTGCCTGCGTCCATCAGCACCGCACTTTTACTTTTCAGCTGCAATGCACCCGTTTCCGCCGCAAAAGCAGACAGGCTGAACCCAAGCGATAGCACAGACATCAGCAGTATCGCCAATACTCCCTTCCAATTCTTCATCCGCCCATTCCTCCCAGATATTCTTATGGATACTCTATGCTTTTCCCCTCTGAAGTATGCAGACAGCGAAATTCTTAAGAGTTTTTTAAATTTGACTGATTTTTACAAAAGTCTGTAATTTTGTTGTATACTGTTGCTATAGCAGAAAAAAATTTGTTATAATCTTACTATTGATGAAAAGAAAAGGAGGGTATTCTCTATGAAAAAGACAAAACATACTGTAGCCTTGGCTCTGGCGGCAATGCTGGCATGCCAACCACTTTCTGTTTATGCGGCAACCTTTGCCGATATGAATCAGGTTCCTTGGGCGGGTGCCGAAGCATCTATCAATAAGGCGGCAAGCCTGGGTCTGGTTGTTGGGGAAACCAGAAACGGCAAAACCTATTTCCGCCCCAGAGATTCTGTTTCTCTGTCCGAATCCTGCCAGCTGGCGTATAAGCTGCTGATGCAGACAGGCAAGGCAAAGGCGGATGACAGCGTAACCCAGAAATGGACTCCCATTATGAATGCTTACGGCATCCAGAGCTGGGCATATCCTGCCGTTTCCTACTGCTTGGAAAACGGGATTCTGGCTACCTCTAACCTGAGCGGCTTCATGAAAAACGGTTCTAATCTGCCTGCCACAAGAGAACAGGCAGCAACCATCCTTGGGCGCGCCTTAACAAAGGGGGTTTCTTCCTACACAGCAAACGAAACCACAACCACCTTCAAAGACAACAGCAGCATTTCCACAGAAGCGAAGCCCTATGTTGCCCTGCTGAAAAGGGTAGGCGTAGTCAATGGGGACGATTCCAATAAATTCAACCCCAAGCAGACACTGAACCGCACAGAAACCGCAGTTCTGGTCACAAATCTGTACGGTGTACTGGAAAAGGCAACCACACCTACCACTCCGACAACACCCACCAACCCGACCACCTCCACACAGAAGGGTACGGTTGCGACCATGACAAATTTCTATGTTAATCTGAAGGACAGCGCAGCTTACTACATGCTGGCCTCCGGCGGCACAACCATCACACTGAACGGTTCTTCTGCCACCATGAGCGATGTCGTAAAGCTATATAAGGCAGGCACCTCCATTGATGTTACCCTGACGCTCGACAGCAACCTGCACATCACCAAGCTGGAGGCAACCTATAAGGAAACCAAGAAAACCAAAGGCAGCCTGACAAAGGTGAGATATAATAAAACGGATAAAGAAGGCTCTATCACGATTGATAAGGACAGCACCTACTCCTTTACCGATAAGGACGATGTAGATATCCGTATCGACAAAAAGAGCTATAGCCTGAAGGAATTGTACGACCTATTCACAAAGGCAGAGGATGACAAAACAACCATTGAGGTTGAGGTTACCCTTGACAACAAGGGAAATCTGACAAAAATCACAGGCAGCACAAAGGAAAGCAGCAGTGATTCCATAAAGGGCAAGGTTTCTAAGGTGAATTATGATAAGTCCGACAAAACAGGCTATATTCAGCTGAAAAATAAAACCACAAAATATTACATCGATGATACAGATGATGTTACCGTAAAGATTGACAACAAAACAAAAGACTACAAAGATCTGTATAATCTGTACGATGATGGGGATAGCACCATTACCGTTACACTGACACTGAATAAAAAGGATTACGTTACTAAAATTACAGCAACCACCTCCGACGGCGACAGCAAGGATGATGCGGACGGCAATGTTGCAAGCGTTACCTATAAGGAAAGCAAGGACACCGGTACGGTAAAAATTGGCAGCAAGACCTATGATATTGATGATGTAGATGATGTCGATATCTCCATTACCGACGGCTCCGATAAGATTAAAACATGGGAAGATTTCTATAATGCCTATAAGGACAAAAAGACCATGAATGTTTCCGCTACCGTTAAAAATGATGAGGTTACAAAAATCACAGGTAAGGTAACACAGGCAAAGGGCGAGCTTTCCAAGCTTGGCAAGAATTATATCAAAATTGAAGGCAAATACAGCAATAATACCTTCAGCTATGATTTTGATGAGGATAATACAGATAACATCAAGGTAAACATCACCAATGCTTCCGGCGTAAAAACACTTACGAAGCTGATTGACTGGCTGGAATCCGGTGACAAGCTCGACCTTGTTCTCACACTGGATAAAAACGGAAATATTACAAAAATTTCCGGCGAATATAAATAATTTCGCCAAAACGTACTGACCATAAAGGGCAACACCTGCATGAAAAGGCGTTCAGACAAAAATCATAAAAGCAAAGGGATTTTCCTTTTTATGAGTCTGCGCTTTTGCGCAGACTCATTTTTTATAGGAGTATTATATGAAAAAAATACATTCGGCATTTGCGCCGTTTCTCGGCATCCTTATCCTGCTTGCGGTTTGGTTTCTGCTTTGCCGCGCAGAGGTATTCAGTCCCTACCTTCTGCCGACACCACAAAAGGTGTTCGACAGCTTTCTGCGCATGCTTTTCTCCGGAGAATTGCTTCGGGATGTGCTGATTTCCTTTATCCGTATTCTGAAGGGCTTCGGCATCGCTTTTCTGCTTGCGTTTCTGCTGGGGATGTTCCGTGCGCTCCTGCCTGCCGCAGAAAAATATTATAACGCAATCGTGCAGTTTTTCCGCAATGTACCGCCGCTGAGTCTGATTCCGCTTCTGATTCTCTGGTGCGGCATCGGGGAAACCACAAAAACCGTTATTATCGTGCTGGCCTCCTTCTTCCCGATGTATCTGAACATCGTAAAAGGCTTTACGGGCTGTGACCAAAGGCTATTGGAGGTTGGGGATGCCTTCGGCTACACAAAATTTGAAAAATTCCGCTACATTATCCTGCCCTACGCCTCCGCCGATATTCTCGTTGGGATGCGCATCGGCATGGGCTATAGCTGGCGTGCCATCATCGCGGCAGAAATGATTGCAGCCTCCAGCGGTATCGGGCATTTGATTCTGTTCGCACAGCAACTGAGCCGCACCGATAAGGTGATTGTCGGCATTTTTGTGGTTGGGCTTGTCGGTCTGGCAACCGATAAATGCTTCGGCTTTTTGCTGAAAAAATTATTTAAGGGGAATGGTGAAAATGGCTGGAATTGAATTAAAGCATATACAGAAGGCATACACCGTAGACGGGTGGACGTTCCCCGTTTTAAAGGACATCTGCTTGCAGATTCCCGAAAACAGCATCACTGTCCTTCTTGGGAAAAGCGGCTGCGGCAAAACCACTCTGCTTCGCTTAGTGGGGGATTTGGAGGAGCCAAACGGCGGAGAAATTCACTTTGCGGTCACGCATAAAACCGCCTTTGTGTTTCAGGAGCCGCGGCTCATGCCTTGGCTGACTGTGTGGGATAATACTATTTTCGGACTGAAAAAGCAATCCTATGATACAGGAGAAATCCAAGCCCTGCTGGAAACGGTTGGTCTGGATGGCTTTCAGAAGGCCTATCCCCATCAGCTTTCGGGCGGAATGCAGCAAAGAACCGCTATCGCGCGTGCTTTGGCGTATGCGCCCTCCTTCCTTCTGATGGATGAGCCCTTTGCCGCATTGGATCATTTCACGCGCACGCAGCTGCAGAAGGAACTGATTCGCCTGCAAAAAAGCCAAAATACAGGGATTCTATTCGTCACCCACAGCATTGATGAGGCCCTGCTTCTGGGGCATAAAATTGCCTTTCTTGAGGATGGGTGCATCAAAAAAGAATTTCTTTTGGATACGGATTGCGAAAATCGCGATTTATTATCCAAGGAACTGATTGAACTGAAACGGGAAATTCTTGCACAGCTTCATTTATAAAAAAACTGTCTTTCGGCAGTTAAAATAAGCATTTTATCATTTAAAAATTTAGGAGGTATTACAAATGAAAAAAAGATTGATTGGCATGGCAATGGCAGCCATTCTGGCTATGACGGCGCTGACAGGCTGCGGCACCGCAGAGGATACATCCTCTCTCGATTCGCTGACCTTCACCTATGTCACCTCTCCCCTGAACCTGCCCTCTATCGTGGAAAAGGAGGAAGGCATTTTCACAAAAGCCTTTGCGGATGACGGCATCGAGGTGAAATATGCAGAAATCACCTCCGGCGCAGACCAGACACAGGCACTGGCAGCCGGAGATGTACAGGTGCTGTATGCCGTTGGCGCAACCTCTGTCATTCTTTCTGCCGCAAATGATGCAGATATCAAGGTGCTGAACATGTATAGCCGCTCTCCCAAGGCATTCTGCATGTATTCCAAGGATGAAAGCATCAGCTCCCCTGCGGATTTGCGCGGCAAAACCATTGCAGGCCCTGTCGGCACAAATCTGCATGAACTCTTGGCGGCATATCTTGCAACCGCGGATATGACAGTGGATGATGTAAACTTCGTGAATATGGGCATTCCCGAAGCAAAGGCAGGTCTGGAAGGCGGCAGTGTGGATGTGGCATTGCTGGCAGGTGCAGCCGCATATCAGACACAGCAGCAGGGCTATCACCTGATTACCGACGGCGAGGGCTTGATTAACGCCATCATTGCAGTAGCAGTCACAAATAAATTCTATGAAGCGCACCCCGAAATCATCGAAAAGCTGCAATCCGCACAGGCAGAAATCGCAGACTTTATGCAGAACCATGAGCAGGAAGCCTACGAAATGGCAGCAGCGGAGCTGGATTTGGATGTGGATGCCGTAAAGGAAATGGCGCAGTATTATGACTTCTCCACAGAGATTACTGCTGCGGATAAGGAGGGCTTCCAGCGCACCGCTGATTTTATGTATCAGGCAGGCATGATTGAAAAAGAGCTGGATGTAAATACATTATTTTAACTAAAGCAAACTCAGGATTCCACTTGGGACAGAGCGAAGCAATGCGCCCTTGCTTCCCGATTCCTTCCGCAATAAAAAAAGCGTCCAAGCTTGGACGCTTTTTTGTTGCTCCTCCTTCAGATGGACAAGCCTTGCTTCATGCCCCAGAAATTCATTATAGCGGAAGGATTCCCTTCTGCCATTTTCCATCTGACAGTAAAAATGGTGGGGATATAATTCCAGCACCACGCCATGACGAATTTCCCGGGTAATATATGTATAATCCTTCAAAAGAGAACGCTCCTCAACAATAATAGACTTCCCCTTTTCCAATCCATACTTACCTGCAAGCTCCTTCAGCCATGTATTTTTCCACATTCTTCTTTCCTTCATCTCATACCCCTTTCTCATTACGGTTTATTCGTAATTATGCTTTAAAAAAATAAGTTGCTCCTTTGTCTGACACAATCATACTACGGTTTTACCGTATCTGTCAACGGGTTTTCCGTAATTTTTATAAAATATATTGCATTTCTACGATTTAACCGTATAATAAAAATAGGAAGGTGATTTTATGGACAACAGTAAAACCATACTGGCGAAAAATATCCGCTATCTCATGGAACAGAAGCAAAAAACAAGAACCGAGCTTTGCGAAGCACTTGGCGTAAAATACACTACCCTCAGCGACTGGGTAAACGGAAAAACCTATCCCCGCATTGATAAAATCGAGCGGATGGCGGCGTATTTCGGTGTGGAAAAATCTGCCCTTCTGGAGGACAGAAACCATCTGCCGCAGGATGCCATCCCCTATACCCCTCGCCCGACAAAGCCAATCCCCATTGTTGGCGTGGTCAACTGCGGCATGCCCCTTCTGGCAGAGGATAATATTGAGGGCTATATCGAAACACCCTTGGAGGATTTAAACAGCGGCGAGGAATATTTCTGGCTGCGTGCCAAGGGGGATAGTATGACAAATATTGGTATCCACGAAGGAGATTTTCTGCTCATCCGCAAACAAAGCAACGTGGACAGCGGTGATATCGCCGTCGTTTCCGTCAATGGGGACGATGCCACCCTCAAGCGCGTGATAAAAAAGGAAAATGCGATTGTTCTCCAGCCTGAAAACCCCGCGTATGAAATGAAAATCTTCGTCGGCAAGGAGATGGAGGATGTTCATATCCGTGGACGGCTGATGAAGCTGGAAAAACGCTTTTAAATAAACTATCGGAAGTACAATAAAGGCAAAGCAATCGGAGGTGAAGCTGCATGACAGCACGCGAGGAGGTATTAGCCTATGCCCTATCCTTTGCGGATGTATACACAGAACGACCCTTTCGCGACCAAAA
>OIWO01001983.1_pt1 | contig 14811 bp, 10 predicted proteins | sample 1587641 | NCBI WGS metagenome assembly OIWO01 (sample SAMEA3888924, study PRJEB22519) | human gut metagenome | biome: human gut; feature: human-associated habitat; material: faeces | place: Denmark | collected 2010
AGCAGCGCATTCGTAATGCGAAGGTCGGGAGTTCGAATCTCTTCTCCGGCACCACAGGTATTCAAAAGCCCAGAAGATTGAGATCTTCTGGGCTTTATTCATATTGATATCCGTTTTGTGCGGTTGCGGTCCGCGGGCTTGATATAGGCCGGCGAACCGCTTCAGGATTACTTAGCTGAGGTGGTTGAACCGCCCAGTTTTTCACCCATTGCGTCAGAGAGCTTCTGCAGGATCAAGCCTTCAATGGAGGCAGAAGAGATGCCTGCGGCAGAGAGTTTGCCGTTTTCATAGCGAATGTTCTGCAGTGAAATCTTGGTAGGCACCTTATCTGAGTACTTCTGAATCTTTTGAGCAGTCTTGTCTTTACCCATGAGGGAGGAGATGAGTGAGGCCACTCCAGCCGCTTCTTTGAGAACTTTTGTCTGCTTTTCTGCGGGTTGGTCAATTTCAGCCTTAGCAATGATCAGCTTAATAGGATCCGTCGTTTCGACATCCATGCCTGTCAGTGCGGCCTTGGTCCAGCTCATGAGACTCGTGCCTTTGGCGTTGGTAAGGTCAAGCGAAGCAAGGGACGCATTGCCCTTCCAGCCGAAAACATTCTGTTCCTTTTGCGTCCGAACGGTCGCACGGCCATCGGCCTCCAGCGTTCCCGACTTGGCGCCAAGTCCGGCGTAACCCTGCATCAAATTGGAAAAGGACTTCAAGCCAATATTTGCTCCCTTCACGCCAATATCTGCAGAGAGTGGTGCGAGAACGAAGTTGCCGGCAGCGGTGAGCGAGCCTCCGCCTAGGTCTGCTGAGAAGTCAACAGAGCTCTTGGTGCCAGACTTTGAAGAGACGTTTTTGAGGGCGGCATTGATTTTGGGAATCTCGACGGAAGCCGCCGGTGAAATGGATTCATCGCGGTACTTCAGAGAGCCGTTTGTCACTGTGGCTTGACCAAGAGACCAATTCCAGGCAGGTTCGGCGGAATTTGTCTTCGCGGTTTCCTCCTTAGACGTCTTCTTTGCAGTGCTCGGCTTGGTTTCAACGGTGAGCTGAGACAGGTTAAGACCGGACTTTGTCATTACGGCGTAGGCCGTGGGCTGTACGACGGCAATGCTCTCGACTTTTGCCGTACGGGAAGCAGTAGAAAATTCGCTCAGCTTGACAGCAGCAGACTTGACGGAGGCGAGGGTGGTCTTGCCTTCTTTCAAAGCAAAATTCGCCACATTGACCGTACCAGAGGCCTTAGCATCTTTGCCGTCGTAAGCCCCTGTGAGGTCAAAACCGGCAGTGAGCGTGAGGCTGGGTTTGAGGAATGCCTTCAGATAGGGCGCAGCTGCGGCGGGCGAAAGGTTCGAACCCTTGGCAGTCGCCTCAACCGATAGCGGTGCGATCGTCGCCGTGCCTGCGGCGGACAGCTTGCCGCCTAAAGTCTCGAGCGAGAGATTAAAGGAACTCTTTTCGCCGGCAGCCGAGGAAAGATTCTTCACGGAAGCATCAATGTTCTTCACGGAAACAGCCGCAGCGGGCGAGACGGTGGAGTCGTGCCAATTCAGTGCGCCGTTACGAAGCGAGGCGGAGGCGACGGTCCAATTCCAGGCAGAAGAGCCGGTATTTCCGCCTGCATCCTTCGGCGCTGCGGCTGCGGTATTAGCTTGGGAAGAAGCTGCTCCGGCGGCACTGTCAACCGCACGAAGCAAATTGATGCCGGTCTTGCTCTGTGAGGCATTGATCGTGAGCCCGGTGGCAATGATATTCTGCACGACGGCCTTTTGTGCGGTGAGATCAATTTCTTTGAGCGTGACTGAGGCTTTGGGAAGCGTGATGATCGCTTTCCCGTCCTGCGTAATTGAGACGTTGTCGAGCGAAGTAGTGCCCGAAAGCAGCATCTTGGCAGGCTGCCCGCCGGTAGGATTGCGGAAGATGAAGTTGATGTCGCTCGACAGATCTGCACCGGCTACAGTGAGTTCACGGGTTCGCAGCTGCGGAAGAATTCGGGCCAGACGTGCAGCGTCAAGTCGCTGCACCTTGAGGTTGAGCTGAGCCTCGAGACTCTTTCCAAAGGGTTTGGTCGTGCCAGTGGCTTCAATGGCGGAGCCGTTGAGTTTTAGTGAGAGCGCCGGCGTCACCAAACTTTCGCGAGCGCTCTCCATCGTCGAAACGAAGGGAAGTTTCACCGATAAGTCAGTGAGTGACTCATCAATGCCCTGTGATTTGTCTTGGTAGCGCAGAGAGCTGTTCGCAACGGTGATGTTGTAGAGCGCGAACTGAGGAAGACCGGCGTCAGATGAATCTGCGGATTTCGCAGCTGTTTGAGTTGCCTTGTCGGCGTCATTTCCGCCGAGGAGTTTCTCAAGTTCTCGGCGATTTTTTTCATTGACGACGGCATTGACCTTGAGGCCGTCAATCGTGATTTCGTCGAGTACGGGGGCGAGCTTGAAAAGCGTCTGTGAGGATGCGTCAATGCGCAGCAGCCCGAGCGACAGCAGCGGATCCGAGCCTTCTTCAGGAATGGTGAGCCCTCTGAGTTCAAATACCCAGGTCCAGGGGTTGAATCGCACGTCATCGAGCGTGACAGTGCGGTTGAGCAGCTCAGACACATTCTTTTCAATGACCGTACGCACGGCGTAAGGGACGCCGACATAACCCGCCGCAGCGTAAAGTGCCACGCCCACAGCAGCGGCGCAGGCGGTAAACGTTAGAACTTTTGCCATGAATTCATCTCTCCCAGAGCGGCTCGAGAACACTTGCCAGATCTTTTCATTATCTGCCGACTTCGGCAGAAAAACGGCAACCGTTCGTTAAATGAAAGTCATTCGCAATACCCGTAGGGGTTTCCGTTATTGGTAAAGATTTCACCAATGACGGGCATGGATGGGTTTCTTAGTATGAAGGTATACCAGTTCAAAAAAGAAAGCGTCCTCAGAGCATAACAAAATCAAAAGGATGCGGGAGACATAAAATGACAATTTCCGTCTCAAGGCGCGCCGTCCTCAAAGGAACCGGCGCAGGTTTTGCCGCTTCATTATTTATGCATACAGCCCCGACACTGGCCGCCGAGACCCAGGCACATTCGGGGGACAACGAATGGACAGGTTATACGATCTGCGACAGCTGCAATCACATGCCGATGTGCGGCATCACTTTTCATGCCAAAGGCAATACGGTGATCCGCATTGAGAATTGGAAGGAGCATCCCAATCACTTCCTTTGCTCAAAAGGCATCGCTACGCTGCAGCGGCTCTACAACCCGAATCGATTGCTTTATCCCTTAAAGCGCACGAATCCCAAAGGATCTGACGATCCGGGCTGGGTTCGCATCGGCTGGGATGAGGCGATCAAAATGATTGCCGCCAACCTCAATGCGGTCAAGGCAAAGTACGGAGCAGACCGCGTGCTCTTTTACTGCGGTGACCCGAAGGAGCCGCGTCCTCCGGTGATGCGGCTGGCGCGCTACTTTGAGAGTCCCAACTACGGATGTGAATCATCCGTCGCTTGCAATTTGGCGTATGTGCATGCTGAAGAGCTCTCTTACGGTCAGGAAATCGCCGGCGGTCCGAGCCCCAAGACCAAATGTGTGATGATCGTCGGGAAGAACGGCTCATGGGCGAGTCCGCATGGGTTCTTCCGCAATTTGCTCGCACAGAAGGCGCGCGGCATTAAGCTGATCGTGTCCGACATTCGCCGCACGAAGGTGGCTGAACAGGCGGATATCCATCTGCAGCCTAAGCCCGGCACGGACGGCGCATTGGCCTGGGGGATGATCCGCGTGCTGGTGAAGGAGGGACTTGTCAATCAGCCCTTCATCGACCAGTGGTGCACGGGCTACGAAGAATTGGTGCAGTATGCTGAAAAGTTCACGCCCGATTATGTAGAGAAGGAAACCGGGGTCAAGGCCGAGGATGTGATCGCGGCTGCACGCATGTTTGCCGACGGTCCATCTGCGATGATGCTCCCTGGCCAGTCCATTCCGCATCAGCATAACGGCTGCAACAATGTTCGCGCCTATTCCCTTTTAATGGCGTTGACGGGCAACGTTGACAATGTCGGGGGCTCTTCGTTTGATGACTGGCCCAAAGACTATATTCGCTGGGATGAGGGCTACACCAGAACCTTCATTGACCAGCAGTGGTTTAATCAGCCCGAACAAAAGGCTAAGCGCATTGACCGTGAGTTTGCGCCCATCTGGAATGAAATGCAGGTGCTCTGCAGCCCGAATGCCCTTCCAGAAATGGTCAAAGCGGGCCGCATCAAGGCGTTCGCAGGCTTCGGTGCAAACCTCCTGATTTGGCCTGATCCTGCCGAATATCAGGAAGCCGTGCGGAATCTCGATTTCTCATTTGCAACCGATTACTTTTATCGAGATGAAACGCACCATGACATGGATCTGGTGCTGCCGGCGGCCATGAATTACGAACGGTATGCACCCTTCGGCGTGCATGGCCGCAAAGTCAGCGCCCGTAAACCGGTGAAGCCGCTCGGCGAATGCTGGGAAGACTGGAAGATTGCCTTGACCATCGGCGCGGCCGTAACGGGCGACAGCGACCGTTTCTTCGGCGGCGACCCGGTGAAAGCGTGCGACTCGATGCTTAACGACTGGGGCACGAGCTACGCGGAACGTCAGGCGATGCTTCCAAATGTCAATGTCTGCGAGTGGTTCCCTGCGCCGCAAAAAGAAAAGTTTGCGAAGGGACTGCTGCGATTTGACGACAAACCGGGCTTCCGGACGCCGTCGGGCAAAATTGAGTTTTTCTCGAGCATTCAGGCTAAGCACGGTCAGCCGGGTCTCCCCGTTTATGTTGAGCCGCCCAAACCGACGAAGGATTATCCGCTCAAGCTCATTAACGGTACGCGCCGCCCGTATATTACGCATTCAAAAACCCGAGGCGATCAGCCGTATCTGCTCGAATTGGAACCCGAATCCGTCATCAATATGCATCCCAAGGATGCTCAGGACCGCGGTCTCAAGGAAGGTGATCGTGTTTGGATGATTTCTCCCTACGCTGCCACGAAGGTGCGCGCCCGGGTGCGTGTGACGATTCTCTGCCAGCCCGGCATGGTTGACGCTCAGTATGGCTGGAGAGGCGATCAGGAAACGCAGGTGATGATTCCTCGCAAGAACTGGGATCCGATCTCCGGTTATCCGTGCTGCAACGATGTGTGCATCGAGGTCGTAAAGGCCGATGAAGAAAAAAAGAGCGCTTAAGGGAGGAAATCGCCATGTCAAGATTCGGAATCATCGTCAATGTCGACAAGTGCGTCGGCTGCCATGCCTGTGCGATCGCCTGCAAGGAAGAAAATCAAGTTGCTCCGGGCATCTTCTATGAACGTGTGGAGCGCTTTGAAAATATTGCGGACAACTTCATCAATTGGTTCCGCGTGAGCTGCATGCACTGCGACAAGCCCGCCTGTATGCCGGTTTGTCCGGCCAAGGCTATTCACCGCGGCCCTGCGGGTGAAGTTCTGGTAGATCAGAAAAAATGCATTGGCTGCCGTATGTGCGAACGCGCCTGCCCGTACGGCGCGCCGAAATTCAATGCGTCTGGTGAAACCAATTACTTCGGCGGCAAAACGCCGCTTGCTATCCGCGAACTCGAGCCTTGGCAAAGGCACGCTGCCGGCCGTGCAGAACACTGCACGCTCTGCACGCATCGCACGAGTCAAGGCCGTCCGCCTGCCTGCGTGGAGGCCTGCGGCATCGGGGCCATGACCTGGGTAGATTTTGATGCGCCCACACCGGAAGCGGAGAAGTTGATTGCTGCGGCTAAGCCCATGAACGCTGCGGCTGGCACCGAGCCCAAAATCCGCTATGTCGGACGGCATTTGGATGCGGCAGCAATGTCTCCCCGCGTCTAAAGTTTTTTGGGTTTGAAAAATCTGCGCCCGCAAATCGTCTGAATTTGCGGGCGTTGAATATTAGATGGCGGCGAAGCGGTCAGGCGCTCTTTGGCGTCAGCAGTTCGTGAATGCCCACCAGCATGGCGGCGATGCCGAGGTAAGGACCGGCCGAGTCCCCCATTGCATAAATGGCCTCTACAAGGTTCGGTACGAACTTTGCCGGATGTTCTGCATAGAATTCGAGCCCTTTCGGGGCTTCTGCACGCATTGCTGTGACGGCAAGAAAGGCGAGCATCAGTCCGAGATGGTCTTCAGGGACGACCGGTCCGCTTGTGAGCTCAAGTCCTGCATCGGCGTAAGCCTTGCGGCACTCCAATTCCGAGCCCTGGCAAAGAAGATGCTGCGGACTCGTCCAAACACTTTCGCACAGCGGGATTGTCTTGGCGCCGGAGCCCAGAAAGAGTCGGGCATAGGCTTGAGCGATTTCGATGTCCTGAGGCGGAACAACCGCACCGATCCGTTCCCGGGTCTCAGCAGAAATGCCTTCCTCATCCAGAAGCGCGTCGCCTGCGTCGACGAGTGCGTCGGAGGCACCCAAATTTTCAGGCTGCAGAAATAAGAGTGAAAGTGCATCGAGCACTGGGTAGAGGCGGATGTAGGCCGCTTCGTTGTCTGAAGGAAAGCTGTGAAGAGACATTGGTGCGTAAAACGACAGAGGGTAATGACGACCGTTATTATCGCGAACCAACATACTCCTGACCTCTTTTGGCTGTTGCTCTGATGACAGAAGCTTTTATCTGCTGTTGCTATTAAATGAGAGCGGTCGGCCACAGGTGAAAAGCACAATGGGCTCAAAACGTTCGTCAAGGTTCATGGCCTTGCGCAGTTCATCATGGTCAAAAGACGCCCGGATGCAGCCTGCGAGTCCAAGTGATGCGGCGGCAAGATAGCAGCTTTGCCCCATTGTGCCTGCGTCCACATATGGTCCCGTCGGACGAGCGGTCTTCGCGCGCTCAGTGTCGACGACGAAAGCAATCGTTACCGGTGCCTTTTCGACGTACTCAAATTGATATGCAGTCGATACCTTGCGAACATCTTCAGAGGCAAGCTGTTCGAGTTCATTTTGGGCGGCATCCCAGCGCCACACACCGTCCTTACGCAGTACATAGGGAGAGACGGCGCGCAAATCGAGCGTAGAAGGCGTTGTTCGTCGGCCATCATCGGCGGTGATGCCGGCAGAGGCCCAAAGGAGCGCGGCGAGTTCAGCATCTGTCAGCGCTTCGCTTGAACATTCACGATTGGTACGGCGCTGAGACAGCGCATCTTTAAGTGGAGCGGACAGTATGGCTGGAGCGGGAAGCGAGATGGATTTCACCATGGTTTTCTCCAAAATAATGCAGGACGGAATTAAGAGTTTCGGGCGGTAAGGAGGGATTCCAGGGCAGAGCTTTCGGCTAGCCGTTCACGGACTGCGTCAAGCCGCCTCAACATAATGGATGCCGCACGCCGCAGGATTCGTTGGGCAGTCTGCGTTCGGGTATGAATACAGCCGCCGGAAAGCATCAGGTAGGCTGCCGAGGCCGGAGGTGTTGGGGCAACATCATCACCCCAGGGACAGGCTTGCCGGGTGGGCAGGTTTTCGCTCAGCTTGACGGGCAGTCCTTCGAGATGCGAAGCATCCTCAAGACAAAGACCGCACATTGGTGAGTCCCATTTTGAATGGCAGAGCACTTTGCCTTGAACCTCTGTGCCTGTACCCACTTCAGGTTCAAATTGCAGCACCAAGATCGGCAGGTTTCGTACAAAAGGCGCGGTTCCCGCAGCGGCATTGATCAGGAGCACAACGGCAACCTCATCACTGCAGGACTCTGGCGCCACAAACCGGCCTGCCGTTTGTCCGGTGTAGTTGATTGACGGCCGACATATCCCAGTAAGGCCTTCGAATATCGTTATAGCTTCTTGGCTGCGTTGGGGGGGCGCTGCCAGACAAATAGCAAGAAAAGGCGAGGATAACTTCATAGCAGCTTCATCTGGTCTGGATGAGAGAACCTTCAGGTTCATTGTCATCGGCAAGGCGGTCGACCGGGTGTCATTAAGCGTCAATTACAAAGCTCCCAGCGTCACTGGCTGAGCCAACCTCGGATTATTCGATCGATTTGATGTGATTGCATTCAGGGACTTAAGCAACGCGCTTTCTAACCGCCGCAGCCTTTTCAATCGAACCGGCATTTATGGCGCCTAAAGACAATACGTTGACGCCAACGGGCATCGATGAATCTAGGGAGTCCAACCTATATTTCAGATAGAAAAAGCTGCAAGAACCAATTGAATGTCGGTTCTGGAACTTTGCAAACGAATTTCAATTTGCTCCGCACGGACCTCTCTAGGCGCCAAGAGACACTGTCCAACTCCTCGAGCAGAGCATCCCACTCTCAAGGATCGCAAAATGCCCAAGCAGGATCTCCCGCAGTCAGCACAGAAGAAAAAAAACTTCAAGATGCCCGATATTTACATCATTCTCGGGATCTTCATACTCTTGATGGCCGTACTTACGTACATCGTGCCTTCTGGGCAGTATGACCGCCATGTAGTTGAGACCGTTCACGGTGTTCAAAATCTGGTAGTCGCCAATACATACCATGCGGTTGAACCACATCCAGCCGGATGGCTTGAGATCATCACGGCTATTCCATATGGCTTTGAACGTGCTGCCGGTATTGTCGTTTTGACTTTTATGGTCGGAGCCTGCATGGGGCTCATCAAACGTGCAGGGCTGATTGACCTCGGCGTGCAGCGCCTTTCACGGGCTGTCGGGCAATCTGAATTCCTCGTTGCCCCGGTTTTGATGTTGGTTCTTTCACTCCTTGCTGCTTTTATTGGTGTGCCGGAACTTTCGCTCGCATATCTGCCGGTTTTTCTGCCGCTCTTTTATAGACTCGGCTACGACGGAATGACTGCAACTGCCGTTGCTTTGCTTTCTCCGTGTATGGGCTTTACCTTCGGCATTACGATTCCCGGCTCCGTCGGCATGGGGCAGCAAATTGCTCAAGTGACGATGTTTTCTGGTTCCGGCCTGCGCGCTGTTGTACTGGCTGTAGTGATTTTGATTTCCATCGTCTATGTGATGGTTTATGCGGCACGTGTCAAGAAGGATCCACAGAAGTCTCTTACCTACGACACGGATATCGAAGTTAAAGAAAAGCTTGCAGCTGAAGAAGGTGAAAAATCGGGGAATCGAGAGCTTGTCTTCACGTCAAGACAGACGTGGGCGGGCATCTCCTGCCTCGTCATGTTTCCCTTCGCAGTCTATTTGATTTTGTCAATGAATCTTGGCTTTGAGGCGATCGGCGGCCTTTTTCTCACGATCGGTATCATCGCAGCCATCATTGCCGGCAAGACTGCTCAGGAGATTTGCGATGACATAAATGCGGGCATGCGGGATTTGATGGTCGGTGCTCTTCTGTGCGGCGTAGCCTCTGCCATTGCTGTGGTTATGGACAAGGGCGTTATTACCGACACGATTGTTTATTGGCTCGAGCAGCTTTTGGCCACAACGCCGCCGGCGCTTTCTGCAATCGCTATTTTTTGGGAACAGGCCATCTTCAACGCCTTGATTCCAGGCGCCACGGCACTCACGATTCTGACGATGCCAATCCTTTCGCCGCTTGGCTCTCTGCTGGATGTTTCTCAGCAAGCCATTGTTTCGGCGAATGCCTGGGGCGGGCAGCTTACAGACATCTTCTTTCCCACTTCGGGCTTTTTTGTTGCGACTCTTGTGATCGCTAAAGTCGAATATACAAAGTGGCTGCGGTTCTATACGCCGCTCATGTTGGTGCTCGGTGCCGTATGTTGTGCTGCGCTCTATCTGCAGCAGCAGTTCAATCTCAATTTCTGATCTGAGAGAGGATCGCAAGCATGTTTGATTTGATTATCAAAAAAGGAATGGCAGTCCTTCCTGATGCGGTAGAAATGGTGGATATCGCCGTGAAAAACGGTGTCATCGCAGCCATGGCACCAACGATCGACGAACGGGCTGCACGTGAAATTAACGCGCTCGGACAGTATGTGTTGCCGGGGATGGTTGATGTGCACATGCATCTTTCAGAACCCGGCCGCACTGAATGGGAAGGCTATCGTACTGGTACACAGGCAATGGCTGCCGGCGGAATTACTTCATTTGCAGAAATGCCGCTGAATCAGATCCCTTGCACGACGGATGTTTCAAGTCTGGAGATCAAACTCAAGGCGGCCGAAGGGCAATGTTGGGTCGATTATGCGCCGATGGGAGGGCTTGTTCCTTGGAATCTCAAGGATTTGGCACCGCTCGCGGATGCAGGGGTTGCGGCGTTCAAGGCCTTCGTTGCGACATGCGGCTCCGGTAAGCCGGGTGACTTTAAAAATGTCACCGACTTTGAGCTTTTCCGTGGGGCCCGTGAAATTGCGAAAAAGGATGGTCTGCTGATCGTGCACTGTGAGAATGCGACCATCACGGATGGACTTGGCGCCGAAGCTCGCTCTGCGGGCGCAACATCACATTCCTTGATGACTTTTCCCGCAATGAAATCCACTCGCTTTTTCAAGCGGCAAAGATGCTTGAACCGTTCATGCGAACCGGTACGGATCTTTTGAAGGGCAAAGTGCTCTATACGCTTTTTTTCCAGCCTTCTACCCGTACTCGCTGTTCACATGAAAACGCAATGCATCGGCTTGGCGGCTCTGTGATTACGGAGGCGGATCCGACGCATAATTCGTCGGTCGCCAAGAACGAGTCGCTTGCCGACAGTCTGCGCGTTACGAGCGAATATGCGGATGTGATCGTCATGCGGCATCCTGACGACAAGGAAGCGCTCGGTGCACTGAAGGAAATTGAAGGTCACTGCTCGCCGGTTATCTCGGGTGGATATGGTCATGTGACGCACCCAACCCAGGGGCTCCTCGATTCCTACACCTGCTGGCGCGCGTTTGGCGATCTTTCTAAGGTGACCGTTGCTATCGCTACACCGGATCTTTCTCGTGCCCGTTCAGGACAGTCCTTCGCACTGGCGCTGGCAGCCATGGGGGCAAAGATCATCTATACAGGGACAAGTGAGCTGCGTACGCCTGAAGTGGTTCGCCAGAAACTCATCAAGATGAATGCAAATTTCGAAGAGCATTTTGATCTCACGATGAAGCAGAACGAAGAGCTCTATGCGGAAAAAAACGTAGATCTCATTTATCTGCCGGGCTGTTCGGTGAAAAAGGATGACCCGAACCGTGCGGATTTCGAAAAGAAGATGGCGAACTACTACGTTTCGCTTGAAATGCTTCGCAATATCAAGGCAAAGACTGGCAAGACTGTCGGTGTTCACCACTCTCTGCCGCGCAATCCTGGGGAATTTGATTTCGGTATCGACAATACTGAACATCAACTTTATTTCCGTGCCATCGGCTTCTCGGTAGCCCTGCGCATGGCGCTCCTGGCCGCCGTCGTTGGCGTCAACTGATTCGATTGAGGTGAGAGTTGCCGCAGAGTTTCGATTTTCTCTGCGGGGACTCATCAAACAGGCCGGGCCAGCAAGCTCATGGGCTGGTTCGCCCCCTCATGGAGTTTGAGAGAGGGCAAAGTTGCCCTTTGACACCCAACATTTCTGAAGAAGGACATGAATCATGCGTCTTGTCATCGCACTTGGCGGCAACGCCCTTTTAAAGCGCGGCGAACCGATGCTCTGCGAAAACCAGCGTGAAAACGTATCCCTGGCCTGCAGACAGATTGCCAAGGCTTATGCTGGTAATGAACTTGTTGTCACGCACGGCAATGGTCCTCAAGTGGGGCTGCTTGCACTGCAAAACAATGCGTATAAGAAAGTTCCGATGTATCCCTTGGACGTGATTGGTGCTGAATCCGTCGGCATGATTGGGTACATGATCCAGCAGGAACTTGTCAACTATGTGCCGAAAACCGCTACCTTAGCCACTATTCTCACGCAGACACAGGTTGATCCAAATGATCCGGCCTTTCAGCACCCGACCAAACCAGTCGGCCCCGTCTACGAGAAAGAAGAGGCCGAACAGCTCGCCAAACAGCACGGCTGGACCATTGCTCCCGATAACGACAAGTGGCGCCGAGTCGTACCGAGCCCGGATCCTAAACGTATTTGGGGACTTGCACCGCTCAAGACACTGGTAGAAAACGGCCATATCGTCATTTGCTGCGGCGGGGGTCCGACCTATTTTGATAAAAATGGCCGCCTCGTTGGTGCTGAAGCTGTGATTGACAAGGATTTGGCAAGTTCCGTGCTCGCGGCATCGCTTGACGCAGATCTTTTCATCATTGCTACCGATGTAGACGGTGCCTACATTAATTGGGGTAAGCCCGATCAGAAGAAGATTGTTCAAGCCGATCCGAAATCTCTGCGTGAATTCGGTTTTGCCAAGGGTTCGATGGGGCCGAAAGTGGAGGCCGCTTGCCGTTTTGTTGAGCGCACTGGAAAGACGGCTGTTATCGGGGCACTTTCGGAAATTGAGAAAATTTTGGCCGGTGAGTCCGGCACTCGTGTTGTAAAGGAAGAAGGAGTTGTCTACGGTTAAGGAAGCCGTAAATTCCCCAATTCCGCAGGTTGAGATTTTCTCCTTATCTTTCCCTCTTGGCCGCAGGCACTCTCTGCGACCTTTTTTTAAAGCTTGGCAGTGCAGAGTAATCTTGAAATGCCAAATTTAACAGACGGAGAAATGCGCGATGAGTACGCAGTCTTTGGAACGGTCGCCAGCAGAGGTCGTCCCAATGGACGACGATCAACTATTACCTTTAGGCGACAGTATTCTTGCGAGTTGGATTCGATCCATCTGTCAGACCGTTCGCGGCTACGGCGTTTCGCCAGAAGCGATCTTCGAGCGCATCGGCATGGATCCGACGCTGCTCACTGTTCCGGATGCCCGCTATCCAGCCATGACTGTTCGCCGCTTTTGGGAGGCAGTGATTTCCGCTACGGGAGACGAACTGATTGGTCTTACCTGCGGTCAGGAAATGCAGGCGCCGACACTCCATGGGCTTGGACTAGCCATTATGACGAGCCATTCACTCGCACAGGTTCTCGAACTCACTGCGAGCTATGGAAAGGTCATTTCTACAACGATGGATATGAGCCTTGCACACAATGCAAGCAGTTCATCCTTATCACTGAGGACGTTGCACGGCAATGAAGCGAAGCAGGCGGCATTACTATGCGTCATTGCATTCATACAACGGCAGGCAAACTCACTTTCGCAGCATCGGGTGACGCCGGTTGAAGTCGGCGTACAGATCAACAACTGCTCGGCGAATGACCGAAAACGGCTGGAAGACTATTTTGGTTGTTCGGTCGACACTGAAAGTCCGCAAGGCTGGTTTATTCGCTACAGCTATCACGATGTCATGGAGCCTTATGCAGCACAGAATGCCATGCTTCGTGAGGCCAACGAACAAATCGTGCGTCAGTATTTAAATCGTGTTCGTCAGTATTCCTTCACGGTTCGAGTTGAAGAAGAAATTGAGGAACTGTTAAAAGCCGGCGAGAGCGCACGAATACAGGCAGTTGCAGCACGGCTCAACATGTCTTCGCGCACGCTGCAGCGGCGTCTTGAAGGCGAGCGAACAATTTTCATGCAGCTGGTGGACAAGCACAGAAAACAACTTGCTCATGATGCGCTTGCGCATACCGAACGATCGATCACGGAAATTGCCTACACAATCGGTTTTTCGGACCCCAGCAACTTTTCCCGTACTTGCGCGCGGTGGTTCGGATGTTCTCCGGCAGCCTACCGGCGACGCATTCGTCAACTGCCGACCTGAGGCGGAGCAGAAAGAACAAAGTCCCAGACAGCAGTAACACTGTCTGGGACTTGAATTTGGTGGAGGCGGCGGGAGTTGAACCCGCGTCCAGAAACCTTTTTCCGTCGGTTCTACATGCATAGCCGGATGATTTAGGTCTTAGCAGCGGCTTTGCCGACCGGCGGGCCAACCGCTGCCCAGCCCCCTAGATTTCGGGAACGCGTCGGAGACAGCCGCGGACCCTAGGCTTTGTGATTTGATGCTGCTGCCGGTTACCCGGCCTGACCCAAAGTCAAATCAGTGCAGCATCCCGCGGGATTAAGCCGCGAGAGCGAAACGCTTGTTGTTGGCGTTTATAAGTTTGCAGCGGATTTACGAGGTGACTGCACCTCGGCATGCCCCGTACGGCGTCCGCGTCCCTGTCGAAACCAAGGCGCCCCCGAGTCGAAAGGGATTATACGCAGTTCTGACGACGAATGGCGTCGCACCTTGCAAATGGATACTTCATCGAAACAAGGCCCATTCCACTAATTGAGCGGGTTCGTCGGCGATGTAGTCAAAGATGCCGGAGTCGGGCGGAGTCTTTTGGCAGCCCCAGCTTACCCAGGCAGCCGGCAGTCCAATGGGTTGGCACGCCAAACCATCCGAGTTGCTGTCACCGGCATAAAGCGCATTGGCCGCCTTTGCGCCGGCGAGCTTCAAGGCGTAAATCAGTGAATCAGGTTTCGGTTTCAAGGCCGTGCCCGCAGGACCGAGTCCTACAACGACTGTCATTCGGGGCGTAAGACCGAGGTGCTCGCAGACGATTTCGGCCAATCCTTGTGGCTTATTAGTCACAACACCGAGCTTTACGCCGGCCGCAGTGAGGCGGTCGAGCATTTGGACAACGTTCGGGTAAAGCGTTGAAGATCGGGTGGCGCGCGCGGCGTATCGCTCGAGAAATTCCTGCCGCATCGCTTCAAAACGAGGATCGGTGCGCTCCATTCCAAAAGCGGCCTTAAGCAGCGCTGGGCCGCCGTGTCCTGATGGTTCACGAAGTTCTTCAAGCGGCCGCTCCGGAAGTCCTCGGGCGGCCAACATTTCATTCATAGCACCGGCTAAGTCAGGCGCGGAGTCGACAAGCGTTCCATCAAGGTCAAAGAGGAATAGGCGTTGAGTCATGCGGCACTCCATATAAAGGAAAACCCCCATCCTTGTGGGGT